>Ga0210398_10000673_pt1 | contig 38029 bp, 37 predicted proteins | sample IncBWC4OmetaG_FD_161047 | JGI IMG/M metagenome (GOLD analysis project Ga0210398, IMG submission 161047) | Forest soil microbial communities from Barre Woods Harvard Forest LTER site, Petersham, Massachusetts, United States - Inc-BW-C-4-O | ecosystem: Environmental > Terrestrial > Soil >... | reverse complement strand
GGCGATGACCACAACTGGTGGGTCGAAGAAGTCAGCGATCCCGTGCGTTGGGACGTCGACAGCCTCAGCATCATCGACCCGCGCCAGGTCGCCCACCTCATCGAGCTCGTCGAGTCGCTCCGCGACCACGGCTTCGACCAGGACGTCTTCGAGAAGGCTTTCATTTCTTTCCGCATCGAAAAGGACCAGGGCCACGGCCGCGTGCGCCTCAAACGCGTGAAGGAGCCGCTGTTTGAGTCCGAAGAAAAACTTTTCGCCCTGCCCGACCACCTCGACGAGGAAAACGGCCCCTATGCCGACCTGCTCGACCACCTCACCCGCTGCCGCGTGAAGATGCTCAACGATCTCTTCGACTTTGAATCCAAGCTCACCATCGACGAAGTCGAGGACCAGATCCGCGAAGACCAGAACACCAATTTCATCGAAGGCAAAGCCGTCCACGTCTTCGCCGAACTCACCGCCATCCTCGATTTTGTGCCCGAGGGCTGGGACACCGACGAGGAACGCCCGGAAAAGTCCGCCGAAGAAGTAGATGATGCCGACCTGCCCGAACTCGACAAGGAAGAGGAAGAGCGCCTCAAGAACGACGCGTCCCTCAAGTGGGATGACGACGACGAGGAAAAGGACGAAGACGACGAGAAAAAAGAGGACGATAAGGACGAGGACGACTCCGACGACGACGAGGATGCGCCCAAGGGCAAAGCCAGCAAAGGCGACGACAAGCCGCGCAAGAAGTCGCGGGGAAAGTAAGTCTTAGATGTAGGCGGGGTGCCCTCACCCCGCGATCGATCTCCATGCGGGGTGAAGGCACCCCGCCTACATTACCCCAGCGCTGCCGCCATGTCCTTGGCGAAATACGTCAGGATCATGTCCGCACCGGCGCGCTTGATGGCCAGCAACGACTCGTTCCGGCAGGCCTCGAGGTCGAGCCAGCCGCGCTGCGCCGCCGCGTGAATCTGCGCATATTCGCCCGAAACCTGATAGGCCGCGACCGGCTTGTTCGTGCGCTGGCGCACGTCGCGGATGATGTCGAGATACGGTCCGGCCGGCTTGACCATCACGATGTCCGCGCCCTCGGCCGCATCGAGCGCGATCTCGGTGAACGACTCGCGTCGATTGGCCGGATTGAGCTGATAAGTGCGCTTGTCGAGCGACGGCGTACCGGCGGCCTTGGCGCTGCCCACCGCCTCGCGAAACGGCCCGTAGTAAGCCGAGGCGAACTTCGCCGAGTAGGCCATAATGCCCGTTTGCGTGCAGCCCGCGGCATCGAGTGCGCGGCGGATGGCGCCCACGCGGCCGTCCATCATGTCCGACGGCGCCACGAAATCCACGCCGGCCCGCGCGTGCAGCACAGCCATCTTCACCAAAATTTCCACCGTGCGATCGTTGTCCACGTCGCGACCGTCCGCCGTCAGCACGCCGTCGTGCCCATGCGTCGTGTAAGGATCGAGCGCGATGTCGGTCATCACCGTCAGCCCCGGCACGGCCTTCTTCACCGCCTGCACGGCCCGCAGCACCAAGGCATCCTCGCGCAACGCCGCGCTGCCCTCGGTATCCTTCAACCGCGCCTCAAGCTTGGGAAACAGCGCCACCGCCGGCACGCCCAGCTTGGCGAGCGCGCGGCATTCCTTCACCAGGTCGGCGATGCTGCGGCGTAACACCCCCGGCATCGACGCGATCGGCTCGGGGCGGCCCTTGCCCTCCACCACAAAAAGCGGCGCGATGAAGTTCTGCGGACGCAGCACCGTGCCCTCGACCAGCGCGCGCAGGCTGGCCGTGCGGCGCAACCGCCGCGGCCGCTGGGTTAAATCGAGCTTGAAGTTTTCGGGCATGGACAGGCTAGGACCATGAACTTAAACCGCTAATCATCGCTAATTCACGCTAATCTTTAAAAAAGTGATGGAAAAGAACTCCTTTATTAGCGCCAATTAGCGAAGATTAGCGGTTTTCAGCCTCATGCCCATCAAACTTTTCGACTCGCTCACGCGGGAGATTCGCGAACTCCGCCGGCCGGACCCCAACAATCCGAAGGACGTCTTCAGTTTCTACAACTGCGGCCCGACGGTTTATGCCCCGGCGCATATCGGCAATTTCCGTACCTTCATCATCAATGACGTCCTCCGCCGCCTACTCGAACTCGAATACGGCCCGAGCAAAGTAAAGCACGTCCGCAATCTCACTGATGTGGACGATCGCACCATCGGCCAGACGCAGAAAGAAAAGCTCCCGCTCGGCGAAATCACAAAAAAGTGGACGGACCTGTTTCACGCCGACTGCGACGCGCTCAACTGCCTGCGTCCGCACGTCGAGCCCACCGCCACCGGCCACATCCGCGAACAGGTCGATATGATCGAGGTGCTCATGCAGAAGGGCAACGCCTACCGTGCGCCCGACGGTTCGGTGTATTTCAAGGTCAGCTCGTTTCCCAACTACGGCGCGCTTTCCCGGGTGAAAGAGCGCGAACTTAAGGTGACCAACTCCGTCTTTGACGCGGACCATAAGGATGAAGTCGGCGACTTCGCGCTCTGGAAAGCGTACAAGCCCGCCGAAGACGGGGATGTGAAATGGCCCGGCCCGCGTGGCGCGAGCGAAGGTCGGCCCGGCTGGCACATCGAATGCAGCGCGATGATCAAAACGCTTCTCGGCGATACCATCGACCTGCACACCGGCGGCGTGGACCTGCTCTTCCCGCATCACGAAAACGAAATCGCCCAAAGCGAATGCTGCAACGGCACAAAGTTTTCGCGCCACTGGTACCACAGCGAACACCTGCTCGTCGAAGGCACGACGATGAGCAAGAGCAAGGGCAACTACTACACGCTCGGCGATCTCGTGGAGAAAGGCTACTCGCCGATGGCCGTGCGCTACGCCCTGCTCATGGGCCACCCGCGCAAACAACTCAATTTTACGCTGGATTCACTCCACGCGGCAGAAAGCGCTCTGGGAAAACTTCGCAGCCATTTCGACTCACTCCAGATTTTTTCAAACCAAGCAGCTTCAACACAATCTTCCTCCCATTATTCTGAAGTCATCGAGGCTCTTTGTGACGACTTGAACACCCCAGCCGCGCTTGGCGCACTATTTTCGTCGATATCAAATTGGGGCAAAAACGACCCATCAGCCGCCGATTTCCTAGCCTTCAAGCAGGTGCTCGAAGTCCTAGGTTTAGAGTTAAAGAAAACCGACGAAGCCGCGCCTATCGTTGCCCAGCAGCTCGCCGAAAAACGCTGGGCGGCGAAGAAAGCCAAGGATTTCGCTGGTGCCGATGCGCTCCGCAAGGAACTGACCGCCGCCGGCTGGTCGATGCTCGACGGCAAGGACGGCTACAAACTGGAAAAACTGAAGGGCTGAAAGACTGAAGGACTAAAAAAATGGCCTGCCACGGCTTATTAGCTTCTTTGTTTGTTCAGCCTTTCAGCCCTTCAGTCTTTCAGCCTTTTCTTCATCACGCCGCCGCTTTTTTAACCCTGGCACGAATCTTCGCGATCTGCTCCGGCATGATCATTTCGAAAATCCCACCGCCACTTTCCCGCGGATAAAAAAAGACCTTCCCCAGCTTTCCTGAAAAATGCACATAGTCAGGATGATCGATCCTGATCTTGTCGCCACTGGTCAGCGTAAGCTCAACCGGAAACACTTCGGGATTCGTCAGCAGTGCGTGAAGGTCTTCTTTCATATCGTTTTTGTCTTCTTGGTCTGTTCAGCCCTTCAGCCATTCAGTCTTTCAGCCTTTTCTTCGTCACGCCGCCCGATTTTTCTTCCGCAAGGGCTTGATCGAAACGATTTGCTCCGGATTGACCACCAGGGAGAAGGGTCCCGTGTCCGGATAGATCACCAAGTCTTTCGTGTTGGGGTGCATTTGCACGTGATCGGGATGCGGCAACAGGTGCTTTTCTCCCGACGAAAGCGTTATTTCCAAGGGAAAATCCTTGGCTGAGATTAAAAGTCTTTCCAACGATCTCATGGCGGTAGTTTATTTTGATAAATTTTCCTCAGATTTCGAGTTCATTCGAGGCCTTTGTTGCCCCATTCTAGCAGCGTTTATCCGCCGACCTTCGACTTTCGATAAAAAGATTCACCTGTAGGAGCCTGCTTGCAGGCGAGATGGACGTACTTACAGGCCAAATCTCCGCTGATCGCGAGCAAGCTCGCTCCTACCTTCGGCCCGCGCCTATTGGCGCGCGGGCGATCCGAGACGAAGGACTTGCCCCCGTTGTGCTCTTTGTGGCTAAAATCCGGGCGACTGACGCTCGACTTTCCGCTTTCACCCTTCAACTTTCAACTTCCCGTGATGACTCCCCTCGAAGAACTCCGCCACTCGGCGTCGCATATCCTTGCGACCGCGCTGCTGCGCATCTTCCCCGACGCCAAGCTCGACATCGGCCCGCCGACGGACACCGGGTTTTATTACGACATCGACCTCGACCACAAACTGACGACCGAGGACTTGGTAAAGATCGAGGCCGAGATGAAAAAGGTCGCCGACGAGAACCAGCCGTTCCAGCGCAAGGAAGTTTCCCGCGAGGAAGCCACCGAGATCATCAAGAAAATCGGCCAGGAGCGCTACAAGCTCGGCCGCCTGGCGGACATCCCCGAGGGCGAAAAAATTTCATTCTACCAGAACGGCGAGTTCATCGACCTCTGCGCGGGCACCCACGTGCGCTACTCGAGCAAGCTGAAGGCCTTCAAGCTCCTCTCCATCGCCGGCGCCTATCACCGCGGCGACGAGCACAACAAGCAGCTCCAGCGCATCTACGGCACCGCCTTCCCGACCAAGGAGGAGCTCGCGCAACACCTCGAGCGCATTGAGCAGGCCAAGGCCCGCGACCACCGCAAGCTCGGCCGCGACCTGAAGCTCTTTGTCATCGACGATGACGTCGGCCAGGGCCTCATCCTCTGGACGCCCAACGGCGCCATCATCCGCCAGGAATTGCAGAACTTCATCAGCGAGGAACTGCGCAAGCAGGGCTACTCGCAGGTCTTCACGCCGCACATCGGCAAGCTCGAGCTCTACAAAACCTCCGGCCACTTTCCGTATTACAAGGAATCGCAGTTCACGCCGGTCGTCGAAAACGAGTCGCTGGCGAAGCTCCTCCACGAGGGCTGTTCCTGCGCCGAGATGGTTGTGCGCCTTGAGGCCGTCTCCGCCCAGCTCGCCGACCAGATCAACCAGCGCACCGGCAAGATCACGATCACGCCCGACCGGGTGAAGCCCAACGACCAGTTGCTCGACGGCTTCATGCTGAAGCCGATGAACTGCCCGCACCACATCAAGATTTTCGCGTCGCAGCCGCATTCGTATCGCGACCTGCCGGTACGCCTGGCCGAGTTCGGCACCGTTTACCGCTGGGAACAGTCCGGCGAGCTCAACGGCATGACCCGCGTCCGCGGCTTCACCCAGGACGATGCCCACCTTTTCTGCACCGAGGAACAGGTCGCGGCCGAGGTGCTCGGCTGCCTCGCGCTCGTGAAGATCGTGCTGACCACGCTCGGCATGAGCGATTACCGCGTGCGCGTCGGCCTGCGCGACCCTGACTCGAACAAATACACCGGTGAGTCCGCCAACTGGGACAAGGCCGAGTCCGCCTGCCGCGAGGCCGCGAAGACCCTCGGCGTGCCGTTCACCGAGGAGCCGGGCGAGGCCGCGTTCTACGGGCCGAAGATCGATTTCGTGATCAAGGACGTCATCGGCCGCGAGTGGCAGCTCGGCACCGTGCAGGTGGACTACAACCTGCCCGTGCGCTTCGACCTCAGTTACATCGGCGCCGACAACCAGCCGCACCGCCCGGTGATGATCCACCGCGCACCCTTCGGCTCGATGGAGCGGTTCTGCGGCGTGTTGATCGAGCATTTTGCGGGCGATTTCCCCGCCTGGCTCGCGCCCGAGCAGGTGCGCCTCGTGCCGATCAGCGACAAGGTCAACGACTACGGTCGCGGCCTGCTCGACCAGCTCAAGGCGGCTGGCGTCCGCGCCACGCTCGACGAGCACAGCGACAAGCTCGGCGCCAAGATCCGCCGGGCCGAACTCGACAAGGTGCCCTACACCCTCGTGCTCGGCGCGAAGGAAGCGGAGGCGCAATCGGTCAGTGTGCGCTCGCGCGCCAGGGGCGACGAAGGCGTGATGCCGTTCGCAGCCTATCTGGAAAAAATCAAAACTGAAATCGCCACGCGCGCCCTGCCGGAGAAGAAAAAGCCCGAGGCAGGTAATTCAGAAGCCAAGAAGCCATAAACCGGCTCAGCTCGCCAAAAGGCAGGTGGAGCGCGTCGTCCCGATGCGCTCGGATTGATTCACCACGAAGACACAAAGAACTCAAAGAGGGTTGGCTTCGTGTCCTTCGTGCCTTTGTGGTTAAGGATTGATCGGGCCGAGCGCGTTAGGGACAACACGCTCCACCAATATCAGCCTCAAATCGCGACATCGCCGCTCTCGCTGGTGCGGATGCGCACCACTTCCTCGAGTGGCAAGACAAACACCTTGCCGTCGCCGATTTTGTCGGTCTTGGCGGCCTTCACGATGGTTTCCACCACCTTGACGTAAATGTCGTCGGTCACGGCGATCTCGATTTTCATTTTGGGCAGAAAATCCACCGTGTACTCGCTGCCGCGGTAGATTTCCTTGTGGCCCTTCTGCCGGCCGAAGCCTTTCACCTCGGTGACAGTCATGCCCTCGACGCCGATGGCCGTCAGGGCTTCTTTCACTTCATCGAGTTTGAATGGTTTGATAATGGCGATGATGAGTTTCATGGGGATTATTGGGTTGATGGTTGGTAGTTTAAATTTCGACGTAGCCCTCTTCGCCGTGTTCGTTGATATCGAGCCCCTGGCGTTCGACTTCGGGCGAGGCACGGAGGCCGATGACGGCTTTCACAAGGTAAGCGAGGAGCACCGTGCCGCCAATGGCCAGGCAGAGGGTGAGGCCGATGGCCTTGAGCTGTTCGAACCAGAGTGAGCCCCCGTGGATGTAGGAATCGACGTTGGCCGCCAGGTTGGGATTCACCGCGCCAGGATTGGGCGTGCCATCCGCGAGCGTGGCGGGAACGGCCAGAATGCCGGTGAGGAATGCGCCGATCGTGCCGCCGATGGCATGAACGCCGAAGGTGTCGAGCGCATCGTCATAGCCGAACTTCGCCTTGACCTGGTTCACGAAGAAATAAGGCACCACGGCGGCGAACACGCCGATGATGACAGCGCCGGTACTATTCACAAAGCCACACGCCGGGGTGATCACAACGAGCCCGGCGACCGCGCCAGAGCAGAAGCCAAGGATCGAGGCATGCTTGCGGAGAATCAGCTCGAGGAGGCCCCAGGTAAACGCGCCCACGGCAGTGGCGAGGGTCGTCGCGGTGAAGGCATTGGCCGCAATCCCGTCCGCGCCAACCGCCGAGCCGGCGTTGAACCCATACCAACCCACCCACAGCATGCCGGTGCCGACCATGCAAAGCACCATGCTGTGCGGCGTCATCTTTTCTTTGCCGAAGCCGATGCGCGGCCCGAGAATCATGCAGAGAATCAACGCCGACCAGCCCGACGACATGTGCACGACGGTGCCGCCCGCGAAATCAATGGCTTTGATGGCCGAATGGGCGTTCGACACGCCATTCATATAGCCGGTGACGCCCCAAATCATGTGGGCCAGCGGAAAATAAACGACAAACATCCACAGCGCGACGAAGACGAGAATGGAGGTGAACTTCATCCGCTCAGCGATCGCGCCAACGATCAACGCAGGCGTGATGATCGCGAACATCAACTGGTACATCGCAAAGACATTTTGCGAGACCCAGAAGCCGTAATTGATGTTGGGTGCCGAGGTGACGCCGTGCAGGAAAAAGTATTCCCTGCCACCAAGAAACGGGCTGTGAAAGCTGGTGCCAAAAACCAGGCTGTAGCCGACGGACCACCAGAGGATTGTGACGAGGCCGGCGATGCCGATACACTGGCCCAGCACCGAAAGCACGTTTTTCCGGCGCACCAAGCCGCCATAGAAAAGTGCCAGGCCCGGCAGCGTCATGAAGAGCACGAGCGCCGCGCTGGTCATCATCCACGCGTTGTGGCCCGGACCGGGAACACCGGTCAGGCTTTGGCCGGGGTCGGAATTGGTGACGTAGGCCTCGAGGGCGGCGATCCGCTGTTCCTGCGTGGGCACATGGATGGAGGGCGGAGCCATGGCCCGCAGATTTAGGGCCGTGGCGCAAACGACCAAGGCCGCGCTGAAGAATCGACTCAGTTGGCGGAACAGAGAGTTCATATAAAATCACCTTATCCGAAAGACTCGACAGGATAAGTAATTCTGATGCAAGAAAGTTTCGGTTCTCCCCTGCCAGATTCGTGGGAAACCCCGAAAACAAAAAAGGCCGGCGCTGAAAAAGCGCCAGCCCTTCCAAACTTTTGCTACGGTCTGTTGGTCAGATGGCCGCTTCGCCGTGCTCGTCGGTACGGATGCGCACCACTTCTTCGAGCGGGATCACAAACACCTTGCCGTCGCCGATTTTGCCGGTCTTGGCCGCCTTCACGATGGTGTCGACCGTCTTGCTCGCGATGTCGTCGCTCACCGCGATCTCAAGCTTCACCTTGGGCAGGAAATCGACGGTATATTCGCTGCCGCGATAGATCTCCGTATGTCCCTTTTGCCGGCCAAAACCCTTCACTTCAGTGACGGTCATGCCCTCGATGCCGATTTCGGCGAGGGCTTCTTTCACTTCCTCAAGTTTAAAGGGTTTGATGATGGCAATGATGAGTCTCATACGTGTGGAATGGTTTAGGGGGTGAAGTGTTTATGGGTTTTCCAACGACCCGGCACAAGAAGCGTTCTTGGGTGATTTTCGGGAGCAGGAGGGTTGTCTGATTTGAAGCAAATTAGCCGCGCATAGCGGTTTGTCGTGTTTTACTTAGCAAAGCTTATGCCAAACTGGACGCCGAGAAAAAAGGTAAAGCCCTCATCATAGGGACGAACCGCATCTCTTATGCAAAACCCATAAGACCCTCACTCCGGCATCACCGTCGCAATGTGCAGTTCCTTGAGTTGCTTCGCGGTGACGGGTGTCGGGCTCTGCGCCATGAGATCCTGGCCCTTCTGGGTCTTGGGAAAGGCAATGACATCGCGGATGCTCGTCGTGCCGCAAAGCAGCGCGGCCATGCGGTCGAGGCCGAAGGCGATGCCGCCGTGCGGAGGCGCGCCGTAGGTGAAGGCCTTGAGCATGTAACCGAAGCGGCTCTCGACGACATCGGCTGGGATCTTCAGCACATCCTCGAACACCTTTTTCTGCAACCCCGGCTGGTGAATGCGGATCGAGCCGCCACCGAGTTCCATGCCGTTCAGGACGACGTCGTAGTGCTGGCCGCGGACTTTCTTGGGATCGCTGTCGAGCAGGGCCACGTCCTCCGGCACCGGCGAGGTGAAGGGATGGTGTGTGGCGACATACTGGTTTTTTTCCTCGTCGTAGGACATGAGCGGAAAATCGACCACCCACAGGAAATTCCACTGGTTGGCCGGCACGATGAGCTTGCCGCGTTTCTGCAGCAGCGCCGAGCACTCGAGGCGGATGCGGCCGAGGATCGCGCAGGCTTTCTCCCATGGCGCGGCGGCGAAGAAAACCATGTCGCCCTCGGCGAGGCCAAGCTGCTGCGTGAGCACGGCCTTTTCCGCGTCGGAGAAAAATTTCACGATGGGCGATTTCCACTCGCCACCCTCGACTTTGATGAAGGCCAGGCCTTTCGCGCCGAGCGATTTCGCGATTTCCTCGAGGGCCTTGAGCTCGCCCTGCGTGAGATCGGCGAGGTCCTTGGCGTTGAGCGCCTTGATGACGCCGCCACCCGCCACCGTGGCCGAGAAGACCTTGAACCCGGAACTGCGAAACGTCTCTGTGAAATCAACCAGTTCGAGGCCGAAGCGCGTGTCGGGCTTGTCCACCCCGAAGCGGTTCATCGCATCGGCAAACGCGAGGCGCGGGAACGGGGTGGGCAGATCGGTGCCGAGCGTTTCCTTCCAGACTTTTTTCAACATGCCCTCGAAGAGCGCGTAGATGCCCTCGCGGTCGATGAATGACACTTCGACGTCCACCTGCGTGAACTCCATCTGACGGTCGGAGCGCAGATCTTCGTCGCGAAAGCAGCGCGCGATCTGGAAATACTTTTCCACGCCGGCGACCATGAGGATCTGCTTAAATTGCTGCGGCGACTGCGAGAGCGCGTAGAACTGGCCGGGGTGGATGCGCGACGGCACGAGGTATTCGCGCGCGCCCTCGGGCGTGCTCTTGAACAGCGCGGGCGTCTCGACCTCGATGAATTCGTTGGCGTCAAAATAATCGCGGATGGCCTTGGCCACCTTGTGCCGCACCTGGAGATTTTTGCGCATCTTCGGCCGGCGCAGGTCGAGGTAGCGATAGGTGAGGCGCAGGTCCTCGTTGACCTTGTCGCCGCCGGCGTCATCGAGCGGAAACGGCGGTGTCTCGGAAAGGTTTAAAATCTCCAGCGCGGTCGCATCGACTTCGATTTCCCCGGTGGGCAGCGCAGAATTGACCGTGCCCTCGGGACGCGGGACGACCTTGCCCACCACGCTGATGACGGATTCCGGCTTCACCTGCGCCGCCTGCGCCGCGAGATCCTGGTTCACCTGCGGGTCGAACTTCACCTGCGTGACGCCTTTGCGGTCTCGCAGGTCGATGAAAAGGATGCCGCCATGGTCGCGAATGGAATCGACCCAGCCGGCCAGCGCCACGCTGGCGCCGAGATCGGTTTTGTTTAGCTGGGCACAATGATGGGTTCGCTTCATGGGGATTCGAATCGTGTAAATGCCGAGCTAAACGCAGCGGCCCGCCCACGGGCAAACACAAACTTAGCGAAGCTCATCCAATCTTTCTCGTTCTCATACTCGTTATCGTTCTCCTGATCGATTCAAAGCGAGAGAACGAGAACGATTAAGAGAATGAGTATGATTCGTACCGTCAGAGGTATCCACGTAGCTTCGACCCGCCCACACCCATCACTTCTTCTTTTTCGCGGTCGTTTTCTTCGCGGTTTTTTTCTTTTTCCTCGGATGCGGCAGCAGGCTTTCGCCTGTCATTTCCTTTGGCTTCGTGAGGCCCATCAGCTCCAGGAGGGTCGGCGCAATGTCGCAGAGGCGGCCGCCCCGGCGCAGCCGCATTTTTTTGCCGGCAAACTTCGAACCCACCACAAACGCCTCGATGCGGTTGGTCGTGTGCGAGGTGTGCGGGCAATTGTTCACGGGATCCCACATCTGCTCGCAGTTGCCGTGGTCGGCGCAAACCAGCGCCTGGCCCTTCATTTTCTTGATCGCGTCGAGCAGCTCCGCCACTCCGCGATCGGTCACCTCGACTGCCTTGATCGCCGCCGTGAGCGAACCGGTGTGGCCGACCATGTCGGGATTGGCAAAATTGACCACGATCAGGCCATATTTGCCGGAAAGGATCGCTTCCTTGGTGAGTCTCGTGACTTCGGCCGCGGACATTTCGGGCGCCATATCATAAGTCGCCACTTTCGGGCTCGGCGGGCAGGCCCGGTCCTCGCCGGGAAACGGTTCCACGCGGTAATTGTTGAAGAAAAAAGTGACGTGCGGATTTTTTTCCGTCTCGGCGCAGCGGAATTGCGCGAGGCCCGCATCACTCACGACCTGGCCAAGAATGCCTTTCAACGGCTCGGGCTTGGGCGAGATCACGTCCACCGGCAGGCCCACTTCGTACTCGGTCATCGTCGCAAAGCAGAGGTGGTTGAGCTTCGGGCCGCGATCGAAGCCCTTGAAATCATCGAGGACAAACGCCTTCGTGATTTCGCGCGGGCGGTCGCCACGGTAGTTGTAGAAAACAATGCCATCGCCATCGCGGATCGTCCCGACGGGCTGGCCGTCGGCGCCCACCACCCACGTAGGCGCGACAAACTCGTCGCCCTTCTGCGTTTCGGTGAGCGGATGCTTGTAATACTGCCGCACGGCTTCCTCGGCGTTGGGCGCGGTGGCCACCGCTTCTTTCCCGGTGAGCATGAAGTAGGCTTTGCTCACGCGCTCCCAGCGGTTGTCGCGATCCATCGCCCAAAAACGGCCGCACACTGTGGCGATCTGGCCCAGGCCGATTTTTTTGCACTGTTTCTCGACCTGCTTGACATAATCCAGCCCGCTCATCGGCGGCGTGTCGCGGCCATCGGTAAAGGCGTGGATAAAAACTTCCTTCACGCCGTCCGTTTTCGCCTGGCGCAGGATACCGTAGAGATGCTCAAGCATGCCGTGCACGCCGGCATCGGACACGATGCCCATGAGGTGCAGACGCGAGCGGTGCGCCTGCACGTGCATGACCACCTTGTTCCACGCGGCATTCGTCGCGAGGCGCTTCTTGGAAAAAAGCATGTTCAGGCGCAGCAGCTCCTGCTCGACGATGCGGCCCGCGCCGATGTTCTCATGGCCGACCTCGCTGTTGCCCATCACGCCTTCGGGCAAACCGACGGCGTACCCGCCGGCCAAGACCAGGGCGTGTGGATATTTTTTGTGCAGGAGGTCATCGCAGGGCTTTTTTGCGAGGTACACGGCATTGAAAACGTTTTGCTCGGGAAATGGGTTCCGGCCCCAGCCATCGCGAATAATGAGAACTACAGGTTTGCGCGGAGTGATCATAAAAATTTGTCGTCCATCACCAGCACGGCGGCCCACGCCGAAAAAGGCAAGAATCCCCTGATGCCATTGATTGGATTTTTGGATAAAATTTCTTCGCCTTATAATGAATTTGGCAATACTACTGCTACAGGAAGGAAACGCTTCGCTCGATGACACTCATCATCCGGGACCAGCTCGTGAATCCGCCCACGTGGTTTCTCTCATACCGGGACCTCACGCTTTATTGTTCGGTTTTTCTGCGGCTCGACATCGTGGTGGAGTCCGACGACATCGACTCTTATTATGGCTGGCTGCGCTCGCGCGGCGGACTCGATTTCGTCGAGCAATTTGTGCGGCCCGGCGAAGAGGACGGCCTGAGGCTCGATATCGAGCACAACTACCCGGCGACGGTCGTCACCGATCGCATCACGCCGGAAAACACGCACCGCCTCATCCGCCAGATCCAGTCGTCGCGCGCCAGGTAGCGTACTCAAGTAACAGGTAGCAAGTACCAAGAAAGTCCGCGGCCCTTCGACATGCTCAGGGCCGCTGCTGACTAATCTTGATACTTGATCCTTGTTACTTGTTACTTGCTTTTTCCAGCATGGCAAAAAAAGCGGCCCTTCTCGTCAATCTCGGTTCGCCCGACTCGCCTTCCGTGCCCGATGTGCGCCGCTACCTGCGCGAATTCCTGGGCGACGAGCGCGTGCTCGATCTGTCCGCGCCGCTCCGCTGGCTGCTCCTCGAAGGCCTCATCCTGCGCACCCGGCCCAAGCGCTCGGCGCACGCCTACGCCAAGGTTTGGACGCCGGACGGCTCGCCGCTCATCGCCACCTCGCGCCAGGTGAGGGAAAAGCTCGCCGCGCGCACGTCCGTGCCGGTCGCGCTCGCCATGCGCTACGGCCAGCCGGCCATCGCGTCCGTCCTGGCCCAGCTCGTGGCGGCCGGCGTCGACGACATCCTGCTTTTCCCGCAGTATCCCCACTACGCCATGTCGAGCTGGGAAACCGTCGTGGCCAAGGTTTTTGCCGAGGCCAAAAAGTTTTCGCCCGCGCCGCGTTTCACCGTGGTGCCGCCATTTTACGCCGAGGCCGGCTACATCGACGCGCTGGTCGCCTCGGCCCGGCCGTATTTGGAAAAGCCCTACGACCATCTCCTTTTCAGTTATCACGGCCTCCCGGTCAGCCATCTGCGCAAGGCCGACTCCTCGCGCGTGCATTGCATGACGGCGCCCGATTGCTGCGAAACCTGCTCGCCCGCCCATGCCACCTGCTATCGCGCGCAGATTTTCCACACCACCCGCGCCTTCGCCGCCCGCGCCGGCCTCGATCCCGCGCGCTGGTCGGTTTCGTTCCAGTCCCGCCTCGCCGGCGAGCCCTGGCTCGAGCCTTACACCGACCGCGAACTCGAACGCCTGCCGCGCGCCGGCAAAAAAAACCTCCTGGTGATCACGCCGGCTTTCACCGCCGATTGCCTTGAGACCCTCGAGGAAATTCGCATCGCCGGGCGTGAGGCCTTCCTCACGGCCGGGGGTGAAACCTTTACCCATATTCCCTGCCTCAACGATCATCCCAAATTTATTGATTTTCTTGCCGGACACATTGATGCGTGGATTTCCGGCCCGCCGACCCGAACTAATGCAAGTGCACTGTAAGTATATTAATAAGTTGTTATTTTACAAAGCCGGGGTATCTACCTTCCCCATGGCAGCGTTCGCCGATGGGTCTTTCATCCTCGCATGAAAAGCTGTCGACTTTATTTCGCGCCCAGTGAGCCAGAACCTCAAATCCATTGCCCCGTCCCCATCAGCCCAAGCCTCACCGGCTGAAGCGGTGGCGATATTGACGCTCGACGCCGCCGGCCGCATCACGCTGGCCAGTGCGATGGCGCGGCAGCTCTGGCAGGCAGGTGAGACCGAGCTGGTCGGGGAAGCCTTTCCCAATCTGTTTTTCTTTGAAGTCACTTCGCGCGAACCCGACTGGCTCGAGGCCCAATGGGAAGTCCTCCTCGCCGCGGCGCTCGAAAAATCGGTCGCGCTCACCGCGCAACCGCACGAGAGCGCGCACCGTGAAGTCACCGTGCGCCTCGAAAAAATTTCCGGCGGCACCCCCGCCTACCTGGCGCATGTGATGCCGGCGGACGCACCCGCGCCCGCCTCGGCCGCCGCCCTGCCCACCGAGCTGGCCGGCCTCGCGGTACTGGCTGAAAGAAGTTCCCTCGGCTTCTTCGACCTCAATTTCAAGGACAGCCAGATTTATTACTCCGTTGGATGGAAAAAAATCCTCGGATTCACCGAGCAAGAGCTGGCCAACACCTATGACACGTGGCTCAAGCTGCTCCATCCCGACGATTCCGCCGCCGCGCCCGATCAAATCGCCAAGCGCACCTCCCCCGCCGCGCGCGCCTTCTCGCTCGAATTCCGCATGCAGCACCGCCGCGGCCATTATCTCTGGATCCAAAGCTGCGGCGTGCAAATTTTCGGCGCCGGCGGCGTGCTCGAACGCGTAACCGGGCTGCACATCGACATCACGGAACGCAAGGAACAGGAGGAGATCGCGCTCGCCAGCGAAGACCGCCTGCAGGGCCTCGCCAGCAACGGCCCGCTCGGGGTGTTCGATCTCGATTTCGCCCAAAACCGCTACTGGCTCTCGCCGGCCTGGCAACAGCTTCTCGGCTATGCCCGGGATGAAATTACGGACGCCGCGGAAACGTTTCGCGCCACCCTGCCCGCGGCGGAAGCCGTGAACGGCCTTGCCGCCTTCTTTGTGGCGCGCCACCCCGGCGAAACAACCTACCTCGAACCCGGCCTCCTGCGTCACAAAAACGGCAGCTTCATTTCCGTGCTGCTCGGCGCCTCCCGCCAGTATTCCAACAAAGGCGAGTTGCAGCGCGTCATCGGCTTCCACCTCGCACGGCCGGCTGAAGCTCAAGCTGCCGCTTCTGCCCCGGCTCCCGCCGCCGGCGACACCTCCCTTGCCTCCGCGCTCGTGACCGATGCGCTCTCCGCCCTCACCGAAGGCGTGATCGTCACCAACGCCGAAGGAGGAATTATATCCCTCAACGCCAAGGCCGCGCAGCTCATCGGTTGTTCCGCCGAAGGCGTCGTCGGGCAGGCGGTGGGAAAAGTTTTCCAGCTTGTCCGCCGCGACCTCTCCACCGCCGATGACGCCTTCGATCGCGTGATGGCCGCCACCGAGCCGCTCGGCCTTTCCGCCGAGCATGCCCTCGTCACCGCCGCCGGCGCCGAACCCCTGTCCATCGTCTGGATCGCCCGCCAGTCCTTCGATGCCGCCGGCCACCTCCAGGGTTTCATCTTTGTTTTCCGCAATCCGGACGAGCTCACGCTCAGCCCGGACGAGCTCATCAAGACCAACCGCTTCGAGTCCCTCGGACTGCTCGCCAGCGGCATCGCACACGATTTCAACAATCTTCTCACCACCATCCTCGGCGGTGTCTCGCTGGCCAAGGACACCCGGGATTATTCCGCGCTCGGCGACAGCGAAAAAGCCTGCCTCGCCGCCAAGTCGCTCACCAAGCAGCTCCTGCTTTTCGCCAAGGGCGGGACCAATGCCAAGAACGTCGTCGCGCCCGCCGATATTCTCAACGAGGCCGCGCGCATCGCCTCGGCCGGCTCCTCCGTGTTGATTTCCATCGATGCGCCGCCCGACGCCGCGCCCGTGCTCGTGAGCCGCTCGCAGATCCTGCAAGTCTTTCAAAACCTCGTGGTCAATGCCGTGCAGGCCATGAAAGACGCGGCCGGCGGGAAAATCCAGCTGCGCGCCGTCAACGTCGCCCTCGCCGACGACCAGGTCCCGCCGCTGCCCGGCGGCAATTACGTCCAGTTTGAAGTCCGCGACAACGGCTCCGGCATCGCCCCCGAGAATCTCCAGAAAATTTTCGATCCCTTCTTCACGACCAAAAAACACGGCACCGGCCTCGGGCTTTCCACCGTGCTCTCCATCGTGCAGCAGCACGGCGGCCAGATCGGCGTCGATTCCACCGTGGGCGAAGGCACGGTCTTCACGGTTTTTCTCCCGCCCGCCGCCACTGCGCCCGAGGTCGAGGCCCGCGCCGCGCCCACCCTCCGCTTTGGCACCGGCCGCGTCCTCTTCATGGACGACGACCTGAAAATCTGCGAGCTCACCGGCAACATGCTGACCAGCCTCGATTACAAATTCGACATCGCGCACAACGGCGAAGAGGCCACCACGTTCTACCGCCGCTACCTCAACATCGGCCGCCCCTACGATGCCGTCATCCTCGACCTCACCGTCATCGGCGGCACCGGCGGCGAGGCCACGTTCAAGCAGCTGCGCGAACTCGATCCCGATGTGCGCGCCATCGTCGCCAGCGGCTACGACAACGACGAGATGGCCAAGCGCTTTCTCGACATGGGATTCTGCGGGTACCTCACCAAGCCGTACCGCGTCACCGACCTCGGCAAGGTTTTGAAAACCGTGCTCGGCTGAGGCTCAGAGCACCCTCGATCTCATTTTGTAACGTATTATGTTACAAACGAGATTCCTCGTTGCACTCGGAATGAAAGAGGGAACGTCCGTTGCCGAAACACACATTTTCTCTGAGCCCTTTGTGATCTTTTGTGGCTAAAATATCTGCCAAAAAATCTTCGGGACGTGGAGCAAACTTTTGCGCGGCGGAGCCGCAATCAAACCGATGAAGCAGCCACAAAAGATCGCAAGGATCGCAAAAAAATCCTCGCTGGGTTTACCGCATGGGCCCAAGTGGATTATTTCTGTCCGAGCAACTGCCTCGCCCGCGCCACCGCCGCATCCAGGTCCGCGGTAACATTCTCGCGGCCCACGCGTTCCAGGAAACCCATTTTTTCCATCAGGGCATACGGCTGCGTGTGCGGCCCGCTCAATACGAGGTGCCGGCCGTGGCGGTGGAGTTTTTCCTGCAGCGTATCCAGCGCGTTGAGCGCCGTGCCGTCGAGCGCCGTCAACGCCGCAAGGTGCAGGATCACGACGCGCGTGTCGGCATTGGCCCGGCACATGACGGTATCGAGCTTGTCCGCCGCGCCAAACATCAGCGCGCCAAAACGCGAGCGGCCCCTTCTGGTTTCATCTTTTGTCGAACGTGCCAGGTCCGGCCTATCCCGCTTTTCTGCTCAAACGGTTTGGTTTTGGGTCGCTGGGCCAGCAGCCAGGGGACACTTATGCGGCCTTCGTTCAGTGCGCGCAGAAGCAGATTCATCGACCGCGAGGGTCGTTCGCGGCCGGTTTCCCAGCGGGTCCAGGTTTTTTCGCCGATCTGGAGGAGCGCGCAGAGTTCCTTCTGCGTGCAACGAAGGTGCGCGCGGAGTAGCTTGAGCTCTTCCCGGCTTATTAATCCCATGTGCCGCGCCTTGATGTCATCGAGTATCTGCAGTGCTTTTTCAGCCAGATAAATTTCTCCTGTCTTTGGATCGCGGAAGGCAGGAACATTGACCTTGATGACATCAGAAATGCCTTTGCCATCATAGGTCGGGATTATGACCTCTTCTTCGGTTTCGATTGCTTCCCAGTTGTTGGGGGGATTGCTCATAAAGATTCTCCTTTTAATGGCCGATGCGCGGAATAGATGATCACATCCCCGTTGGGCTGTAAGTTCACCTTTCCATAAACGGCCCGGCTTTTATGCTCGAAAATGAATTCATAAACGATGCCGGGTTCGTCCATCGTGACAACAAGTCGTCCGGTCTGTTGGGGATTCCGCAACGCTTTTATAAACACATCGACCATTTCATGATGAAATGTCCCCGGGAAGAGCGACTGCCAATCGCGCCGAGCGCGCTGGCGAATGAGAATACTGGTCAGCGAGTGCGAAGACAAAGTTCGGCACACCGCGTGCCGCCAATCGGCTGGAATGGGCGCAACCATGGGACGTCTTCACAAGACAAAGGTATCAATTGATACCTCACCGTCAATCTTCATTTTCATTCCTTATTACCCATCCGTGGTTAACTGGATTAAGCTCACCACCAATCGATGACCGTCCCACCACTCGAATAATAGTAAGGGCTGACCAACCAATCTCTCCCCAGTTCGCGCACAACTTTGAAGTCTTTCACGACGAAGCGCTTGTTTTCCTCAATGTCCAAAAGCTTGGCTGATAGCTTGGGAACATCGCGAAAAGGACACAGCTCTTTCAATATCTTTCCCTTGTCAGACTCAGGGATGATGTATTCCTCCGATTTAATGGCCGGGTTGCCCGGGTGTTTTCTGGGCACGGTCGGATACGGTAGCCGCGGTTGTTCCCGCAACGCCGAAGCACTGGTACGTTTGTTTTTCATCCTCCCATTGTAGCGCGAGATTTTGCCTGGCTTTGATTTAAGCCCGTATTTTTTGGCCACGGATTCATCTTCCTCGCATGCCTCTTTTTTCGAACTGCTAAAAACTTCACTTATCCGCGTAAATCCGTGTTATCCGTGGTCAATTCCGGGCTTGGGGTCTGTTTCTTCCGCGGATTGCGCGGATGAGCACGAATTTTACTCTGGCGTCACGAGGCGGCGTGAGCGCCGGCCACGCAGATACACGGCAAAGTCGGCCTTATCCACGGTGACGATGGGCAATCGCGGCGCGGCGTCGCTCAGCGCCATCAAACAGGCATCGGCAAAGTCGACGGGGCGCCCGTGATAACGCGCGGCTTCGGCCTGGACCGCCACCAGTTGCTCGGGGAGGAGATGTTGGGACAGCAACGCCCCGCCTTCCAGCATGGTCAAAATTTTCAAGGACTCAGTCGGGGCAATCTGGCCGAGCAGATGGTAGGTTTCGGAGATGCAGGCTTCGCAGGTTAGCCAGGGGCCACGCAGGCCTTTCGCGATGGCGACAGCCCAGGCATGGCAGGCGTCCTTGCGGTCGACGAGCGCAACCAGGAAGCCAGTGTCAACGAGGGCGCGAGCGTCCATAACCGGCAAAATAGGCTTTGTTGGTCGAGAGGTCGCCGGGACCGCTGGCACTGCCAATTACGCCTTTCAGCGCCTCGGTCATGTCGATGCCGGCGTCTTCGCCCAGGCCGCGCTCCAGTGCGTCGCGCATGACGGCGGAGACCGTGCGCTTCGTCGCCCGGGCCTGGCGCTGGATGCGGGTGGCAAGACTTTCCGGGATCTTGAGCGTTTTGACGACCATGATCCAGTAATACCGCCGGGTATTACCTTTCGTCAAGCCCATGCCAGCTTTTGCCATGCCTGAATGTAGCAGCGTTTCCGGCCCGTCCTGCTCTTTATTGCCTTTATTTTTAACCGCGAATGAACGCGAGTCATTTTGGGAACCACTGATGGGCACTTATACCGCCTTCTCCGACCTTGTCCTTATTCGCGTTCATTCGCGGTTCAAATCTCTCCACCGACAAAGGTCGCTTTGGCTTGGGCGAGGGCCTTTTCATACGCCAGCGCAAGCCGGTCCCAGCGGTCATTGGTCGCACCATCAATTTGGCGACGGCCAGGATCGGCATCAAACCACGCAACGGCCCGGCGGATGCCGGCGCTAAAAGACATCTGGGCGGAAAATCCGGGAACAAAACGCTTGATCTTGGTGTTGTCGAAAACCGCGGAGTAAATCTTATCGCCGAGCAGCGTGCCCTCCACGGCCGGGACACATGAGGCAATGAAATCCGAGGGAATGTGCACGAACTTCGGTGCGGCCACGCCCGCAGCCTGCGCGGTCAATTGAAAGATTTGATTCCAGGTCAGCACTTCGTCGGACGTGATGTGAAAGATCTCTCCAAGCGTCGCGGCCTGGCCGAAAAGCCCGACCAGGCCGCGGGCGAAGTCGGTATTGTGCGTGATGGTCCAAAGGGAGGTTCCGTCGCCCGGAATGATCACCGGTGCGCCGCGCCGCAGGCGATCGACCGCCGTCCAGCTCTGTTTCGGCGCATTCAGGACAAGCGGAATATGGTCATCGCCGTACGTGAGCGAAGGGCGCACGATCACGCCCGGAAAACCCATGGTGTGTCGCGCGGCTTCGAGCACTTCCTCGCAGGCGATCTTCAGGCGCGCATATTCCGAATGCGGATTTGCCCGCGGGGTGGATTCGGTGACGAGATAATGCGAAAGCGGCTTTTCATAAACGCTGGCGGAGCTGATAAAAATATATTGGCGGGCGGTATCGCGAAAGAGCTCGAGATCGCGGCGAATGTCCCCGGGCACGAACCCGATCCATTGCACCACCACGTCCCAGGTGTGGCCGCGCAGCGCGGCGCGCAAACCTTCGCGATCGGAAACGTCGGCCACGAGCAGGCGCGCACCGTCGATGGGCCGGCGTTGGCCGCGATTGAGCAGCCAGAGTTCGTGACCGGCCGCAAGGGTTTGGTGCGCCACCGCCCGGCTGATCACGCCGGAGCCGCCGATAAAAAGAATTTTCACAGTTAGGGAAAGCCGACGGAGTCAGGTTTCTCGCAGTTAAATGCCGGCGGCAAGATCGATTGGGATTTAACTCATGGAAACCTGATCCCGTTGGCCTACTTTAAAAACCATTTTAGCCACAAAAGGTCACAAAGATTATAAAAGAAGCAGGCCACCCTTGTGTTCCTTGTGATCTATTGTGGCTACACAAGGCAGGGCGTTCTTCAGTTTTTCAGCCCTTCAGCCTTTGGCCTCATCCTCTCCACGTCAGTGCGTGGCAGAGCGCCACGCCGGCGGCGTCGGCTTCGTCGGGGGCAAGGGTGCGGCCGTGGCCGAGCATCGCCATCACACTACGTGCCATTTGCTCCTTGCTCGCGCGGCCCGCGCCCACCACCGCCTGCTTCACGCGCAGCGGCGCATATTCGAACACCGGCAACTCGCGCAACGCCGCCGCCGCGATCGCCGCCCCGCGCGCCGCGCCCAGGATCTGCGCCGTCTGGAAATTCTGCACGAAGATCGTCTGCTCCAGCGCCACGTGAAAGACCGCGGCCCCGTCGAGAAAGTCCGCCACCGCGCGGTTGATCTCACCCAGCGCGTAGGGCATCGGATGTTTCGCCGCCACCTTCACCGTCTGGCAGCGCAACAGCACCGGCTGGCGCCCCGGCATGAATTCAATCAAGGCCAGCCCGGTGCCACGCAGCGACGGATCGATGCCGAGCACCTGTCCCGTAAACGGCGTGCGCTTCAGGGTGAACGCGCCCGGGCCGTCCGGCGCGCTGGCGGATGGCCGCGCCCGGCCCTCGATCTTCGCCTTCCACATTTGCCTGACGTTCATTCGCGCCATGATAAGGGTTGTTAACCACAAAGCCTCAAAGGTCACGAAGAACTGACGCAAAGAAATGACTTCCTCTTATCCGATCTCCGTGTCCTTCGTGTCTTTGTGGTGAAAAAATAGGATTGTAGGTCGGGGTTTATCCCCGACACGTCGGGCGTAATCTGCGGTTAAAAAACTACTTCATTAAAATCAGCATCAATCCCCCGGCGGCGCTCAGCCAGAGCGCGATGCCTTCGAAAAGCTTCTGGTCGATTCTAATCAGGATTTTCCGGCCGATGAAGGCTCCCAGGAAAACCGCCGGCGCGAGGAGCAGGTTCATTTTAAAACTCGCCGGATTGATCAGCCCGAGATGCACCATGAAGGGCGCCTTGATCATAAAATTGAGCACAAAGTAATACACCGCGCCGGTGCCGACGAATTCCATCTTGGGCAGTCGCATCGCCAGCAGGTACATGGCCATGAGCGGCCCGGAGGCATTGGCCACAAGGGTGGTAAATCCTGCCAGCATGCCGATGAGCGGCGCCAGCCACCAGCCATACTCCCGTTCTTCCCCACCCGCGCGCCCGCGACGCACCAGATAAAGCGTAAACAAGCCAAGGATGATCGCGCCGATCAGCACTTTGGCCTGCCGGTCGTCGACCCGCCCCAACGTGAAATAACCGGCCACCACGCCCAGCGCCGCCCACGGCACCAACCGCACCAGATAACGCCACTGCGCGTGCCGCCAGTACGATGCCACCGCGATGATGTCGCCAAAGATGAGCAGCGGCAGCACGAGGCCGGTCGCTTGTTTCGCCGGCATGATCTGGGTGAAAATCACGACAAACAGCATTCCCAGTCCGGCAATGCCGGTTTTGGACACACCCACGAGGAACGCAGCAAAAATGGCCAGCGCCCATTGCCAGGGCTCGAGTGTCACGAGTTTGTCTCCATGCCATCAGCCTTTTCGGTGAACTCCCCACTTGCGACTGCAAACACCTGCCATTCGCCGAGCCCGGCGTCGGGCTGGCTGGTGCCGGTGGCGATGACTTGCGACTGGGGATCGATGGCCGACCAGAAACGGTCGCGGCGCGCGGGATCAAGCTCACCCAACACGTCGTCGGCCAGCAGCACCGGGCGCACGCCACTCTTTTCCTGGAACCACGCCGCCTGCGCCAGCCGCAGCGCAAGCACAAGCGAGCGTTGCTGGCCCTCCGAGGCAAAGTCCTTCGACTCCGTGCCGCGCACGGTAAAACGAAAATCGTCGCGCTGCGGCCCGACCATCGTGGTGCGAAATTGCGCATCGCGCGCGCGGCCGGCCTCGAACCGCGCCAGCAACAACTCGGCCGACGGCTCCTCGAAATTGGGATCGTAGATGAGATCCGCCGGCTCGCCGGAATCACAGAGCTGCGCGTACGCCGTCCGCAACGTCGCTCCGAGTGCCTGCAACCCGACGGCGCGCAACGTGATGAGTTCGGCGGCGGCGGGCGCAAGGATCTGCTCGAAGGCAGCGAGTTCCTTGTCCGCCGCGCGGCCCGACTTCAGCAGGGCATTTCTTCCGGCCAGCGCGCGGGTGAATTTCTGCAAGGCATGCAGGTAGGTGGCATCCATCGCCGCCAGCGTGAGGTCGAGCCAGCGGCGGCGGCCGGCCGGCGCACCGCGGACGAGCTGCAGATCCTGTGACGAAAAAACCACGGTCGGAAATTTTCCGAGGTGGTCGGCCAGCCGCGTGACGCGCGCCTGGTCGCACCACAGCTCCTTGCCTTCGTGGCGGAGCTTGATGATCACATGCGTATCGCCGAACCGCTCGTGCTCGAGCTTGCAGCTGATGGCGGCGGTCGTCTGGCCGTGGCCGACGAGCAACCGGTTGTCGGTCGCGCGAAAGGAGCGCAACGCCGTGAGAAAGCCCGCCGCCTCGAGCAGATTGGTCTTCCCCTGCCCGTTCGCGCCGGCCAAGAAATGCCGACGCCCGGAAAATTCGAGCGTGGAAAAGCCCACATTGCGAAAATGCCGAAGCGTTAATGAGCTGAGGCGCATGGGTCGCGTATGCCCTAAATCTTAATGACCGCTTCGGCCGGCTTCACCTCGACGCTGACTTCAGCCAAGGCCTGCACGAGCTTCGTCCAGTCCATCTCCGTCGTTTCCCAGCCCGCGCTCGCGCGGATCATGCGCCGCGCCTCCTCCGGCGAACATCCCATCGCCGCGAGCACATGCGACGGGCCGTCCTTCGCCGTGGCGCAGGCTGATCCCGTTGAAACCTGAAAGCCGCGCTTGTCGAGCCGCGCAACCCAGCGCGTGTTTTCGCCATGCGGCAGGATGAGCGATACCGTGTTCCAAAGCCGCTCCGCGCCCGCACCTACCATGCGCACACCGGGCAGCGCAGTCGACACTGCCCGCTCAAACGTCTCGCGCCAGTGCAGCCGCTCCGTCTCGAGCAAAACCTTTTTCGTCTCCGCCTCGATGAGCGCCGCGACCATCGACGCCACGCCGGGGAAATTTTCCGTGCCGGCGCGATGCCCGTGTTCCTGTCCCCCGCCATGCTGCGCGTGAAAATCCTGCGCTCCTTCCGCGGCCAGCACAAAACCCACGCCCTTCGGCCCGCCGAATTTGTGCGCCGAGCCGATCACCCAGTCCGCCTCGCCCAGGCCCGCGGCCGGCAGCTTGCCGAGCCACTGCGAGGCGTCGCAGAAAAAGGCCGCGTGGTGCCGCCGGCACAACCGCGCCAGTTCGCGCCACGGTTGCAGCAGGCCGGTCTCGTTATTCGCCGCCATCACGACCACGGCACCGACACCCTTGGATGCCAGTAATTTTTCGAGCTGCCCCGTTGCGATCACACCATTGCCATCAACTTCGAGCCAGACGACCCGTTCGCCGAGAAAAAATTTTGCCGCTTCGAGCACGCAAGGATGCTCCGTCCGATTGACCGCCACGAGAGTGCCCGGCAGCAGCGTCCGGGCGAGATGCGCACACACGGCATTCGCGCCCTCGGTCGCGCCGGAGGTGAAGACCACGCGCGCCGCCGCGCAACCCAACAGCGGTGCGAGTTGTTCACGCGCCGCCTCGAGCCGCACTTTCACGCGCGCCCCGATACCGTACAAACCGGATGGATTCTGCCACGCGTCATCCTGCGCGTGCAGCCACGCCTCGCGCGCGGCCGGCGCCAGCGGCGTCGTGGCATTGTGATCGAAATAGGACACGGGTTAATTTCACCACAGATAGCTGCCGAGGCAAGCCACTGCGTAGGAGTTGGTCCTTTGACATTCGGATTTTTTAACCACTGATGGGCACTGATTATCACTGATATTTTAACCGCAGATGGAAGCGGATTAACGCGGATTTGCTGCTGAAAAACTGTGCTGCATTCGCAGCACACGGCCGACGGCCTACAGCTATTTTCCACAGCCGATTAACATCCGGGTCAGTCCGTGGTCAAAAATCAATAAGTGCCTATAAGTGATCATAAGTGGTTCAAAACAGTGATCCGCGTCTATCTGCGTTCATCCACGGTTAAAACGGATCGATCATTTGCGTTTAAAAATTCCTTCGCCTTCCCCGTCGCACTTCTATTGTAAGTTAAGTGATGACTTTCGACGCCCAACTCGCCGAAACCCTGAAAACTTTCCAGTCGCTCGCGGGCATCCGCCCGCAGATCGATCGCGCCGGGCAGATGATCCTGTCCACGCTGCGCGCCGGGAAAAAACTTATCCTCTGCGGCAACGGCGGCAGCGCGGCCGAGGCGCAGCATTTCGCCACCGAGCTTGTGGGCCGCTACGCCAAGTCCCGCCGCGCCCTGCCCGCCATCGCCCTCAACGCCGACGGCTCGCTGCTCACCTGCATCGCCAACGATTACGGTTACGACGAGGTTTTTGCGCGCCAGCTCCCCGCCTTGGCGCAGCCGGGCGACCTTCTCGTTGTCCTGACCTCGAGCGGCAACTCCGCCAACATCCTCGCCGCGCTCGCCGCGGCAAAAAAGCTCGGCCTCGACAGCATCGCCTTCCTCGGCCGCGGCGGCGGCAAAGCCAAGGGCCTCGCCACCTGCGAACTCATCGTGCCCGGCGCGAGCGGCTCCGCCGCGCAGGAAGCGCATTTGTTTTTGATCCATCACTTCTGCGAATTGATCGACGAGGCGTTCCCGGCGTGAGGGTAACGATCAGGATTTTACACCAAGGCCGCAAAGACCGCGAAGGGACTGGTTTTCGGGGCTTCGCGCTCTTTGCGATCTTCGTGTAAAATGGATTCGGCGATAATGCCCCAACTTGGTTCTTGCCGCGCGGCGCGGGTCGCGGTTCGCTCGCCATCCCATGAGCACTCCCGCACCCGTCCAGGAAACCGCCATCATCACCACCAGCTACGGCGACATGACCCTCGCCTTCTGGCCTGACGTCGCGCCCAAGACCGTCGAGAATTTCAAGAAACTCGCCAAGTCCGGCTTTTATGACGGCACCGCGTTTCACCGCATCATCAAAGGCTTCATGATCCAGGGCGGCTGCCCGAACACGAAAGCCGGCGCGCGCGGCATGCCCGGCACGGGCGATCCCGGCTACAAGCTCAATGCCGAATTCAACGCCAAGCCGCACGTGCGCGGCGTCATCTCCATGGCGCGCTCGTCGCACCCCGATTCCGCCGGCTGCCAGTTTTTCATCGTACACGGCGACGCCCGCTTCCTCGACAAGCAATACACCGCCTTCGGCCAGCTCATCGCCGGCGACGACGTGCTGGAACGCATCGCGACGGTGCCGGTGGGCGGATCAGGTGGCGAAAAAAGCCAGCCCATCGAACGCATCGAAGTGAAAAGCGTGCGGATCGTTCAGGCGGCCTGAAACGCGGCTCTTTCGCGCGGCAGCGCGGGTAGGGCGCGTTATCCTTAACGCGCCGATGACGAAATCGGCGGATTAGGGATAATCCGCCCTACCTTTTAAGATTTCGGTCGCGCCGCATGCGCCTTGGCGACTTCGACGTATTTCTCCGCCCAGCCGCGCAATTTAGCCTGCTCCTCGGGCGCGAGCAGGCGGGTGATTTTCACCGGAGAACCGTAAACCAGCGAGCCGGGCGGCACGACCATGCCTTGGGGCACGAGCGAATTTGCGCCGATCATGCTGCGGGCCCCGATCTTCGCGCCGTCGAGGATGGTCGCGCCCATGCCGATGAGGCATTCGTCCCCGATCGTGCAGGCATGGATGATGGCCGCGTGGCCGATGGTGCACCACGCGCCGATATACGCGCCAAAGTCATCGGCAAGATGGACGACGGCGTTGTCCTGGATGTTGGTGCCCTCGCCCACCCGGATTTCGTTGATGTCGCCGCGCAGCACGGCGCCATACCACACGCTGCTCTGCGGGCCGAGGACGACGTCGCCCAACACCGTCGCATTGGGCGCGACAAAAAGCGCCCGCGCCGTGTCGGAAGTTTTCCCGAGGAATTTTTTCAGTCGTTCGTCGAGGGTCATGGATGAAAAAGACTGAAAGCTGAAAACTGAAGGCTGAACAGTTAAAAGCTGAAGGCTAAAAACCATGAATCAAAAAGATTCAGTTTTCAGCATTCAGCCCTTCAGCTTTATTTTTTCTGGTACCACGTTCCATCCGGCGCCTGCAGCCAGATTCCGGGCTTGGATTTCTCCGCAATTTTTTTGGCGCGGCGAAGACCCACTTGCTTGGGCGCCATATTATACTTGCGCGCGTAAAGCGTGTAAACCACCGCGCGATCATGATTTTCATCGGCGACCAGATTGGCTGCATAATCGCCGCCATTGCCGCGCACCTCGACAAATCCCTGATTGTTCTCGCCGACCACGCCGCCGGCTTTCAGCGCATCAAGTGCCGGCAGGCGCTTCTCCTGGTCCTTTCGCAAAACTGAAAGCGGAATGGGGCCAGCCGGCGTCTGGGCCTGCGTCCGGCCAACCGCGGCAAAGGCGATCCCCACCGCCAGCAAAATCCTGAAAAACCGAGCCGTCTTCATGGCGTGGCCGGCGCCGGTGCGGGCTGCGCCGCGGGCTTGGCGACGGGAGCAATCGTGGTGGATTTTTTGTCGAGGTCGTCGAAATAATTATCGAGATCCTTGTCCACATTCACATTCACATTCACATCGACGGTGACGTGGATGGGCTTAACCTCGATGGGCTTGACGTTCACACAACCGGCCAATGGCAAGACGGCGGTACAAATTAGCAAACGGCATTTCATTGGTAAAAAATAGGGCGGTCGATTTCGCAAGACAACCAACTTTTCATTGCTGCAGTTGGCGACGCATGGCGTAGGCACCGTGAAGCAGTTGCTGCACGGGGCCGTGGATGTTAATATCAATGACGACCGGCGCCGGATATTTTGGATCCGCCGAGCCGCCCTCCAGTTGGATCAAGATCGTACGGCTCGCCTGCTCGCCGTCCGGATAAAACCTGATGCGGAAAGTTTTCATCACCAGCGGCATTTTGCCGAGCTCGATTTGGGCCAGGCCCGGATAGTTTACGCGAATTTTTTTGTTCTGATACAGAATACGGGAGAATAATCCCGGCGACGATTGGAGGACAACCTGGGCCATCTCGCCTTTGGGCAAAACCAGGGAGCTTTTCCCGATCGTCAGGTTTCCGTGGTCAAGATGCACGGTGAGCCTTCCGCTGACATGGCCTTCGGCTTGGTTTATTCTCAAATGTCCAGGATCCACCACGTCCCGGAGTTGCGCCAGATCGATCCTCCGGGCCGTGGCGACCCAGGTAATCGAAGGTTGCTTGAGGGCGAAGGTAAAAGGATCGGCGGAAAATTTTCCACCCAGACCGGTGCTATCAAGGGAACCCACGTGCACCTGGCCGTCGGGCGTCAAGCCGAAGGAGATTTTAGTATCGTGCAACTCGACGCCGCCAAATTGGGCCGTGCGCACGGAAAGCACTTGGTCCGGCTCCGTGCACAAGGGCTGCAAGCCCGCCAGGGTGATGCGCAACGCCAACCCATCGCATGAGCTCTTTTTTTCCGTATTCTCCATTCCACCATCAGCCAGTTCCAGCGTGGCCATCCCGTCGAAGACGCCCTGCTTGATCGTGCCGTGGCCCTCAATCGCGAGCGTGCCGCGAAACTGCCAGCTGGCGAGTGACGGGACATTTTCCGTCAGGGCCGCGGACCACGACGCCAGATCCAGGCTGCATTTCACAATCTGCCAGGTGCCTTCGCCTGTGGCCGGATCAAAATGTGCCTGCACGTCCAAATGCGCATCCTGGCCCTCGACGGAAAACTCCAAATTCACCGCCCCGGCACCCGCCGGCCGGAGCGTCATGCGCCACGCCAGTGCCGGAGCAGCAGGATCGAGGTGCCAGACACCCGACAACGTGCCGTTCATCAGCGGCAACGACGGGAGGGCGGCGCGCGCGGTCATCAACGGCCACACGCCGAGCAAGGCCAGGGACATAACGAAACTTCTCACGTTGAAATAATTCAGTCTTTTCGATGCGATGGCCAGTATTCTGATGAAGACATCCCTTTCGCTCAAGGCAGGCGTTACTTTGATCATCCTCGCGGCCCTGCGGCTCACACCGGTCGCGCACGCGACCATCGTGGGGCTCAACCAGATTGTCACGCCGGAGATCCAACCCACGGGCGTGCTCGGTCTCAGCGCCCAGCTTGAGCATCCTGCCATCGGCAACAGCCAGGAAATTCAGTTCGAGCTCGGTCTCACCCCACGATTTGAAGTGGCTTGGTTCCAAGGCCTGAAGCCCAACGAAGGTTTTTTCAGCACGGAATTCAACCTACTCCAAAAAGGGCCGCACCTGCTGACCGCCGGCGTCCTCAACTGGTCCACGCGCGGTGGCGATGCGCAGCCATTCTTGGAATACGGTTACTACACGGATAAAGACCGTTTTGTGGCTGGCGCCATCTATGCGAATCGCGAAACGGAGCTGTTGCTTGGTTATAAACGTCTGCTCTCGGACAAAATCGCAGTAGCCACCGATTTCCAGTCAGGCTCGGCCAATTCGCTGACGTTGGGCGTGGTCTATAATTTTACCCCCGACCTTTCGATCAACCCGGCCATTTACTGGACCAATTCGCACCCGCATCATTTTTTGGGCTACGTCGTGGTAACGTGGAACATCACCGTCTGGAAGTAAACGCACCCGGCGATGAACATGGATGATACTACACGAAATGGCTCAAACCCCGGATGAAAAGAAAGCTTCCCAGCGTCAGCAGCACCGCGAGCGAAAGATAGGGAGCCAGGCGCGCAAATTTCCCAAACCCTGAGAAACGGCGGCTGGCCTGACCCACGCTCCATGCCGCCACCACGCCAACGCTCACGAGCGTCAGCGCCAGTCCCAAGCTGAAAGCGATCACGAGGGAAAACCCCAACGCGAATTTTTTGAGCTGCAGGCAGAGCACGAGAACAGAAAACGCCGCCGGGCACGGCATTAATCCGCCGGTGAGGCCAAATAGCACGATCTGCGGCGTGGTGACGGTGCGGTTCGTAAACCGGCGGGCGATGTCCGCTGCGTGCTCGCGGCTGTGGGCATCATCGTCCTCGGCATGCGCGTGATCGTGGTCCTCGCGAAATTCAACCTTCACCGTGTTCATTTGTGCAGCACCCACCAAATGAATCTCCGCGCGAAACTCATGCGGTTCCGGGATGGGCTCGGCTGATTCCCAAACGTTGCCGTTGCGACTCAGGCGAAACAGCTGCCGCTGCCCGTCGGGACGGATGGTTTCCACGCTGGCTGCGGACAGGACTTCATTCTCGGCCAGCTCCAACCTGAACTGCGGAGGCACGCCGTCCTCGATCACCCGCAATTGACCGATGCCCAGCTCACACTGGACTTCCTTGGCTTCGTCATGGTGATGGTGCACATGCCCGCATTGATCACGCTTCATCCGCCAAAACGTCCAGCCGGCCATCGCGATCACGAGAATTCCCCCGACCACCTGGAAATAAGGCTCAGTCGTCTCGGCATTCCATTGCTGGCCGAAGCTCAAGGCCATCGCCGCGATCGCCCAGATGACCAGCGAGTGGGAAACCGCGGCGGACAGCCCGAGCAGCGCGGCTTGCAGGACGGTTCCGCGAACCGCCACGATGAAGGCGGCCATCATCGTCTTGGAGTGGCCCGGCTCCAGGCCGTGCAGGGCGCCGATCAGGACGGCGGTGGGAAAGAACACCCACGCCGAGCCATGCTGCAATAGTTCCGGGAAAGAAGTCATGCATACACCATACCCCTACCCCCTATATTATGTAAAACCCAAAATTTAGTGGCATTCGCCGCCGCCCCGGCTTATTTTGCCCCATCGTGTCCCACCATCCTGAAAATCCCGAGGCGGACCGCCGGGCCCTGAAACTCCGGCTCCACCGCGTCATCGGCCAGCTCAAGGCCATCGATGGCCAGCTCGATGGCGACTACGATTGCACGGAGGTGTTGCATCAGCTCATCGCGGCCCGCCGGGCGCTGAAATCGCTGTCGGAAAAAATCATCAACGACCACCTGCAGCACTGCGTCATGGAACTGGGCCACGAAGAAGACGCCCGGCGGAACTTGCGCGAGATGGCCACCGTGCTGAAACGCTACATCGAGTAGAAGCTGTCTCAAAATTGAGACATGAAGCCCGCACCTCCTTCGCTAAATCCATGGGATCCAAGATGGAACTGACGGCCAAAGCACTGGTCTGCCATGGCATGATGAAAGCGATCCATTCGTTTATCCCCTCCCCTAAATTATTGGTCGCCGGCACCGCGTTGGTTGCGGTGGGCTTGTTTTCCAGCTGCACCACCGTGCAACTGAGTGACGACGGCTCGGTCGTCGGCGAATATAAACTGGGTTACCTGATTGCGAAGCCCGGCCAATCGCTCGAACGCGTGCACACAGCCGTGACAAAAGCCTTCAAGGACCTGGGCTACCTGCAGGTCGGCGACAAGGAAACGCCGGGCGAGATTGAACTGAGCGCCCGCGATGCCCATGACACGCTGATCTCGGTGGAGCTAAAAGATTTCACCACCTACACGAGCGTGAGGATCCGTTGCGGCGTGTCCGGCGGCCTGGCGCAGGAACAACAGGTTTACCACGCCATCGCGCAGCATTTTTAGCCGGCAAGCCGGCTAAAAATGCTGCGCTGATTACAGATCTCAAATTACAAATTACAGATTGGTTTTTTCGATCTGCGACCATCCGCACAATCCGCGGAAAAAGGTGATAATGATTACCAACCTTTCCAATCTGGAATTTGTAATCTGTAATTGCGCCGGCTACCGCTGCGTCCTGCCCTCCGTAACTTGAGCGAAAGAGGGCAGGACGCAGCGGTAGCCGGCGCGGTCGATCTCGCGCAGCACGATTTCCAGCGCCGACAGGCTGCTGTTTTCTCCCCGACGGTTGCGGCATTCCGGATGCAGCATAAAAATCGCCCCCGGTCGCAGGTGGCGCAGCAAACGCCCGGCCACGCGCGAGGGATTATGATCCCCATAATCCAGGCCGCGGGCCGTCCAGCCGACCGGTTGCAGTTCGCGCCGGCACAAAACCTGATAAAGCAACGGCGGGTGCCAGCCGACCGGCCCCCGAAAAAACCGTGGCGGCACACCCGCGGCCGCAGTCAGGACCTCCGTGCTACGATCGATCTCCCGCGCGAAGCGGGAAGGCGGATACGCCCAAAAAAGCACGGCCTGGTGCGTGTACGTATGGTTGGCGACGGCGTGGCCGCCGGCCAGGATCTCACACACCAGCCCGGGATTTTTTTCCGCTTCGCGCCCGATGAGGAAAAACGTCGCCCGCGCGCGGTGCTGCGCGAGCAGCGCGAGCACCCGCGGCGTCTCTTGCGGGTTGGGGCCGTCATCAAACGTCAGCCACACCTCTCGTTCGCGGGTATCAAAACGCGTGGCGACCGGCACACAGAGGCGCGAGTTGGGCCAGAGCGAGGCCAGGAAAAAAAAGAAATGGATCCCGACCATCACGCCAACCGCCAGCGGCAGCGACACGCGCGCAATCGCGAGGGCGAGGATAAACACAGCGAGGGAACTCCAGAGAATCGCCCGGCGCGCAAGATCCTGCCGCCGCGAGGCCCGGCACGCGGGCGATTTGATGACTTTGGAGTTTTCAGCCATCAGAGGCATGACAGTTCAGACTGCTGGGCTCCCCGCATCTGCGCAAGCACAGGCACGGCTCCTTGAACGTCCAACATCGAACATCGAACGCCCAACACCCAAGTAGGAAGCTCCGAACGCCGAATTTCTTAGATTTGAAATCTCAAATTTTAAATCTGAGATGCCAATGGCCAACTATACCTGCACCTGGGGAAGATTCCAGATGTCGCGCGCATATTCGCGGATGGTGCGGTCGCTGGAAAACTTGCCGACGCGGGCAGTGTTGAGGATGGCCATGCGGGCCCATGCGGCCTGGTTGCCGTAGGCCGCATCGACGCGCGCCTGGCAGTCGCAATAGGCGCGGAAGTCGGCCAGCACCATGAAGGGGTCGCCGCCGCGCAGCAGGCTGTCGTGCAACGGGGCGAAGGCGTGGTCTTCATGCGGCGCGAAGAAATTGGAGCCGAGCCAGTCGACGACGGCACGCAGTTCCTCATCGCGGTTATAAAAATCGTGCGGATTGTAGCCGCGGGCGCGCAGGGCCTCGACCTCCTCCACCGTCAGGCCGAAGATAAAAATGTTTTCGTCGCCGACTTCCTCGTGGATTTCGATGTTGGCGCCGTCGAGGGTGCCGATGGTGAGCGCGCCGTTGAGGGCGAGCTTCATGTTCCCGGTGCCGGAGGCTTCCTTGCCGGCGGTGGAAATTTGCTCGGAGAGATCGGCGGCCGGGATGATTTTTTCCGCCAGGGAAACGCGGTAGTTGGGCAGGAAGGCGACTTTCAGCTTATCGCCGATGCGCTCGTCGGAATTTATCCGAAGCGCGACCAGGTTGATGGCGCGAATGATGTTTTTGGCGAGGTCGTAGCCGGGCGCGGCCTTGGCGGCGAAAATGAAAACGCGCGGGGCGATGGCGAGCGCGGGGTTTTGCAGCAGGCGGCGGTAGAGCGCGAGGATATGGAGCAGGTTGAGATGCTGGCGCTTGTATTCGTGGAGGCGCTTGATTTGCACGTCGAAGAGCGCGTCCGGCGAAACCGAGATATTGCATTCGTGCTGGATGACCGCGGCGAGATCGACCTTGTTGGCGCGCTTGGCCGCCATGAATTCGCGCTGGAAGCCGGCATCATCGGCAAATTTTTCGAGGCTGCGGAGCCGGTCCAGGTCGCGCGGCCAGCCGTCGCCGATCTTTTGGGTGATGAGGTCGGCCAGGCGCGGGTTGCTCTTCAGGAGCCAGCGGCGCGGGGTGATGCCGTTGGTTTTGTTCTGAAACTTGCCGGGATAAAGTTCGTTGAATTCCGGGAAGAGGCGGGTCTTGAGCAGTTGCGTATGCAGCGCCGCGACGCCGTTGACGGCGTGCGAGCCGACGACGGCGAGCTGGGCCATGCGCACTTTCTTGGCGCCGTCTTCCTCGATGAGCGAGCAGGCGCGTTTCTTGCCGCCGCCATCTTTCGGCCACTTGAGCTCGATCTCCTTAAGCAGACGGGAGTTGATCTCGTAGATGATCTGCAGGTGGCGCGGAAGCACGCGTTCCAGGAGCGACACGTTCCACCGCTCGAGCGCCTCGGGCAGGAGGGTGTGGTTGGTGTAGGCGAAGACTTTTTTAACGATGGCCCACGCGGGATCCCACTCCATGTTCTGCTCGTCCATGAGGATGCGCATGAGCTCGACGATCGCGATCGTGGGATGCGTGTCGTTGAGTTGAACGGCCACCTTGGCCTCGAGATTGGCCCAGGAGTTGGCCGGGTTGCGCAGATGGCGGCGGATAATGTCGCGCAGGGAGCATGCGACAAAAAAGTATTGCTGGACGAGGCGCAGCTCCTTGCCGCTTTCGGTGCTGTCGTTCGGATAAAGGACCTTCGAGATGGTTTCCCCGACGGCCTTCTCGCGCACGGCCTCGACGTAGCCCCCGCGGTTGAAAATGGTGAGATCGAACTCCTCGGTGGATTTCGAGGCCCAGAGGCGCAGCAGGTTGACCGTCTTGGTGCCGTAGCCCGCGATGGGAATGTCGTGCGGCACGCCGAGAATTTTTTTGGTGTCAACCCAGCGCGGGTGGTAGGTACCGCGGTCGTCGAAGATATTTTCAACCCGGCCATACAGGTGGACCTCCTGGGTATATTCCGGCCGGACGACTTCCCACGGATCACCGAAAAGGATCCAGTTATCGGGATGCTCGACCTGGTACCCGTTGACAAATTCCTGTTTGAAAAGGCCGAACTCGTAGTGAATGCCGTAGCCGAGCGCGGGAAAATCGAGCGTGGCGAGCGAGTCGAGGAAACAGGCGGCGAGCCGGCCGAGGCCGCCGTTGCCCAGGCCCATGTCCACCTCGCACTCGCGAACATTATCGAAATCCTGCCCGAGGCTGGTCAGCGCGTCACGCGCGGACTCGAACAGGCCGGTGGCGAGGAGATTGTTGCCGAAAAGCCGGCCCATGAGGTATTCGAGCGAAAAATAGTAAACCCGGCGGACATTATTCCCGTTGTGCACGCCCTGGGTCTCGATCATGCGCTCGTGGATGTGGTCGCGCACGGCCAGCGCCGTGGCCACCCACCAGTCGCGGGGCGTGGCGGTGTTGGTGTCGCGCGCGAGCGTGGAAATCAAATGGCGCAGGATAAGCGAGCGCAGGATTTCCGTGGGCGAGTCGACGTGTGGGCGTCCAGACAGCTCCACTGGCACTACGTCAGTCCCGGTTTTTTTCACGGAGCCGGATTTTTTCGTTTTTTCGGAGGAGGCGGATGGCATGTGGTAAAGAGGATTGAACAAATTTTTCGCCGATGGGCGAGCTGCGGCCGCAGTTATTTTTGAAACCGGCGCGCCAGTTCACCGTGGTTGAGTTCGACGTAGGTGGGCCGGCCCGCCGGGCTGGTGAGCGGCGAGCGGGTGGCAAAAAGCTGGGCGACGAGGGCGAGCGACTCGGCTTCGCTCGCGACGGCCGGCAGCCGGATGGCGCGCGCGACGGCGAGACGGGCAAATTCATCGCGGGCGAGATCGGGATTCTTTTCCTGCAGGCGGCCGTCGCGCAGCGCGCCGAGCAGGTCGCGCAAAAACGGCTCGGCATCCGCCGGCTCGAGCCAGTCGGGCACGGCCTCGATGCGGAAAAAATTGCGGCCAAATGCGGCGATCTCGAGCCCGTGGCCGTGCAGGAATTCCAGGCGGTCGAGCAGCAGCGCCGTGGCAATGGGGTCGAGCTCGACCGGCATGGGCAGGAGCAGCCGCTGGCTCGCCATCGAGCCGTGGTGAAACTGCGCCAGCAGTCGCTCGAACCACACGCGCTCATGCGCCGCGCGGCGGTCGAGCAGCACAAGGCCGGCGGCGGTTTCAAACAGGGCATAGGCGCCGTGGGCGAGGCCGAGAAAGCGCCACGGCACGCTTTCGATCTTTGGCGGGGGATTTTCCACCGGCGACGCCGGCAAAACCCGGGCCGCGGCGGGCGGAAAAGTTGGCGCGGGCAGGATTTCACGGCGCGGCAGCGCCGCCATGGCCGCCATCGACGGGGACCCTACCCTGTTGGCGAAGCCGGCTGGCGCCGGAAGAATTCCCGGGGCGGGGCTCGGGTGATCCGCCGCGGGCGCGCTGGCCGCGCCCAGATCGCGCAAGTGTTGCAGCACGGTGCGGATGACAAAACCGCGGACGGCGGTATCGCTGCGGAAACGCACCTCGCGCTTGGCCGGGTGGACGTTGACATCGACCGCGGCGGGGTCGCATTCGAAAAAAACAAATGCGAGCGGATAGCGGCCCTTGGGCAGCGACTCGTGGTAGCTCTCGATCAGCGCGTAGTTGAGCGTGCGACTGTCCACCGGGCGCGCGTTGATGAACGTGATCATCTCATGGCGTGTAGCACGACCAATGCCGGGCCGGCCAATCAGGCCGTGTAATCGCATGTCCGCCTCATTCGCGGCCAGCGGCAGCAGCCCTTCCGCGATTTGCCGGCCAAAAATTTCCGCCACGCGTTCGGCCAACGTCGCACACTCGGGCGAACGGAAAATGACGCGGCCGTCCTCGGTCAGCGTGAACGACACGCGCGGGCTGGCCAGCGCGTAGAGCCGCACGCATTGGATGATGTGGGCGGACTCGGTGGCGTCGGTCTTCAGAAACTTCCGGCGGGCGGGCACGGAGTTAAAGAGCTGCGCGACTTCGATGCGGGTGCCGGACGGACGGCCGCAGTCGCGCACATGGACAAACTTGCCGCCGTTCACGAGGATTTCGGTGCCGGCGTGGTCGGCCGCCGTGCGGGTCTGCAGCGTGAAGCGCGAAACGCTGGCGATGGAGGGCAGCGCTTCGCCGCGAAAGCCGTACGTGCCCAGGCGGTCGAGATCGGCCGCCTCGGCGATCTTGCTGGTCGCATGGCGCTCGAGCGAAAGCAGCGCTTCGTCGCGGATCATGCCCGCGCCGTTGTCCTCGACGGAAATCAGCGCGCGGCCGCCGGCGCGAAACTCAACCTCGATGCGCGTGGCGCCGGCGTCGAGGGCGTTTTCGACCAGCTCCTTCACCACCGCGGCCGGGCGCTCGATGACCTCGCCAGCGGCGATCTGGTTGGCGACGCGGTCGGGAAGAATGCGAATATTCGGCATCGCTGAAAGGTAATCGCGGAAACGCGGAAAAACGGAAGCGCGGAATCAACCGGTGAGAACCACGCGCCGGATTTCGAGCGTGGGCTTGGCGAAGTTTAAAACCAAGGCAAGCTGGAGTCCGGTAGCCTTGAGATAGGATCGCGCCGTGGCAAGATGGACATCCTCGATCTCTTTGCAGGCCTTGAGTTCGATAACGACACGGGACTCTACCAGCAAATCCAACCGATGCTCTCCAATTGGATTTTGATCGTAGAAAATCAGAACAGTTTTCTGGCGCTCAAAGCAAAGCCCGGCCTTGGCCAGCTCAATCGACACAGCTTCTTCATAAACTTTTTCAAGAAAGCCAGGGCCAAGTGCACGATGAACTCGAATGCAACAACCCAGGATTCGCTCGGAAAGTTCTTCCTCAACCAACGGCATCGGTTTGTTTTTCGCGCTTCCGTTTTTTCGCGCTTCCGCGATAAAATTACTTCAGGGTCTTCTGCCAGCGCGTGAATTGTTTCTTGAGTTGCGCGGGGCCGGGCATGCCGGTGCCAGCGCGCCTGGCCATGGCCCGGCCGAGGTCGAAGACTTCGACCCAGTCCCGGTCAAAGGCCGGATGCACCGCGCGCACTTCGTCGAGCGTCAGCCGGTCGAGCCGGACGGCGCTGTGCTCGGCCACGCGCACGATCGCGCCGACGGCG
>Ga0210398_10000672_pt1 | contig 38062 bp, 32 predicted proteins | sample IncBWC4OmetaG_FD_161047 | JGI IMG/M metagenome (GOLD analysis project Ga0210398, IMG submission 161047) | Forest soil microbial communities from Barre Woods Harvard Forest LTER site, Petersham, Massachusetts, United States - Inc-BW-C-4-O | ecosystem: Environmental > Terrestrial > Soil >... | reverse complement strand
TTTTCGAAAGGACTTCATCTTCGATACCTGGCAAGTCTGGGAAACGCGCGCGAACGACGCCGACAGTTTCCTGCTCATCGTTGCTGCTCTCGACGATGAACTCCTTCGCGACCTTATCGCCCTCGGCCGCCAGATCGGTATGGAACCACTCGTGGAAGTTCACACCGCCGCCGAACTCGACCGCGCCCTCGCTGCCGAAGCGCGCATCATCGGCGTCAACAATCGCGACCTGAAAACTCTGGACCTGCGCATCGAAACCTCTTTCGAGCTGATCGAGCGCATTCCCGACACCTGCATCGCCGTCAGCGAATCCGGCCTCCGCACGCACGACGATCTCGCCAAACTGCGCAAAGCCGGATTCGATGCTTTCCTGATCGGCGAAAGTCTCATGCTCTCGCCCGATCCCGCGGCCGCTCTCGGAGCTTTTCTCGGCCGCTCCCCGCTTCCGGTCTAGCCCGCCATGATCCTCGTCAAAATCTGCGGCATCACCAATTGGCCGGACGCTGTAGCCGCCTGCGACGCAGGCGCCAACATGCTCGGCTTCAATTTCTACGAGAAAAGCCTTCGTCGCGTTTCCACGGTTGAGGCTGCCACAATACGCGCGAAACTCCCTCCAGGCGTCCAGGCCGTCGGGCTTTTTGTGAATGCCAAGCCCGCGGAAGTCAATTCGCTCCACGCTTTTGTGCGCTTCACCGCTGCTCAGCTTCACGGTGACGAGACTCCCGCCGTCGTTTCCGAAGTGACGCGCACCGTTCCGGTCATCAAAGCCTTTCGCGTGGCAGCCGACTTTCCGCTTTCATCCCTCGACAAATATCACGACGCTTTTGCATTTCTGCTGGATGGCGCAAGAGCCAGCCAATTTGGCGGCACGGGAGCTAGCGCCGATTGGAATGTCGCCCGGCGAGCCGTCGCCGCGCACCGTATCATTTTAGCGGGTGGCCTTCGGCCGGAAAACGTCGGTGCCGCGATTCGTTCTGTTCGTCCATATGCGGTTGACGTTGCCAGCGGCGTCGAATCAAAGCCCGGCAAAAAGGATCATGCGCGAATGAAGGAATTTATCGACGAAGTCCGCCGCGTCGAACAGCAGTTGGAAGCGCCACAAACAGGACAACCCGCGCCGTGAGTTCAACTCTTCACTCGGCAACATTCGCTCCCGGACGTTTCGGCCCCTACGGCGGACGCTACGTTCCCGAGACGCTGATGGTGCCGCTTTTCGAACTCGAACGCGCCTACGAAGCCGCGAAAACCGACGCGCGCTTTCAGGCGGAATTCGCCGATCTGTTGAAAAATTTCGCAGGCCGCCCCACACCTCTACAATTTGCGTCGCGTCTCACCGCCCACCTGGGTGGCCCGCGCATCTACCTCAAGCGCGAAGACCTGCTCCACACCGGCGCGCACAAAATCAACAACGCCATCGGCCAGGGCCTGCTCGCTGTGAAAATGGGCAAGCCGCGCATCATTGCGGAAACCGGCGCCGGGCAGCACGGGGTGGCCTCCGCCACGGTTGCCGCGCATCTCGGCCTCGAGTGCGTCGTCTACATGGGTACGGAAGACATGGCGCGCCAGGCGCTGAACGTCTCGCGCATGCGCATGCTCGGCGCGAAAGTTGTCGGCGTCGATTCCGGCAGCCGCACGTTGAAAGACGCCATCAACGAAGCCATGCGGGACTGGGTCACCAATGTCCGCAACACCCACTATCTACTCGGCTCCGTCCTCGGGGCGCATCCCTATCCCACGATGGTCCGCGATTTCCAGTCCGTCATCGGCCGCGAAGCCCGCGAACAGATTCTCGCCGCCGAAAAACGCCTGCCAACGCATCTTTTCGCCTGCGTCGGGGGCGGTTCGAACGCCATCGGTCTTTTCCATCAATTTCTCGGCGACTCCGCCGTGAAAATGGTTGGCATCGAAGCTGGCGGCCGCGGCGGCCAGCTCGGCGAACACGCCGCGCGCCTCGCCGCCGCGCAAGGATTTACCGGCGCGCGCCCCGGCGTGCTGCAAGGAACCTACACTTATATTTTGCAAACCGAAGACGGCCAAATCGCCACCACGCATTCCATCTCCGCCGGCCTCGACTATCCCGCCATCGGTCCCGAACACGCCTGGCTCGCCGATCAAGGCCGCGCCGAGTACGCCGCCGTCTCCGATTCTGCCGCTCTCGATGCCGCGCACCTTCTCTCGCATACCGAAGGCATCATCCCCGCGCTAGAGTCAGCCCACGCCATCGCCGGGCTAATCGAGCGTCTGCCGCGCCTCTCCGGCAACGACCTGGTCATCCTCAACCTTTCCGGCCGCGGCGACAAAGACATGGACACCTATTCCCGCCTGCTCTAATCTTTCTTGAAAAACAATGCCCTTGGCGACCTCCAACTCGACTCGCATCTCCAAACGGTTCGCCGCGCTCCGCGAATCCGGGGAACTCGGCATCGTCGCCTACATCACCGCAGGCGACCCAACGCTGGAAGCCACGCATAAATTCGTTCTGGCCCTCGCCGACGCCGGCGCTGATGTCATAGAACTTGGCATTCCCTTCAGTGATCCCCTCGCTGACGGCCCCACGATTCAGCGCGCCTCCGAGCGTGCTCTCAAAGCCGGCACAACTCTCGCTCAAGTCATCGATTTGGTCCGCGAAATCCGCAAATCCAGCGAAGTTCCGATCGTCCTGTTCAGCTACTACAATCCCGTCCTACAACTGGGCCTCGAAAGGTTTGCTTCCACCGCCGCAACTGCCGGCGCCGACGGCGTCCTGATCACCGACCTCACTCCCGAAGAAGCGGACGACTATCGCCAAGTTCTAGCCGCGCATCATCTGGACACGATTTTTCTGGGCGCCCCCACCTCCACCGATGATCGCCTGGCCAAAATCGCCGCCGCTTCCTCGGGTTTTCTCTATCTCATCTCACGCACCGGTGTCACCGGCGCGAAAGACGCCCTCCCCGATGATCTCCCCGCTCTCCTGCGCCGGGCCCGCAATGTCACGCAACTTCCCATCGCTGTCGGTTTCGGCATCTCGCTCCCGGGCCACGTCTCCGTTCTCGGCGGCCTAGCCGATGCCGCCGCCGTAGGCTCCCTACTGGTCTCCGAAATTGAAAAAGCCACCGCCGCAAATCCCACACCCGCAGCGATTGACGCAGCCGTCACCGGCCTCGCCGCTCGCATTCGTTCTCTAAAACAAGCCGCTCGCCACGGCCTCTCCCGCCGTGAGGTCGCTCCATGAATCTCGGCGAATGGCGCCGCCGCATCGACGAAATCGACAAAAAGCTTGTCGAGCTTCTCAACGAACGTTCCCGCTGCGCCCTCGAGATCGGCAAGCTGAAACAAGCGGACAACATTCCGCTCTATCAACCAGACCGGGAAAACGAAGTCCTAGCGAACGCCGAACGCACCAACCCCGGCCCGCTCACGGACGCGGCCATCCGCCGACTTTTCGAACGCATCATCGACGAAGCTCGCGCCGCCGAACGCGACGCCATGCACCCGGAGCATGCCGCTCTGAAGCGCCCGAAAGAAGGGAACTGACGGAACACTCGCGAAGTTTTATTCGTTAAGGCTATTTCGTTTTCTTGGTAGGGCCGGGCTTCAGCCCGGCATCTTCGTCGCGTAGAATGCGCTCGAATCGAAAGGGAATCAGAAACTCCTATGGTCATCGTAATGCAAGAAGGCGCCAACGACGCCCAGATCCAGCACGTCATCGACCGCCTGGTCGCCGCAGGCTTCAACGTTCACCGCTCGACGGGTGAATCCCACACGGTCCTCGGCGCCGTCGGCGTCCATCGCGATTTCGACCACCGGGACTTCGAGCTCCTCGAAGGCGTGCGCGAAGTCATGCGTATCACGCAGCCCTTCAAACTTGCCAGCCGTCAGTTCAAGCCCGAAGGCACGATCGTCGATCTAGGCCGCGGTGTCCGCATCGGCGGCAATGAAGTTGTAGTCGCCGCAGGCCCCTGCTCCGTCGAATCGCGCGCACAAATTCTTTCCATCGCGGAAAGCGTCGCCAAAGCCGGCGCAAAAATCCTTCGTGCTGGTGCCTTCAAACCGCGCACCTCACCCTACGCCTTTCAAGGCCTCGGCGAAGAAGGCCTTAAGCTCATGCGTGAAGCCGCCGACAAATACAATCTTTTCGCCGTCAGCGAAGTCATGGACCTATCGCAAATTAAAATGATGTCCGAATACGTGGACATCTTCCAGGTGGGCGCCCGCAACATGCAGAATTACTACCTCCTGCGAGCCCTCGGCGAAATCCGCAAACCCGTCCTACTCAAACGCGGCATGTCCGCCACCATGGAAGAGCTTCTCCTGAGCGCCGAGTACATTCTCGCCGGCGGCAACTACAACGTCATTCTCTGCGAACGCGGCATCCGCACCTTTGAGACCTATACGCGCAACACCCTGGACATCGCGGCCATACCCGTAATCAAAAAACTTTCGCACCTTCCGATGCTAGCTGATCCCTCTCACGGTACCGGCCGCCGCGACAAAGTTCCTCCTATGGCCCGCGCCGCGGTCGCCGCTGGAGCCGACGGCTTACTCATCGAAGTCCACAACGATCCGGATCATGCGCTCTCCGATGGCGCTCAATCGCTCGAACCCGGAGCCTTTACTCAACTCATGGCCGAACTCCGCATCATCGCGCCAGCCATCGGCCGCCGCATGGCCTGATTCATGCCCTCCACCCACCTCATTCATCGCGCCACCATACTCGGCACCGGTCTAATCGGCGGTTCCTTTGCTCTCGCCCTCCGCAAATACACCACAGATATCCACATCGCCGGCTGGGATCGCCCCGAAATCATCTTCGAAGCGCGATCTCGCGGCGCCATTGACCACGCTTTCTCCGGCGAACTCGCTCCCGCCCTGGAAAATGCCGATCTCGTTTACATTGCGCTTCCGATCGGCGCCACTGTCGATCTTCTCCCAGAAGTTGCACGCCTAGCTTCACCCAACGCTCTCATTACCGACGCGTGCAGCACAAAAGTCCGCATCACTGAAGACGCCGCCGATCTCTTCCCCGAGGACTCTACAAAACTATTTCTCGGCGGGCATCCCATGGCCGGCCGGGAACTATCAGGCATCGCCCAGGCCGACGCCGACCTCTTCCGCAACAACACCTATGCTCTGATCGGCGCATCTTCCGGTCAAACCGACCCCCGCATCTCCGCCTTCGTGAAGATCCTGGAAAAAATCGGCTCACGCCCTCTCTGGCTCGGCGCACAGCAGCATGACTACGCCGTAGGCTTGGCCTCCCATCTACCTCAACTAGCTGCCGTAGCTCTCGCCTCGTTCCTCTACGATCATCTCGACGAAAACGGGCTGCCTATCACGCTGGCTGGGCCCGGTCTCCGCGACTCTCTCCGCCTGGCCGGCAGCCCCTACTCCACCTGGCGCGACATCGTCCTGACCAACAAAGAAGTCCTCTCCGCCGCTCTCGATCTGTTCGCCCGCCGCCTCGACGATCTCCGCGAGCGCCTCGCCAGCCGCGACCTAGAAGCCGACTTCGACGCCGCCAACGAACTCTACAAACTCCTCCGCTCCTTATAGCGGGTGGGCCCGCCCCGCCCGCTGCACGGCGTCAATGCTGTTTTCCAACCCTTTGCTCGCCTTCCTCCTACCACGCCCCCTCCTTCCTGCCCACCCACCAGACCACCCCGATCGACGCCGTCTGCTGTTCCTTGCTGAGCACTCCGTTCTTATCCGTAAAAAAGGACGGCTGGTTCGAGAAGTCCCGCCGCCATTCATAGCGCATCAAAAATCCCTCGGAAAGTTTGTAATCGAAGGTGGCCGTCGTTTCCTTCAAAGCCTGGGTGATCCCGCTGAATAATCCGCCGCGATCCGAGAGATACTCCGCTCGCCACGCCGCGGCGAACTTCGGCGTAAATTGGTACTTCGCGTAGCCCGCCCCTCCGATGGCGTGTGAAGGCGACGACGACTCTCCGGGGGCCGTATTCTTCCACAAGCGCTCGATCACGTAGTCGCCTTCGAGCGCAAACGTCAGCTTTGGCGCCGTCTGCCAGCTCACATAGCTGTCAAAAATGTGCAGCTTCCCGTTCGGCGCCGGTGAAATCGCCTGAAACGTCAGCCCCGGCTGAACCGGGATCGGCCCGCTCGACGCCACAACAGTACGGTCGGGATGTTCCTGCCCCAGGTAGTAATTCACGTTCCAGGTGATCGTTTTGCGCGGCGTGGCCGTGAACCCAAACAGCTCATCCTTAAACCCGTTCGTGGCTTCCGCCTGATTTGTGCCGTTCACCACCCAGTAGTTCAAGGTCAGTTCATCATTCACCTTGTAGCTCGCCCGCACACCCATGTGGTAAAACGGCAAAAAATCGAACCAATACGCCCGCGAATAATTCATCTGGTCTTTCGTGTAGTTTCCTTCGATTCCGATCGAGCTTCCCCATTTCCCCACATCCAAAGTCAATCCGCTGCCAATCGGCGCCACCCATGTTCCGTAGGCCTGAAATATATTTCGATAGATCTCCGGCCGTGGTTCGTTGGCCGGATTTCCCTGCAACGTGTCCGTGGCCTGACCGAATTGCAGGTCGAGGCGCACTCCAAACGGCCGCCCAGCTGACACGTCGGGAGCCCGCTCGAAAACTAAGTCAGCCTGATTCAAACTGATGTTGTTGCTCAAAACGTCATACGCACGCAGCGCGTTCACCCGCCCGACAGGGCTGTTGAAATTGAACGAATAATATTCATCCAAGAGAAAATTCAGCGTTGCTCCGTGCAGGTAGTCAAGAATGGCTCGGTCCACCGCGTTTGGGGATTCTTTCGGTAATTCCACGGAGGCAGTCTCGGCGGGCGGGGGCGCTGTTGCCGTTGCCCCTCGACCGGGAGCGGCCGTGGACGCCGGCAAAGTCGTCGCCACGTCCGCACTGGCAACTGGCCCCCCGCCTCCTAAGGATGCGTCTCTCGCAATCCCCTCTGCCGGCAAAGCCTGCCGCTGTTTCAGCTCGTTTTCTAGTTCCGTGACGCGCGTCAGCAAGCTCTCTACGACGCCGCGCAACTGTTTCACTTCCTCCGCCGATGCGGGCGCTTGATTGTCCGCCTGCGCTCGTCCCGCCGGACACCACGCCAGCAGCGCGAGGCACATCCCAACCATGAAACGCAGTGAATTCTTGAAGATCAACGTGCGGCCGCTGTGTGAGGTGTACTTGATCATGAGGAGGCTTCCTTCCCGGCTGGCATCGACCATCTCCAGCCGCGGTACCGCCTCGGAGTTTTAGCATGGATTGCCTTAGTTTTTCCTAAAGCCGCACCATGTTAGGGCACACCACGCCCACGCCACACCCACCACGTATTTTTCTCTTAACTACTTCAGGTTGGCCTTCTCAACCAGGGGCAGATCCTGCGAAGATCCCCCCACCATAAACGTGTAGCCGCCAGGCACCAATTTCCATCCACTCGCAGCCTCATCGTAAATCGACAAATATTTCGGATCGACGCTCACACTCACATCCTTACTCTCTCCCGCCTTCAACCACACCTTGCTCCACCCGACCAACCGCTTCGGTGGCTCATCCGCATCAGAAGGCAGAGCCGCATACACTTCTGCAATTTCCCCTCCCGCACGTGACCCGGTGTTCTTCACCGTAAAGCTCACGGCGGTTTCTTTCCCCGCCGTCACTTTCAACCCCGAATACGCAAAGGTCGTATACGACAGCCCATACCCAAACGGAAACAGAACCGCTTTTTTCTCCGCGTCATACCACTTGTATCCCACCTTCAATCCCTCGTCATACTTCACGCTGAACGTCGGCTTCGCCTCACCCGTTTTCATCACCGCCGCTTCGCCGGTCTGTCCCGGCCCTGGCTTTACCAAATGTGGGTGCGGCAAGTCCACCTCGTTTTGGGGAAACGTCATCGGCAGCTTCGCGCTCGGATTCACGTCGCCGCTCAAAATGTTCACGACGGCGTCCGCACCTTTGCTGCCCCCGTACCACGCTTCCAAAACTGCGCCGACCTTATCAAGCCACGGCATGGTCACGGCTGTTCCCGTTTCCAGCACTACGATCGTTTTCGGGTTCGCTGCCGCCACCTGCTCGATCAACTCGTCCTGCTTCACGGGCAGCGACAAATTCGGCAGATCCATTCCTTCGCTCTCCCACTGGTAGGCGAACACCATCGCAATATCCGAATTCTTCGCCAGCGCAGCCGCGCTCGCGGGGTTCGCGCCCGAATCAAACCGCACATTCGCCGCCGGAAACTTTGCTTCGAGCACCTTTATTGGCGACGGCGGGAACCATACTTGCGCCTGCCATCCCGCCGAGGGCCTCCCCGGCGCGTCCACCTGCGCTGAGCCGCCTCCCGACATCATGCCCTCATTCGCGTGGGGCCCAATAACCGCTATTGAGTGCACCGCTCCGGAACCGAGCGGCAACAACCCGCTGTTTTTGAGCAGCACTGCGCTTTGTTCCTCAATTTTTCGCGCCGTCTCCAGTCCACCCTCGATGTCCGCCACGCCCTTCTGCATCGGATGATCGACAAGGCCGCACAGAAACTCCGACCGCAGCACGCGCCGCACGTGGTCATCGAGCTCCGCCAGGGAAACCTTTCCCGCCTCTACCGCCGCTTTCAGCTTGGCCCCAAAAAACTCATCGAGCGGTTCCTCATTGTCCAAACCTGCTGCCGATGACTTCACCGTGCTGTGCGTTCCGCCCCAATCAGAAACCACAAACCCCTTGAATCCCCACTCCTTCTTCAAAACATCCGTTAGCAAATATTTATTCTCGCAGCCAAAATCCCCATTCACCGAGTTATACGAGCACATCACCGCCCCAGGATTCGCAATCCCCACGCCAATTTCGAACGCCAGCAAATCGCTTTCCCGCAGCGCCCGCTTGCCGATAATCGAGTCCACTTCGTTCCGCCCGCTCTCCTGATCGTTCACCGCGTAGTGCTTGATGTCGGCAATCACGTGCTGCGCCTGCTCGCACTTCATCAAATTCCCGACCAGCGTCCCCGCCAGAACCGGATCCTCGCCCAAGTACTCGAACGTTCTGCCGTTCCTCGGCTCGCGCGTGATATTCACCCCACCGCCCAGCGTCATGTTGTATCCCTGCGCGCGCAACTCCTTCCCGATCACCGCCCCGTACGCGCAGGCCGCTTCGGAATCCCAGCTGGCTGCGGCCGCAAGGTTCGACGGGAGTGCCGTCGAATACCGCCCATTCTCCGCGCTGCTCCGCACTCCGTACGCCGCATCGCTCATCTGAATGATGGGAATCCCCAGTCGCGGCACGCCAAGCACAAATCCCGCCCCGCCGTTTCCTAGTTCGGGCTCCGGGTTCTGGACCTCCCTCGGCCAGCCGGGCATGCCCATTCCGTGTAACAGGTCAATTTTCTCGTCGAGCGTCATCTCCTTCAGCACCATGTTCGCGCGTTCGTCCGGCGAAAGGCCGGCGTTCATCCACGGATGGTTCCGGTCTTCTTTTACCTGTTGCCCGTGCATCCGGTGCTGCGCAAAGACCGTTGTGGCCACTCCCAAGATTGCCGCCAGGCACGCGGCAAGCACACCAAAACCCATCGTTACGGAAGCTCTCCTCCGCACCCGCCACAACTCATTCCTTTTCATCAGGACCATCCTCGACCATGAATTAAATGCCACTATAATATCGATATTTTTGATTAAAGCCACAAGCAAAACGCCCCAGGCGGACGCTCGACAAGTGTTCCCACCCTCGTCCTCCCTCATCCTGGGGGGGCCCGCCACAGACTTCGCCGATCCTCCCTGTTAGGGTAGACTGCTCCTCGGCAGCGGTAGCACAGGCTCGAGCCTACACGCCTTTCTCTGCCGCCACCAGGGTCTCGCCCATGGACAAACGCATCCGCTCGGCCGACGCAGCCATCGCCAATCTCACCGATGGCGCCACCATCCTAATGGGCGGCTTCGGCCTCTGTGGCATCCCGGAAAATCTAATCGCCGCCGTCCGCCGAAAAGGTACAAAAAATCTCACCATCGTCAGCAACAACGCCGGCATCGACGGCTTCGGCATCGGCATCCTGCTCGAAAATCGGCAGGTAAGGAAAATGGTCTCCACGTACGTCGGCGAAAACAAACTCTTCGAGCAATTAGTCCTCGGCGGGGCCCTCGAAGTCGAGCTGAATCCGCAAGGCACTCTGGCCGAACGCCTGCGTGCGGGCGGTGCCGGCATTCCCGCCTTCTACACGCCCACAGGTGTAGGGACCATGGTCGCCGAAGGCAAGGAAACGCGCGACTTCGACGGCCGCCAATACGTCCTTGAGCGCGCCATCCGTGGCCACTTCGCGTTCATCAAGGCCTGGAAAGGCGACCGCTGGGGCAACCTCATCTACCGCAAAACCGCGCGCAACTTCAACCCCATGATGGCCACTGCCGCTGATTACGTTGTCGCCGAAGTCGAAGAACTAGTCGACCTTGGCCAACTCGATCCGAACCAGGTGCACACCCCCGGCATCTTCGTAGACGCCATCCTCGAAGGCGCTGCTTACGAGAAACGCATCGAGCGCCGCACCACGAGAAAAACGTAGAATGCGAGACGTTATTCCCGTCGCGACTCTGGTGCTCGCCGAAATCCTGATTGTCGCCTTCGGCGGCATGCGGATGTATCGATTGGTTTCCGGAAATATCAACAGGCGTACTATGCTGGCGAAAACGGTGCGCAGGGAAGGCCTGGCGACTACTGGCGAGCGATCGCGTTTGCTCTACGCCCTTTCTGGTTTGAAGCCCTGAATAAACGTATGGCCACCGCCGACCATCGAAGAACTGAACGCAGCCCTTACGGGATTGCCGCGGCTATCGCTCTTCTTTCCTTAATTCCAATACTGGTAGCACGTCTGTTCGCCGATTCGCCCGCTGCATTTGACGGCGCGCGCGCTTATGAACATGTGCGCCATCTCGTCCAGATTGGGCCGAGGCCGCCAGCTTCGGATGGAATTCGTCGTGCCCAGGCCTACCTGATCGGCCAGCTCAAAAGTTACGGTTGCCCGGTCGAAGAACACGACTTTCATGGCCCGACTCCGCTCGGCAATCTGGCCATGAAAAATATAGTCGTCAAGATTCCCGGCACCAGCCAAGGTGTCGTCCTCTACGCAACGCACTACGACACGGTGCGCCTCCCCAACTTTGTCGGCGCCGACGACGGTGGCTCGGGCACGGGAACTTTGCTCGAACTCGCGCGTTTGTTCTGCTCACGAAAGAATTCTCTCAACGTCTGGATCGTCTTCTTTGACGGCGAAGAAGCCCAAGGCAACTGGACCGATAAAGCCAGCATTCAATGGACGGATAACAACAACACCTATGGCAGCCGCGAAATGGCCGCGCAAATGGCCCTTTCCGGCGACCTCCAGCGCACCAAAGCCATGATCCTGGCCGACATGATTGGTCCCGCAAATGTCAGAATCATGCGCGACGCGGGCTCCACTCCATGGCTCACAGATTTCATCTGGGACACCGCCGCCGAACTCGGCTACAAAAACAATTTCGTCAACGAATCCTACGCCGTTGGCGGTGACGACCATTTCTCCTTCATTCGCCGGGGTGTTGCGGGCTGTGACCTGATCGACTTTTCCGTCCGGGACACCTACTGGCACACGCCCGAAGACACGCTCAACAAAGTCGACCCCCAAAGCCTGGCCATCGTCGGCCAGGTCCTGGCCCTAACCTTGCCGCGCTTCGAGAAAAAGTTTCATTGAGATTCTACTTGGCCATGACCGACGCGCATACCGAGCAAACCATCAAGAACATCGAGAGATGGAAATCCATGCTGTGGATCCTGATGCTGATATACGCCGCCTCGCGTGTTCTGCAGGTTTTCCCCAGTGGGATTCCCATGCTGGCCATCGTCATATTGCACGTGATTCCTCCAGCCGTCTTCGCATTGATTCACGGCGCCCTGTTTTACCGTATCCGCGGAATGCTCTCTTTCCTGGCGATCTGTCTGCTGGTCGGTAACGCCTTTGAAAACCTAGGGGTTCGCACCGGTTTCCCATTTGGCCGCTACTTCTTCACAGACGTGATGGGCCCGAAGATCCTCGTCGTTCCTGTATTTCTCGGTCTCGCCTACGTCGGCATGGCCTACCTCTCGTGGACCCTTGCCCGCCTAATCCTTGAGGAGACAAAAGGGCCGCTGACCGGGTCTCGCGTGGTTACGCTGGCGCTGCTGGCGAGCGCCATCATGGTCTCCTGGGACCTGTCCATGGATTCCGTCTGGTCAACGATTGTTCGCGCTTGGATTTGGCAACAAGGAGGAATTTACTTCGGCGTGCCGCTGACGAATTTTCTGGGCTGGTTTGTGACCGGCTATGTTTTCTATCAGCTTTTCGCTCTGTACTTGCGAAACCGCTGCACTGCCAGCAATGCGCTGCCCGCGGACTATTGGAATATGGCGGTCGCTTTTTACGGAATCTCGGCCGCAGGAAACCTCCTTCTGCTGATTCCCCAGCCGGGACCTGCGGTGGTTTCCGATCCGTCTGGCGCACAATGGAAGGTAAGCTCGATCACGGCCGCTTCTGCCGTGGCTACCATTTCGACGATGGGCGCATTTGCTTTGCTTGCCTGGGTCAAGCGCCCTGGCGCGGGCCGAGGAACTAAAGCCACACGGCAATCTGGACTAGGCGTCGAGGAAATCGCATTGGGCTGAGCGTCGGCAGGCTTCGGCAAGTCTTGCTCGTGCCGCTCGTAGCTGTAAGCTGTGGGCTTTCGCTGTAAACTGTGGGCTTATTCCCATGCCGCTGACGGACGACCAAAAACGCGAACGTATCGCTCGCCGCATCGCCAGCGAACTGCACGACGGTTACTACGTCAACCTCGGCATTGGCATGCCCACGGCCATCGCGAACTACGTCCCGAGCGGCATGGACATTATTCTTCAATCGGAAAACGGCATGCTCGGCGTCGGTCCTTATCCGACAGAATCTGAAGTCGATCCCGACCTGATCAACGCCGGCAAAGAAACGGTCACCGAGTTGGCGGGCACCTCCTACTTTTCTTCCGCCGACTCTTTCGCTATGATTCGCGGAGGCCACGTCGATCTAACGGTCCTCGGCGCGCTGCAAGTCGATGAAAAGGGAACTCTCGCCAACTGGGCCATTCCCGGCAAAATGCTGAAAGGCATGGGCGGCGCGATGGATCTCGTCGCTGGCGCCAAACGCGTGTTCATCGCCATGGAGCACGCCACGCGCGATAACAAGCCGAAAATCCTGAAAAAATGCACGCTCCCGCTCACCGGCGTGGAGGTGGTCGATCACATTGTCACCGAATTGGCCTTTATCGACGTCACGCCCGCAGGCCTTGTCCTTCGCGAACTCGCCCCCGACGCCACGCTAGAACAAGTCCAATCGCTCACCGAACCCAAACTCGTGCTCCCACCCGGCGGCCCCAAAGTCCTGGAGGTCTGATCCGAATAGCACTGGCTTCGCCGCACGCTCGGCGACCTTCGTGAAAATGTTCTTCCTCAAGAAGAAGAGGAACTGCTGAGGTGCCGGGCCGTACTGAACGAATAATGAAGAGCGGAACCGATGCTGAACAAGGTTACGCCATAAACAAGCAGATGGATGATCCTCAGAAGATGGAAGCTCGGGTACGCGGCAGAAAAGACTACCGTGAACACCAGAATGATCTGAAAAGCCGTGGTCGTCTTGCCGTAGATGCTGGGCGGAAAAGGCCGATAACCGGAGATGAGCAAAATCACCACGGCCACCACCAAAATCAATATGTCGCGGCTGAAAACGATAATGGTGAGCCACCAGGCGATCTGTTTCTTAAACGCCAGAATGATGAACGAAGAAGAGAGCAGCAGTTTATCGGCGATGGGATCGAGATAAGCGCCAAGCGAAGACCGCTGATTGAGGCTGCGTGCGAGCAGGCCATCAATGCCGTCGGAAAGCCCCGCGACAACGAGCACTAGCAGCGCCCATCTGTACCGTTCGTAGGAAATAAGAATAAGAAAGAACGGCAGAAAGCCGAGGCGCAGCAAAGTGATTTGATTGGGAACCGTCCAGATGCGGCCATTCATTCTAGTTCAGAATAGCGCAGTTCAGGCGGCCCGGGTCTTCGAAATTGCGTCATGCGATTTGTATCACGCGAATTGCGAGAGATACTCGGTCAGTGAGCGGCCAATTTTACGCGCGAAGAGTTCGTTCATCGAAGGGATCGAGCCGGCAGTCTCATCCAGAGACACGCGTTCGACGCGATTCATCGGAAAAAAGATGGTGGGCAACCCAATGCGCTCGCCGTCAGGCTCGTTGATCTGCCGGATAAAATGGTCGAACGAATTCAAATCGATACCCCGCAGCGTCACGCCGGAAGGATTAATGTCCAATAGCTCGCCCCAGACTTTCTCCCTGGGCGAGTGCAAATTCACAACCACAATCGAATGTGGATCCACGATGGGCGCCTTGTACTGCGAGTAGAGTAACGCACTTCTTCCCGCGGCGGGGGAGGATTGTGCTGACTCTCCCGGCAAAGGGTCACGATAGTGCTTAATCATAAACGCAAAACTCGCAACCACAACCAGCCCGGCGAGCCATCCCAGCGCATTAGCTCTGTGCCGTTCGCCAACATTCATCGGCTGCCGGTCCGCAAATATCTTGCCCAATACGAATCCGGCGGCCAGTCCCGCTCCGTGGGCGTAGTTGTCCATTCCCATGCGCATGAACCCCAGGACAAAGAGAATCACGACGGAGCTAATCAGTCGCGATCGCAGCTCGCGCATTTGGGTGCCGCCGCGTTTCGTAGTGACCGCTAGCATCACGCCGACGAGCCCTAGCAATGCGCCGCTAGCGCCAAGCGACAGGTTGCCGAATGTTGCGCTGACCAGGAAGCCGAACGCTCCGGTGAACACGTAGATAAATAGATATCGCGCCGAGCCATAGAGCTCTTCAATCGCCGGCCCAAACTGCAAAAGCGCCATCATGTTGAAACCGATGTGAATCAATCCGCCGTGCAGAAACATCGCCGTGACAACCCGCCACCACTCATGACCCGCAAGGAGATACGGTAACGGGATGCTCATGCCCAGACGGTACTGCGCCACCCCGCTCAGTCCCCACAGGATGCTTAGTCCTCCTCCGCTTCCCGTCGCGGCGAGCGCCATCCAACTGACGCCCAGCATGATGATGTTGGCGATCAACAGTACTGTGGTTACCGGAGCTTCGTGCTCGCCGAAGACTCCGGAAAATTTCTTGCTAAAAGCCGCGAGCGAGAAGCGCAAGCTTGTGCCGCAGACGTGGCACCTCGTGGCGCTGATGCCGACCAGCGCTCCGCAAGCAGGGCAGATTTGCGGCCGCGGCTGATTGCTTCCACCCCCGCCGCCGAAAAGCCCACGCATGCTACTTTTCCAGCGCTCCAATCGCCGTTGCCACTCATAGGAAAGCGCCAATTCTCCTCCTTGCGAGCCACCGACCGCATTCCTATAATACAGAATTCGCAGCTTTTTACCGTGTGAGAGGAGCCGTGGGCACAACAATGGACAAATTCGAAGAGTTCGGCCGCCGCATCGACGAAGAGCTTACCCGCCTGCGCCGCTATATCGATGAAGAAGTCGCGCCCGAAACCGAGAAGCGCACCGCCCAATTCTTGCGCGAAGTTTCCGAAAAACTGACGCAAGCCGCTTCCAAACTCGAATCGCGTAATTCTGCCCGCGCCGAACGCGATTCGCAGAAACCGCCGTCCGAAACGTGATGCGAGCTAACTTGTGACCTACTTCCGGGCCACGCGCTGCCGATCGGACTTCCTCTATCCGCTGAACCTTCTGCTGAACTTCACCTGCTTCTCCGCGCTCGTTCTTATCGCCGGATGCGCTTCACGCCACGCGACGGCGGACCGTCAGCCAGTGCCGTCGGGCGCATCGCCAGGCACAACCGAATCCGCCAAGCGTTCGAGCGATGCCGAACCAGCGCCAACACCGGCAAATCCTCCGGCCAGGCCTTCGCCAAGGCGCGACAAGTCGTCGCCGAGTCCCGCACCCGCGGGTTACCTGGAAGAAGGCAACGCTTCCTGGTATGGGGTGCCCTTCAACGGTAGGCGGGCCTCGAATGGCGAAATCTACGACATGTACAAGCTGACCGCGGCGCACCGCACGCTGCCTTTTGAAACCATGGTGCGTGTTACAAACCTCAACAACGGAAAAGCAACGACCGTGCGCATCACGGATCGCGGGCCGTTTGTCGAGAATCGCATCATCGATCTGTCGCTGGCGGCGGCGCGTGAGATTGAATCCATAGGGCCGGGTGTTGTGCCCGTACGCGTGGAAGTCCTTACGCCTGGGATTGATCCCACAGGTGGTTTTTTTACCGTACAGGTTGGCGCTTTTCGCGATCAAGCGAACGCGCAGCGTTTGCGCGATCGTTTGAATCTTTCCTACTCGCCGATTTTCATTCAGCAGTACGATTCGCCTGACGGTACGTTCTACCGCGTGCGCGTCGGCAAAATTACGGGAGAAGACGCCGCGCGCCAATTTGGTGAACAGCTTCGCGGCCGCGAGGGATTTACGCCGTTTGTTGTTCGTCTCGATGAAGGCACGCCTCGAGGAGGGAATTGATGAGCGCTGACTGCCTGTTCTGCAAAATTTCTGCGAAACAGATTCCGTCGAAAATTGTTTATGAAGATCCTGACATTTTTGCGTTCGAGGACATCAGCCCGCAGGCGCCTACGCACATCCTGCTCTGCCCGCGAAAACATTTTGTTTCACTGGACGACGCGAAGCCGGAAGACCAGGCGGTGATTGGCAAGCTGCTACTGGTTGCCGCGCAGTTGGCTCGCGAGCGCAATCTCCTCGATGGCTACCGCACGGTCGTCAACAACGGCACGGGCGCCGGCCAATCCGTGTTTCATCTGCATTTGCACTTGCTCGGCGGGCGGCGATTCCGCTGGCCGCCAGGGTAGGAGCGGAGTGGAAGGCGAGGTTGAGGCTTGGGCGCGCCCTGGGGGGCCCAGCGATGCTGCGCCCCTACAAGGGAATTCGCGCGCGGCCATCGTGTGTTCGGAGAATTATGGGCTGGCGTAGGTCAGACCAGCTCGACGAATTCACGGTCGCGGCTCTTTTCGGGCACGAGCGCCAAGATGGCGCGATCCATTGTCGCGAGCTTTCCTTCCTTATGCATCGCAAGTCCCAGCAAATAGGCATCGGTCACTTGTCGATGGCCCGCCAATCGCGGACTGGAGAGATGTCCGGTACAAGCGATGCGTGTACAAGCGACACGTGTACAAGCGATGCGCGTTGACGTGCCGGGCGGAGCGGCGTAGGATTCGCGGCATCAACTTTCGAACAAAGGTGCGCATGACGAACGGAGTGACACGGCGCGAGTTTCTCGGTTCGATGGCTGGATTTGCCTTGTTGCCGTTGGAGCAGGAAAAGCCCGAGCTTATTCTGCACAATGCCAACGTTTGCACGGTGAACGCAGCCGAACCGCGGGCGCAGGCGGTGGCCATCGCGCGAGGCAGATTTCTCGCCGTGGGAAGCAACAGCGATGTGCTGAACCTCGCCGTGTCTGGCGTTCAGAAAATCGATCTGGGCGGAAAAACGGCGCTTCCTGGGTTTATCGACGCGCACTCTCATCCTTCCGAGGCGGGCAGGTTACATCTCCGCATGGTGGACTGCGACCTGCGCTCCATCCCGGTGATTCAAGCTGCGCTGCAAGAACGGGCTCGGAAGACGCCGGCCGGAGAATGGGTGCTTGGATTTAAGTACGACGATACGAAGACGGAAGAAAACCGGGCATTGACGATATCGGATTTGGACGCCGCCGTGCCGGACCACCCAGTGCATATCCAGCACCGCGGCGGGCATACGGCGTATGCGAATTCGTTGGCTTTTCGCAAGGCGGGTATTGATGAAAAGACGCCCGATCCTCCCGGCGGACAGATTAGTCACGATCCCGCGACGGGAAAATTGAGCGGACGGGTCGCCGAGAGCGCGAATGGCTATTTCGATAAAGTGATTCCGCTGAATTTTACGCGGGAGGATTGCCGCGAGGGAGTGAAGCTCATTTCCAAGATGCTGGCCCGCTCGGGAATCACTTCGGCGACCGAAGCGCAGGGAGTGCCGGAGGATTTGCGCGCCTATCAGGATGCGCACGAAGCCGGCGAACTGATGTACCGCGCGTACTGCTTCATCAATTACCACTTTCTCGATCAGATGCTTGAAGCTGGCGTGCGCACCGGGCTGGGGGACGAATGGGTGCGAGTAGGCGCGATAAAGCTTGTATGCGATGGATCGATTTCCGAGCGGACGGCGCGGCTTTCTGTTCCTTATGAAGGACGGCCGAACGACTACGGCATTCTGGTGATGACGGAAGAGGAGATGTACAGCGCAGGACGCAAAGCACATCTTGCCGGATGGCAGATTGGCACGCACGCAAACGGCGACGTGGGGATTGACACGACGCTGCGCGTTTACGAACGGCTGCAGCGCGAATCGCCGCGGCGCGACCCACGTTTCCGGTTAGAGCATTGCACAGTGGTGAATGACGAGTTGATTGCGCGCATGAAGGCGCTTGGCGCTATCCCCACGCCGTTCTCGACATATGTCTACTATCACGGCGAAAAAATGCGTTACTACGGGGCGGACCGTCTGAATCACATGTTTGCCTTGCGGAGCTTTATCGATGCCGGGATTCGCCCAACGCAAGCGTCGGATTATCCACCCGGGCCTTTCGAGCCGATGATGGCGCTCCAATCCGAAGTCACGCGCACGGACAGCAAGGGCAACGTTTGGGGGCCGAAGCAACGCATCACCATTGAAGAAGCCATACGCGTGGGTACGTTGCATGGGGCTTACGCCTCCTACGAAGAGAACATCAAAGGCTCGATTGAAGCGGGGAAGCTGGCCGATTTGGTGGTGTTGGGCCGCGATCCGTTACGCGAGAATCCGTCGAACTTGATCACTATTCCCATCGAACGAACCATGATTGGCGGACGCTGGTCGTTCGAGGCCTAAGACTCAGAGTGTCCGGGGCTTTTTCTAGTATTCGAGTCTAAGCACCAGAAAATAAACATATTACAAGATTATCGTGATCATCGTGCACGAAAATGAGTATTTGATGGACCTACGCTGACTTGTGCGCCCGAGAGAGAATGAAGCGTTGGTTCTATTCCTCGGCGAGTTCCGCGACCAGTTCAATTTCGACGCAGGCCCCGAGGGGAATCTGCGCGACGCCGAAGGCGCTTCTTGCATGCTTTCCGAGGTCTCCGAAGATTTCGCCGAGGAGTTCGGAAGCGCCATTGGCGGTCAGATGCTGTTCGGTAAAGGTCGGGGCGCTGTTCACCAGCACCATCAGTTTAACGATTCGTGCGATCTTGTTGAGATCGCCGGTGGCCGCGTGGAGCGTTCCGAGCAGTTGGATGGCTACGTCCCTGGCCGCCTCTTTCCCTTGTGCGGTGGTGAGACTGTCGCCCAGCTTGCCGGTCCAAGGCTGGCCTTCTTTCTTCGCGATGTGCCCGGAGACGAAGATCAAATTGCCCGTGCGCACAAACGGTAAGAACGCCGCCGCTGGCGGTGCGACGGGAGGCAGAGAGATTCCTAAAGCTTTCAATTTGTCGTAGACGGACATCTCAGTCTCCTTCTCAGTCTCCTTCGATTGATTGGCAAGCAGCTTTGCTTGCTCGAAGCGCTGAGTTGTCTTTGGATTTAGCGCCAGACCCACGAGCAAAATCGACGGCCGTCGTATTTCCGCCACAAACGAGAACGCCCACAGATTCGGCGAGCTGCGGTTTATAACGGCCGGAGAGAATCGCCGCAAAAGCGGCAGCGCCACCGGGTTCCGCCACAAGACGAAGCACTTTCCAGAGCGCTTCCTGCGCTTGTTGAATTTCTGAGTCGGTGACCAGCAGCACCTGGTGGACATATTTCTGGGCGATGGGGAACATCAATTCGCCGACGCGTTTCGGAGCGAGCGAATCGGCGGCAATTCCTCCCGCGGGGCTGTCGATGGGATGTCCGGCTTTGAGGGCATTGTGCAATGTCGGTGCTGCTTCTGGCTCGACGCCGATCATCTTGACGCGGTTCTCACACCAGGAGGCGACGCCGCCGATGAGTCCGCCACCGCCGACGGCAACGAGCAGGGAATCGAGGTCCGGAGACTGTTGCTCGAATTCGAGACCAACAGAGCCCTGGCCGAGCAGCGCCTCGGGTTGGTCATACGCGTGTACCGTGAGCGCGCCAGACTCGGCGGCCCAGCGTTCGCTGGCGGCCAGTGCTTCGGCATAGCGTTCGCCGGTCACAACGAGATCGGCCCCATAGCTGCGTATGCGCTCGACTTTTTCCTCGGAAGCCACGGTAGGGACGAAAATCTTTGCGGGCACGCCGAGTTTATTCGCGGCGAAGGCGACGCCTGCGCCGTGGTTGCCGCCAGAGGCTGCCACGACACCCTGCTGAGGGATTTTTCGCAGCAGCAAATTAGCGAAAGCGCCGCGCGCTTTGAAGGAGCCGGAATGCTGGAGCAGTTCGAGTTTGAAGATGAGAGGGAAGGAACCGAGGCCGAAGTCTACGCCGCTGGCCTCGATGACCGGCGTCCGGCGAATGTGCGGCCGGATGACTTGTTCCGTTGCGCGGATGCGTTCGCGACCGATTAAAGGGTTCGGCATTGTAGGTATCTTTCAGAGGCTTAGAGCGCGGCCGCCGCCGCAGTTTCCCAACGGCTTTACGTGAAAGCAATTTGCTTTCGTCCAGGCATCTCGCGTGCTATTGTACTTAGGGAGTTGGCTAATTGTCTATATGAATCTCCAACCGGCGCTTGCAGCACTTTCCAGCACAAGGCGGCTGCAAATTCTCGCGTGGCTGAAGAATCCACGGGAGCACTTCGCGCCGCAGGTTTACGGCGATCTGGTTGAGGACGGGGTCTGCGGTGTGTTTATCGCCCGGAAGATGCGGGTCAGCCAGCCCACGGCCAGCGAGCATTTGAAGATACTGCACTTGGCCGGGCTGGTGCGCGCGAAACGCATCAAACAGTGGACGTTTTATAAGCGAGATGAAGCGCGTATCAGAAGGATCAAGGGAATCATCTCGCGGACCATCTAGCTCGGAGCGGAAACCGTCAGGGCGCGACTATATCCTTTAGCTTGGGCTTGACCTGTACGACAGCGAGGCTTGAAGCATCCCAGCCGCCTCCGAGGGCTTTGACCAGGAGAACGCTGGTGACCAGGCGCTGGCCTTGAATCACAGCGGCTTCCTGTTCGTTGATCAACAAATTCTGTTGCGCCGTAACGACATCCAGATAGCTGACAAGCCCGCCTCGGTAGCGGTCCAGCGAAAGATCCAGCGTGCGGCGGGCGGCGTCGACGGCTTGCTGCTGGGTCTCTCGCGCCTGTTCAAGGACGGTGAGCCCGGTCACATCGTCTTGCACTTCCTGAAAGGCAGTCAGCACCGACTGGCGGTAGTTCGCCACGTTCACTTCGTAGCCGGATTTTGCAAACTCGACTTGAGCACGGCGCGCTCCGCCGGTGAAAATGCTTTCGGCCACGTTTGCTCCAAGGGCCCAGAAGGTGCTGGAAACGTTGGCCAGCTTCAAGATGTCGGCGGCCTGCCATCCGCCATTTCCAAACAAATTCAGCGAGGGATAGTACGCCGCTTTTGCGACTCCGATCTCGGCGTTGGCGACTGCCATCTGGCGCTCGGCTTCGGCGATGTCCGGGCGCCTCTCAAGCAAATCCGAAGGAAGACCCAAGTCAATGGGCGGCGGCTCGGCGTTCAGTTCTTTGGTCGGAATGTGGAAGTCCGGTGCCGGTCTGCCAACGAGTACGGCGATGGCATCTTCAAACTGCTTTCGTTGCTGCAGCAGAAGCGTGGCTTGCGTGCGCGTGGTCTGAAGCAGAGTCTCTTCCTGGGCGACATCGAGTCCGGAAGCGACGCCACCTTTGTGGCGCGAATCGACAAGCTCCAAGCCGCGGCGCAGCGTGTCTACGGTGCGGTTCAGGATTCCGAGTTCGGAATCGAGTTGCCGAAGCGTGTAGTAATCGCCGGCGAGCTCCGCGGTGATGACCAGGCGGACATTTTCGAGGTTGGCGGCGCTGGACTGATAGGAGGCTTCCGCCGCTTCGATGGTCCTGCGCCGCTGGCCGAACAAATCCACTTCGTAGCCGGCATTAAACGGCAGCGTGATCGAGTTTTGCGTCAGAGGTTCAAGTGGCCCAATGGCGCCACTTGGTGGACGGTTGCCGGATAGCCTTTGCCGGTAGGCGCTTGGAGCAACGCCAAAGGTTGGAAATAGGGTGGCGACTTGCACGGCGGCCGCGGCGCGCGCCTGGTGATAGTTTCCAATTGCTGCTTGCAACGTCTGGTTGGCCCCGAGGGCGTCCTTCTCCAGATCGTTGAGTTGGTCGTCGTGAAAAACGCTCCACCATTCCCCCTTGGGGACGCCATCCTTTGGCTCGCCTTTTCGCCAGGGTTCCGACACATCCCACTTCGCCGCGGCTGGCGCGGTGGCGCGCTCGTACTTGGGGCCAACGGTGCATCCGGCGAGAAAGAAAACAAAGCCGGCCGCACTCAGCAAAGCCAGGAAGGTTTTCCTCCGGGGCACGACCATTACCGCTTCGCTCCGGGCGCTCCGTTCGTGTTTGGAGCTTTGGGTGGAGGGGCCTGCGCCGGTGCTCCGGTCGAGTCTGACTGCGCGACTTCTTTGACGCGCACGTCTTGGCCCTCGTCGAGCGAGTCCGCGGGATTCAGAACGATCCAGTCGCCGGACTCGAGGCCTTGCAAAACTTCAAGGCTCGTTCCGTAGTCGCGCCCGATGGTCAACTGGCGGAGATGAGTTTTGTGATTTGCATCCACGACCACGGCGCGCAAGCCCTCGGCACGGAAAAGCAGGGCGTTCACCGGGACTTGCACACGGGAAGCAGCGACCTTCACCTCCAAGTGGACTTGAGCATAGCCGCCGGGAAAGAGCTGGGCGGCCTTGTTTGGCACATCCACTTCTGTCAAAAGCGTTCTTGAGTTGGGATCGATGGCTTCGGCGGTGCGTACCACCTTCCCCTGAAAATTCTGGCCCGGATACTGCGCCAACTCGAGAAAGGCGCCCAGTCCGCTGCGCACCGATGGCGAATACATCTCCGGTACGCTGACGTAAACGCGGATCGGATCCGTTTGGGCAAGGGTGAAGAGCTCCTGCTGAGAGCCGCCATTGCCGGCGTTGATCAGCGTTCCGGTGTCTATGTTGCGTTTGGTGATGACCCCGCTAAAGGGCGCGTAAACGTGTTTAAAGGATTCCAGTTCCTCGAGCCGCCGCACATTTGCTTCTGAAGATTTGACGGTCGCCGCCTTCGCTTCATAGTCGCCGACGGCGTTATCGACTTCCTGTTTGGAAACTCCGTCCGTTTTAATCAGATCCTGATAGCGCGCCGAGGTAATTCTGGAAAGATTGGCGTTGGCCTGGGAGGTGTTCAAGTCGGCGCGCGCCTGCGAAAGCTGTTGATCGACTTCGGGCGTGTCAATATCCGCTAGCAGCTCGCCCTTTGGCACTCGGGTTCCGATATCGTGGTACCACTTCTGGAGGTAGCCGTTCGTACGGGCGTAGATCGGCGATTCCACGTAGGCTTGAAGCGTGCCGGGCAGCACGAGGTCTTCTTGGGCGACCTCCGACGTGGGATGGGTGACCGCTACGGTAGGTATGGCCAGCGCTTCCGTGTTTTCGGCCAGCGCATGATACTGTGCGCGGCGCTGGAACAGCGTGAATGCGCCCAAGAGCACTAGGACAATCGCACCGCCAATCAGATAGGTGAAAAGCCTGCTGCCGTTCTCGCGCCGTGGCCCTCCTTGGTCAGGTTCCATTTTTGATCCGCCTTCGTTCATTGTCCTGTTACTCCACTCTTTCCCGCTGTTTCTTTTCCACTCAGGCTACCGCAGGGGACGGTGATTGGCTACGCTGTTTTCTGCGCTCGCGCCGTCCATGAATCATAGAGAAGACGCAAGGAACAAAAAAGAGCGTCGCGAAGGTAGCGAAAATCAGTCCGCCAATCACGGCGCGGCCAAGCGGCGCATTCTGTTCGCCGCCTTCGCCGAGACCGATGGCCATGGGGATCATGCCGATAATCATGGCCAGCGCGGTCATGAGCACGGGGCGGACGCGCACAAAGCCCGCTTGCAGAGCAGCTTCGCGGGCGGATTTTCCTTCGCTCAACTGCTCGCGAGCAAAGGAGACCATCAGAATGCTGTTGGAGGTGGCCACGCCCATGCACATGATGGCGCCGGTGAGCGAAGGCACGCTGAGAGTCGTATGTGTGAGCAACAAAATCCAGCAAATCCCGGCGAGCGCGCCGGGTAAGGCAGTGATGATGATGAAAGGATCCAGCCACGACTGGAAGTTCACACCGATCAATAGATACACGATGATGATCGCGCCAATCAATCCATACCCCAGGCCGCGGAACGAGGAGCGCATCGTTTGCACTTGGCCGCGAACTTCGATGTGGCTGCCGCGAGGAAGCTCGTTCTTTACGGCGGCCACGCGCTTGAGAACTTCGTCGGAGACGGCTCCCAGATCCCGGCCGTCCACCGCCGCGTAGACGTTGATCATGGGTTGCACGTTGTAATGAGAAATCTCCGCCTGTCTCGCGGTATTCGTGGTGCTCACCAGATTTCCAATGATCTGAGGCGGAACCCCTGGCCCAGTACCGGTCACCGGGGTATTCTGCAGCGACTGAAAGGAGTCCACGCGATATTGGGGCGTTTGCACGGCGACGTTGTAACTCACGCCATTGTTTGGATCTAGCCAGAATGCCGGGGACGTCTGAAAGCTGGAGCTCAGAGAAACAAGAAGGTTACCTGCGACGTCCTTGGCCTGTAAACCAACGGATTGCGCACGGGTGCGATCCACATCCATGTGAATCGTGGGCTCGTCCAGGGCTTGCTGCACGTGAACGTCAACGGCGCCCGGAATATGCCGGAACTCATTCGCGAGCTTTTCCGCCACCACATAGTTGCCGCGCTGGTTCGCTCCCGTTACCGCAACGTCAATCGGAGCCGGCGTTCCGAAGTTCAAGATTTGCGTCACGATGTCCGCAGGCTGGAAAAAGAACTGGGTTCCGGGAAATCTTTGCGGCAGTTTTTCCCGCAGATCGTTGATGTAGGCGCTGGTCGGTTTGCCGCGCTCTTCCTTCAACTGCACCAGAATTTCGGCATCGGACGTGCCAAAGGTTCCGGAGTTGCTGTAGCTCAGATTGATGCCGCTGTAGGGTACCCCGATGTTATCGAGGACGGTTTGCAATTCTTTGGGAGGAATGGTCTCGCGGATGACGGCGTCAACCTGATCGGCAAGGCGCGCGGTCTCTTCGATGCGCAGGCCGGTGCGCGCGCGGAAGTGCAGACGAATTTGTCCGGCGTCGACCTTGGGGAAGAAATCCCTGCCGAGAAGGGCGACCAGGCCGACCGAGAGGACACAAAAAATCAGGAAACAGGTGCCAAACAACTTCGGCCACTCTAACGCTGAATTCAGCCCATCGCGATAGCCCGAGCGGAATCTCTCAAAGCCGTGCTCGAATTTTTGCTGGTAGCGGCGGAAGAATCCTTGTTTTTCACCAACATGTTCTTCGGGCTTGTATTCGTCCGCGCTGCTCAGCAGGTACATGGCCATGGTTGGCACAATGGTTCTGGACCATCCATAGGAGGCCAGCATGGCGAAGCTGACCGCTTCGGCCAGCGGCACAAACAGGAATTTCGCCACGCCGGAAAGGAAAAACATAGGAAGGAAGACGATGCAAATGCACAGCGTCGAAACGAACGCGGGCACGGCAATCTGCTGAGCGCCGTCAAGAATCGCCTGGATCGTTTCCTTACCCATGGCCAGGTTGCGATTGATGTTCTCGATTTCCACGGTGGCGTCGTCCACCAGAATGCCAACGGCCAGCGCCAGACCGCCCAGCGTCATGATGTTGATAGTTTCCCCGAGAGCGCTGAGCATCAGAATACTGACGAGAATCGAAAGCGGAATGGAAACCGCAATGATCAGCGTGCTCTTCCAGTTTCCGAGAAAGACCAGGATCATCACGGCGGTGAGGCAAGCGGCGATAAGAGCTTCGCGCAAGACTCCCTGGATGGATGCGCGCACGAAAAGAGATTGGTCAAAAAACGTCGAGACGCGAAGGCTCTCCGGCAGTGAGGAAGAATAGTTCTCTAAGACTTGCTTGACGCGGTCGACGATATCGAGCGTCGAGGCGCCGCCCGTCTTGTACGTGCTCATAAGCACGCCGCGTTGCCCATTTACACGCACGACATTGGTTTGCGGCGTGAATCCATCGCGGATATGAGCGACGTCTCTCATGTAAATCGTCGCGCCATTCACGGTCTTGACGGGCAGATCGTTCAGACCTTCCACCGTGAGGGGGCTTCCATTCATCTCGACTAGATACTCGAGCGAGCCGAGTTTCACGGTTCCCGTTGGCAGAATCAGGTTCTGCGCATTGACGGCGTTGACGATGTCCACTGGAGAAAGCCCTTTGGACTGCAACGAGGCGGAATCGATGTCCACCGAGATGGTGCGCTGTTTTCCGCCGTACGGAAAAGGAAGCGCCGCGCCTTGCACCGTGGCAAGCTGAGTCCGAATGAAATTGTTGCCGAAGTCGAAGAGTTGTTGCTCGCTCAAACTGTCGCTGGTCAATCCGATTTGAATGACCGGAACGGTTGACGCGGAAAAGATGGCCACCAGTGGAGGAGTGGTGCCAGGCGGCAGACTTTTCAAAATGGTTTGCGCGATGGCGGTGGTCTGGGCCAGTGCGACTTGCACATTGGCGGTGGGCTGGAAGTAAATTTTGACGACGGCAATGCCGTTAAGAGACTGCGATTCGATGTGCTCGACGTCGTTCACCAGTGTCGTGACGGCGCGCTCCGAGTTGCTGGTGATGCGCTGCTCCATCTCCTGGGGCTCAAGTCCCGTATAGGTCCAGACCAGGGTGATCACCGGGATGTTGATTTCTGGAAAAATGTCCGTCGGCGTGCGCATAAGTACGACAGGCGTCAACAGGATGATGACCAGGGCGAGAACCACAAAGGTGTAGGGTCTCGCGAGCGCTAATCGGACAATCCACATAGAATTTCGAAGTTTCCTCTAAAGGGCTATTCGCCCGAGCCTTGCAGTTTGAAACGGTTCTTCCGTCAGTGTGCTCTAGTCTTAGATTCCCGAACTCAATTGTTTGGGTACGCCTCCCTGACGCCGTACGATAGATCGTCCTGCCCGGATACCGGGCGGAGAAATTGTCTCGCGTCAGAGCCACTACCGTGAGCCAGCCCGGGGTCCCAGCCGGGTGCCGCCGGACAGGAACACGTTCGCGACCAAACCTTTATGAATCAGAATGATAGCCGACGGATGGGCCGCTTGTCTTTCTTCTTATTACGCTTTTTTTGATGCCCTCGATTTAGCCCCGGTCACATTCTAACCCTCGGCCAATTTGGAATGCGGCTTAGAGAACTTGTGCAATGAATGGATGCGATGAATTAATCCGATGAATTCATGCGTCTTTCCAGTATAGTCCAACGTCATTAGAATTGCCGCGTCCAACCAACCGCGAAGGCTTGGCTTGCTATTTGCGCAAAAAGGAGCTGACTCCGTGCTTTCCATTCAGAACCTGGCCAAAACGTATTCGGGCGGCGTCCGTGCCCTGCGTGGCGTCTCGCTGGATATTCCGCCCGGCATGTTCGGACTGATCGGTCCGAACGGAGCCGGCAAGTCCACGCTTATGAAAATCCTTGCGACTTTACTGGACCCGGATACCGGCACCGCCACGCTCGACGGACTGGACCTGATCGCCGACAAAGACGCGACGCGGCGATTGCTAGGCTATCTGCCACAAGAATTCGGCGTCTATCCGAAAATGTCTGCTATAGATCTGTTGAGCCACCTGGCGGTGATGAAGGGGATAACCAAGGGCGGAGAGCGGAAAGAGGTTGTCGAGCGATTGTTGCAGCAGACAAACCTGTGGGAGGTACGCAAGAAAGCGCTGGGCGGTTATTCCGGAGGAATGAAGCAGCGGTTCGGGATTGCGCAGGCGCTGCTGGCCAATCCGAAGCTGATCATCGTGGATGAGCCTACCGCGGGGCTCGATCCGGCGGAGCGCAACCGGTTCTTGAATTTGTTGAGCGCCATTGGGCGGAACGTGGTGGTCATTCTCTCAACGCACATTGTGGCCGACGTGCGCGAACTGTGTTCGCGGATGGCGATTATCAGCAGCGGAGAACTGATCCTCGAGGGGGTCCCGGCACAGGCCATCGAGGCGCTGAAAGGGCGCGTGTGGAGCAAGGTAGTTCCCACGGATTCGGAGCGCGAGGAGATTGAGAAAGCTTTACCGATGATTTCGATGCATCGCGTCGGAGGGCTCAACGAAGTGCGGGTGTATTCGGAAACGTCGCTTGGTGACGGGTTCCTTCCCGTGGAAGCGGATTTGGAAGATGTTTATTTTCGTCAGTTGTCGCAGCATCGGCCGAATTGAGGAGGAGGACGCCGAATGTTCAAGGACTTCTTTCTATTCGAGCTGAAGCTTCGATTCAAGAGCGTATCTACATACATTTTCTTTTTGCTGGCCGCACTTCTTCCGTTCTTCTCCATCGCGGCGCGGGATTTCGGGCCCATCGGAAGTGGCAAAGTGTTTTTGAACAGCCCTTTTGCTGTGCTTCTCATTACCACGCAGGTGGTGGCGTTCGGCTCGATACTGATCGCCGCGATTTTTGGACCAGCGATCCTTCGCGATTTTCACGGAGACACTTATCAACTGATATTCACCAAGCCGATCTCCAAGTTTGGCTACCTAGTAGGCCGATGGGCGGGTTCCATGGTGACCGCCATTTTTGTTTTTTCAGGAATCGTCTTCGGGATCGCTCTGGGCACGCTGATGCCGTGGGCCGACAAACTGCGGATTGCGCCAAACGATTTCGGGATGTACTTCCGGATTTACGCTTCGATTGGAATCGTGCAGATTTTTTTTCTCGGGAGTTTGTTTTTTTGTGTCGCGGCGCTCACGCGGAATATCGTGGTGGTTTATTTACAGGGTGTGGCACTCTTCGCGTTTTACCTTATTGAACTGGTCGTGGTCATCACGTCAAACAAGCTGGAACGCGCTTGGGCGTCCATCATCGATCCGTTTGGGCTCATTATGGTGCAGAGTTTGACGCGTTACTGGACGGTAGTGGAGAGAAATGCGCTCGTTCCGCACTGGACAGGCGTGTTTCTCTATAACCGGCTGGTTTGGCTGGGCATCGGTGCGCTGGCTTTGCTTGCGGCATACGCGTTATTCCCTATGTCCGCTGAAGTGTTGGGCTCGCGGCGATCCTCGAAGAAGGCAGAGGAAGCCAGAGCCGACGAAGATACCGCGAAGAAGGGGCCTCGGCGGCTTGCGGCCAACCTTCCGCAGGTGACGCAGATTTTTGGCGTTGCCACAACGTGGAAACAGCTGTTCTCCATGACGCGGATGCGGTTTTTCAATATCGTGCGCGAAATTCCCTTCTGGGCGATCACCTTGATCATGCTCGTCTTCGTGCTGATCAGCGGGCATTTCGCGGGACACAACAACGGCGTTGACGTCTGGCCGGTAACGTTTTTGATGGTGTCCGTGGTTTCGGGGCAGTCTGGCCTTTTCCTCTACATTATCGGCGTACTTTACGCAGGCGAAGTGATCTGGCGGGAACGAGACGTGCGGTTCGAGCAAATCCACGACTCCTTGCCGCTGCGGGACTGGACTGATTTCGTCAGCAAGTTTTTGGCGCTGGCCATGGTCGAGACCGTTTTGGCGTCCGTGGTGCTGGTGTGCGGTTTGCTTTCGCAGGCTATGAGCGGGTTCTTCCGGTTTGAGATGGGCCATTACGCGAAAGAGATCTACCTCGTTTACTTGCCGCAACTACTGATGGTGATCCTGCTCGCCTTGTTTTTGCAGACGATCCTCGCAAATAAGTTTCTGGCCTACGCCTTGGTCGTCGGGTTCTTTATCTTGATTCCGACCCTGTACGCTTGGGGAATTGAGAACCGCATGTTTCTCTACGGAGAGATTACTCCTTACACCTACTCGGATATGAACGGATACGGACACTTTGTAAAGGCGCTGTTTTGGGTGACGGCCTACTGGCTCTGTGTGGGCGGCTTCCTGGGAGTGCTCGCTATTGCGTTTGCGAGACGCGGAACCGAGCAGTCGTTTGGGGCGCGCTGGAAAAAAGCGGGGCCGCGGATGAGGCGTCTGATCCCTGCGGCGGCGGCGTTTCTGGTTTTGGCGGGAACCTGCGGGGCCGCGTTCTTCTACAACACCCATGTAGTGAACGAATTCCGGACGGCCAAGGAGAACCGGCATCGCACGGCGGATTACGAAAAGCTGTACAAGAAATATGAGCGGCTGCCGCAACCCAAAGTGACGGCTGTCGATGTGGCGGTCGACATTTTCCCGGAGCGGCGCTCGTTTGCGGGAGCGGGCTACTACCTGCTCGTCAATCACACGAACAAACCCATCGACGAAGTGCACATTACGGACAGCCGGGAAGCGGTCGAGGAAGTGAAGTTCGACCGCGAGTCTCGACAAACGCTCTCCGATAAACAGCATTTCTATTCGATCTACAAGCTGGACAAGCCGCTGGAGCCCAATGAAACCATGAAGATGGATTTCCGCGTGGGCTACACTTCGCGGGGATTCAAGGACGGCAACGAACGACCGGAGTTCGCGTATAACGGGACATTTTTTGATCGCGACTATTTTCCAACCATCGGCTACAACCAAAACATCGAAATCGATGATCCGGTCCGGCGACGGGAAGAGAAACTGCCGCCTCTCGAAGAGATGGCGCCTCCGGGCGATCCCTACTACTCGAACATAAACTTGTTCACGGCCAATTCCGAATGGGTGACCTTTCACGCCGTCGTCAGTACTTCGCCGGATCAAATCGCGATCGCGCCCGGTTACCTGAAGCGGGAGTGGACGGAAAACGGCCGCAGGTATTTCGACTACAGCATGGGCGACACGCGCATCAATGATTTCTTCTCATTTCTTTCCGGCCGCTTCAGCGTTAAGACCGATCAGTGGAAAAACGTGAAGCTCGAAATTTATTACCAGCCAGGCCATGAATTCAACCTGGATAAAATGATGGATGCCTCGAAGACCGGCCTGGAGTACTACGAGAAGAATTTCAGCAAATATCAGTTTGACCAGTTTCGCGTGCTGGAATTTCCGCGCTACCGGCAGTTCGCGCAATCTTTTCCTAACACCGTTCCCTATTCCGAAGATATCGGCTTCATCGAGCGCATGAAGAAGCCCGACGACATCGACCTGCTGTACTTCGTAACGGCGCACGAGCTGGCGCACCAATGGTGGGGCCATCAGCTGATCGGAAGCCAGACGCAAGGCTCCAACATGATGAGCGAATCGCTGGCGGAATACTCGGCGCTCACCGTAATGTCGAAGAAATACGGCGAAGACATGCTGCGCAAGGATCTGCGCTATGAACTAGATCGGTATTTGCGCGGGCGCGCTGGAGAGACGCGCCATGAGCCGCCGCTCGTTCTGGTGCAGCGCGAGCCGTACGTCTGGTATCAGAAAGGCGCGCTGGTGATGTTCGCGCTGGCGGATTATATCGGCGAGGACAAAATGAATCTCGCTCTGCGTAATTTTCTGGAGAAGAACCGCTATGCGACGGGGCCATTTCCAGATACGCGCGGATTCGTCGCCGCGCTGCGCGCCGAGACACCCGCGGAGCTGCAATACGTGATCACCGACATGTTCGAGTCCATCGTTCTTTACCAGAACCGGGCCGTGTCCGCGACGTATGTGGAAACGCCCGACAAAAAATACAAAGTGACCTTAAATACAAGTTCAGAGAAGAAGAAGTCGGACGGGTCTGGGAATGAAACGCCCATGACCATTCATGATCTGATCGACGTTGGAGTATTCAGCGGGACCAAAGAACATCTGAAGCGGCTGAACCTGCATAAAGAGTGGATCACCGAGCGGAACGGGACGTTCGAATTTGTGGTGGATGAAAAGCCGACATTTGCGGGGATCGATCCTTACAACAAATTGATCGACCGCGACCCTGCGGATAACTTGATTGAAGTGGAGAAGCCCTAGCGCGCTCGACCGAGCCGCTACTTGTGGGTCATCACGAAGACACCGTCCCAGTTTGCGGGCGGCTCCGCGACAGTATATTCCTGGCAGCGCTCCAGGTAGGCGCGAGCGGGCCCGTCCTTCGGCCACTTTGCGAGGACTCCCTGGAAAGCCGAGAGGGCGGCTTTCCACTGGCGGTGGCGATAGAGTTCGCGCGCACCGGCAAACGCTTCCGTTTGTAAACGCACCGTTTCCGCCGAGCCGTTCGCAGCAAAATCAGTTTGCCGCCCCATCAACTGGTAGATCGTCACAGGTTCGAACTTTCCTTTGACGCGCATCAAATCCAGCTCGCGAAAAACAAAGCCATCGTTTTTGGCGGCTTGATAGGTCGTCTCGTTCACGATGATGTGAGTGCCGTAGTCTTTGTTCAGGCCTTCGAGCCGCGAAGACAGGTTTACGGCGTCCCCCAGCGCCGTGTAGCCGTATCGTAGTTCGGAACCCATCTTGCCCACGCTGGCGACGCCGGTGTTCAGCCCAATACCGATCTCGAGACTCGGCTTGCCCTCGGCTTCCCACTCCTTTCGCAGTTCTCCCACACGCTTTATCATTTCCAGTGCCGCGTCGCACCCGCGGGCGGCATGACCTTCCTCTTCAAACGGCGCGCCCCAGAAGGCCATCACGGCGTCACCAATATATTTGTCGAGCGTCCCTTGATAGTTGAAGACGATGCGCGTCATGTCCGAAAGATATTGATTGAGAAAGAGGGCGAGCTCCTGCGCGTCCAGCTTTTCGGAAATGCCGGTGAAACCGCGAATATCGCTGAACATTACGGTAATGTTGGTTTTCTTGGGCTCGACGAGCCGCGGATTTACGAGCAGTCGGCGGATCACTTCCGGGCTGAGGTACTGTCCAAACGCGGCGCGCACCTTGCGTTTTTCTTTTTCCTCAACCAGCGCGCGGTAGAGCGACACGAGCAGCACGTTGCCGGTCAGGGTCATCGCTGGAATCGTAAAATTCAGCCACCATCCCCGCCGCAAAGCCCCGTAATCCACTGCCGCCAGCGGAAGGAGTAACGCTGCGCCCAGCCACATCCAGCGCGGCTGCGCGAGTGCCATGAATATGCCAAGTGGGATGCCGAAGACGAGAATAAAAACTGCATCCCACAATTGTTGCTTCGCGCCGCGTACCAGGAAGTCGTTGTTCAGGATGTTGTCGATCACATTGGCGTGAATCTCCACGCCGGGGTAGTCTGTCCCGCCGTAGGGCGTGGACTTGATGTCGCCGATGCCGGTTGCCGTGGCTCCTATCAACACAATCTTGTCTCGAAAATCCTCGGCGGGTCGCTTGCCTTCTACAACATCGGCCATCGAAACATGCGGATACGTCGTGTAGGCCCTGCCGTGATAGTTGATCAGAGCCTGACCGATGTCATTCGGAACGATGCGAAGACCTTCCCCGAACTGAATGTCCACGATACCGTGCTCACCATAGGTGAGCACCATACCGTCATTGCCGATTCCTAGGTATGCGCGCACGGCCATCACGTCCAGCGAACCGTACAAGTCCCACTCGCTCTTGTTGTTGGACCGTCCAAACGGCAAGATCATGGTCGTTCGGCGAACGACGCCGTCCGTGTCCGGGGGCTCGTTGAAAAAACCCGTCGAAGCAGCCTCGACGCTTAATGCTTTGGTCAAGTTGCTCATATTCGCTTCCGCGCCATGCGGCAGCATCTCGGCGCTTTCGTATCTGCCTAGCAGACTCAGGTAGTCTTGTTTTCCGAACCCCTGGCGGCTCTTGATGGACTGCACTTGAGGAAAAGAGAAGAAACTCAGTTCGTTCGCATACTGATCGAGTGTCTTGTCGTCGAGCTTGCCCAGATCCGCTTCGGTATAAAGGAAAAAATTTCCCAGAACAACCTTTCCAAATTTCTTTATGGCTTCCGCGAATTGACTGTCTGAATCGGACTCGGCGGCTAGTTTCGCTACTTCCGCTTCCAGTTTGGCATCCACCGGTTCACCGCGAGCTTTCCGCGCTTTCAACTCCGCCTGAAGACGGAGCAGCGGCGCTCGACTTTCGTCCGGCTTGCTGAAGGTTATGTCGAAGGCCGCGACTCTTGCGCCATCCTGGTGCAAGACCTCCAGCATTTTTGCAAACTGCGAACGGGCGAACGGCCACCTTCCAAGCACTTCTTCGGAATGCTGGTCAATCTCGACGATGACTATCCGAGGATCACAAGTCTTGCATCTTTTGCGCCCATCAACGTCCATCGCGCTTTCTGGGCGATACCGGAAACGCGTGTCCAGGGAGTCGTATTCTAGACGCTGAAGGAACTCGAAAATAGGCGTGGAGCGTTCGCCCAGGAAGGTGAAGTAATACAGCGTCAGGGCCGCGGCGGTGACCGACAGGCTGATGAGGAAGGAGGCGCGGTGCCGCCACCACGACTCTAGAAGTTCGTAGAGGAAGAAACCGCCCCGCTGCCACCATCCCCCTGACGGAGCTGCCATTTCGGTTAGCGCGCTATTCGCGGAAGATGAAGTTCATGCGCACGCCGCTGATTTCGATGACATCCCCATCGTTCAGGCGTACCGGTCCGGTAATCGGCGCGCCATTCACGGTGGGCATCTTGTCGCCGGGGCCGATGTAGTAACCGTCATCGCGCTGATTAATCTGAGCCGCCATAGCGGGCTTGAACCAGCCTTTGACTTTGACCGTGGCCATCGCCGACTTGCCGATCACCGTCAGCTTGTTCGTAAGCATGTACTCTTTCTGATCGGTACGTCCGCCAACGACGACGAGCGTCGGAACTTTCAGCCGCCCGGCCGCGAACTGCACGCGCTCACCCGTAGCCGCCGCTTGCTGAAGCATCTCACGCCGTGCCTTGGTGTCCAGGACCATGGTTTCGTTAATGCGCGGAGCGCTGGCCTTGCGCCCGCTATCCCATGGCACAGGAGCGTCGCCGGACGCATCGACTTTGATGTGATGTTTGCCGATCCAGATGGAGTCGCCATCATGAAGCGTGGCCCGCTCGACGCGCAGTTCGTTCACAAAGGTCCCGTTCAGGCTATCAAGATCTTCGACGACCAGTCGCCCGCCCTCAAAATAAACGCGCGCGTGATAGTTCGAGACCGCCAGATTGTCGACGGGCAAATCGTTGTCCGGCGAGCGCCCAATGCTCACCGGCCGGCTCCCCACCGGAACTTCCTTGACCGTCCTTTCTTCAAACATCAGGCTGAGCTTCGCCATCTCAGGATCCTCCTGCGGCGCCGTTTCTGGCCGCTCTTTTCCGCGCTCCACCGAACAGCCAAGAAAACCAACCTCTTGATTCCGCGCCCACGCGCACAACGATGACGGTGATGTTATCCACGCCGCCGCGCTCGTTGGCCAATGCAATCAGTTTCTCGGCGGCCTTCGTCGCATCGATCTCCGCTTGCAAGGTCCCTGCAATTTCCGGTTCCGTGACCATGCGCGTCAGACCGTCGCAGCAGAGCATCAAAATGTCCCGGGCAAACAGAACGTGCTCGTCGGTATCCACTTCAATATCCGGCAAAGCTCCCAGCGCGCGGAGAAGCACGCTCTGCATCTCGCTTTCTTCCGCTTCCGCTGCGGTCAAAATCCCCCGCCGCACTTGTTCGGCCACCAGCGAGTGATCGCTGGTAAGCTGCTGTAAATTGCCGCTCCTCAGCAGATAGGCCCGCGAATCTCCGACATGGGCGATGCTTAGTTTCGAGCCATCGATCCACGCGGCGGTCAGCGTCGCTCCCATCCCGTGCTGTTCCGGATTCGCTTCCGCTGCGTCATAAATGTTTTTGTTCGCCAGATGCACGGCGCTCGTCAGCCGCTTGGTCTTTTCGCTCCAGGTTGGTTCCGAATGGCCAACCAGCGTGGCTAGGGAATCCACCCCCAGATCCATGCAAGATTTGACGATGGTTTCCACGGCAAGCGCGCTGGCTACTTCGCCGTGCGCCTCGCCTCCCATGCCGTCAGCAAGCACAAACAGATTGAGAGACTCGACAATGCGGAAGCAATCCTCGTTATTCGTGCGCACCCGCCCCACATCGGTTACGCCGCCGCTTACGATCCGCACAAATTCTCCCGCTGCTGCTTGCTGTTTGAACCCGTGCCCACACCCGTACCCGGCAACCCTGTTCTCACGCTAGCAGACCCTTTCCGGCGGCGAAAGGTGCTGACGCTTACTGATTACTTGTTTTTTCGCGCCATTGGCCGCCCCGGCACTCTCAGAGGGTACAACTAAAACGGCCATTTTGTGCCCTTGTTTCTCGGGCGCGGCCACCCGTTCCGGGCCTACCGTGCAGGCTGGCGCTAATCTGGTCCCCACCCGCCCGACCCTCAATGAGCGAGGTCAGCTTGGTGGCGTTCCTCGTCCTGGCCCAAGCCAAGAACCCAACCCCCAACTCTTCCGGCTCTTCCTCGATGTCCAAGTGACCGGCTCGTCAGAAAGCCCCTGCCGTCGTCGTCCAAGTTTGTTGTGACGATTACTTTTCTGCCTTGGCCGACCCGGCAGATTCCTCATAAAGCCCCTAGCTCTCTTACAATAAACACGGGGCCGCATATGTGGATCTTCCTTCTGGGGCCGTTTCTTTCCCTTCTTCCCAGGCGGTGGCGCAAAGCGCTGCCATTCTACGATGCCGTGCACTGGCGTTCCGCGGCCATGCTCAGTGGTCTGGCGGAATCTGTTTTGGCCCTCGCCGGTCTCATGTACTGGTATTCGTACTCCGTGAGCACCTGGGTCTCTCACGCTCTGGATAGCGTCCTTGGCAAGAACGCGCCGACCACGATCACCGATCATGACATTGGTTTCGCCGCGCTTGTGATTTGGGCCACTCACCCATCGACCTGGGCCATCGCCTTTTTCGGTGTCGAAGGGTTGACGCGCGTCTTGGCGGCGCTCGCCGATACCGTTCTGGGTTTATTGCCGTTGTATTTGCTGGAGCAAATCTACTCAAAGATTTTTCGCAGCCGAGCGCCGGAGCCTGTGGGAGCGGTTAAGTTTCCAGGGAGCCACGTCTCCTCTTACGTCGGCGCCATGCGGGAAAAAGTTGTGAGCGCCCGGCTTTCGCAGGTTCCCGATGAACATTACGTTCAAAAAAACACGGCAGAGGAAATTCTCGAGATTCGCGCTTGGCGCGCGAAACCGGACTGGAATCCGCCCCGCGTTGTTCGCTACGACGACCGTTATTACCGGCTGGAAGATTGCTCTCGCGGATCTGGGCCGCGTCCGTTCGTTTATAAATTGCGGCGCTTGGCAGCCGGCGTCCCCGGCCGCACGGTTCTAGTCTATTCTCCAGAGGAAGCGCCAGCCACAGCGAACCACTGACAACATGCGCGGCGTCCCGCCTCTCGCTCCCTTCGATAACGGTCTCCAGCTTCCCGAGCGCGCCGCCCCTCGACTACAATCTCAACATGCTTTTTCGCCGCCCGCCCTCGCTGCTCGTTCTCGGACGCTTTTGCCTTCTGGCTGCGCTGCTTCCGCTATTCTTCCCTGCCTCCGCGCAAAAACCGCCGCCCCCTTCCGCGGGGCGTATTCTCCTCCTGCCGCGCACCATCGTTTCTGGAGACCGGGCAACTCTGGCAGTCCTTGACGTGAACGGCCGGCTGAGCCCCGGCGTGGCCGTCAGCTTTTCGAATGGCGACCGCCTGACCACGGATCGAACCGGTCGCGCGCTGTTCGTCGCTCCACTCACTCCCGGGGTCCTGTTCGGTTCGATCGCCGGCCACGAAGGCCGCGTCTCCGTCACGATATTCCCGCCCGGCGAAACGGCCGCGAGAGCGATTGAGGTTGAGGCCATCCCCAAAATCGCTTCCGTCACAGACCGCTTTGAAATCACCGGCCGCGGCTTTTGCGGAGACGCCGACGCGAATCAAATCACCATTTCGGGCGATCCCGCTCTGGTACTGGCGTCCTCGCCGACAGCGCTGGTAGTTCTGCCGCCGGCGGATTTGCAGCCGGGCCGCGCGTCCGTCGACATTTCCTGCGCAAAAAGAAATGGGCCGCCTAGGGAAGTTGTCTTCGTTGTGCTCACCTTGGAAGCTGATTCTTCGCCGCTCGCGCCGGGCGGGCTTCGCCGACTCACT
>Ga0210398_10000670_pt1 | contig 38118 bp, 35 predicted proteins | sample IncBWC4OmetaG_FD_161047 | JGI IMG/M metagenome (GOLD analysis project Ga0210398, IMG submission 161047) | Forest soil microbial communities from Barre Woods Harvard Forest LTER site, Petersham, Massachusetts, United States - Inc-BW-C-4-O | ecosystem: Environmental > Terrestrial > Soil >... | reverse complement strand
CGAATGCGCGCGCAAAGCAATGCCATCAGTTTCATGCAGGCCGCGGGATTGCGCTCCAGGAACGGCAGCACGTCGCGGCGCTCCAGAACCATCAGCTCGCAATTGGTGAGCGCGGTGGCATTGGCGGAACGCGGCTTGCCGTCGAGCAGCGCGATCTCGCCGAACATTTCGCCCGCCCGCAGATCGGCGAGGATGATCTCCTTGCCCCGCACCGCGGGCAGCGAAATCCGCACCACGCCGAGCACCACCGCCATCATGCTGTCGCCGTGCTCGTCGATCCGGCAGATCGCGTCGCCGGCGGCAAAGTGACGGGCGTGCGCGTGCTCGGCGAGCTCGCGGCGCGCCTTGTCGTCGAGAGCGCCGAACAGCGTACATTTTTCCAATAATTTGAGCCCGCGTTCGGCCGCCGGATTGTTCGCCATGGTTTGCACCGTTGCCTCGCACAGTCGGGTTTTGATTCTGACCGGACCATGGCGCGGTCGCAACCGCCTTTTGGTGGTGCGGAAGAAGGCTGGTTGCTGGCACGCGACCCGGATGGTAGGTCCCGATTGCATGGCAACGCACCCGGCGACCCCGTGAGCCGACCCGCCCTGGATATCCTCGGAAGGCGTGCGGCCGGCGTGCTGGCTTCGCCCGAGTTTCTACTGCTCGCCGCCTGCTGCCGTTGGCCGCCGTCACAGTCCCGTAACTCAGCCGTCCGGGGCGCCGCCGGGTCGATCGTCGATTGGGACGCCGTCGTTCTGGCGGCACAGCGGCAACGCGTTGCCGGGCTGGTTCACGACGCGCTAACGGCCGCGGGCATGCAGCTGCCTGCAGCGCCGGCGGCAGAATTGGCGCGGCGCGCGCAAGCGATTTTTCGGAAAAATTTGCTGTTGGCGGCCGAGACGTACCGGCTGCAGACGCTGCTGGACGCGGCGGCGATTCCGTCGATCGCCCTAAAGGGCGTCGCGCTGGCGCAACTCGCCTACGGCTCGCTCAAAGTGAAGCACACCCACGACATCGATCTTTTGATCCCGCCGGACCGGGCGCTGGCCGCCATGGCGCTTCTCGAACGCGACGGGTATGCGCTTTCGTTTCCGGCGAGCCATCTCAGCGAGGCACAACGCCGCGCTGTCGTGCGCTATTCGCGGGAAGTCGCATTCATTCACCCAGGCCGTGGTGCGTTCACGGAATTGCAGTGGCGCGTCGCCGACAATCCGCAGCTGCTCAAGGAGGTTCACGCCGGTTCGCCGGTGCAAAACGTCGTCGTTGCCGATGGCGTGAGCGTCCGTACTTTGGCGCGCGACGATCTTTTCGCCTATCTGTGCGTTCACGGCGCTCATCATGCCTGGTCGCGGCTGAAATGGCTTGCCGATCTCAATGCCTTCATTACGGCGACCGACGCCGATGTCGTTCATTTGCATCGCCATGCGCAAGCCAAGGGTGCCGGATTGTGTTCGGGTCAGGCGCTGTTGCTTTGCCAGCGTCTGTTTGCCCTGCCGCTTCCCTACGGTCTTGCAGCCGAATTGCAAGAGACTGGGCGGGTGAGAAAACTCTACGCCATAGCCGCCGATGCGATGGCGGACCGGAGCCGCGGCGGCGGCGGCGGCGGCGGGGGCGGCGGCGCGCCGGCGGTATGGCGCGATTTTTGGGCGCAATTTCTGCTCGGGCGAGGATGGCCGTTCTTTGCCGCCCAGTGCCGCGCCGCCTCGGTCGGCATTATCGACGTTATTTCCTTGCCGCTGCCGCCCTTTCTGCATTTCCTTTATCCGCTGTTGCGGCTGCCGCTGTGGCTGTGGCGGCGCGCGGCCGCCCCTTCCCCGCCCGGGCGGAGCCGTTGATGCCGGTTTCGCGGAACTGGCTAAAAGCGGAGCCTGCCGGACCGGATTATCCGCTGGCCGTTAGTGATTTAGCTCGGCTGTTGCTGATAGCGAATCCGATGGACGCAACGTCCCGTTGACGTTATTGCATCTCCCAGAAGCGGCTGACCGCCTATTGGGACACTCGCCGTGGCCAAGGCCAATCTTCGGCTGAAAAAGCCGTCTTCCTACGCACCTTTGGCGTCGCGGGTGGCGGTGCTGGACGTGCTGTGGGGGGGCATCAGCCCGTTGGCCGCATTTTTGCTGCGCGACGGCACCATTTACTCGCCTGCCGGCGTGGCGCGCTATTGCGTCATTTCGTTTTTTGTTTCGTTGCTGGTCTTTCAATGGTTTCAGACCAGCTCGCCGATTTCCCGCTTCTATTCGCTGCGCGACGCTTTCGAGCTGTTCAAAGCCTGTGTGTTGATCGCGGCGTTGACCGCGGTTGCATCGTTTCTATTGACGCGGCTTGAAGAGGCGCCGCGGTCGATCCCGATCCTGCAATTCCTGCTGCTGGCCGCCGGGCTGTTGGGCGGACGAGTTCTGCTCCGGTTGCGGCAAAGCCATCGCGACGCGCCGCTATCGCACGCCGGTAACACAGTCGATCACGTTCTTATCATCCAGGCCTCCCGCCTCGCCTGGTTCTTCACCAAGATGGTGGAAGAACTGGCGCCGGACCGCTATCGGATCGTGGCGATATTGGACGACGAGCCGAAGCTCAAGCACCGCTCGCTCAACGGCTATCCCATCATCGGCGCGCCATCAGACCTGGAAAAGATCGTCGCGGATTATGCCATGCACGGCGTACGGATCGACAAGGTGGTGCTGGCGGCGCAGCCGCAAGACCTTGCGCCCGATTCTTGGGAGGACGTCGGCCGGCTATGCCGCAAGCTAGACATCGTGTTGCAAATCCTCCCCGAGCGCCTGATCTCCGAGGACGCCGCGGACCAGGCGGACAGCATCGTCGTCGCGCATCCGAGTGCCGCCGCGATGGCTCCGCAACACGATTTAGGCGAATCGCTAGATCGCCCGTTCTGGGCGCTCAAGCGCGCCGGCGACCTGGCGCTGGCGCTGTTCTCCGCCGTCGCGCTATCGCCGATCGCCGTCGTCGCCTGCGTGTTGGCTCTTGTCGACGTCGGTGTCCCGGTCGTGTTCTGGCAGCAGCGCGTCGGACGCAATGGCGCGCCGCTTTACCTCTACAAGTTTCGCACGCTGCAAACGCTGTTCGACCGCCAAACCAAGGAACGGCGCTTGGCGCAGGAGCCGTCCGCCATCGGGCGTTTCCTGCAAACGACGCGACTCGATGAATTGCCGCAGCTGTGGAATATCATTTCCGGCGATATGTCGTCGGTCGGCCCGCGCCCATTATTGCCGGCGGATCAACCCGAAGACCTCGAATTGCGGCTCATGGTGCGGCCGGGCCTGACGGGGTGGGCGCAGGTTTGCGGGGGGAAGCTGATATCGGCCGATGAAAAAAATGCGCTGGATGCCTGGTACATCCGCCACGCATCGCTGTGGCTCGATCTGAAAATTATCGCACGAACAATTTGGATGCTGTCCGTGACCAGCGATCGCCGCGATGAAAAGGCGATTTCGATCGCTTTACTCGATCGCTCCTATGGCGAAGTGGCCGCGCTGCCGCATGCGACATCGGCCAGGAATAAGCCGGACGGCATCGTCAAATCGGCTTAAAACCGGTCTCTTTCGAATCGCGCATTCGTTGCCAGGTATTTGCGCCGCCTCGGCGCCAGGCCCAGGCATGGGACACTTGTGTCGCAAGCTCGCAATAGACCGGCCGCCAGCCGAGTTTTTCGCGGGCGCGCGCCGGATCGGCGACGAGAATGGGCGGATCGCCGGGCCGGCGCGGGCCGGATTGCACCGCAACGTCGCGGCCAGTGACCTCGCGCACGGTGGCGATCAATTCGCGTAGCGACCAGCCGCGCCCGATGCCGAGATTGAGCGCACTATTGTCGGCGCCATCCAGCAGCGCCCGCAGCGCGCGCACATGGGCATCGGCAAGATCGGTGACGTGGACGTAATCGCGCACGCAAGTGCCGTCGGGGGTCGGATAATCGTCGCCGAAAATCGTGAACTCCCGCCCTCCTGCGGCGGTATCGAGCAAAAGCGGAATGGCGTGGGTTTCCGGCACGTGACATTCGCCGATGTTGCCGCCGGGATCGGCGCCGGCGGCATTGAAATAGCGCAGTGCGATGAAATTCAACGCAAACGCCGCGGCGCAGTCTTTGAGAATCTGCTCGCAGAACATCTTGGTGGCGCCATAGGGATTGACCGGTGCGAGGCGTGCATCTTCGCCGATCGGCACGACGGCCGGCGCGCCGTAGACCGCGCAGCTCGAGGACAGCACCATTTTGCCGACGCCACAGTCATGCATGGCTTCGAGCAGCGCCGCCGTGCCGCCGACATTGTTCCGGTAATACAGCAGCGGGTCGGCGTTCGATTCGCCCACATAGGCTAGCGCGGCGAAATGCACGACCGCGGCCGGCCGATAGCGTGTCAAAACCTCGCGCAAGCGAGTGCCGTCGGCAAGCGTGCCGATCTCAAGCGCGCCCCACTGCACCGCCTCCGGATTGCCGCGATCGAGGCTGTCATAGCTGATCGGGTCGAAACCTGACGCGCGCAACGCCTTGCAGGTGTGGCTGCCGATGAAGCCCGCACCGCCGGTCACCAGGACCGGTGTCATCGCGCGCCACCTTCGCTGCCGGCACTCGAAAGCAAAGACTTGAAATCGTCGAGCATGCGGCGCGCGATGACTGAAGTGCGGAAATTTCCGGCCATGCCGCGCCCGGCGTCGGCGATCCGGTGCAAAAACTCCGGGTTGTCGATGATACGCGCAAATTGAACGGCGAGCGCGTCGGCGGCATCGGCGCCACGATGGTCGAACCGCAGCCCAGTCACGCCGTCTTCGATAAAATCGTCGAAACATCGCAGGTCGGACACGATTGCAGCGCAGCCCGTGGCCATGGCTTCCAGCGGCGCCAGCCCGAGCGACTCGCCGGTTTCGGCGAGGCTTGGATAGACGAAGACGCCACCGCGTTGATATTCGCCGATCAACGCGGCCTGATCGAAGATCGGACCTAAGAATTCGCAAGCGACGCCGAGCCGTTGCGCCAGCGCCCGCAGCTCTTCGAGATATTCGACGCCGTCGCCGCCCTGGGCGACCGCATGCGGCCCGATGACGCGCAGGCGCCAGCCCTTGGCCGCATCGCTCTGCCGCTGCAGGCGCGCAAACCCCTCGATCAACAGCTCGATTCCCTTCTCTCGGGCGATCCGGCCGACATAGAGCACGACCGGCTCGCGCCGAGAGACTGCGGGTTCGGCAAAATACGATTCGGAAATCGCATAAGGAATGACGACGATCTTGCGCTTGAGCCAAGGCACCTGCCGCGCTATCGCCTGTCCCACGGCTTGCGACACCGCCTGCAGCCGGTCGGCACGAAAATAAAGCGACATCTGGCCCTTCGGATAGCGCCCGACCTGGACGTAGATCTTGCCGGCGCGGCGATGCGGCAGAACCAGCGGCAGAAAAAAAGCGTTGGTGATCGTCACATCCGCGGGCGGCAAGGCGCACGCGACGCGGACGGCGTAAAAGAAATCCAGCAGCAAATTGACCGCAAGGCTCGACGAGCGATCGGTGGAGCGAATGCGGATATGCCGGATGCCGTCCACGACCTCGTCGTCGGCGAAATCCTTGTAGCGACGCGAGATCATCGTGACCTCGTGACCGGCGGCGCGGTAGGCGCCGGCCAGCAATAGATGCACCTTCTCGACCGCGCCGCCGAGCACTGGCGGAATGGGATAGAACGGGCCGATGACGATGGTGATGCGCATGCGACCGGTTATTCGGATGATGTGATAACAGCGGCTGTCATTTCGGCGCCTCGGATTTGCAGCCCCGCAGGCGCAGATCGAGAAGCTCAAGCGTAATCAATGTTTCGGCGCAAAGCCGCTGCAACGCGTAGTACCAACCGGGCCACCCATCGAGAATGCAGCCCTTGACAAACAGCGTGTAAAACAAAACGGCGATTGGCGAGGCCCAACCCAGGCGGCGAATCCGGCCCAGGCGCCTGAGTTTTGCGCGCGGTGTTTCGATGAGGTAGCGGGCCTCGGCTTGCGCGTAACGTTGCTGCGAATCGAACCAGCGCGCCAGAGGCTTGCGGTCGTCGTGATAGATGACGCCGGCGAGTGGCAGGATTTCGCCGGCGATGGCGACGCGGTGGCCATGGCCTTCGTTGCGATAGCGCGCTTTGTCCTTGCGGTAGAGCACGATGCGGGGCGGATAGAGCGCACCGCGCAAGGCGCGACCGTGAATGCGGTAAATGAACCGCGCCCGGTAGCCGGCAACGTTATCCGGCGCGCACAGGCCGGCGAGCTCCTCGACCAATTCATCGCTGAGCTCGTAATCGGCATCGAGCGACAGCACCCAGGGTGTAGCGACCTGGGTAAGGCCGAAATTGCATTGGCTGGCGAAATCGCTGAACGGATGCCCGATCACCTCGACCTGCCGAAAGCTGCGCAGAACATCCAATGTTTCATCAGTGCTGCCGCTGTCGATCACGACGACGCGTTTCGCCCACAATAGCTTGCCGACCGTGCGCGCGATATTCGGCGCCTCGTTGTAGGTAATGATCAAGGGCGTGATCTGGTCGCGCACGCCGGTCCTACCGCGCCGCTTTCAATTCGTCGTAGAGCGCTTCCATCCGCGCGGCGACGCTCGGCCAGCCGTAGCGCTCGCTGACATGGCGGCGTCCGGCTTCCCCCATCGCCGATGATGTGGCGGCGTCATCCGTAAGCCGGTCGATGGCCGCGCCGAGCGATTGCGCGTCGCCGCCGGCGACAATCCCGCCGCCGGACTCTTTGACGACTTCGGCGGCGCCCACTTCCGGCGTGACGATCACCGGCAGGCCGCGCTGCATGGCTTCCAGGACGACGTTGCCGAAACTTTCCGAGTACGACGGCAGGACGAATACGCGCGCGGCGGCGAACATGCACTCCTTTTCGGCGTCCGTAATCGTGCGCGGCACGATGCGGACGCGGTCATCGATCTGCAGCTGCCGAGCCATGTCGGATAGGCCCGCCGCCAGTCCCTCATAATCGTTGCCGACAATGGCGAGCGTGCCGCGCCCGGTGCGGGCGAAGGCGCGCAGCAACCGGTCCAAGCCCTTCACCTGCGCCAGGCGGCCGAAAAACAGCACCAGCGGTTGCCGCCCGGCCAGCGCTGCGATGTCCGCCGCCGGAGCGTTTTGGCTCGTTTCTTGGCGTGCTGCTTGCTCGACCGCGTCGACCCCGTTCGGCACCACGGCGATGCGCGGCAGCCGCCAGCCGAATTTTTTTATCTCCTCGGCCTCGATCGCCGACGTGGCATGGATCGCCGCCGCCTGCTCCAGGTTCGCTCTTTCGATCAAGGCGATCCATGCCGACTTGATCAATCGATTGCGGCTCGCGATCAGCGCCTTGACCAGCATGCCTCGCGGCGAGACGACATACGGCATGCGCGATTTCCAGGACAGCCGTGCCGCCCGCCAAGTCGGCCACAGGAAAGCCGAATGCAGATGGACGACGTCGGCCCCCGACATTTCGTCGTGCAAGGATTGCATCAATGCCGGCGCGTATGACAAGCGGCGCAGCTGGCGCGAGGCAAAATAGCGGACTTTGACCCCGTCCAGCATGACCGGCCGGTCGTACGGCACCGCCGTGTCGGTCGGCCCATCGATGCTGGTGGTGAAGACTTCGACCGCATGGCCGCGCGCGGCGAGCGCCCGGCACAGGCTGTGCACCGCGACGATCGGCCCGCCATAGCGCGTCGCCGGTAGGTAGGTCGGCACGACGTGCAGGATTCGCATCGGTCCAAAAATTCTTGTTCTCGGGGCGTCGCGGACCGGCGCGCTAACGCATGCCCGATCGAGGAAACGGCATGGCCGGCGCCGATCGCCGCTTGACGACGCGCGGCAGCGCCGCGAACAGCAAAATTCCGCCTCCGGTTTGCAGCATGCTGATGACGAGCGATGAAACGTCGAGCTCGAGGTTGCAAAGCGCAAGCGTCGATGCAATAGCCATTAGCATGGCGAGCGACAAGGGCGCGGCTGTGGCGCTGAGCCGCATCAGCATTCCGCACAATGCGCCAAACAGCGCGCCGACCGCGATGACGGCGGGATTGCCGTAATTGGCATAGGCCTCCGCGACCATGCCCCATCCGAGTGTCGTCTTATAGGTGTCCTCGGCGCGCTGGCGGCCGTAGCGTACGCTCAAAAGATTGAGGCCGGCTTGGCTTTCGGTCTTGTCCGGCTGCAAAAAGCGCGGCACCAGCATGGACGGCAACAACGCGTAAGTCCCTCCCTCGAGATATGGAATGACGCCGGGCGTCGCCTCTTGCACGGCCAGAACCATGTGCAGCAGTGAAGTCCTTTCCAGGAGCGAACTGTTTTCCGTCGGCCTGCTGCCTAGCGCCTTCGATACCGTTCCACCGATACCGACGGCGAACCAATCCAGCATCATGCCGGGCACTTGCGCTACGGAAGTATTTTTCAAGGATTGATTGTCTCGTGCCCAATATTCATTTCGTATGCTGTTTTTTCCAGCGTTGAGAATACTCAACACCAAGAAAACCACTCCCAGCATGATCCAGGGAATTCGCTTCGCCGCCAGCACGTAGCCGAGCAAGGCAGCGGCAATATTGACCGCGCCACCGACAAGAAACAGGCCACTCATAGATAGGGCCGTGACCAAAAGAAAGCCGACAAGAGCGGCGAACCATCGTTGGCCGGTCAACAAGCGTGAGCCGCGGGCGAAGCCGATCAAATAACAGGCGAGCGACGCCAAAGTGACGGCAACCGAGCGAACCACCCCGATGGCAGTTCCGAGATAACTCGAGACGCCGGAGGTCAGCGCCAAATGATAAAGAATGCCGGCGGCGAGACCGATAAAGATCAGGCGATACAGCTCGTCGTTCGTGGCAAGGTTGTTCACCGACTTTGTCCCGATAAGGCGGGTTTTGCCCGGCGCCCGAATTGTCGGCGGCGGTTTGTTACGGCCACGCCCATCGCCCAATAACGGCCAAGCCGCCAAGGAGGCCGCGGTCAGGAACAGTCCGACCGACAGCGCCGCCCAGACCAGGTCTTCAGGCCGATAGACCTCAAGCGTGTTGCCCGAGAGCAAGGGCACCGCATAGTAAAAATAAGACAAAGCGGAGATCACCGGCAGCACCGGTATGCCGAATGCGCCGGAGCTGACCCAAAGGAACGGCGCTACCAGAACCGGTATGGTGATGCACATATAAGCGATCGGATCGACCGCAAACGGGCTTGCTGCCACCAAGCACAGCGCGATCAAGCGCAGAAGACCTGCAGCCTGCCTTAAATCCACGGCGCGGAATGAGCCGGAATACAATGCCGGCTGCGGCATGGATTCGAATGCGCTCATGGCCTGAAAGTGCTCATGACCTGAAAGTGCTCATGTCGCGGATATGCACATGTCACGAACGCCCCGCGGGCTTCAAGGCTTCCATGCCGCATTCCTCGACGCCGTCATTGGTATCATAGAAACGGCCGGCATCCTCGACCAGACGAAAATTGCCGTCTTTGCAGTCGCCGAAGTGGCAGCGGCGAATATCGACGAATCCGGTCTTATCGAGGGCCGCAGCAAGGGAAATTTCGTCCCACATCCACAGATGGGCGGAGCGGCCGATCAATCTGCGCGCCAGCGCGACCGGCCCGCGGGGCGAGCCTTCCGATCCGAGTCGGGCGGAGCGCAAGAACCACGAATTGGCGTCCGTCTGCCCCATTTCCAGCCGTTCGACGTATTTTTGCGCCCGGCTCTTCAGATCCGGAACCACCAGCCGGAAAATGCCTCCGGGCTTGAGCAAGAGGAAAGTATGTTCCAGCGCCCTCCAAAAATCGGCATACGACAGATGTTCGAGAACGTGACTGGCATAAATGCCCTGGACCGATTCGTCGGGCATGGGGAGCCCGTGCACGATATCGCCAAACCGAACGCCGTCGGGAAATACCGTCGCACCCCGCTTGAACAGGCGTCCGATGACAGGCAGGCGCTGCAAGCGCAGTGTCGGCGAGGCATCGAAATTGATCCAGCCGTCGGGACACGATTGGCCGCAGCCATACTGAAGATAGATCGGGCCGGAATCCCGCAACGTATTATCCTCTTTGCGGAACTAGCCGGGCACGCCCGGTTTGGCGAAGAATACTGTCAACAGCGGCAACAAGGGCCGTCTCGGCGACGCCGACATCGAATGCACGGGCGCGCTCGCCGGCGGCGCGGCGCATATCCCTTAATTTGCCGGCATCGCCGAACATGGCCACGACGGTTTTGCCGAGCTCGCCCCAATCGTTCCAAGGAAATATCCGGCCGCACGTTGCATCGACCACGTCCGGCGCACAGCCGACGCGGTCGCTGACAATGACCGGCCGCCCGCACGCCAAAGCTTCATTGACGGCAAGCCCCCAGCTCTCGCCAAAGGCCGACGGCAAAACAAATATGTCGCCCAATCGGTAAACGACCGGCATACGGCTTTGGTTTTGAAACGGCAATATGCGAAATCGCGCTGGATCGGCTGCTGCGATCGCATCGATCTCGGCCTGCAGTTCCCCTGAGCCCACCATCACCAGCATGAGCGAGGGGTCCGGTAATCGAGCAAATGCCCGCATCAGGTCGGTTGGGCGCTTTTTCGGCTCGAACTTTCCGGCATAGAGCAAAACCTTTCGGTCCGCGGCAATGCCGAGCTCGGAGCGCCAGCGCGCGGCCTCTTCCTCCCGTTGCGCAGCCGGCTCGGCGAACCTGCTCACATCGATGGCATGCGGACAGGGATAAAGCCGTTGCGGCGGCACCCCAAAGGCCTGGAAATAAGCGCGGTTGGCCGAACCCGCGTAAAAGCACGCGGTCGGCCAGGAATAGACGCGGCGCAGCACGGCCGACTTCATCCACCAGCGCGGCCCGCTGATTTTACCGTCCAACAGGTGCGAGTCGCCGAAAAAAAGCGTCGGTATGCCACGCCGATGTAGCGCGCGCAGCAATTGCAGGTGTGAATACCAGGCCCATCCAGTGACATGGACGACGTCCGGGCGCCAGGTCATGACGCGATCGAGCAGTGCGGGATTGCGCAGCCCGAACAACCGATCGGTTCCCGGCGCGGCCGCGACATTGGGCACCAGCTCGAAGCCGTAGTTTTGCGTCAGCGGAATATCCCACGCGATGGCTCGACCAAAGCCGCGATCCTCGACCGCCTTGCCGCCGGCATGCCATGTGAAAAAAACCTTGATCGCGATGTCGTCGCGACGAGCAAGCCGCTGGTAGAGCGGGACGGTGTACTGTATCGGATGGGAGACGACGAAACAGATTCGCTTCCGCGAGATCCGTTCACTGCCGGGACCGCACTTCAGTTCGGTCGCCGCCGCGTTCACTTGGACGATACTCTGCGAATTGTCGCGATCTGCGTCATCGCGGATGCGCGGCGCTCACTTGATCGAAGATCGCACATTGCGCCCTAGTCAGCGCTGCGGCGGACCATGGTTCGATCAGCGCGTCGATTGCCGCCGGGTCGAAATGCGGTGCGCGCAGCCATTCGATGCCCGCCGCGACTTTGTTTAGGAATTGCGGCTCGGAGGGAGTCTCGTCGAACGTGGCAACAAAAATATTCGGGAACTGCGAGGCGATCTGTGTCGCCATGCTGCGGCGATGAAACAACGCGAGGATAGGTTTTTTTGCCAGAATGCAAAGAAACAGCTTGGAGAGTGTATAGTCCGGGCGCACTGAGCCCAGCAGCAGAATGGCATCGCTGATGCGATAGAGCGAAACCGCCTCGAAGTACGGCACGCGCACTGAATGCTCGCTCACAAGGTCCGCGACGCCGCATCTCTTCGCCAACGGCTCGACCAGTTTGTAGGTGCGGTTCGGCGGCGCGTAATTGGTGCCGACGAAATCAAGAAGCAGCGTTGCCGTAAATTCAGGATCGCGAGCCCTCGACGCGGCGATGGCCTGGAATAGCACGGTGAGAATCGGAGCCATATCTGGCCCGGCTCTGCCGGCGGAAATCCAATGCACATGCTCGCCATCCGGCGTAAAGATTTCCTGCTCGACACCGTGTTCGGCAACAAAATCGTAATCGCACGCGCTCGCGGCGAACGGCAGGACGGTAAATTTTGAGCGCTTGAGCCACGGATAACGGCGCGTCAATGCAGCGACGTAGCCGTCGGAAACGGTGACGATATGATCGGCGGCCTGCAATGCGAATGCTTCCAGGTGGCGAGCCATCATCTGATCCAGCCGATACTTCCACCAGCCGCCCGGCGCATCGTCACGCGTGTAAAGCACGGCGTCGTCGTACCAGGGATCCTGAAAGTCGAAGACGATCTTGCAACCGAAGCGCCGCTTCCACAATCGGCCAAGCACGAAGCTCATGAATACCGTGGTCGAAAAGAAAACGGCATCGTAATGCGTCTGCCGCAGTAGTCGGTTTCCGGCAAAATACAAAGGTAGCAGGCTGCGATAGCCGAGCGCGCCAAAGCCGAAGCGGCGGCATTTCGCCTCGTCCCAGGCGGCAATGCGGACCACGCCAATGTCCGCCGGCAAGGATTGCGCGAGCAGGGTATCTTCGGCGCAGTCCGACGTCTCGGCGTCCACGCACAGGATTGTAGGCTCCCATCCGAACGCGCGATAATGCGCCAGCGATATCCTGACACGATGGAGATCGGCGGCATTGGTCGGCGGGAAGCGCGGGCTGACGATCAGGACCTTGCGCATCTTCAACGGCGCTTCTGCCATTTATGCTCTTTGCAGCAATTCTTCATACAAGGCTTCGTATTGCGGCACGACCGCCGCGACGGAAAATGCCTGCTCGGCGCGCTCACGGCACTGCCGGCGATCAATCGTGCCGAGCCGGTGCACCGCGCGACAGCCTTCGCCCACGTCGCGGATCAAGAAACCATCGATGCCGTCACGGATGATTTCCGGGGTGGCGCCACGCGGACAGGTGATAACGGGCGTGCCACAGGCGAGCGCCTCGGCAAACACAATGCCAAAAGGCTCGTCCCATTGAATCGGTACGACCATCGCGGCTGCCGAGCCGAGCAGTTGGCGCTTGGCCTCATCGCCGACCGGCCCGACATATTCGATACCGTTGTTGCCGAGCTCAGGCTTGATCATGTGATCCCAATACTGGCGTTGGTGACCATCGTCGGCATAATTACCGGCGATCAGCAGCCGCCGGCCGGTTTTCTTGGCAATTTCGATCGCCCAATCGGCGCCCTTTTCGCGTTCGACCCGGCTGAGAAAGACCAGCGGCGCATCTTCCGGCGCGCTCGATTTGAACTCATAGAAGTTCGTGTCCACGAAATTCGGAATGGCGCGCCAGGCGCCGCCGTATTTGCCGCCCATTGTCGCTATGAACTTGCTGCAACCCGTGAACATGAGCGAGGACCCGCCGGCCAAAGCGGCCAAAGTTATTTGCCGGCCACCGGCAAAACGCTGATACGACATGATCTTGGGAATTCGCCCCGGCAGCACAGGCGCCAGATAGAGGAGGCGCGAAAAGCTGTGAACGATCGACGGCCGGAAACGCGACACCGCCGTCCGCAACGCGAGCATGTTGCGGGTATGTGCCGCAGCCGAATTGGGCGGAGCGTCCGGCCAGGCCACGAAGAAGTCGGCGGCGGCCGATGAATCCGGGTGACCAACAAGTCCCGCCTCGTGACCTCGGCGTTGCAAGTCTGCCAGCAAGGCGGCGACAATTCTCTCCACGCCGCCATAGTGAGGCGGCGGTACAGGCAAGAACGGGTCGGCCGAAAGGAGGATACGCAAGGTTCATGCCCGCCAGCGCTTGTCGGCGCGCAAATCGCTATGCCGCGGCACAAACATGAAGTCGGCCTGCCACAGGGCTGAATCGAGAGGGCGGCGGTGCATACCACAGATATCATAGGCGACGAAATTATTGTCGCGCAGAAAAACGATGAGATCGTCAAGCAGATGCACGTCCCGATGGATGTCGATGAAGTTGACCTCGGCCAGAATGATTTCGACGCGCGAAAGCGTTGATTTGGCACCATGGAGAATTTCGAACTCGTAGCCCTGCACGTCGAGTTTCAGGAACGTGGGAGGTTGGAGCGCTAAATTGCCAACAACCTCGTCTATCGTCGTCATCGGGTATGACCGGACGGGAACGCGTGGAGGCAGATGCTCCTCCAGAACGGACGATGCCGTTTCCATTTCGTGAAACGGCACCGCGTTTCTTGTCTCGGCGCCCAGCAAACACGGGATAACGTCAACATTGCCGTCTGCTGCGCTCCAAGCCTGCAATTGCGCTACACGGTGCGGCAAGACCTCGAAGCACGTTAGTTTCGCGCCAGGCCAGATTCGGCGGCACAACTTCGCGAACTCGCCGGAGTGCGCTCCCACGTCGAAGATATGTGCCGGGGAGAAATTCATGGCGCGCAGCCGTTCCAGAGCCAACGGAATTTCAGGCACGCCGTAGTGCCGGGTCACCCGCTGGCGTATGGCGTTTTTCAGTTTGGTGAACATAAATGCGCTAGACCGCCAGCGTAGCCGTTATTGCAGCCAACAACGTTCGCTCCTGAGCTTCCCAGCAGAGAAAATCCCGAGCCGTCTGCAAAGCAGTGCTCTTGGCATGCGCCAACAGGGTGTGCGAGGCGAGCAGCCCATCGAGTGTATTTGCCAGCGCCGCCGGATTACCCGGTTGGTACACGGTGACAGCGTCCTTAGCCTGCATCGCCACTTCGCGTTGGCCGGCGGTATCGCTGGCGACGACCGCAAGCCCGCCGAGCAGATAATGCAGAATTTTGTTGGTGACCGTCAGGTCGCGGCTTCGGCAATACGGCATCTCACCGGCAAAGCCGACGTCGTGCTCGGCGATACGCGAAAGCAATTCCTCGTTGGCGACCAGCGGATGAAAAAATACGCGCTGTTGCCAGCGCTCGGGAATGCAGCCTCTGATCCAGTCCACCATCCCAGGAGCGGCGCGGCCGCGAAGATGAATCTCGGCCTCGCATTTCAGGAGCGGCATCGCGCCGACCAGGTCTTCAATGCCACGGCCGGGACCGAGCGTCTGCGAATACCAGCAGATCGAGGCGATGGCCGTGTTGCGGCGGTCCTTGCACCTGCCATCGATCGCGTTGCGGTCCGTCCAGGGGAAAGCATTATAAAGCACAATCGGCGGCTTGCCGCCGTATTCCTTGGCCAGCGCCTCGCTCAAGACGCGCGACGGACAGGAAGCGTAAACACCGCGCACCAGCAACTCGCGCTCCAGGAAGCGCAACAGCCGAAGCGGTCGGCGGCGCCGGGATTCCGGCAGCAAGTCCTCGGAAAACCAGTCTTCCATGTCGACGCCGGCGCGGCGGCCGTCTTGCATGAGGCGCCAGGCGACGTAGAGGGCGGGTTCGGAATGGGCGATATAAAGATCCGCTGCGAGCGCTCGCGCCCGCGCCAGCAGGCGGTCGATGCCGTAGCCGAGCTGATCGCGGCTTTGCCATCCGGTGAGCCCGTACACCGTGTTGGCGGTCTTGCGGCGCGCCCGCCGCAGCGCATGCATCGCGGCGTGGTGTAATCCTGGCAGCGTCGCATCGAATGCCGGCTCGAAGCGGAATGGAGCTTGCACGAGCATCGCCTGATCGCGCGCCTTCAAATCCGCTTCCAGCCAGGCACCGAGCACGTGCACGTCGTAGCCGCTGCGCGCCAGCGTCGTTGCCGCCTTCATCACCCGTGGATTGTGGCAGAGGCTGCTGCCGCTGATGAGGACGATGCGCGATGGGTGGCGGCCGCTCATCCCCGCGCTGCGGCCGCCCGCCCGCGCAATGTCCGCCATACCAACTGCGCGCGCTTGCTGAGCTTCCATCCCATCCCGCGCGCCAGCATCTGAAACGCCGGGCCGCCGCCGGCCCGCAAATCGCTACCGCCGAGCTCCGCGGCGCGCTTTTCCGCTTGCGCCACGAGTTCCGCCGCTTGCGGAAAAGCGTCATAGGCGAAGCGTTGATAATGCGTGGCGCATGCTTTTGTGGCCGCCGCCGAATTGCACCGTTGCAGGAGATGGCGGCAGGACAGGTCGACGGCGGAAAATGCCGAGGCGAGCGCCTCGCCGTCGCGCCGGCTGCTGAGCGTCGGCGCGCTTGCGGAACGATAGTAGCCGCGCGCATCGGCGCAAAACGCGATGCCCGACGACGCCAGCGCGACGCGGCAGAAGAACTCGCCGTCATCATTGACGCTCAGGGTTTCATTCCACGGTCCGGCACGCGCGATCACCACGCGCGGCGTGAGCCAGGAAAAATTCGCCATCATGCCGCCGCCGAGCCATGACGCGATCAAAAACTCTTCGGGCGCAAAATCGCGCCAGACCGGTTCGGGCGTGAACACGGCTTCGCTGGGATCGCGCGCGAACCGCGCCCAGGCGCCGGAAGCAAGCGACGCCGCAGGTGCCGCGGCAAGGCGCTCGACTTGCCGGTGGATCTTGTCGGCGTCGAGGAGATCGTCAGCATCGAGGAACTGGATCAAATCGCCATCGGCATGTTTTAGCCCAACATTGCGCGCGGCACTGGCCCCTTCCCGCTCGCAGGTCAGCACGGTGACCGGGCGCGCTTCATAACGCTTCGCCAGATCGAGGCTGCCGTCGGTCGAGCCATTGTCCACCACGATGATCTGCAGGTTCGTCCAGCTTTGGCGCAGGCATGACTCGATTGCCTCGCCGAGCCATCTGGCGCCGTTGCGGCATGGAATGATGATGCTGACCCGGGGCGGCATCGCGATCACGACGTCTGGTCGCGGTCCCGCGCCCAGGCATTTTCTTCTAACAGCGGCCCGTCGCCGGTGGCCGGCCGCCCCGCGACGTCGAACAAGTCATAACCGCGCTGCGAGAAGAAGGCGGCGAAATTCGTGTAACAGCCCCAGGCGGCTGCGCCGAGCGTGCGGTCGTATTCGATCAGGATGTTTTTGGGCCGGAACGGACCGGCGAAATCCAGGCCGGCGAGCACCTGTGGCTCGAATCCTTCCACGTCGATCTTGATCAGCACCGGCCGTGCTATCGGTTGCGCAAGCGCGTTGAGGAGATCTTGGAGCGGCATCGATCCGATCCAGTAACTGCCGGTGACAGGCGTCGGACGGTCGGAAACGACGGCAACCGTCCCGGAATTGCCAGGCGATCGTCTAGCCATGGCCAAGAGCGCCGGTTGCGGACCCACTGCGCCGTGGAAGACCATGACATTGTGCAGCCTATTGCGATCGATATTGCCGCGCAGCGCGACGCAGTTTTCGGCATCGGGTTCGATGCCGATGACGTTTGTACCGGCGAGCGGCGCCACGGCGCAGGTGTACCAGCCGAAATTGGCGCCGACGTCGACGAACAGTCCAGGCTCGGCAGACATGATGCTCAGCGCCAACTTCAAGCTTGCCGGCTCATAGCTGCCGGTCCTGAAGACGGCCCAGCCGATGTAGTCTTCCGGATCGATGGCGATAACGGTGCCGCCCACATGTCTTATCTTGATACGGCCGCCGGCGAAGTTGCGGGCGAGCCATCGGACGAACCGAATTTTGCAAGGGTGTTCGAAGGCGCGGCCGTATGCCATCAAGGCGGCGTCCACAAGGCGCGCGCCTTCGGCCGGTGGCAGCGGCGGCGCGTCGGCTGCTTGTCTCATTGGCAGGCTATGCGATCATCCGTCATGCCGATGAGGCACGGCGGCATCCTCAGCGTGTTGCGGACGTATCGGTTTGCTCACAACCGCCGCGCCCAGACATTGTTCTCGGTGCAGGCTTGTCCGAGCCGCCACGGGGCACCGTCAACATCGAACATTTGGAAGCCGCAATCTCGCAACATCCGTTCGATGGCCAGCGTCTTTTCCGCGTTTTCGCCGGGCAGAACCTCGAACACGATATTTTCGATCGCCCGCATCGCGTCACCCCCGCCCTTGAGCACTTCAAGCTCAAAGCCTTCTACGTCGATCTTCAATAAATTCACCGACCGCAACCCATAAGTCTCGATCAGCCAGCGCAACGTAATCCTCGGCACGACGAATACCAGTTCATCATCATTGACGCCGGGGCCGCCCAGCGTGAGCCTTGCCTTGTCGTGCCGCGATTGATTTTTAGCGACGTAAAGCCGTTGGCTTCGTCGACGGCGGCAGCCACGACGGTAATGTTGGTAAAGCCGTTGAGCCCGGCGTTGCTGAGGATTTTCGCGCAATTATAAGGCTGCGGGTCGATAGAAAATATGCGGCCGCCTGCGCCGACCAAACACGCGGCGACGAGAGAATGGTAGCCGACATGGGCGCCGACATCGACGTAAGCGTCGCCGCGCTGCAAAATGCGCTCGAACAGCGCGATCGTTCGCGGCTCCATACGGCCCGAAGCGCGCAGGCCGATTTGCAGCCATTCCTCGGGATCGAGCTCCATGCGGATGTCATGATGGACCGTCGAAATTTGCGGCTTCAGCAGTGCGCGGACGATGGCCTCGATCTTCGCCTTCCCCTTGAAACCGGGCAACTTGAGAATGAAGTCGTAGCTTTGATTCAGCACCGAAGCATCCACGTCATCGCCGCGTCGACATCATCGGGCATGCGCTCCGCCGTCGGACACGCTTTGCACCTGGTGCAGATAACGTTGCGCGCATTTCTCCAGCGTCAGGTTGTCGAGGATATAAGCCCGCGGATCGTAGCGACCCGATTGCAACTCGTCCCAAAACCGCCGCCACGCGTCGTCGAAGGCTTCGATCGCCGCAAAAGTCCGGCCGCAACGCTCGTCCCAGTACGGCACCGAAGTGACCGGCTGAAACTTCACCTTGTCGGGGAAATAGGCTGGATCCCGCCAATAGCCGCCGCGGTCCCACGCCAGGATGGGGACGCCGGCGGCCAGCGCCTGCTGATAGGCGATGCCTTGGGTTTCGTGCTCGCAAAGAAAGACCATAGCGCGGCATTGGGCGAGCGCCGCCTCAAATTCCGTTTCGCGATATGCGCCATAGCGGATTTCGCGAAACGATCTGCCGGCTTGGCGCAGCGTGCCGCGGATCGGCTCGATCAGGCTCGATTCATAGCGCTCGTGGTCCCATCGCACCTTGTCGTAAAGCAGCACATCGAATGGCTTTTCGGCCGGCCCGTGCGGCTGCCAGCGATCGGTGTCGATGCCGACCGGCCAGACCGCGACCGCATCGTCCCAACAGGGCCGCCACATCTCCCTCATCCACGCGCCCGGCAACAGAATTTTTCTGACCGGCAGCCTGTCGAACAAGCGCGGATCGTCGAGCGGATGCGAGAACACCGCGGCGCCGAAAAGAATCGGATTTTTCCATTCGACCTTGTCGAGAACCGGCGCCTTGCCGATGATGCAGACGAGCTCATGCGGATTGCGCCGCGCATGGTCGTAGTCGTTGAGACGATAACGGATGCCAAGACGATCAAGGCCCGCGCGTAAATTGAGCGAAATTCTCTTGTGTCCGCCGATCTCCGGCTCGCCGCGCAAAGCACGGCGAACGATCCGCCGCGGATATCGATCGAAGGGCAGCCAGCGGTCGCCCTCCGGCTCCTCATAGAATAAATTCAACACGAGACTGGATTCTGTGCGGCGAGATCATCCGGCCGGGTGAGAAACCGAATCTCTCCCGGCAGTCGCGTGGGCGTAAGAAATCCGAACTGCCGGGCCAAGCGCCCCAATTCCGCTTCGGCGAAATGGTGATGATATTCCACGCACAGCGCATCGACATTGGCAAGCCACTCGCAAGCCTGCGACAACAGCACGCTTTCGTGCCCCTCGATGTCGATCTTCACGAGGCCGATACGATCCCATCCGAGCCGGCGCTGGATGGAGGGCACGCTGACGCTCGCGACTTCAAGCGAAACCGCCGATGACGCCGCCGCGGCAATCCGGTGTCCGTAGTCCGCCGTGCCGCGCTCGATCGCAACCACGCCGTCTTTCGTATCGATCGCCGCCGCGATGACGTCTGCCTCGACCGCGTTTTCCTTCAGATTGCGGTTCAGAAGCCTTACGTTCTCCGGCACTGGCTCGACGCAGGCGATGCGGCTCTCCGGATAGCAACGCGCGAAGTAAATCGTGCTGAGCCCGATATTGGCACCGAGGTCGAGAATGGTCGCCGGCGGAAAACGCAACGGCAATCGATAATATTGGTGTTCGAACACCTCGGAATGAACGAATGCGTCGGCACCGTTATTGGCGCGCAGATGCAGGCGCAGGCTGCCGATCGGAGCCGGATAGCGAAAGCCGATCGTCCATTCCTGCCGCTTGAGCGCCTTCGGCAATTTGTCGGAATAGAGCCAGGCCAGCTGCCGGCCAAAATCGACCGTGCTCGCCCGCCTCCTCCATGCAACCGCGGTGTTGTCCCTTAACTTCCGTAAATCCATCCGCCGGCCGCTACCAGACCTCAATGCCCTGGAGAAACTGCGGCACCCATTGTCGCGCCGTCGGGGTTTGAGCGAGATAGAAATCCAAGAACTCGGCGAGCATGATGGCGCGGCCGGCGCGAAGATCGCGCACGATCGGCAGGCTGCCGCAAAGCCCGGCCATGACATAGTCCGGTTGCAGCTGTGGCAACAGGAACTCCAGGTTCAACGGGTGGCGTATGTCGTGGACTTGCGCCGGAATGCTCTTGGCCAGCCATTCGACGAGGAGCCGCTCCTGCTCGCCGCTTGCCGCCGGGTGCCATTTCACCACCAGCGAACCGCCCCGCAATTCGGCTGCATGCTCGGAAAAAATCCGCAGCATCGTTTTTTGATACAACGACCGCGACGTGTCGTCGCTTCCGAGGCCGAACAGCAGCAGCAACATCAACGGTTTGGCCCCGGCCCGGATCGGCGCAACGATGGCGTCGACCTCGGCGCGCATGGCCGGCGGCAAGCCGCGGTAGGTGTCGGCAAAGGCATCGATCGATATCAGCTTCGAGACGTCTACGCTGTTTGCGCTCCATGGACTCGGCATCGCGAACGTGTAGGCGCGCTTGTAGGCGATACGGTCAACGCGCATATCGACCTGCGAAGACAGGCGCAGCCACGGATAGTAAACATGCTTCTTGGCCCAAGGCGCCCTTTGCCACTGCGCTTTGACGTTGCCCACGAGATGCGGCGTCATCGCGTCTTCGAAATTGAAGCAGTGCGGAATTTTCACCTGCACCGAGCGGGGCAGCGTGCCGCGCGACAAAATGACGTTGAGATGCGTGGGCTCGTCCGCCCACAGTTCGGCGGCCGCTTCGTCGATGCCATTCGCCGCCATCCAGGCGTGAACCGTGCCGGCGTCGCTGCGCAGCCGGCGCGCCGATTCGAACCACCAGGCCAGCGCGCCTTGGGTTCGCGGCCGCAGTGATTCGATATCGCGAATATCGAGAACCCCGTCGAAGCCGGCTTCCGCGACAATCGCGCGCATGAAGCGGTCGACCGTCGGGTTGTTATCGAGCGGATGCCAGATCAGGAACTCGCGGCCCGGCGGCCGCTGCAAGTGCCGACGCAGATGCGTAATCACCAAAAGCTGGGTGCCGTGGCAGGCGGTGAAGATACGATCCATCCGGTCAGGCCAGGCGAGTGCTCACCGGAGCGCCCGGTGGGCCGCTTAATTCAGCGACGACGCCGTACGACATGCCGCAAGCGGTGGGGTCGCGACGCTCCACAACCATCATCATTGCGGCGACCGCACAGCGGACCGGATAGCGCAGCGAGTACGGCGCGCCGGGCCACGTCGTGACACCATCCAGCGTGACATATTCGGCGATCGTAAATCCCCGCTCGCCCAGCATGCGCTCCAAAATATGCGGCCAGACGGGGAAAACATGGCCGTTCGAATCAAGATCGTCCCGGGTGAAGCAAGCCGGATAGCCGCTTTGCAACGCCCAAAGCCGGCTGCGGCTCCATCGCGGGTTTGGCGTCGTGACCAATAATGTCGCTCCGGGCGCCATCGTTGCCGCAATGTGGTCCAGCGCGATGCCCGGATTGGCGAGATGCTCGATCACGTCGAGCCAAAGGACAAGGTCGGCGGCTTTGTCGTGAACGGGACAAGGATTGCCGAGATCCCAGCGGGAGATGCCGTCGCGCGCTGCAATGTCAAAACCAAGCCACCTGAATCCGGCAGCCTCGAGCGGGCGCCTCATGATGCCGTCGCCGGCGCCGACATCGAAAATCGTCTTCGCACTGGCAGCGCCGAGCCTGCGGTTCGCCACGTCCTCGGCGTAGGCGTAGCGCGACAGGTCCAGATTGCCGGATAGCTTCATGACGGGGAAGCAGACATCGATAACAGCACCCGCTGCGTATGCGGCACGGCCTTCATGATTTCTCGATCACGACATTCATCATCGAGCCGAAAAACGGCACGCGGTCGGCGCGCGCCTGCGGATTCTCGATCATCGACAAAACCTTGCCGAGATCGTTGCTGTAATCCTCATACGGCGTGCCCAGATAGGGAAGATCGTAAGCCACGAGGCTAAAGCCATCGCCGAACAGCAGCAGCAGATGGCGGCGCGTAAACCAGTAGCGATGCTCCGCCTTGTTGGCCAGAACCCACTGCTCACGTTGCATCTGCGCGAGAATCGATTCCGCATTCGGCGTGGCGAGAATGAATAGACGCCCGCCGCCGCGCAGCCGCTCCGAGCACCAGGCCGCCACGGCGGGCAAATCCGGCATGTATTGCAGCGTGCCGCGGAAGATTATGGCGTCGAAAGCGATGCTCTGCGGTATCGCCCCCAAGTCCGCATAGAGCCGCAAAGCGGGATGGGTCCGGGCGCATGCGGCGCGGGCGGCAGCATCGACCTCGACGCCGTGCAGCTCGAGCGCGTCCGAAAATTGCGCGGCAAAATCGCCGGTGCCCGAGCCGACGTCGAGCAGCCGCGCGTCGCCCGGGCGCAGATAGCGGCGCGCGAATGCGGCGTCGATGGCGTACATCTGCAATCTTTGGTCGCGCAACTGCGCGCTTTCGACGTCGCGCCCGGCATTATAGGCCGCATAGACGCGCGCGACGTCGCCGGCCGGCACCACGGCGCTGGTAAAGATGAAGCCGCATCGATCGCAGCGCATCAGGTGGATTTGCTCGGGCGGGCTCGCCGCGCGTTCGAACAGCGTGCGCTCGGCAGCCTTGCACAGCGGACACCGCTCGACGGGTTCGAGCGCGACGGCGGACATTCTCAAGCAATCATTCATCGATCGGCGCGATGAGCTTGTGCGCGATCAGTTCATCGACAAAGGGGGCAAGCTCGCCCGCGGAGACACCGAGGATTTCCGCGATGTCGGCAGGCGCATGGCTGCCGTCGCAATAGGCCAAAATATTCATGCGCATGCGCACGGCGGCGTTGACGCCGCGCCCACCGAGCGTCGCATAAAGACCGCGCTTGCCCATCTGCGGCTCGCCGAGAACGGTGGCGCGATAGCGCGGCTCAGTCTCAAGCGCCATGCAGCAATCGCGCAAGACTTCAAAGCTGCCCTGCAGGCCGGCCGGGGTAATCAGCGAGAGATCGTCTTTCGAGGTGTGATACTCCGGATACTCGGCGTATTTGGAGCGCATGATCGAGACGACGGGCAGATCGATCCCCGGCGCGCAGTATTGGCGCTCGTCGCTGCCGCGGACGAGGAAATCGTAACGCTTGTAGTCCGGCGCGCGCTGCTTGAGCACGCGTCGAGCGACACGATCGGCCAAAGTGTCGCCATTGCGCGACGGCAGGAACGAAAAGGCGCGCTCGTCGCCGACGCAAGTGACGTTGAAGCCGGCAATCACATGCGCCTTGAGGTGGTCGAGATGGCGGCTGAGATAGAGGATCGAACCTATGGTCTCGGGGATGAAGACGAAACGATAGGTGTAACGCCGGTCATCCTGCGCGGCCGCCCATGCGGCCAGCGCCGTGGTGACCACCGGTCCTGACAGCTCGTTGTTGGCCATGGAGGGATGGCACACATAAGTGGAGACAAGAATTTCTTTCTTGCTGCGGCCGGGGAGAACCAAATCGCCATAGCTGAAATTGCCGGGCGCCAGCGTGCTGTCGATGACGACGCGATAGCGGCCTTCCGGCAAGGCGGCGCGCTCGCGCTCACTCAGGCAAAACCCCCAGGTGCGGTTGTAGTAGCTGGTGACATAGGGAATGGCGTCCGGCATGTGGGGAAGCGAATGCAGGTGGTTTTGCAATTCGGCGAGCGCGACGGTTCGATCGACCGGCTCCGAATAGCCCACCACGTGCAGATTATTGTCGGCAAAATTCGCGATTTTGCCGCCGTCGGGGCGGACGATATAGGCATCGCGGATATTCCATTCTTCGGGGATGGTCCAGTCGAAAGACCGCGTGCCACTCGGCACTTCGTGAACAACGAGGCCGGGCAAATGCTCACGAATGATGGCGAGCGTCTGACGCACCCCGTTGCCGGTCAGGCTGCGGCAGATCGGGAATAGCCGCGCCGCCAGATCGTACATGCGCTGCCCGGGATGCGCCGGAGCGTCCATGGCGACCGAGGCGCGCGGCTTCGTCATATTATTGAACAAGCAACACGCGCCACGCCGCACGCAAGATTCTCAGATTGGCCCGCAGGCGGCGCGCGTAAAAGCGCGAGATGTCGGCGCGATGATGCAGCGCGATCGGCACGAGCGCGAGGCGAAAATTCCTCTGCAGTCCCCTGATCATCAATTCGGTGCCGATGGATTGCATGGTGTCGAACTGGCCGACGGCATCGTAGACGCTGCGGCGATAGGCTTTCAGCCCACACAGCGGATCGGTGATGCCGTAACGCAGCCGCGTATAGGTGGCAAAAATCTTTTCCGCGAATCCGGCGAGGCGCGGGCGCTGACCGGCGACGATATCGGCGCGATCCTCGGCAATAGGCGCGATGAGCCGCGGCACATCGGCCGGATCATGCTCGCCGTCGGCGTCGAAGGTGAGCACGATGCCGGCGCCGCGGCGCGCCGCTTCGGCAAAGCCGGCATTGAGCGAGCCGTCGTAACCGAGATTGACCGCGTTGCGGACCACGATGGCGCCGGCGCGCTTGGCCTCCTCGCCCGTCGTGTCCGCGGAGTGGTCGTCCACCACGACGACGTCGTCCACGTGCGCACGCACGCCGGCAACGACGGCGGCCATGGTCTTTGATTCGTTGAAGGCCGGGATGACCGCGACGACCCGGCTAGCGGAAGACATCGTGATGCCGCACCGGACGCCCGGCCTTGATGGCGCGCCGCGCCTTGGCGCCGATGACTTTGCCGATCAGCGGCGGCCGCAATCCCACCGCCGGCCGTAGATAGACGATCGCCCCGCGCTGGATGGTTTCGCCTTTGGCGATATCCTTGGCCGCGTACATGCCGCGGCGCTGAATGATCACGGTCTGTTTTTCCGAGGGCATAACGCGCTTGTTGCCGTCGCCGAGCGCCGCCTCCATGGCGCGAATGCCGCGGACCATGGCGGCGAATTCCGCCATCGTCATGGCGAACGGATGATCGGGGCCGTTGCGCGAGCGGTCGTCGGTGACGTGCTTTTCGATCACGCAAGCGCCGAGCGCCACCGCGCCCAGAGGAACCGTCAGTCCGCCGAGCGGATCGTCGGCGCCGCCTTCCTGGCCGATGGTGTGGTCGGAATAGCCGACCGGCACTTTGAATTCGTCGCCGATCGCCACCATGGCCCTGAGATTGGCGTCGGCCACCGGCGACGGATAGTTGGTGACGCATTGCAGCAGGATCAGCTGATCGTTGCCGGCCTTGCGCATGACGGCGACCGCGTCGCGTATCTCTTCGAGGGTCGCGGCACCGGCGCTGATGATCACCGGCTTGCCGGTCTTGGCCACATAGGCGATGAATTCGAGGTTATCGATCTCGCCGGCGCCGAGCTTGTGCGCCGGCACGCCGATCCGCTCCAGCAGATCGACCGCCTCGGTATCGTAGGGCGACGAGAAGAAGTCGATGCCGATCTTGCGGCAGTAATCCGATATGCCTTTGAGCCAAGTGCGCGGAAATTCGGCGGCGCGGTACACTTCGACCACCGGCTTGTTCCATTTGGCCTGGAACGCCACCTGCAGATTCTTGAAGCCTATGTCCGAGACGATTTTTGGCGCGGTGAAATTCTGGATCTTGAACGCATCCGCGCCGGCCGCTTTGCACAGCCGCGCCAGCCGTTTTGCGCGGGCAAGCGAGTGATCGAAATTGGAGCCGATCTCGGCGATGATGTAGGCCGGCTGCCCGGTGCCGACCGGCCGCTTGCCGATGCGCATCGCACGCTTGAACGGCGGCCTTTTCATTTGCCGTCTAGCCGAGGGCTGCCGGCAAGCGCGCGCGCGCAAAAATCGTATCGAGCTCTTGGGCGACGGTCGGCATCGGGCCAAGCAGCGCGGCCGCCTTGTCGGTGTTGAGCCACATCTGTTTGGGCCGGTACACGCCGTCGGCGATGGCGTCGACGCTGCCCGGTCGCATGGTGCCGCGATAGCCGGGGAATCGCGCGCGCACCAGTTCGCCGATCGCGGCCTTGGACTTCACATCGCGGCTGCCGATGTGGAGAATTTTGCCCAAGCGGTCGCGCGCCAGGATTTTCGCTATCATTACGGCGATGGTCCAGTTGGACAGCGGATTGATGCAGGCGTCGGCGAACATGGTCATGTCTTTATCGGCGCGAATGCCATCCAGCAGCCATTCGAAAAAATTCTTGCCGCGGGAGCCATCCGGATGGACGCCGATCAGGTTCAGCCGCAGCACGGTGCCGCGCTGGTAATCGAGCGTGTGCCGTTCGCCCTCGCGTTTGGACTGGTTGTAGGCATTGGTCGGCTCCGGCGCATCCTCCTCGCGGTAGTCGCCATGATCGCCCTTGAACACCGAGGCTGTGGAAATATACAGAACAGGCGCGCCAGCGGCGCGCGCGGCCTCGACGACATTTTTCGTGCCCTCGCCGTTGACGGCAAAGGCTTCTTGCGGCTGGCGCTCGCAGGCGGCGACGTAGGTCATCGCCGCCGCATGCACGACATGGGCCGGCGCCGCTTGCGCGATCTGCCACGCGACGCCCGCGGCGTCGCGAATGTCTCCGGTAAGGGGAACGACGCGAAAACCGGTCTCGGGCAGCACCCGCATCAGCGTCGCGCCCAAAAGACCGCGCGAGCCGGTGACGACGACGCAAGGCATCACGTTTTTTCCGACGCTGCCGCCGCCGTCAGCGCGCCATACATCAGCTCGGCTTGTTGCCAATCCTCGACGGTATCGATGTCCTGCACCCGATAGCGCGGCAGGACCACCGGAACCGCGTCGCCGGCATACAACGAATGGTTTTCGCGAAAGCCGCCGGCCTTACCCCAATAGAACTGGCCGGCGTCGTGATGCGCTTCCTCGAGGTCTTGCGAGCGCCACTCGATCCATTGCGGATGCATCGCGGCGACGGCACCGTCCGGCGTGATGCGCAACGCCCGCTGGATCGGGAATGGAAAAGACGTCACCGAGAAGGCAAAGGTCTTGCCGCTTGCGATCAGTACGTCGTGGCCGCGGCGCAGATCGTCGGCGGTCAGAAACGGCGCCGTCGCGTAGATGCAGCAGGCGAGCTCGGCGTCGCAGCCATGCTCGGCAAGCCAGGTCAGCGCGTGCCCGGCGACGGCGACCGTGCCGGTATGCTCGTCCGACAATTCGGGCGGCCGCACAAACGGCGTTTCCGCACCATAGCCGCGCGCGACCGTGGCGATGTCCGCGTCGTCGGTCGATACCACGATGCGGTCGAACAGGCCGCAGTTTTGCGCGGCCGCGATCGAGTAGGCGATGATCGGCTTGCCGGCAAAGGGGCGGATGTTCTTGCGCGGGATGCGCTTTGAGCCGCCGCGCGCCGGGATCACTGCGACGATCACGATCAGAATTGGCCCAGCTTGGCGCGGTTGTTTTCGATCCAGGCGCGCAGCGCCTCGACCGTCATCCATTCGCTGTTGGTGTCGGAGCGGTAGACGAAACCCGGCGCGACCGGCTGCCCGGTCTTGACCCGGCTCTCGTTGCCCCAGGTATTGATCGCCGGCATGATCTTGTAGTGGGCGCCGTAATCGAAGGTGTAAGGCGCATCCTCGGCGCTGATCATCTGCTCGTGCAGTTTCTCGCCGGGGCGGATGCCGACGATCCGCGGCACGGATTTCGGATCGACCGCGCGGGCGATATCGACGATCTTCATGGACGGCGCTTTGCGCACATACATCTCGCCGCCTTCCATGTCGTCGATGGCATGCCACACCAGTTCGACGCCCTCCTCCAGCGTGACCATGAAGCGCGTCATGTCCGGGTCGGTGACCGGCAGCGGCCCCTGCCCGAGAAGCGACATGAACAGCGGAATGACCGAACCGCGCGAGCCCATGACGTTGCCGTAGCGCACAACGGCAAACCGCGTATCGTGGCCGCCCGCATAGGCATTGCCGGCGACGAACAGCTTGTCGGAAACGAGCTTGGTCGCCCCGTAAAGGTTCACCGGCGCGCTCGCCTTGTCGGTCGACAGCGCCACCACCCGTTTGACGCCGCGATTGATGCAGACGTCGATCAGGTTCATCGCGCCGATGATGTTGGTCTTGACGCATTCGAACGGATTGTATTCCGCGGTCGGAACGATCTTGAGGGCTGCGGCGTGGACCACATAGTCGATACCGTCGAGCGCCCGCGTCAGCCGGTCGGCGTCGCGCACGTCGCCGATGAAGAAGCGCACGCGCTTGTCGGCGGCGAAGTGCCGCGCCATCTCCCACTGCTTCATCTCGTCGCGCGAATAGACCACGAGGCGACGGGGATTGAATTTCGCAAGTGTCATCGCCGCGAACGTCCGCCCGAACGAGCCGGTGCCGCCGGTGAGCAAAATGCTGCTGTTGGCGAGGCAGTTCATTGCGGATGCTCCACCATCTGCCAAGGCAGCTTCAGCGACAGGAAACCGTTGCGGCGGTTGCCGCGCCGGGTGCTGGTATCGTCCAGCCTGAACTCGCCGACCACGCCGGGAATATCGACTTCCGGTCCCGCAGGGTCGAAGCCCGACGCGAAGCTGAGGAAAATCTGATAGGCGCCGGCGCCCAGGATTCGCTCCGGGATAGTCATGCACGCCGTGCCTGAGCCTGCCGGCAGCCGGTCGAACGGATTGACGCCCGCGTCATTGCTATCGCCCTCGTAAACCACGGTGCCGTCCAGCCGCTGCAGCCGCATATAGCCGTAGAGGCCCACGACCGGCCGCGTCGCCGTGTATTCGACGCAGATCGCGATCGGGTGATCGCAATCGAATTGGCTCGACGGATCGCCACCGGGTTCGACGCGGGTCGTCACTCGATCGACGAAGAACGGCCGGTCCGCCGGGCGTGGCGTCTTGCGCAGGTAAATGCCACCGGAAATTCCTTCGGCCGCCTGCTTGAGATAACTGTCGATGGCGGTTTCGACCGCGGCATCCACTATGACTTGGCCACGGTCCAACAGGATGCAGCGCCGCGTCAGGCGCCGGATCGATCCCATATTGTGACTGACGAACAGCACGGTGCGGCCGCCTTGCGCGACCTGCGACATCTTTCCGAGGCACCGTTTCTGGAATTCGGCGTCGCCGACCGCGAGCACCTCGTCGACGATGAGGATTTCGGTTTCCAGATGCGCCGCGACCGCAAAGGCAAGCCGCACATACATGCCCGACGAGAACCGCTTGACCGGCGTGTCGAGAAAATTCTCCACTTCGGCGAAGGCGACGATCTCGTCGAACCGCCGTTTGATCTCGGCGCGCCGCATGCCGAGAATGGCGCCGTTGAGATAAATATTTTCGCGGCCGGTCAATTCGGGATGAAATCCGGTGCCGACTTCGAGCATGCTGGCGACCCGGCCGGTGAGCTCGATGCGTCCCGCGTTGGGCTCGGTGATGCGGCTGATCACCTTGAGCAGCGTCGACTTGCCGGCGCCGTTGCGGCCGATGATGCCGATCACTTCGCCGCGCTTGACCTCGAAGGAAACATCCTTGAGTGCCCAAAAATCCTCGGTGGCCGGTGCCGCGCCATCGTCCGCCTTGCCGCGCAGCACGTTGCGAAAACCGTCGGCGATGACGTCGCGCAAAGCGACATAGCGTTCGCGGCGCTGATGGCGGATGCGGTATTTCTTACCGAGATCGTTCACTTTGACGGCGACGTCGGACATGCGGCTACTCAATATTTGAGCCGGTAGTAGAGGTATTTGATGACTTCGTTCTGAAAGCCGATGACGCCGCGCTCGTTCTGCCACCAATTGTCCCGCGCATAGTCCGGCGGGTTGACCGCCGGAACCAAGATCGCCGCGTCGTTGCCGAAGACGCGATGCAACGTCCAGCGCAGGCGGCGGGCCGCAAAGATATCGGTCGGCACCATAATGCGATGGGCGCCGTTGCGGAGCGCCCATTCGTGCAGCGCGGTCGCCTCGGTGAAGGTATCGGACAGGTGGTCGCCGAACGGCTCGATGGCGGACGCCGGCACGCCGAGTTTTTGCAGCACCTCGCTATTGGCCCGCACGTGCGACTGCAACACGCCGAGTTTTTCCGTCTGCGTCGCACCGATATTCGAGATCAGGATTTTCGGTGTCAGGCCGCGGCGATAATAGTCGGCGGCGGCAAACGGCCGGTATTCGAGGCCGCCGCCCAAAACCGCGACCGCATCGGCAGGCGCCGGCTCGTCGGAGACGATCCACAGATCAGCGGCGCCGCGCAGCAACGGGGCCGGCTCAAGCCACACCCAGAGCGCCGCCATTGCAACACAGGCGACGAGCGTCAGCAGCACGCGGCGCATGGCGCGGCGCCAGCGCGGCTGCAGCGCGGCAGGTTCTCCGGTCTCGATATGTGCCGTCATATGACGTCGGCGAAGCTGTGTTCCATGCGGCGAAAGTACCAGATACCAAGGACGATCACCGCCGCGGTCACGACCAGCGCTATCCACACCGTCTGCGGATCGAGCGCCGCCTGTCCGCCCAGCAAGGACCAACGGAAGCCGTCGATGATTCCGACCAGGGGATTGAGCGCATAGAGCGTCCGCCATCGCTCCGGCACGTCTGCGGTAGAGAACGCGATCGGCGAGACGAACAACCCGAACTGCACGATGAAAGGCACGATATAGCGGAAGTCGCGATACTCGACATTCAGCGCCGCAAAAAACAGACCGGAGCCGAACGCCAGGCCGAAGGCGAGCAGAATGAAGAACGGCAAGGCCACGATCTGCCAGGACGGCAGGAAGCCGTACCACAGCATCAGGAGCAGCAGCAGCGCGAAGGTGATGGCGAAATCGATCAGGGTGGTGGCGACCGCAGCCAAGGGAATGAGCAGACGCGGAAAATAGATTTTCGATATCAGATTGGCATTGCCGATCAGGCTGCCCGACGATTCCGATAGCGCACTGGAAAAGAACTGCCAGGGCAGCACGGCGGCAAACACCAGGATCGGATCCGGCACCTTGCCCGGCGGGAATCCGACGAGGCGGCGGAAGCCGACGAAGACCAGCATGGTCAGCGCCGGACGGATCAAGGCCCAGGCAACACCGATCGCGGTCTGTTTGTAACGGACCACGGTGTCGCGCCACGCCAGGAAATAGATCAGCTCGCGATAGTGCCAGAGATCGCGCCAGTAGTTCTTGGCCGTCATGCCCGGCTCGATGACGAGCCGTGCCATGCTCGCCGCGGGCGCGTCCTGGTGTATTGCTTTGTTCCGGCTCATGGGGCCTTCGACGGCAGCGCTCATTGGGTGTCTGCACCCCTCAAAGCGATAATGAAGATGAAGCCACCGCGCTAGGCCATGAACTATCGAATCGCCGCGACATTGGACATCTCGGGTCACGACCGAGCTCGCTCGAGCTTGCGTTGTAAAGCCGGGTTTCATGACCGATGTAGCGTATCGCCTCGAGCAGGTTCAAGCAGCCCGTGCCGATGCTTCCCATCGTCTCGACCGGTTGCTGAAATGAAAGCGCCACCGAGGACTGACCGGCAAGATTGTACACCTCGTCAGGGCGGACTTTGACCAGAACCTGAAGCGTGCTCCGAAAGTCCGTGAGCGCCGTCGAAACACAGTCGACCTGATCGCGAATTCCAAGACGCTTCAAATTCTCGAACGGCGACATTTGGGCGTCGCGGGAGGTTCCGGTCACGTGGCAATTCTTCGACAGCAGCAGCCGCGCAAGATAAGCGCCATCCTGTCCCGAGATGCCGCAGATGAGAGCGCGCTTTGCCAAGTTTGTGCCGGCCTAAATGTCGATCACGCGACCGAGTGCGCAGTGCAATCGGCTGGCGAAGTTGTCGAATGAAAAGTAGGCAAGCCCCGCCGGTATCTGCTTCGGCCGCCGCAGCGCTTCGACGATGGCGGTCAGCAACGCCGCCGGGTCCTTTGGGTCGACCACAACACCCAGTTCGCCGTTGCGGACGGCCTCCCGCGTGCCGTCCGCGATGCTGGCAACAACAGGTAAGCCGCACGCCAGCGCCTCGAGGATGACAAAGCCAAACCCTTCCCAAAGGCTTGGCATGACGTAGGCGTCCGCGAGGCGGTAATAATCCCGTTTTTGCGCCTCGGGAACGCGGCCGACGAAGTGAACCCGGTCGCCGACGCCCAATGTCCGCGCTTTTGCCTCAAGCCGCTGCCGATCGTCGCCGTCTCCGACCGCTATATAGGCAATGTCGGGTTCCATCTCGCGCAGCCGCGGCATGATCTCAATAACTTCGTCAAAGCCTTTGGCACGTTCGTTGGACCACATCCGCCCGAGCGTCATGATGATTTTTTTCCGCTCGATGCCCAACCTCTGCACCAACTGTTTGTTCTTCTCGCCGAGGCCGAATTGCTCGACTTTGATCGCGTTCGGCAATATCGCGGTCGCCGTGCAATCGATAGTGCTCCAGGAGCGAAATCGATCGAGCGTCGTTTGGCTGATCGCGATCACAAAATCCGCGCGATTGGCAAGTCTCGCGAGGACGGGCCGAGACGGCCGCCACCAGCCGTCGATGCCATAGATTGCCAGCAGAAGCGGCGCGCGTTGTACGGCGGCGATGGCCTTTGCCATCGGCATCAGATTGATATGGGCGCAGTAGACGAGATCGTAGCGGCCGGCCATGACAGCGTGCACGACGCTACGCCACAGGAAACTCCACTGTCCTGAAATGCCGGCGAAATCGTAACGCACTTTTGTTGGCGCAATGAACCCTGCACTATTCACGATTCTTGGCAGAACGACGACCTCGCCCACACCATCGAAACCGTCCAGAGCCTCAAGAACATCGCGATTGTATTGTGAGATGCCGCCAAAGCCGCCGTGCGCATCCGTCGCCAGCATCAGAATTCGTCGGCCGGGCACACCTGCATTTTTTTGCACCGTTTCGGACCTAGGCGAAGGCACCCGGGACGGCGTCGCCGAGCGCCGGCCGGCCGCCGAGCGAGCGGGCGGCAATATAACAAGCCCAGCGGCGCGTATGAGCGAACGTCGATTTCACGCTCGCCGCGTTCTGCCGCGAAAACCACCGTGCCGTGGGAATGTTGAAGCCGGTCTTCTTGCGCCCGATGACGCTTTCCGGCAGCGGCCGCGCCGGGGCTCGCGCCAGCATTTGCTTGGACGACATGTCGGCGCGGGGCACGCCCGCTGCGGCAATTCGCTTGAGAAGCACCGAATCGACCAACGGCGTCCTGACCTCGAGCGAATGGGCCATGCTTGCCCAATCGGTGTCGCGCAGAAGCTGATTGCGCATGTAGAGCGAGGCTTCCAGAACCGCGACCCTGGCCTGTGGTGAAGACGGCATGGCGTGCAATTGCGCGGCGATGGATTCGAGCGGCGCCAATCGGTTTAACCCCTCGCGCACGAGTTCGGGATCGAGCAGCCGATCGAGCTCCCACGGCATGAACAATCCGCGGCGCAACAGATAGGCGCCGTCATACGTGCCGCCGAATTCGATCATCGAGGCCGCCTTGGGATTTGCGTGCAGGGTGCCGCCGATGCGGCGGGCTACCAAGCGCGACAGCTTGCCGAGAAGCGGCACACGCGACGGCGCCGCCAATAGCCGCACCCATCTTGGGATATCGCGAAACGACGGATATCCGCCGAACAGCTCGTCGCCGCCGAGGCCCGACAGCACGACCTTAAGTCCCAGCTCGCGCGCCGCCTTGGCGACAAACCAGGTATTGATGCCGTCGATGGAGGGTTGATCCATGGTCTCGAGAATCCGCGGCAGGTCCGCGGCGAATTCGCTTTCCGCAATCACGCGCGTCGTGTGACGAGCACCATAGAGCCGCGCCACCTCGTTCGCGAGCGGTGCCTCGTCCTCGGGGCGGCCACAAAACTCGGTGAACGACAGCGTGACGGTCTCGATATTGCGCTGGTTCGCGTCTCGCATCAAACCCACGATGGCGCCTGAATCGATGCCGGAGGACAAGAACGCGCCGACCGGTACGTCGGCCACCAGATGGTGGCGTACGCTGTCGAGCAGTGCGTCGCGAACCTCGGCAGCGGCTTTCTCATTGCTAGGTGGATCGCCGCCGGGATAGTGCGCTTCGGCATCGCAGTAGATCTGCGCGATCGAATGGTAACGGTGAACTTGCCGCTTGCCGCTACGATCCACGAAGAGCGTGCACCCCGCCGGCAGCGCTTGAATGTGGCGATACCAGGTAAACGGCTCCGGAACATTGCCGAACAGGTAGAAGCCGACCTGCCCTGCAGCATCCAGCTCACGCACGATAGCGCCGCCCGCGATCAAGGCCCGAACTTGCGAAGCAAAACGGAATGTCCGGCCGTCGTCGGAGTAGTAGAGCGGTTTGATGCCATAGGGATCACGAGCAACAAACAAGGCACCGGCGTCTGCGTCCCATATGGCGAATGCAAACATGCCGCGAAGATCGGTCACCATCGCCTCGCCTTTGGCGGCATAGAGGTGGAGCAGGACTTCGGTATCCGACCGGGTGCGAAAAACGTAACCCTTCGCTTCCAGGCCGGACCGCAGCGACCGGTAATTGTAAATCTCGCCGTTGAAGGTGATGACGGTCTTGCGGCTCTCGCTTGCCATCGGCTGGGCGCCGCCGTCCGACAAGTCGATGATGGCAAGCCGGCGGTTGCCGAGGCCGACGCGGCCGTCTGGCGCCAGCCATTCACCGCGGCCATCCGGGCCGCGCGCGGCCATGTGATCGCGGATGCTGCGCAATTCCGTCGTGTCGACCGGATGGGCGGCGTCGTGATAGGCGTAGAGGCCGGCGATACCGCACATGATTTTAGTTCGCGGCCTAGAGTGCCATGGCTGATACCGTCAGCACGGCATCGGCTTTGTCATGCGCGCGACGAGGAGCGAGCCCATGCGCAGCCGCTGGGTCGCGAAGCGGGCGAAAGCGTCCGGCAGCAGGCGAATGATGGACTGTTTCAATCGCCCGTACGGCAACAGCACGATGTCGCTCTTCAATCCGTAGATGTCGATCGATTCGATGTCGAACAGACTGTCGACTTCATGGCGCCATTCGCCCGGCTTGTAATATCGCGCGATGGCGCCGTCGCTGCCGTATTGGCTCGCCATATGCAGGCTATAGCCTTGGCGCCAGTGGCCCAGAAACAGCCATCTTATAAAACCTGACACGCGGTAGTTCCACCATGACCGGTAGTAGACCATCACGGTACAACGCCCGCCCGGACGCAAGACGCGATGCATTTCCTCCAGCACGCGACGCGTGTCTGCGGATTGATGAACCACGCCCCAGCTCCAGATGTAATCGAAGCTAGCGTCGCGAAACGCCATACGCTCGGCATCCATCTGCAGCACCGGTCCGACGACGCCGCACAGCTTGAGCCGTTTCGCCGTCATCGTCGTGGCGACGGTGGTCAAATCGATGCCGACGAATGAGCGGCAGTGCGACGCCAGCAACTGGGCGTGCGTGCCATAGCCCACGCCGATCTCGAGCACGTCCTTGTCGAGGAGATCATCGAACGGAATAAGCCGCTCGAACGGAATTTTCCGCCACGGTGTGAAATCTTGGGCGGCGGCGAAAAAGCGATCGTCGATCTCCTTGAAATACGCGGCGTCGCCCGGCGTCTGGTCCAGGCCCTTGCGCCAGTCGTAGCGCATCGGCGCGGATTCCCACCACGCCCTGTTGGCAGCCTGCCAACGCTTATGCTCGTCCTCGTCACGCGGCGGCTGGGTGGGCTCGTCAAATCCGGCGGCTTTTGCTTGGGACGGTTTGTTTGAAGGATGATTCATTCACCCGCGGGGGCTTGGCAGATTTGGTCTGAGCCATTGGTCAAATGCTACCGCAGCGCGGGTGAAAACCCACGCGATTGCCGTGCCGGCGACCACCAACCATTGTGCCTTTATGGCCGGCCTCAAGCAAGGGTCGCCCGAGGCCGACTTCTCAAATAAAATCCGAGGGTTAACTGCAATTTGGCGCTGCCGGCCGAGGCCGGTGGGCCGCTATCTCTTATCGCGGTCTGGCGGCGTCGAGGGCGTCTGCGCCGGAGATTTCTTGGGCCCGGTGTCCGGTTCGGTACCGCCCTTTCGCCATGCCTCCGGCCACTCGACGTCGTCGCCCCAGCGCGCCGGCCGCCGCCGCGGTGACTGATGCGAGGGCGCCGGTTCGTGGTCCGCGGCGATTGCCGGAAGCGCCGCGGCGGTGGAAACAGCCATTACGCTCGGCGACGTAGCCCGCGCGGCCGTGTCAAACGACGCGCGAGCACGCCGTTGCTTCGCCCTGTCATCGCCGCCCAATGTCTCGACCATCAGGCCGCAGGCGAAGGCGAGGATTGCTGTCATCGCCGCCGTGCGCAGCGGATAGTCGAGGAAAGAATGAGTGACGATCAGCGCCACGGCGATGGTCGCCGCGCGGGCAAGCGAGCGGTCGAATTCGTTCGCCCCGACGGCGGCATATCGCCAGATTTTTATCGCGCGCGAAACAAACCAGGCGGCGAACGCGCCCATCAACGCGATGCCGAAAATCCCGGTTTCGAGCCAGAGCTCGAGGATGTCGTCGTGGGCATGATTGATGTAAGCGTGCGCGAACAGGTCTTGCGGCTTCTCGAACATGCCATAGACCGGGACGAACGTTCCGATGCCGGCGCCGAACGGCATGTAAGCCCAGGCTGCTTCGATCGTGCTGCGGGCAAATTGCAGTCGCAGGTCGTCCAGCGGATCGGTATTGAACCGCGCCAAGACTCGATAGAGCGCGAATTGCACGACCAATATGAAGGCCGTTCCCGCCGCCGCGACCAGGAAATTAAAAGGCGTCGCGCTCAACGTGCGCCGCCGCCGGTCGGTCAGCATCAGGCCATAGACGCCGGCCAGGCTGACCATGGTCAGAATCATGCCGGCGCGCGAGCGCGCCATGGCCTCGGCCGCGAGCAGGATGACGATGGCCAGAAAACTTGCCGTAATGGTCACGATGGAGCGGGCCTCGAAAATCCTGCGATCGCGCCACGGGCCGACGGCAAAGCCGATATCGATCGCCCAGACCGCAGCAAACAGCAGCACCACGTAGAGGAACGCCGCATAATGATTGCGATTGGCGAAAAACCCGACCGCCTCCGACAGGTTGGTCGCGGAAAAAAAGCGCAACCGGCTTGCCGGACCTTGCGCGATCTGCAGGAGGCCGAGAAACGCGCTGACGATGCCGAAGGCGACCACGGCGAGGCTGAGCAGGCGCCGTTCGCGATAGCCGAGCAAAATCGTACCGAAGAAAATGGCAAGCGTCGGCAGCAAAGCCGCAACGCTGAGCCATGTCGCGTTCGCCGAAACGCTGATCGGCAGCCACGGCAAGTCGTGTCCCATACCGTCAAAGGAGGCGATCAGCGGCGCCCGATGCGGCAGCAGCGTCCACAGCGCGGGCGGCAAAGGCACCAGCTGGATCAGCGGCACCAGCACGACCGCGAGACAAAAGACGATCTCCCAGCGCAGCTCGCGCAATTTGGCCCGCTGGGGCCAAAACAAATCGCCAAGCCGCAACGCCGAGACCAACAGCAAGGGGATCGCCAACAGTTGCAGCAGCGCATCCGACAGAAAGCCGCCGCGCGTGCCGCCGCCCAGCAGCAAGGCCGCCAAAAGCGTGAACGCGGTGAGCCAAAACTGGCCGCTCAGCGCCATATCCCTGAGCTGCTCGGCGGCAAGCTCGCCCAACCTGGTGCGCGGCATCCGTATGGCAAATTCGCGCATCGACATCCCGATCGCCCGCCTTCCGCTCCACATCATGACGAGCCGCCCCACCTCGCGCTACTGACTTGGCGCGCTTGCAAGACGTGAAATTTTCAGGTCGTCGAACCACACCGCGCCGTTGACGAACGATTCGGAGGCCATGCGCGCGTCGAGATCCAGCGACAGATACTGCGCGCGGCAGTTTTGCGCCGGCACCGTGAAATCGAAGGCGGTATCGCTCCAGCTCGGCACGCGGCCGTTG
>Ga0210398_10000669_pt1 | contig 38169 bp, 30 predicted proteins | sample IncBWC4OmetaG_FD_161047 | JGI IMG/M metagenome (GOLD analysis project Ga0210398, IMG submission 161047) | Forest soil microbial communities from Barre Woods Harvard Forest LTER site, Petersham, Massachusetts, United States - Inc-BW-C-4-O | ecosystem: Environmental > Terrestrial > Soil >... | reverse complement strand
ATCAGCCGCAGGACACTGGGCATATCGCACCCTAAGCTGCGTCAAGTCCTACATCAAGACTTCGGAGATTGCTCTGCACTGGCGGGGGCACTTTCGGACCAGGATGCGGCAATCTTTTGCCTCGGGGCATACACCGGGGCGGTATCAGACGCGCAACTCCGTGCGGTAACAGTCGGCTACGTCTTAGAGTTTGCCCGAGTTCTCCGAGCAAGCAGTCCCGATGCAGCGTTCTCGTTCTTGAGCGGGAATGGCGCCGACCCCACGGGAAAAAGCCGAATGGCTTTCGCCCGATACAAGGGAGAAGCTGAGAATGCACTGGTCGCGTCCGGGTTTCCGCGCCTTTATATCCTGAGGCCGGCGTATATCTATCCCGTGGAGCCGCGAAAAGAACCGAATCTTAGCTATCGCGTCTTGCGACAGATCTACCCGGTTTTTCGAACTCTGTTTCCCAATCTGGTGATCAGAGCTGACGACTTGGCCCATGTCATGGTGGATCTGGCCGTAACCCGAACTGGAGTCGCTCCAAGTCAGATTTTCGAGAATCGTGATATCCGCTCTATGACCCACTCGCTTCGTCGACCCGAGATCGCACTAGAGAAAGGTCGAGCATAACATGTCAAGACACCGAGCCGAGGCGCCTCCAGTTCGCAACAATCAAGGAGAAGAGCAACGAGGCGGACTTGAAAAGGCGAATGAAGACTTGAGAGCGGCGCAGGCTGAGCTGCAAAGACGATGGCAGTACTTGGCAGAGGCTCAGAGGCTTAGTCATTCAGGAACTTTCGCATGGAGAGTCAACAGTGGAGAGTTGGACTGGTCGGACGAGACCTATAGCATTCTCGGTTTCACCCGAGAAATGAATCCGACCCTCGATCTCGTTTTCGACAGAATTCACCCCGATGATCGAGAGCGTTTGCGCCGCCTCAGAGATCTCGCCACGAAGGACGGAATGGATCTGGACGACGAGCACCGTCTGGTAATGCCCGACGGTGGCGTCAAATATGTCCACGTGGTTGCTCATGCGGGAACTGATATCTCTGGCAATCGCGAGTACATCGGGGTCGTCACCGATATTACGGAACGCAAGCGCGCTGAAAATGAACGTCAGGCGTTGTCCCGCGATTTGCGAGAAAGCAATGCCCGACTCGAAGAGGCACAGAGTGTCGCTCACGTTGGTCACTGGGAATGGGATCTTGAGACCGGTGCTGTCGTCTGGTCGGACGAGACTTATCGGATCTTTGGCTTACGACCACAAGAACGACCGATGGACATAGCAGCAGTTCGCGCAATCGTGCATCCCGATGACCGAGATTCACTGTACGGCGGTGTGGATGAGGACCTTGTTGTAGGGGTGAATCCAGTCGCTGAGTTTCGACTTGTTCTTCCCAGCGGTGAGGCTCGTACAGTGCATGCCATTACATCAAAGCGTGCCAGCGGAATGCCGGAAGGCTCGGGAGAGGCGGCCTTCGGGCGTCCCCGCAAATTGTTTGGTACCGTCCAGGACATCACAGAACGCAAGCGCGCAGACGAAGAGCGCCTGTCACTATCTCACAAGCTCGAAGAGAGCAATGCCAGGCTTGAAGAGGCCCAACAGGTTGCCCACCTGGGCTACTGGATATGGGATCTTGAGACGAATCGCGTGACCTTTTCGAACGAAACTTGCCGCATCTATGGCTTGACGCCGCAAGAAGATCCCATTGATTTAGAAACAATCCGAGAGCTGATTCACCCTGATGATAGGGAGTACGTATTCGAGAACGCGGAACGAGCAGTTCGTGATGGAGTTTCGATCGAAACGGAACACCGGGTCATTCGTCCCAGCGGCGAGGTGCGAATCGTTCACAGTCCCGGCGATTTGAAACGAGATGCATCGGGGCGGCCTTACCAAATGTTTGGCACGTGCCAGGACATCACGGATCGCAAGCGCGCAGAGGAACAACTCAAGCAGACTCAGTTTTATCTCAGCGAGGGGCAGCGCCTCGCGCACGTTGGAAGCTGGGCGTTCCGCGATTCAAGCCACTATTGGTCTGACGAACTCTACGCAATCTACGGTTTAGATCCAAAGAGCGGGGCTCCGACAGTTGAGCAGTATCTAGCCCTCGTCCATCCTCTAGACCGCGCTTCAACGGCTGAAAATATCAGACTGATGATTGAAGAACGTCGCGGTTTCGACCATGTTGAACGAATAATTCGAGCCGATGGACAGCTGCGCTACGTTCGCTGCGTGGCGGTTCCGGTCATAGAGCGTGACGTCTTCAAGGGATTCATCGGTACGACGATAGACATCACCGAACAAGAGCTATTGACGCTGGAACTGCGGCGCGAGCAAGCATACCTTGCCGAGGCGCAGAGTTTGACCCTTGCCGGAAGTTGGGCGTGCAATCTGGTCACACGAGAAATATTCCACTCGTCCGACGAGAACGCACGCCTCTACGGGTTCGATCCCAGCCAAGGCCCGATTCCATTCGATCGCTTTTACGCTTCGATTCTTCCCGAAGACGAACAAGCTATCAGGCCCAAACTTGAGACCGCGATTAGCACAGGAGCGGATTATGACGTCGAATTTCGGATTTGTCGTACCGATGGCGCCATCAGAGTTCTGCGTGGGATCGGACATCACAGCATCTCTCAGGATATTGGTGAGTACGTCGGCATCACAATGGACATAACGGACCGAAAGAATGCGGAAAAGGAGCGCGAGAAGCTTCGCCAATTGGAAGCCGATCTTGCTCATATCAACCGCGTCAACATGATGGGGGAATTGGCCGCCGCGCTGGCACACGAAATTAAACAACCTCTTGCTGCTTCGATCACAAGCGCAAACGCTCTCTTGAGGTGGTTGGCACACGATCCACCCGATTTGGAAAGAGCGCGGGCAGCAGCTGACAGGATTGAACATGACGCCAATCGTGCTGCGGATGTTATCAACAGCTTGCAGTCGTTCTATAAAACGGGAACACCTCCAAAACGTCAAATCGTTGATGTGAAGGAAATAATTGAGGAGATGGCCGTCCTGCTTCGAGGCGAAGCTGACCGGCACTCCATAACGATCCATTTTGAGTTTGAGGGCGAGACGTCTGAAATCATGTCAGATCGGGTTCAACTTCAGCAGATCTTCATGAACCTCATGCTGAATGCGATCGAGGCGATGAAAGATGCCGGAGGAAAGCTAACGATCAGATTGCGATCGAATTCCGAGGGCCGTTTAGTTGTTTCCATCAGCGATACTGGTATTGGATTGCGCACCGAAAACACCGAACAGATTTTTACCCCCTTTCATACGACCAAATCTCACGGAACCGGTATGGGCCTCACCATTACGCGCTCGATCGTGGAGTCATATGGAGGACGCATTTGGGCCACCAACAATCAAGGGGCGGGCGCAACTTTTCACTTCTCGCTTCCAAGCAAAGCCGAGGCATCCGCATGAAAGCTTCCACGATTCCTACCGTGTTCATCATCGATGACGATCGTGGCATGCGTCAGGCGATTCACGATCTCGTAGAGTCGGTTGGTCTTCACGCAGAATCGTTCGCAAATGGCCAGGAGTTTCTGAACAAGGGCCAGCCGCGTGGCCCGAGTTGTTTGGTTCTTGATGTGAGGTTGCCTCAGATGAGCGGACTTGATTTTCAGACCCTCTTAGCCGGGACCGGTGTGCAGATACCGATCATCTTTATTACCGCGCACGGCGACATACCAATGTCTGTGAGGGCGTTGAAGTCAGGTGCAGTGGAATTCTTGACGAAGCCGTTCCGAGATCAGGATCTGTTGGACGGAATCCAGCAGGCTCTACAGCGTGATCGAACAACGCGAGAACAACAGGCTGAACTCCTCCATGTCCAGGAGCGTTACGAGACGTTGACAGGACGAGAACGTGAGGTGATGGCCCTCGTCGTATCCGGCCTGCTCAACAAGCAAATCGCATCGGAGATTGGAGCAAGCGAGGCAACTGTAAAGATTCACCGGGGCAACCTAATGCAAAAGATGGCAGCAGGCTCATTGATCGAATTGGTGAGAATGGCCGATAAACTGAAGATCACTTCTCCCAAATAGCTTGGCATTGTCCCTCCAGTGGTTACGGGCCGCCCCTCCCGCGCATTAGTGGACTACCCCCCGAGTATTACTTTGCGAGCCCAGAGCCCAATTGCATCCACGATGTAAATGTCATTACCCTTTGCCATGAGGCTACCGTCGAACAGTGTTGCAAAACACTGGTTCTTTGCGATGCCCCAATGAGCAAAGGGGACACTCATGCCGCTCTACACCGCGATAACAGAAGATGGAGCCATCTCAGACGAGGACAAAGCAAAGATTGCAGATGAAATCACGCAAATCCATTGCCTAATCATGAAGGTGCCGAAGCATTTCGTTCGTGTGATCTTTCTCTCGTATCCGAAGGGATCTGGGTATGCCGGCGGGGTAGAGGCGGCCACAGCCGCGTTGAATTGTGTGCTACGGGCCGGCCACACAGCCGAAGAGAAAACCGACCTTCTTCGGCTTCTCTGGGATAAATTTCAAAGTCTCACGGGCGCTGCTACAGATCAGCTCGCTCTTTCGCTTCACGAGATCCCATCCACTAACGCGATGGAGATGGGGACAATTATGCGCGCCGTTGGAAGCGAATAGCTGATTGCTTGGTACTAGTTGAAGCGATCTGAAGATTGCCCTTTGCCGGAGGATGATCCGACATGGTCAGTCAATCACATGGATTACCGGCAGCGCACATCTCGAGCGTGGGGTGCTGCCATGTGAAGGCGGGTATAAGCGCAATGGATAATACATTGACCAGTGTTCTGGCCGCTCTGAGTGGCTCTATTATTGGTGCCTCAACCCCGGTTCTCAGCAACTTCGTACTTCAACGAAGCGTGACACAACGTGAGTTGACCAACCGCGAGATAGCGCAGCGTGAAGAGCTCTATTCGGAGTTTATTCGTCAGGGGACGACTTGCTACGCCAAGGCGCTTTTGCAGAGCTTGGACACCATCGAAGAACTCACGGCAATGTACGCGCTGGTGAACCAAATTAGGCTCTTTGCGTCAAGCAGTGTGCTTGACGCCGCAGACGCATTCGTAAGGAACCTGGTCGAGCGATATGGAGAGAAGAACATGAGCATTGCGGAACTCACATCTCTCGCATTGCAGCAACATCCTGACCCACTTAACGACTTTGCTCTCAAGTGCCGAACGGAACTCCGCAAGATGTATGCACAATCGAGCTGGCGTAACAGATAGACCGAGAAAGCTACGTCTGCGGCAGTTGCTACGGCCGAGTGCTTTCTTTCCAGGCCTCGGTTCACGGCCCGCGCTTTCCCTGTCTCGAACCTCATTAAATCCTCCTCGGACCGGGAAGCGCTCATTTTATGGGGCCGGTGCGTCACCTTAGAGCTGATCCTACAGGAACATCTAGTTTCACTGACCTCTCATGCTTGCTACTATCACGCTGTCAGACGCTCACGGCCTATTTGATGGGGAGCATGGCACCTGGATGGGAGAGGCACATGGGCTGGATCATTAGATGGCTGGAACTAGTCGGGAAAATGGGACTATTCAGTCTTAGGGTACTGATCGACTCCATCAGGCCTCCATTCGAAGCCGCCCAACTCTCACGTCAACTCGCCGAAATAGGAAACAAATCGATCGCTCTCATTGTTGTCTCTGGGTTTGCTTTGGGAGCTGTAATGACTCTCCATACAAGATCGACTCTTGTGACGTTTGGGGCGACTGCGATGATTCCCGCCGTCCAGGCAGTGTCGTTCTTCGTGGAGATTGGCCCGTTAGTGGCGGGGCTTCTGCTCGCGGGCCGCGTCGGATCGGGGATTGGAGCAGTTCTGGCAAACATGCGCGCGTCCGAACAAATCGACGCGATTCAATCGCTGTCAATCGATTCATTCCAGTTCTTGGTCGTTCCAAGAGTCCTGGCTTGCGTAATAGCTCTTCCGTTCTTAACGCTCTTCATGGATTTTGCGGGGCTTTTTGGAGGCTTTCTTTCCGAGGCGCTTTCGTCTCACATTGCGCCAACTCTTTATCTCAACAGAGCCTTTGACTATCTCCAGTGGTCTAATTTCGTTGCTCCAACTCTTAAGACGACTGTCTTCGGATTCATCATCGGCTCTGTCTCTTCATACTTCGGCTATACGACGAACAAGGGGTCGCAGGGCGTCGGTGAGGCAGCGACCAAGAGCGTCGTTGTTTCATCTCTGCTGATTATCCTTGCGGACGTTTTGCTAATTAAGTGCATCTATTTCCTGTTTCCGGACACTGCCCTATGAACACGCCCAATGGCATCGCGGTCGAATTCAAGCGGGTAGTGAAGTCATTCGGCGTACAGCGTGTGCTGAATGACGTGTCCTTTCATGTCGAGCAGGGTCAGGCCCTCTGCCTTCTGGGTCGCAGCGGGACGGGTAAAAGCGTCACCCTGAAGCTAACCATGGCCCTCATGTGTCCGGACTCCGGAGAGATCTGGGTTGATCGGGACAACGTTGTTGGAATGGAAAGGCATCGCTTATCTGGTGTCCGAAAGAAACTCGGCTATCTGTTTCAAGACGCTGCCCTGTTTGATTCGCTCACGCTTTACGAGAACCTTGCATTGCCGCTCAGGCGTTTGACTACGAAATCCAAAGACGAAATAGACGGGACAGTCCGCAGTCTGCTTAGCGATGTGGGTCTAGCAGCACATGGGGAAAAATATCCGTCAGCGCTCTCTGGAGGTATGAAAAAGAGGGCTGGCCTGGCGAGAGCGCTGGTGCTAGAACCGAAGATCGTCTTGGCCGATGAGCCGAGCAGTGGACTGGACCGGATCACGGCCTCCGAAATAGACGAACTGCTTATGCGGCGCAAGGCCGACCACAACACAGCGCTAATCATCGTTACGCATGACATCCACGGGGTCCGCCGAGTCGCAGACCGTGTCGCTGTGCTTGATAGAGGGAATCTCGTTGCCTTCGGAACGGTCGAAGAAGTAAGCCGGAGCGAGAACAGCATCGCTCGCGGGCTCATCACGGAGTGATTCAAATGCCTAGACGATTTTTTGCGGTAGGAATATTCATCATCGCCGGTGTGACACTATTCTCGCTCGGGATTTTTCTGATTGGAAGCCGTCACGAGGCGTTCTCGCATCACGTGTTGCTGTACACCAACTTCTCAGATCTCGATGGTGTCACCAAGGGATCAAAAGTGCAAGTCGCTGGAATGGATGCGGGCCAAGTCACGAAGATTGATGTACCCGGCTCCCCGAACGGTCAGTTTCGTGTCCAGATGAAGGTTGATGATCAATTCAATGGGCTGGTCCGAACAGACTCAGTGGTAACGGTGGACACTGAGGGCGTCGTAGGAAACACCTTTCTGACGATTCATCCCGGGTCACCGGGCGCTTCGATTGCCGCGGCCGATTCTGTGTTGCAAAGCAAAGCTCCCATAACACTTTCCGAATTGCTGGATCACGGTCTTGGGGTGATGAATGACGCAGACGCGACAATGAAGCAACTAGGGGGAAAGCTGAATGTTGCCCTCGATGGTGTCAACGGAGCCGTGGGGAATGCGAACGATCTGCTGGTGGGCCTAAAGGAAGGTCGCGGAACAGCCGGGATGCTTCTCCGAGATGACACAGTGGCGACCCAAATCAGAGGGACTTTGGCGAGCGTTCAGTCAACGACGTCAAACCTGAATCAGGCTTCTGCTCAAGTGAAGAGCATGGTCGTTGATATTCAGCAGCGTCAACTGCCCGAGAAGCTCGATGACACAATGAGCAAGATCAACTCTGCATCTTCCCAAGCCGATGCGACGGTCGGTCAGTTGCGTCAAAGTCTGGCTCAAGCTCTTGGTCCCGATGCAAACGGCGTTACCGCTGCGCAAAACATCAACGAGACCCTAAGCAATATCAATGCCGCGACGGGGAACATGGCGGAAGACACCGAGGCGCTAAAGCACAACTTTTTCTTCAAGGGCTTCTTCAATCGACGTGGGTACTACAATCTCGCCAGTCTTTCTCCGCAGGAATATAGGCGTAGCAAACTGTTTAGCAGTTCTCGCAGTCCGCGCGCTTGGCTGGAGGCAACCAGCCTGTTTCAGCACGGCCCACATGGCACCGAAGAACTGAGCCCGGAAGGAAAACGCTCCATCGATACAGTAGTCGCTTCGCTGGGGGATGCGATCTTCAAATACCCGATTGTGATCGAAGGATATTCAGATTTGCCGGAACCAGCAGATGCCATATCGTCGTCCTACGCGCGAGGGCAACTGGTACGAAACTACCTCGAAGCCAGATACCCATTTGTTGCGAAGAATGTCGGCGTGATTCCTTTGAGCGCGACTCCTCCGCTTGGGATCAATCACGAACATTCGTCAGGAGTCTGCATCCTGATTGCAGAAAAACTCTAGACCGCAGACTGCAGCAGTCGAGCAAGTCTTTGGGAGTGCGAACAGGTCGTTCGTCTCCGAATCGAATCAGTGACGCGAAAAGGAGAAAAACTCGATGCTCAAAGGCTTCAACTATCCATTGACACCGAAAGGAAAGTCGACTCTGAATCCGCCTCCGCCCTGGCACTATTCAGCTGATTTCCTGAACATCGAGTTCTGGTCGGAACCGAATGCCGTGGCCGCAGTGCTCCCTCCAGGGCTTGAACCGGACCCCACTGCTCAAGGGCATGGAAATGGCCTTTTCTATGACTGGCAGTTCACCGGAGCGAACGAAGAATACTTGGACCCGGCTCGCTATCAGTATCGCGAATTCTTCCTCCTGGTCGATGCTCTTTTTGAAGGAAAGCCAATAGCGTACTGCCCATACATCTTTGTCGATAACGACGCAGCGATCGCCCGCGGATGGACCCAGGGTTATCCGAAGCGCCTTGGCCAGGTCTTTCAGACTCGGTACTACGCTGCGACGGGCAAGGCCGGCCCAGCTCTCGCGCCCGGATCAAAGTTTGCAGGGTCTCTGACTGCAAGCGGTCATCGTCTTGCTCAAGGTCTGGTTACCTTGAAAGAACCGATAACTGACCCTGCAGTTCTGAAGCAAAGGCCGATCGTCAATCTCCTGCACACACCTCGCCTCTCCGCTGACAAGCAAGACAAGCCCGCCGTTCACGAGTTGGTTGAAAACGTACCCCGCGACATCAAAATCGACCAGGCATGGACCGGCGACGGACTTCTGACCCTGCCAGTTGTGGAGGGAGAAGAGGTCTCGGACCTTGCGCCCGTTCGTTGCGGCAGGGGTATTCGCGGATCGATGGCCTACATCGTGGATGATCTTAAGACCCTGAAAGATCTAAGGAAGTAACGCGAGGAGGCTGCGCACGCAGTTAAGCCGCCTCCGCTAATCCATTAAGGGATCACAGGCGCTTTAAACTGGGCGCCGTCTTCTCGTAGGGACGGCAGAAAAGACATGGCGAGTCGTGATCTCAACTATGCGGAGACCTACGTGAAAAGAATCGAGTGCAACCTGCCTGACTCACTTTACCAGGCTCTAATCGAGCGAATGCATGCTGAAGAAAGCAGCTGCGATCACGTCGTGTCAATTGCATTGTCGCAATGTCTTGGTAAACCTCTTCACACGTTGTTCCAAGTGTCGACCTCCGCAGCACTCGTTGAAGGGCTTTATCAAGGCTCAGTCCGAGCTTCGCGGCTCCTGCGCCATGGCGATTTCGGTGTTGGCACATTTGTCGATCTCGACGGAGAGATGGTGGTGCTGGAAGGCGTCTGTTACAGGATCTCGTCTGATGGTTTGGTCACGACGGTCGAAGGAGGATGCCTTATCCCTTATGCGGTCGTTACTCGATTCAGTGCCGACTTCGCCAAGTCATTGCAGCATTTTGGAAACTTTTCCGAACTTGTTTCGTTATGCGACGCGCTCCGTTCGACAGAGAACCTGTTCTATGCCTTTCGTGTAGAGGGCAAGTTTTCCTTGGTGAGCACGCGAGCCATGAAGTCTGTCCCTCGCGGAACCGGTCTCAAAGCCGCTTCGTCAGGGCAAAAGGAATCCACTTTCGAAAATCAGGAAGGAACCCTCGTTGGGCTTTGGTCACCTGAGTTTGCCGGCTCGTTCAGCGTTCCCGGATACCACTTCCATTTCTTATCCAAAGATCGGGGGCGGGGTGGTCATGTGCTGGAATGCAAAGCGGTTGATGTGACGATCGGAGGATGTGCGATGCACGAAATGCACGTTTCCCTGCCCGAGACCGCGGAATTTCTCGAAGCCGATCTGAGTCGTGATCCCAGTAACGACCTAATGAGTGCCGAGCGGAATCGGAAATGAAGCCAAATTCATCTTCGAGAGGACACTATGAGCCCCACTAAATTCAAGACAGGCGCACAAATTGTTGTGGAGTCGCTGGAACGCCACGGAGTGACACACGTATTTGGCATTCCAGGCGCAAAGATCGACAAAGTTTTCGATACTCTGAAGTCTTCTTCAATCGAGACGGTTGTTTGTCGGCACGAGCAAAACGCGGCTTTCATTGCCGGAGGGATCGGACGATTGACTGGGAGAGCCGGAGTGGCAATAGCCACATCTGGGCCTGGAGTGAGTAACCTCACCACCGGGCTTGCAACTGCGAACAGCGAAGGTGACCCGATCGTTGCTCTAGGCGGGTCAGTGGCGACTTCTCAAAGCTTGAAGCAGATTCACCAGACACTAGAGGCGGTCTCAGTCCTAAGGCCTGTGACGAAGTTCTGTGTCGAGGCCACTTCACGGGAATCAATCGGCGAAGTGATGGCGAACGCTTTCCGGGCGGCGGAGTCAGATCGCCCGGGGGCAGCATACGTGAACTTACCTAAAGACATTATGGAGGGAGAGGCAAAATGCGAGGCTCTTGATGTTCCCGCGACTCCCAAATTCGGCGCCGGAAGTCCGGAGTCGCTGGCAGATTCTGCAAAGATCATAAATGGTGCGCAGCGGCCTATCGTCTTGCTGGGATTACTCGCGAGCAGACCGGAAAATGCAGAGGCCATTCGGGCATTTCTTCGCAAGACTGGGATGCCGGTCGTTGGCACTTTTCAGGCAGCCGGAACTGTTTCAGCAGATCTGTTCAATCGTTTTGGGGGACGGATCGGCCAGTTGGACAATACGCCTGGAGACGAACTCCTGGCAGCAGCCGATGTCATCATCACAGTAGGATACGATCCAGTTGAGTACGATCCTTCTATCTGGAATCACGCCCGCTCTGCGCGAATCATCCACATCGATTCCACGCGAGCGGACGTCGATAATTTCTACTCTCCAGCAGTCGAAGTTCTCGGAGATATCGGAGCCAGTTTGACTGCCCTAGCCGCACTTGTGACCCGCTTGGTGCTTTCGCCGGATGTCGAGCGGTTTCTGTCGAGACTCGCCTCGAAACGGGCTCTGAGAATCAAAGACGCGAATCTATATATCGGAAATCCAATCCACCCCCTAAGGATCGTTGCGGAACTCCAGAAGTGGCTTGCTGATGACGTAACATTATGCCTCGACATGGGTTCGTTTCATCTTTGGATCGCGCACTTCCTCTTTAGCTTCCGAGCCCGGCAGATATTGATCAGCAACGGTCAGCAGACGCTGGGCGTCTCTTTGCCATGGGCAATTGCATCGTGTCTGGTAAGACCGAACGAAAAAACGCTATCTATTTCGGGTGACGGCGGATTTCTATTTTCAGCGATGGAACTCGAAACTGCGGTAAGGCTGAAGCTAAACCTCGTGCATATGATCTGGATCAACGGCAGTTACGATATGGTCGCTGTTCAGGAGCAGTCAAAGTACGATCGCACTTCAGGTGTCGACTTTGGGCCTGTGGACGTCGTCAAGTATGCCGAGGCCTTTGGAGCTGTCGGCTTTATGATCGAGGCTCCCCATCAGATTGGACAAACACTGAAGAAAGCGTTTGAGATCCCTGGCCCGGTGCTGATTGGCCTCCAAGTGGATTACCGAGACAATCACAAGCTCTTCGAGGACGTGTACGAACGTCTTCTCAACTGAGCCGTCGATGAGGAACTTAAAGGAGCGTCAAAAGCTTCAAAATTGATAGCCTAATCCTTCCGGTCTAGTTAACTACCACTCGAGTGGTAATTTTCCCTACCAAGACCCGATTGCGACGCGGGCGTTGATTGCGTTACCGTTCGCCCATGACCATCGCGGGCAGTTCGCGTTTCTTGGCAATTCTGGACGACGACACGTCAGTTCAGGCTGCCTTGCAAGATCTGATCCAAGCGGAAGGCATGTCTGCGCTGTGTTTCAGTTCCGCAGAACAGTTTCTGCGTTCTGGAGCCAAACGCAAAGTTGGATGCCTCATCGTTGACATTCAAATGCCAGGTATGTCTGGTATTGAACTGCAGGCGCACCTCAATACTGAACGTTGCCCCATCCCGATCATCTTCCTTACCGGCCGCGGCGATATTCCGTTAGCGGTATGCGCGATGAAGCAAGGTGCTTCTGACTTTCATACCAAGCCTGTAAACGGAACCTCGCTGCTTAATTCAGTGGCGCGGGCTTTGCAACAGAATATCGCCAGCTCCCAAGAGGCCGACGAGCATGCTCGTTTGACCGCGCGATACGAGTCTCTAACGCCCAGAGAACGGGAGATCTTGCCAATGTTGGCGAGCGGCCTTCTGAACAAACAAGTGGCATATGAATTGGGGATCACCGAGTACACAGTTCAACTTCATCGCGGTCATATTATGCGAAAGATGGAAGCAGATTCTTTTGCAGCATTAGTCAGGATGGCGGACAAGGTCAGCTCTAATTGCGATCATCACCTACGGTCACAATTCGCGGTCCTTTCTTAACGGTACATAGCGCGCGACCACGCGTCGGCACCAGATCAGCGGTTCCACAAGGGATAATCGAGGATCTCACTGCAAGCGGACCGGTTCGCCGCCGGTCATACGCTCGATTACACCTTGGGAAGCGGGATAGTTGTTGCGTTCACCGATCGGAAGGGATGCTTGGAAGACCCCGCCGCTCCAATTCACGGCGGGAGCAGTCCAGCGCCTCTGCGATAGCCTTCTCCTCAGGCAGGACGGTTTGATACTCAGTGGCGGGAACCTTGTTGGGGAGATTGTCGAGGGCGTAATCGCAGGCGGTCACATTTCAGAAGTGAGAGGCCCACAGCAATGTCGTTGACCTTATATGTATATGTGCGGCATGCCGCCGAAGCGGACTGTGAGGGAACAATTGGTGTGCCCGCGAAGAGGGCGCGCCATCGGACCGTAACTGATTGAAACTATAGAGCACGATTGGCCTCAAATAGTGCATTTTGGCTCCCTCTGGAACCTTTATGGAACCTTGTCGAACCCGAGTTTGTCAGAGGGCGCAAACGGCGCATCGTCCGATCAGCGAATGCGCTTGGCACTGTTGGCAGCATGACACTTCACAGGAGGAAGATCCCCCACACTGGCCGACTTTCGAGGACGTAACCGGTTTCATTCGGCATCGGACAATTTGGCCCGAAACTCCCGCAATGCCGGACACTCGGCCAGAATGCGATTCAATCGCGCGAAGCCCGTTTTCACGGCAGGCCGGTCAGGAAGTGCGCATCGCGCAGGCCTTGTTGAAGGAAGCGCAGCTCAAAGCCGTCCGCCAGTCCGACGCCGAGGTCTTCGTCAACGGGCGCAGCCCCCAGCCCGGTTCCGTCGGCCGTCTGCGCGATCTCACCTACGACATGGTGCGCAATTCTTCATTCGCCGTCCTCCCCGTCTGAAGTTAGCTTTAGCCTTCCCGGCGTTTTCACATGCGCACTGGAGAGCTGTGACAGATCATTGCGTACCGTCCTCGATAGCCGAAGCGAATTCAGCGTAGCGCGACTTTCACTGGTCGCCTGATCAAGCGGAATGAGGTCTGTTCGCACATACGCCCTCCGCTGAGGAGACGCGGGCCTGCCGTTTGGTGTCTCCCGCAGGGCGGAACACGCCGTCCGATGAACAGCCTGGGTTATGGCCCTGGGGTTTTAGGATTGTCGCTTGGAGAGGTGAGAACCAATGAAACGATGCATCCTTCAACTGGCTGCTGTCGCAGCGTCGGCGCTTTTCTGCCGGGGTACATTTGCGCAGATACAGGCCGCCACGGTCGCCCAGGAATACGCGCGGGCGCGCGCCATCGTTGCGAAGATGACGCTCGATGAAAAGATCACGGAGCTGCATGGGATCCATACAACGGACTTCTACCGGTACGTGCCGGGAATTCCGCGGCTGGGAATTCCCGCCTTTCCTATGACCAACGGGCCGGCTGGTGCGGGTCCGGGCGGCGCGAGCCCGCAGTTGCGCGCGACGGCACTGCCGGCGCCGATTGCGCTGGCGGCTTCATGGGACCCCGCGTTGGCACACCGATATGGCGTGATCTCCGGCGAGGAGACACGCGATCTGGCGTCGGATCTACTGGAGGCGCCGGACATCAACATCATCCGGGTTCCGCAGAACGGACGTACCTTCGAGAGCTATAGCGAGGATCCCTATCTCGACGGGCGGATCGCAGTGGACGTGATTCAGGGGATCCAGAGCGTGGGGTGATGGCCAATGTGAAACACTACATCGCCAACAACCAGGAAAGCGACCGGCACGGCATCGATGAGATTATCGACGAGCGGGGACTGCGAGAGATCTATATGCCGGGTTTCAAGGCCGCGGTGGAGGAAGGGGATGTAGCGTCGGTGATATGTGCGTACCCGAAGGTGAACGGGACGTTTAACTGCGAGAACAACCCGCTGCTGACCGGGGTTCTGGATGGTGAATGGAAGTTCAGGGGATTTGTGCTTTCCGACTGGGGCGCGACGCCGCCGAATGTGTCTTCAGCGAAGCACTTCCCGGCCTTTCATTCGCTCTTGTTCTGCGGGAGTTCTTCAAAGGACGTGCCCCCGTACCTTTCGGGAAGGCCAACGAAGGTAGGCAAGTGGACGATCGCACCACCAATTCAGGACGCACACAAATGTCTTGCACACTCTCATCGTTGCCGAGCTTGCGGATAAGAAGATCCGCCGCCATCGCACCCATCTCCTGCAATGGCTGGCGAACCGTTGTCAGCGGCGGGTATCCGATGCCTGCGAACTCGATATCGTCGAAACCGATGACCGAAACGTCTTTAGGCACGTTGTGGCCGGTTTCTCTTAACGCGGTCATGGCGCCCAGAGCTGAGATGTCATTGTAGGCGACGAGCGCGGTGAAGCGCTTACCGCGGCGGAGTAATTTCTGCGCAGCAACGCGACCCTCTTCGGCATGGCGCTCGAGTCGCTCCAGTTGAACCGTAAGACGAGGATCGACTCGGACACCAAGTTTCTTACAAGTTGCAAGGACTGCGTTCCAACGGTCTTCTGTGTCGCCATTCCCCTCGGGTCCTCTGATGAAGGCGATCTCTTCATGGCCAAGGCGGGCGAGGTGATTGATGGCTTCCCAAATGCCAAAGGCGTTGTCGATGGAAATTCGTGTGCTCCATAAGGGCGAGTGGTCGGTGCAGATCGTCACGGCGGGGATTCCAGGCGATTCGCTCGGCATGGAATCGATGAGCAGCAAGCCCTCCGCGCCGCGGTCGCAGAGGGTTTCAACATGCCGTTTGACAAGTTCCTGCGACCAGAAGTGATTGGAAACAAAAGATGTGTACCCGGTGTTCAAGAGACGGCGTTCAAAGCCACTCAGTAGCGCGGCCTCGTAGCCATTGCCGAAGTCGGGCGCGATGACGCCGATCAGACAGGTGGGTTTTCTGTTGAGCGAACGAGCGAAATAGTTGGGACGATATCCAAGGTTCTGTGCGGATTCCACGACACGCCGCCGAGTTTCCTCTGGGAACCGCGTCGCTTCGGGGACATCACTGAGAATCATTGAGATCGTCGTTCGCGACAGACCGACGTGTTCGGCCAATTTCTTCAGCGTGATTCGACGGCCTGAATCGCCCTCCGACGAGCGTTTAGATGCAGTCAACTTCTTCTCAAATTTCGATTGCATTTGACGCTGAGCGTACCACGTCGCGCTTTTGTTGTTGACAAATACCCTCAAGGTGAGGTTGAATTTGTGACTTGAGTGAACCAGTTCACTACTGCAAGTGGCCTAGTTAACCCAACCCAACTATAAAGCACGGGTTCTGTAGCTAAAGGTCGCGGCAATTGTTCGTGTTTCAGGAGGCGAATTTATGAAAAATGGAATGCGGTGGATAGTGCCCTGCCTTCTGGTCTGTGCTTTCCTGACAGGCGGAAGCGGATTATGCGTTGCACAAAACACAAGCTCAGGCGACTTGCGCGGTACCGCGACGGATACGAGCGGCGCAGTTATGCAAGGCGTGACGGTGAAAGTGACAGACATCGACCAGGGTGTAACGCGCACGTACATAACGGATGACGTGGGACTTTACGATACGGGCCCCATTCCAGAGGGTCATTATCAGCTGACATTCACGAAGAATGGATTCGAAACCTATGTCCGTGGGCCCGTCACTGTGAACCTCGGAACTGAAACCGTGAATGCTGTGCTGAAGGTCGGCCAGGTTTCGCAGCAGGTGACGGTAACGACCGACGTTCCCATGCTCAACACAGAGAACGGCGCGCTCGAACCGACTCTCGAGGCGGACACGATGGCCGATTTACCGCAGGTGGGCAGCGGGAACGGCGGCGGAGCCGACTGGGAGAACTTTATACAACTGACGCCTGGCGCGGTAGGAACGCCGGAAAATCAAAATGGCGTCGCCCCCGGACAGGGCGGTACCGTGGGAACAACGGCTTCCATCAACGGCAATCTGCCGTATGAGTCCTACCTCCAGGACGGAGCCACCACCACGCTGCCCATGAGTCAGAACTCCGACGTGACCGTCTTTGAAACCACGGCGGAGGTGAAAGTGAGCGCGACTGCTTTTTCTGCGCAATACGGCGTCGGTGACATCGTCTACAACCAGATCACGAAGAGCGGGACCGATCGCTTTCACGGCGCCTTATACGAATACAACCAGAACAGTGCATTCGATGCCGCACCCTATAATTTTGGCAAGCCCTTCACGGTTTCGCCTTTGCACTTCAACAACTTCGGCGGCGCAATCGGCGGACCTGTTCTTCCGAAGACGATCTTCCACAAGTCGTTCTTCTATTTCGACTACGATCGCACAATCAACAACGGCACCGGGAATCAGCAGACAATAACATTACCGAGCACGGCCGAAATGGGGGGTGATTTCACTGGCTTGCCCACCCTCTACGATCCGACCACGCAAACGATCGTTACCACAGGCAGTTGCACCTACGTGGGCACCCAATATTCGGGCGGCTCAATTTCCACTCCGGCCCCTTGTGTGCAGCGCAAGAGTTTCATTTCAGAATACGGAAGCAATAAGATCCCGACGAGCATGATTGACCCGGCTGCGCTGGCAATCCAGAAGTACGAGTTGGCCTCGAAGGGTTACCCGGCTAATGTAGCCGCCTACGCACCGAACAACTTCTCCATCCTCGGTCCTCCGAGCAGCAATCCGTTTATCAAGTGGTTCGGGCGCTGGGACACCGACTTGTCGTCGAATAACCGGCTCACTCTGTCGGAAACGGAAAGCGACAACCCGGCATTTAATGCGGCCATATTTTACCCGTTGAACAACCAGTTCGGCGATGTGAGCCGCGACAACGCCGAGGTTTCCGACGTGTGGACTCTTAGCCAGCACTTCATCAACGAGGCGCGAATGGGCTTCACCGACCAGTTGAACTTCTTCGTGCCTGTGAGTGAGAACCAGGGGTACGCCGCGCTCCTGGACATGTCCAATCTCAAGGCAGACGTCTTCCCGGGTATCGGCATTAACGGATATTACGGTCCCGGCAGCGCCTCGCACTCCATTTACAAAGAGTTTGTGTTCGACCCGTCCGACGTGGTGACTCTGATCAAAGGACGGCATGTTTTGCATTTCGGCGGCGAGTTCCTGATCAACCGTGCCGACTCCACGGCTTGGGGAAACATTAATCCCGGAGCCTACTCCTTTGACGGCGATTACACCGCGGCAGGCGGCGGTGTGACAAATGCCTACGATGGCAACTCCTACGCGGACTTCCTGCTCGGCCAGTCGAATAACTGGAATGCCGGAATAACGCCGGAGTTCGGCGGCCGCTGGAAGGCTCCGCAGCTGTTCATCCAGGATGACATTAAGGCGCGACCCAATCTAACGGTCAACCTCGGCGTGCGCTGGGAGGGCGAGACCGGCTGGCATGAAGTGAAGGGGAACGAGGCGGTTTTTGATCCTGCGGTTCAGAACTTCAACGTCGCCAGCTATGCGATCAACGGGATTGCCCCTGGTGCGCCAGTTCAGGGCGGCATGTGGTACGGGTTCATCGGACAAAACGGCCGCACCTCGCTCCAGGCGCCAAAATACGACATCTTCCTCCCGCGTGTCGGTTTCAGTTGGGAGGTTTCGCCCAACACCGTTCTCCGCGGCGGCATTGGAATCTTTGCCTCCACATGGAGCGAAGATACATACGGCGGCGGTATGGGAAACGCTTTTGGCAGCAGCGGGGGTGAAGGAGACACCACGAACGGCATTTGCCCGATGGTCCAGCTTTCCGCCAATGGAAATTCTCCAGATACGACGGACCCCGGCTGCGGAGTCCCTGGCTACAACCCGGCCAGCGTCAACTCAACATACGTAACCGCACCAACCACTCCATGGGCCAAGAACGGACAGGGACCATCGTATAACGAGTACCACACGCCTGTGCCCACGGCCTATCAGTGGGACCTAACTGCCGAACGGGAGTTCATGAAGAACTGGTCGGCATCCGTTGCCTGGGTCGGCAATCACGGAGATCGCCTCAACTTTCCGGTAGACATCAACCAGGTGCCTGAGAGCATGCTTGGCCCGAACGATGCCCAGTACCAGCCTTACCCGCTCTTCCAGGCAATCAACGGCAGCACCAACAACGGCTACTCCAACTACGACGCTTTGCAGGCAATACTTACAAAGCGCATGAGCTACGGGCTACAGTTCAGCGTCAATTACGATTGGTCCCACTTCCTTGACACGGGAGATTCGTCGGGATGGGCGAACCGATCGGGTTGGTTTAACTACCAGAATGCATACTCGCCGGCCGACGACTACAGCAACTCCAACTTTGACATACGCCATGCGGTCAGAGGAGAAGTTATCTACCAGTTGCCGTTTGGCAGGGGCAGGCAGTTTCTGAACGACAATCTGATAGCCGACGAAGTGCTGGGCGGCTGGCTGATATCGTCGACGTTTATCGGGGAAACCGGCAACCCGATATCGCTCACGACAGCAGGCTATAACAATTCAAATAATCAGTCGGGATCCTATACGCAATACGCAAATCTGGTCGGCAACTACAAGTCGAACGATACTGGTCCGGATGCTACAGGCGGGAACCATTACAAAAGCCTATCGGAGTGGTATAACCTCGATGCCTTTGCTCTCCCTGCTCCCTACACTTACGGCGACTTTCGCAGGAACATCGTCGAGGGGCCGGACCTGACAGATATCAACTTCGCGATGGGCAAAGCCTTCGATCTCTGGCCCGAGCGCGGAGTACAATTCCAGATTCGCGCGAGTGTGAACAACATCCTGAACCACCCGAGCTTCGGACAACCAGGCACCACTCTGGGAGGGCCGCCAAGCGCCGAGATTGGTGGGGCCAGTATCAATAGCGTCACCATTGGCGGGAGGACGATGGAGATGTACGCGCGCCTGTCTTTCTAGTTTTGCGTGCCTCCCACCGGGGAAGGGTGGCTCTGCCGTCCTTCCCTTATTTATCTCTTCTGCCGAAATTGCCAACTATGATGTATTAGCCATGTCCCCGAGATCTGTCCTCCTGATTCTCTCTGCCCTCTCCGCCGTTACAGCCCACGCTTTTTGCCAGACAACGTCCGGAAGCGCAGATCACATTGAGCAGCATGCGCGCCTGGCGCAACAATATCTGCGGGAGCAGCGGCCAGATCTCGCCATCCCCGAACTGGAGAAGGTGACCGGGTTGGACCCACAGAATCTCGACGCGCGAACCAACCTCGGAGTTCTTCTGTTTTTCCGGGGCGACTACAAAGGCGCCGTACCCCAACTGCGCGCCGCCCTCGATATAAAGCCGGATCTGTGGAAGCAGCGTGCCCTCCTCGGACTCGCGGAGGCTCAACTGCAGGAAAAGGATGCCAGTCGCGCCGATCTGGAAGCCGCTTTCCCCTATCTTACCGAACCAAAATTCCAGCTTGACGTCGGGAACGCACTGATTGCCACCTACACCGCGAGCGGCGACCTTGATAAGGCCGCCACCGTAATTGCCGTACTCCTCGCCACTCGGCCTACGGATCCGACGCTGCTCTATCTCTCCTATCGTCTTTATTCCGATCTTGCCGGACGGTCCATCCTTACGCTCGCGCTCAGCGCACCGGAAAGTGCCGAAATGCATCAGGTTATGGCGCGGGAACTCGCCCGCCACGGAGACAATGCCGCCGCCATCGCCAATTATCGTGCAGCGATCGCGATCAATCCCCGTCTGCCGGGCCTGTATACCGAACTCGGCGACCTGCTTTTTCATTCTTCGGACGAGCAGCTGCAGTCCCAGGCAAAGGCCGAGTTTGAAGCTGCCATGGCGCTGAATGCACGCGACGAGAGGGCTGAGCTTTCGATGGGGATGATCGCGGCGAAAGCCGGCGATCTGCAAAACGCTCTCGCCCATGATGCAAAGGCCGTTGAGCTGGATCCGGTGGACAGCGACGCTTATACCGAATACGCCAGGATTCTGACGGAAACGAACCAAAAGTCGAAGGCGCAGGCGATGCTGGAGCGCGCCATTCAGATTGATCCGAGCAACTACGCCGCGCATTACCGCCTGGTGACCCAGTACCGGCAACAGGGGAGGGTTGACGAGGCCCAGCAACAGATGGATCAGTACGTGAAGTACAAGGAGATGAAAGACAAGCTGCAAAAGATCTTCCAGGATATGCGCGTGGCGAGTGAGCAGAATCAGCCCGGTGGCGACAACGGTGGGATGCAGTAGCCAGAGGCTAGCGTGCGGCTTCACTGCCTTTCGGCACCTACCGATTCCGGTGTTTGCCTGCGCTCTGTTTTTCGCAGTAAAAATCGCAACGCCTGCTCCATTCAATGCTGTAGCTCAGCGCGGCGCCCCTACCGACCTTCCGCAACTGGTCGACATAACGCGCTCCACGGGGATCCACTTTGACCATCTCTCGGCGCCCGAAAAGAAGTACATTGTCGAATCGATGAGCGGCGGAGTCGCGCTGATCGACTATGATGGGGACGGCTATCCCGATATCTATTTCACGAACGCACCGAGCGTCGATATGGCACTGGCCGGCAAGAAAGCACGGGGGGCACTATACCATAACAACCGTGACGGGACTTTTACCGACGTTACGGACAAAGCCGGCGTGGGTACTCCATGCTGGGCAGACGGCGCGGCGGTCGGGGATTACAACAACGATGGCCGACCCGATCTTCTGATCACATGCTTCGGCGGGGTCGTTCTGTACCGGAATAACGGCGACGGTACCTTTACGGACGTGACGGCGCAGGCCCGACTCGCGGCTGATCACGGATGGGCGATGGGCGCAGCCTTCGGCGATTACGACAACGATGGATGGGACGATCTCTTCGTCTCGCGATATGTGGACCTAGACCTGCGCGACCTGCCGGTGTTTGGGTCTCTCAAAACCTGCCAGTATCACGGAATCGCGGTGCAATGCGGGCCGCGGGGGCTGAAAGGGCAGCCGGATTCGCTCTATCACAATAACGGCGACGGGACGTTCAGTCACGTTTCGGAACAGGCGGGAGTCAGCGATCCGCGAGGGTTCTTCGGACTGACGGCGGTGTGGTCGGATTTCAAGGACGACGGCGAGCTGGATCTCTTTGTGGCGAACGACGGGGAGCCGAATTACCTGTACCGGAACGATGGCAACGGTCATTTCACCGATGTTGCCCTGGACGCGGGTATCGCCGTGAACGGGGATGGCGCCGAACAGGCGAACATGGGGCTTGCCCTGGGGGACTATCTGCATAACGGCCGCTTCTCGATTCTCATCACCCATTTCAGCGAGGAATACGCTACGTTATTCCGGAACGACGGAAACCTGACCTTCAGCGACGTCTCATTTGCGGCGGGCCTAGGGCGCATCACCTCGCCCTACGTAGGCTGGGGCGACGCGTTCTTTGACTTCGATAATGACGGATGGCCCGACCTCATCCTCGTTAACGGACACGTGTATCCCCAGGTTGACACAAAGGATATCGGAACCCGCTATCGCGAGCCAAAGCTGCTCTTTCTTAACCAGCACAACGGAACGTTTCGCAATGTCAGCAATGTGGCAGGGCCGGCGCTTGAAAATCCCCAGGTGAGCCGGGGTCTGGCAGTAGGCGATCTTTTCCATGAGGGCCACCTGGAAATTGTGGTCGAGAATCTCGAGGGCGAGCCGATGATCCTCCGGGTCGAAGGTGGCCCGCACAATCACTGGGCCAGCTTCGGCCTGACGGCAACGAAAGGGAGTCCACTCGCGCTCAATGCGCGGGTGCGCGTGACGGCAGGAGATCTGGTCCAGCTCGATGAGATTCGCAGCGGGGGAAGTTATCTTTCGCAGAACGACCTGCGACTCCATTTTGGTCTGGGCTCACACGATCGCATGGACAAGGTCCAGGTTTTCTGGCCTTCGGGAGAAAAGGAAGTGCTGACCAACCTGCCTGCCGATCGGTATTACAGCCTACGCGAAGGACAGGGCGTAGTCTCCGAAAGCAAACCACAACCATTGGCGAACCTGCCGTAGGAACAGGGGTACCCTTCAGCGGGGTTGACGCACAGAGACGCAACAGGAAAAGCACCCGACAGGTGGATTTCCTGAGCTTCGGGGTGCATTCGGCGTCAGCGTACCATGTCACCTCCTCTGGTGTTGACAAACGTCCTCAGCATCAGTAAACCTTGTGAACTAGTTCACTAGGCCAGAGTCCGGCCTGAACAAAGCAGAACTGCCCTAGCTGGAGCGCGCAGCACCGGCACGATGGAAGGAACGCTGCAGTCCTTGGACATATGAGAGCTATCCCTGGCTGTCGGCGACTGGCAAAACCTCCTTTATTCCTAATCGGAGACAGGAGGTTCCGATGAAGTCGAAATGGAGTGCCCTGATGCTTGGGATTGCCGCTCTGCTCGGATTGGTTCTGCCCCTCCGACCGCAATCGGTTTATCCAACTCGCCTTGACGATCCCGAGGCGATCTATCTTGGCAGCGCGGCTTTCCCCGTTTATCCAGAAGCGTCAGCCGATAATAGTGCGGTCATCCAGGCCGCCATCGACGCGGCCGAAGCCGAACACGGTGAGGGCATCGTCTTCGTTCCTGAAGGACGGTACCGCATCACCCGAACCATCTATGTCTGGCCTGGCGTGCGCATCATCGGCAATGACGTCCATCGCCCCATTTTCGTGCTTCCGGATAATACCCCGGGCTATCAGAACGATCTCGGCTACATGTTTTTCTTTGCCGGTTCCCGCCCTGACAGCACTCATGTACATTCCCCTTTTCCCCAAGGGCGCGATCGGCCTCCTACGCCGGGTACCGTGCCGCCGAACAACAGCATCCCGGATGCGAATCCTGGAACATTCTATTCGGCAATGAGCAATGTCGATTTCGATCTTGGCTCCGGAAATCCAGCTGCGGTAGCGATCCGTTTCCACGTTGCGCAGCACTGTTATCTCTCTCACATCAACTTTCACATTCGGTCGGGTCTCGCCGCTCTCAAAGACATCGGCAATGAAGGCGAGGACCTGCACTTTTACGGAGGCAAATACGGCATCGTCACCGTCAGGCCCTCTCCCGGCTGGCAGTACACGCTGCTCGATTCCACCTTCGAGGGTCAGAGCATCGCCGCGATCAGGGAACACGAGGCCGGTCTGACTCTGGTTCACGATTCATTCCGCAATGTTCCACAGGCTGTTGACATCGACGCAGGCTACCCCGATGAACTATGGGTCGAGAATTCACGCTTCGAAGAAATTACCGGCCCTGCGATTACAATCAGCGACGAGAAGAATGCACGGACAGAAATCAACGTCGTCAACGCGATCTGCCACAACGTAAGGACCTTCGCCCGGTTCCGTGAAAGTGCCCAAACTATCGCCGGCCCTGCCGGCAATTACGAAGTGAGTTACTTCGAGCACGGGCTTGCGATGCGCGGTCCAAAGGATAAGGGTGAAGTCCGGACCAGCTTCAACGCGCATCCCATTACTACGGTTCCTCCATTCGGCGCGCCCGCCATTCCGCTGCTTCCACCAGAGAATACGTGGGTGAATCTCCGCTCGCTCGGCGTCAAAGGCGACGGCGCAGTCGACGATACCGCGGCAATCCGCAAAGCCATCGCGGAACATCCCGTTTTGTACGTGCCCATGGGCCGCTATATCGTCACGGGGACTATCACGCTTCGCCCGGATACCGTGCTCGTAGGTTTGCATCCCAGCATGACTCAATTCGACGTCCCGGACGGTACGCCGGTGTTTCAGGGGCCAGGGACCCCAGTTCCGCTGCTTGAAGCACCTCAGGGTGGCCACAATATGGTGATCGGCATCGGCCTCTACACTAACGGTATTAACAGCCGTGCTGTTGGCGCTCTGTGGATGGCGGGCGCGGATTCCCTGATGGATGACGTACGCTTTCTCGGTGGCCACGGCACTAATGCGCCGGATGGCAGGCGGATTGATCCCTACAACAACACCCATACCGCCGATCCCGATATCAATCGTCGCTGGGACAGCCAGTATCCCAGCTTGTGGGTAACCAAGGGAGGAGGCGGCACCTTCGCGGACATTTGGACGCCGAGCACCTTCGCCCAAGCCGGGATGTACGTTTCCGACACCGACACGCCCGGTCATGTTTACGAGCTTTCCAGCGAGCACCATGTGCGTAACGAAGTGAAGATGGTGCGCGTGAAAAACTGGGAGATCGACGCGCTCCAAACCGAAGAGGAACGCGGCGAGAGCGGCTTTGCGCTGCCGCTTTCCATTGAGCAGTCGTCCAACATCACAATCGCCAACTACCATGGCTATCGGGTGGTCAGCAGCTATCAGCCGTTCCCCTCCGCCATTCGCGTTTCTGATTCGAGCAGGATTCATTTTCGCAATGTGCAAGTAAACAGCAACAGCAAGGTGCCTTTCGATAACTCGGTCATCGACGGGACCGATCAGGCACAGGTCCGCGCCGAAGAATTCGCTTCTCTCGATCTACCGGGCGCCCCGGGCACGCCGGAGCCGAGCCATTTGACTGAGGTTCTCGCTTCCGGCGCAAGCCTCAAAAAGCTGGCGACGGGGTTTTTCAGCATTTCCGGCGGGGCTGTGGATCCCAGCGGGCAACTCTACTTCGTGGACGCGCACTGGCAGCGTATTTACCGTTGGTCCCAGCAGAACCACCAGGCCGTCGTGATCCGCGACAACCCTCTCGATCCCATCAACATCGCATTCGATCGCGCCGGCGATCTGCTAGTTGTCTCATATCAGGGAAACGGAACCGTTTACACCTTTCGCCCTGACTCGCCGGAGACTGAGATGACGCTGCTCAAGCCGCAAGCGGCGCAGCCGCGTTCCGGAATGACGGCATTTGTGCCTGTTGATGTCTGGTCCCGGCCAGAGCTTTCGGTCAAGACACCGTGGCAATATGTCTCTCCAGACGGGAGTGTATTCATCCCAACAAGCGACGCCTTTGTCAAAGGCGAACTACGCTGGGGCACCAAGCTGGCGAATGTGCTGCACTCCTTTGGCCTCGAGAGTGTCGTTCCCGGATACCCTGTCTATATCACGGATCAGTCGGATCAGAGAACCTACAAGGTCGATGTCCCGCCTGACGGAACATTCGGTGCGGTCACACTCTTTGCCGAGCGCGGAGGACAAGCTGTAGCACAGGACAAGAATGGCAACGTTTACCTTGCAGCGGGCCAGGTCATTGTCTACAGTCGGGACGGAAAGCTCTTAGGGGAAATTGACGTTCCCGAGCGGCCAATCGATCTGGTGTTCGGCGGAGCCGACCGCCGTACTCTCTACATCCTTACACACGGCTCGCTGTATGCGGTCCAAACGAAACTACCCGGCCTCTAAGACAGATTCTTATGGATTTCTAACGATTCCGGCTTCGCCATTCACCCACGGCACCAATAGACTCCCAATTGGAGAAGCTTAGATCAAGTTGCATTGCTCAACTCGACCTACACGATCTGCACTCTATTGTTCGCCCGGAGCAGGAAGAGACTTGAGAAGTCCCAATCTGTTCAGGGCCATAAGTGGAACACAATATTAATAGAAGGAGGCAAGCGATTACCATGACGATGACACGACGGCAATTCGCCCTATCGCTCGCGGCAACCAGCACGTTGCGCACATCCCTGTTCGACCCGCCCCTTTCCCCATTAGGAGTTCCTCGCGGTATCGTTCCCGGACGCGTGACGTGGGCGCACGATCCGGCGGCTGTCACCTGGGATGGAACGGGTTCCTGGTGGAAGGACTCCAACAACGACCAGGCTGTGATTGACCGCATGGTCTCCAATTCCATCTGCGGCCTGGCAAAACAAAAAAGCGATGCTCAGGCGTGGAAAGCCATCTTTCAATACTTCAACGGCGCGCATGGTCGCGGTAACAACGGTTACAGAACCGGTGAAAAGATCGCGATCAAGGCAAACCTGAACAACACGACGGACCATGGCACAATCGACCGCCTGAACTCCTCTCCGCATCTGCTTCTCTCGCTCGTCCGGCAGTTGACTGGTCCGGCGAAAGTGCCGCAAGCATCTATCGCCGTCTTTGATTCCAGCCGGTTCATTCCTGGCAATCTTTACAACAAGATTCACGGTGAATTTCCTGGAGTTGTGTTCGTCGACCATATCGGCGGCGATGGACGAATGAAGGCCGAATTCAAGCCCAACGCGATCCCTTTCTCCATTCCAACCCGCAACGCCAAAGGGCTTGATACCACGGTCGTCGATGCTACCTACCTCATCGATGCGGCGTTGTTGAAAGGGCATGTTAGTTCAGGGGTCACGCTTTGTGCAAAGAATCTGTTCGGCGCGACGAGCATCTACACCGACTGGCGCAAGAACGCACACGATGGCTTTCCGCACGATCGGGACGGTTCTCCGAGTTACTCCGCATTCGTGGATTTCCTTGGTCATAAGGACCTTGGGCAGAAGACCATCCTCTTTATGATCGACGGGCTCTACGGAAGCGACAATGCGGATGGCCCTCCGCGACTCAAATGGAAAATGCCCCCTTTCAACGATGCCTGGCCGAGCAGCATCTTCATGTCGCTGGACCCTGTGGCAGTTGATTCGGTCGGCTTCGACTTTCTGACATCGGAATGGCCTCATCTCGTGGATATCGCGAACGCCGACAATTACCTGCGCGAAGCCGCTCTGGCAAACGACCCACCCTCCAAAACATTCTATGATCCTGAACGCAACGGCGTCCGTAGCCGCAGCCTCGGGGTATTTGAGCACTGGAACAATGGGATTGAAAAAAAGTACTCGCGCAATCTCGGCAAAGGGCGCGGGATCGAGCTATTCGAGGTCAGCTGACCATCACTGCGGGGAGTGCGAGATGAGCCGGAAGGAAATGTCAATCTGTTTGTTGGCCGCATCGATGCTGCTTGCAACTGCGTTTTCTCAGTCGTTTCCGATCCAGTACAAGGGCGTCCCCTTCCACGACAGCCGCTATCAGGGCGGTCCGCAGAAAATACCGGGACGGGTCATGTGCGCCTATTACGATTTGGGCGGTGAAGGAGTGGCATATCACGATACCGACTCTCAGAATCACGGCAGTGGAGAGTTGAACCCGGCCGATGGGACCTATCTCAACGAATTTCGCATCCATGAAGGTGTGGACACGTCCTACACGAAGTTCAACCGTAAGCCCGTTCCGATTGACGACAATCCGTTCGACAAGATTGTTCCCCCGCCAGACTTGCTCTATGTTGGCTGGACCGAGCCTGGCGAGTGGTTCAACATAACGGTCAACGTGGCGCACGCGGGAATCTACGCTGCAGATCTTCTTTACACATCGAATCGCGGCGGAACCATATCAGTCGATGTGAATGGAAAGGACGCCACAGGCCCTCTGCAAATCGTCTCGACTTATAATCCTTCCGACCAGGTGGCTTGGCGCCAATGGCACCACTGGAACCTGGCCACGCAACTGCTCAAGGTTCGTCTCATGAAGGGGAGGAATGTTCTCACCGTCCACATCCTGACCGGAGGCAACATAAATTTGGCTTATTTTGACTTCAGAGGCGATCGCTGACGAAAGGGATGCCGATGGTCACATCTCGGCTCAGACGTTGACTCCGCGCGTATCAGCGCCGTCGCTACTTGAGAACGGATCGCAGAGAACTCATCCATAGGTGGAGCCGGGGCCGAGCCGAGGCTTCGGTGAGGAGACTTCGAATGAATGCAATCAGTCGCCGCCACTTTCTCGCTACTACTGCCATAACGATTGCCGCAATGCATCTGCGGGCGCAATCCGCGGCCCAGGTAACGTTGACGATTCCGCCGAGGCGAGCGGACCGCGCATGCCGGAGGATTCCGTGGGTCTCTCGTATGAGGTGCAGCAGCTTGTGGACCCAACGTTCTTCTCGGCAGAGAACACGGGCCTGATCCGCGAGTTCAGAGCGCTGGACCCGCACGGCGTGCTGCGGCTGGGCGGAAATACGAGCGAATTTGAGTGGTGGAAGCCGAGCCCGGCATCGCCGGAGCCCGAACATCCGCAGACACGCGAGGTTGTGGGGAGCCCAGGGCGCAGTATTACCCGGTCACCGCCGAAGCGGTCCGCAACCTCGCTGCGTTTCTGCGGGCGACGGGATGGACCTGTCTGTACGGGATCGGAATGGGGACCAACACGCCGGAGCACGCGGCGGAGGAGGCGGAGTACGTCGCCAAAACACTGGGCGAGAGACTGCAGTACTTCCAGATCGGGAACGCCGGCATCTGCGCGACCCGAACACGTGGAACGCGAAAACTTACCTTGAAGAATGGCTGACCTTCGCCCGGGCGGTAACCAAGGCCGTGCCGGCAGCACGATTTGGCATGCCTGATGTGGCGGCCAATGTCAGCTGGCTGACCCAGATCGCCGAGATTTGGCCCTCCATCCAAAATCCGCCTCACATAACGACACTGACGCACCACTATTACTTTGGCGGCCCGGCAACGAACTCCCAGGTGAGCATCCCCAACCTGCTGAAGCCGGCGACCATGGTACGCGTGCAGCAGACCGCCGACACAGCCAACGCTGCTGCAGGCAGGATGGGCGTGCGCGTGCGCATGACCGAGGGCAACACGTGCTATCGCGGCGGCAAGCCGGGCGTGTCGGACGTGTTTGCGGCGGCGCTGTGGTCGGCAGACTACTCGCTGCTACTGGCCAGTAACAACTATTCCGGGGTAAACCTGCACGGCGGCACGGGCAAGTCCGTGGCGAACTCCGTAGGCGGAAGCCTGCCCGGTGACGTCATGCTGAAGGACGCGGGGGCAACGCCGGAGCAGATTGCGAGCCACCCCCACCCCTTCTACACGCCGATTGCGACATTCGGAGACAATACTCCCTGGAGCCGGTAGCGTACGGGCTAAAGTTCGCTGGTGCGCTATGTGGGGCAACTTTGGTGAAGGCGGATCTGACGGGTCAGATACAGGCCTCGGGCGTGGATGCGACGGCGTACGCGGCAAGACTCCCGAACGGGGCGAGGACCATCGTGATCCTGAACAAAGATGCAGAGCGGGATCTGGAGCTGGCGATCGATTTTGGCGCAGCCCATGGCGCAGTCGATATGGAAAGGCTGCACGCCCCGGCGATGGACGCGCGCGAGGCACACATTACAGCTGAACCGGAGCACGGCAGGCTGCGCCGAGGTAGGTTCGACATAATGGTGCCGCACGCGTCGGGGATGCGCATGACTGTGAGGTAACGATCCTAGGCTGCTATCTTCAAGGCGACTTGCCCGCTCCGAACTCCCAGAAGCCCGAAGACTTGGATGCCGGTTCCCTTGTACCACTCGGTCCTCTGGGTTTGTTCGCCAATTATGCGTTGCCGAAGTGTTCGGCGACAATCTGTCCAGCCGCATATGTCGGGGCGCCAAAAACGCAACCACTTTAGGTTCCAGATCATTCGGAGCGAGGCGACCATCTAGAGTTTCTTTCCGCCTCTTCGACAAGCTGCCCTGAGCCATGCTCGCGTTGAGCCGCTACCAACGATCACAATGTCGTACTCTTTTGTTGAGGCCTTCTTGGCCATGAGGGTAGTGCGGATGACCGACAATACCTCTACGGCGCTTATCACAGGTGGAACGAGCGGAATTGGTCTCGCGACAGCCAAAAAACTCGCCCAGCTTGGCATTCACGTTTTGGTTGTGGGGCGAAATGCGGAGCGCGGGAAAAAGTCGGTCGACGAAATTCGAGCCGGAGGAGGTAAAGCAGATTTTATTTCCTCCGAGCTTCTGGGCGCTGAGAGCGCTCGCGAAGTAGCCAGGAAAGCGATCGAACTCGGAAATGGCCATGTCGATATTCTCATTAACAATGCTGGCATCTTTCCCTTCGGGCCTACGCATGAGATGACGGAAGAGCAGTTTGACCGCGTGTATTCCACGAACGTGAAGGCGCCGTATTTCCTCGTCGCAGAGCTCGCTCCTCCGATGGCCAATAGAGGCAAAGGGGCCATAGTGAATATTTCCACGATGGCTGCCGATTACGGGGCGCCCGGAATGAGCCTCTATGGTTCGAGCAAGGCCGCAATCAATCTGTTAACGAAAACCTGGGCTGCCGAATATGGACCAAAGGGTGTCCGCGTGAACGCAGTGAGTCCAGGACCTACGCGCACGGAGGGTACGGAGGCGATGGGCGAGGGTCTCGAACAGCTAGCCGCCCAGGCGCCCGCGGGACGTCCGGCAACGGCCGATGAAATTGCAGAAGCAATTGTCTTCCTGGCGACAGACCGTGCCAGCTTCATTCACGGTGCAAGGATAGCCGTGGATGGAGGGCGCACCGCCATCTGAATAAATCCGGCAATTCAGCCGCCTGGGTCTGATATGGGTTCGATAATGGTTCCCGATCGCTCCTTACAGCGGCAAATGAATACATTCCTGCCACTTGTTTTCTTCAATTTCGAACCTTGCTCTTCGCTGTAACGGCAGGGGGCGCGGGTCCGAGCCCCGTCGCCTCCGCCAGGATTTCCAAGTCCGACTCTGAGACCTCGGTCCTAAAATCATCGTGGCGTAGATTAGTGACGCGGCGATCGTGCACTCGTTGACAGTGCCCCTTTTAGCGGAATGTGGACGCACATTTCCTAGGTGCTTTATATTGAGGCTGTTGCTACAATCGAGGTGGGCCATGGCTCGCAAGCACGATCTTCCCACGAAGCCGTTGTCGATGCGCCCAGATCGCCCGCGGAAGTTCTACGGTGCCAATCTAGCCGAAGTTTTCCGGACACCGGCGTATGATTGCTCCATTAAGAACGAGTGTGGCATGCCCGACTTCGCCCTCACTAGGCTCAAGGGTGGATCGATAGAGATGCAGCGGGCGCCGGCCTATCCTGAGGACCGCGCCATGCTCATCTGCGTGGCTTTAGCTCCAACTCCAGTTGATCGGTGGCGCGCCCGAATCGCCGGACAAGAAGTCGGCGTTTCTCATTCGATCGCGTTCGCAACGACGGTAATCGATCTTATGAAGCCGATGGAAATGTGGGCGGCAGGTCCGTTCGACTATCTGCACTATTATGTGTCGCGCGATCTGCTGGACAGAGTTGCAGCAGACAACAGGATCGCACCGGTTGATTCGTTTCGGATGGTTTTCTTTGAAAGGGACCTCGTCGTTGCTCAATTGACCAAGACCATCCTCAGCCAGGTACGCAACCGTGAGCCGCTCAATGTGCTTGCATTAGAGGATGTCTCCCTTCTTGTGAGCACACATCTTCTGCAACACTATGGAAACGGCAAGGAAGCTCTCCGGGCGCAGCCGAGCCTGGAGATCTGGCAAAGGATTCGCGCCGAGGAAATGTTGCGCGCGCATCTTGAAGGCGAGATCAGAATTGCGGACCTGGCAACTGCCTGTCAGCTCTCCCCGAGTCACTTCTCTCGTTGCTTTCGCCAGAGCTTTGGCACTTCAGTTCATCAATGGCTCATCAAGCTTCGAATCGACACAGCGAAGAATCTCCTCCGCGAACCCGAACTGAGTCTGGCTGAGGTGGGGTTTCGGTCGGGATTTTGTGATCAGGCTGCCTTCACACGCGCGTTTACCACGCTTGAAGGGACAACGCCGTTTCGCTGGCGCAGACTGAACGGTCATGGCGCGATTGCTACTGACCACCTTGTCTCTCGTGAGTTGCGCCCTCGTTAGTCGCTTCTATAGAAGCAACGACCCGCTTCACCGAGAACTGTGCTTTTCTGTCCGCGTCCGGGTCCCGAAGAGAATGGCTAGAGACATGGTGGCTCAGATAGATCCCAAGCAAGTCCCACGCCAACTGGGCGATGTCAGTATCCTGCAACAAGTGTCGCTTGTCGATCGCATCACGGATCAACATGATGAGGGTCTGCCGCCAGACAGATTCCGCAGCAGCAGCAGCCTCTCGCACAGTTCCCGGCAAGAAGCTCAACTCGACAATGGCCTGGGCAATTGGACAACTACCCGGCAGTCCTGCCCTCCTCGTCCATCCGATCCATACATTTAGGTAGCGAATCAGCGACGGCAACCCGCCTCCAACGCTGGTGTTGGCTCCGAGGCAGGTACGGCTCCAAAGGTCCAATGCAGCATCGATAATGGACCGCTTCAGGTCGCCCAGATGTGGAAAATGCGCAACAACACCACTCTTTGACAGGTTCGCGCGGAGTGCAACCGAACCAAAGGTGATCTTGCAAAGTCCCTCTGCACTCGCCAAATCAAGCCCAACCCTAAGGACGCGGGTTCTGGTTTCTTGACCGGACACTGATCGTCCTCTACTTGTTCTCTACAAAAGCTCTTTTTCATTCCGACGTGGTAAGCGACGCAGCTAGTAGCCTGGCAGAAATATGGTAGGCATACACCACTTCGGAGGATTGCCGATCTTCGTCCTATTTGTCGATTCGGACCGAAATTTAGAGCCCAAGCGCAGCGCATTAATCGGCGAAAGGACCATGAATCCTTCTCGGAACCAGCAGTTCTGAAAGTCGTCTCATTCAACCACGGTCATTCTGTACAAGAATGACCGTTCTTTTTGCCGTTACGCTCCAGGAGGTGCCTTCGACTCAAGAACGCTTCGTTCGTGGTCTTTCGGTTTTGGCCGGAGAATTTGCTCAAAATCACCTGACGCAACAGAGCTGTTCATGATGACATCATCGAACCCAGCAAACGCTTACGGTGCGCAAATGGCGAAGTATTTCACCATGAACCAACCGCCCACTGTTGCGATCGATTCTGCGGTTTCCGTCGTCCGGCCGCAATTGGCGATTACCCGGCTGATTGCACGGAGCGGCATCCCGGAACGAACTGCGTCCATTCCATCTGAAAGGGCCTATGTCGTTTCACTTCATCTCAATCATGCGAATTCCGGAGAATGGGAACTCTGGACCGACGGCAAGCACACAAAGACGGGGGCGTGGCCGGTGGGCGGAGTCGCAATGTGCGACCTGGAGTCAAATTCGAGTATTCGAAATCCGGGCCCGATCGACTGGATCCACTACCTTGTTCCGCGTGCAACCCTGGATTCCCTCACGGACGATGCCGGCGTGCCCGGAGTTAAACGCCTCTATTGTGTTTACGGAACCTCCGACCCGACACTCCATCACCTAACGCAATCCATTTTGCCGTGCCTAAATAAGCCGGAATTGTTCTCGCAGTTGTTCATGGATTCCTTCACCATGATGGTTTGTTCACACCTTGTCGGGCGGTATGGCCGGCTTCGCGAAGCTATTCCACAGCATAAAGGTGGTCTGGCACCGTGGCAGAAGCGTCGCGTTGTGGAATTGCTTCGCGAGCATCTGGACGGTGAGATAAAACTGGCGACACTTGCCGATGAATGTAGGCTTTCCGTCAGTCATTTTGCGCGTTCATTCAGGGTATCGTTTGGGGCCTCCGCACATCGTTACTTGATTCTGCAGCGCGTTGAGATCGCGAAGGTCCTTTTGTCGGAGACACCTAACGCGCTGGTGGAGATTGCAGCACAGACTGGATTTTCGGATCAAGCCGCGCTTACACGAATGTTTGCAAACATCGTTGGTACAACTCCGGCGAAGTGGAGACGTGAACACTCACGTCGCAGGAGCTTTGTCGAAATACCCAAACTCCAAGTCCCTCAACTACCCGAGTAGATCCCATCATCAAGCTCGGCGGCCCGGGGCGGTGTTGCCCGGAACCGTCTCTGGACGCCATATCTTCGCAGATTTGACCTTCGGCTAGAGGTCTCGCGTTTAACACGAGCCCAGGGTCGTCTTTTCGGCTGCCTTTACTCCGCGCTTGAGCAGGATTCTACAAAAAGGGTTCATGTTTTCAAGAGTGTCATGCTCTTTCCTGACTATGGTTGGTTGCATGTGCCGGACTCGATAGCCGAATCGCTGAATCTCACACTCGAGAGGAGAAATGATCATGAAGAAAACTTACCCGGTTGTAGTGCTACTCGCTGTATTGGTGAGCCTGACCCTGTGGCTGGGGAAAACTTCTAGCGTTGCAGCAGCGCCTCCAGCCGGCATCAAAAACGTAGTGCTCGTTCATGGTGCTTTCGCGGATGGCTCCGGCTGGGAAGCCGTTGCAAAGTTACTTGAGAAGGATGGGTATAAGGTGTCGGTGCCACAGGAACCAGAGACATCCTATGCCGAGGACCAAAAGTATACGAAGGCCGCAATCGACGCCATGGGGGGGCCCGTCGTCCTTGTCGGCCACAGCTATGGCGGCTCGGTCATTACCGAAGCCGGCAACGATCCAAACGTTGCAGCACTGGTCTACATTGCCGCGTTTGCTCTCGATGAGGGCGAGAGCTGCGCTTCGATCGAACAGGCTGTGCCGCAAGCGTCCAAGGCGTTCAAGCCGGACAGCAACGGGAACTGGTGGATCGATCAGGATCATTTCGCCGCCGACTTCGCAGCGGATATACCTCCTGCCGAGTCCCATTACATGGCTATTTCGCAGGTGCCGATCTCCACTGATTCGTTCACCCACAAGGTCACAAATCCCGCTTGGAAGACCAAGCCGACGTGGTACATGGTGGCCAGCTCAGATCGGTCGATCAATCCGATACAGGAGCGCATGATGGCTAAGCGCGCCGATGCGAAGACGGTCGAAGTGGATTCCAGCCACGTGGCCTATATGTCCCATCCGAAGGAAGCGGCCAAGCTCATCGAAGATGCTGCCACACACGCACACGTCAACTAGCAGCCAACAGGTCTTTACGTTGCAACTGCGATCTACGCCTCGCGCGGCACGAAAACGGTTATGCGCGACGACGTTCAACATCGAACATCAACTGATCCGGCTGGATCGTTGCCCAAAGGAGAATAATCGTGAATCAGCATATTAAGAACGTAGTTCTTGTGCATGGAGCTTTCGCAGATGGTTCCGGCTGGAAGAGGGTTGCCGACATCCTGAAGCATGATGGCTACAAGGTGTCAGTGGTGCAGCACCCCGAGACTTCCTACGCCGACGACCAAAAGTACACAAAGGCTGCAATCGACGCCATGGGCGGCCCGGTCGTCCTCGTCGGACACAGCTACGGTGGGTCTGTCATCACCGAGGCTGGCAATCATCCGAACGTTGCAGCGCTTGTTTATATTGCCGCTTTTGCGCTCGATGAAGGTGAAAGCTGTGCGTCGATCGAAACGGCTGTGCCGCAAGCCTCCAAGGCGTTCTTCGCCGACAGCAACGGGCTTTGGTGGATCGACCAGGCGTATTTCGTGGCTGACTTCGCAGCGGACATCCCACGGGATGAAGCAGAGTTCATGGCGATAGCACAGGTGCCGATTTCTACTGATGCGTTCACCCATCAGGTCAAGAATCCCGCCTGGAAGCACAAGCCCACCTGGTACATGGTGGCGACCGAAGACCGATCAATCAATCCGGAGCAAGAGCGCATGATGGCGAAGCGCGCCAAGGCCAAGACGGTCGAAGTGAAGTCGAGCCATGTGGCCTATATGGCTTTTCCCAAGGAAGCGGCCACGCTCATCGAAGAAGCTGCCACTTCCGTCAATGGGTAATTTCGCGCCTGCGGACAAAATGATTTCCGCCGATCCGATCCCGGTCGGCGGAGATTTTGGGTGGATATAGACATCCCAGGAGGGCGAAACGATGGACCACATCAATGTAAAAGGGCAGGGCGGCACATTCCTCGCCTATATCGCAAGACCGAAGAACTTGCCAACTCCCGCTGTTGTTGTTCTGCAGGAACTGTTTGGCGTGAACGCCGACATCCGCAAGCACTGCGATGAATTGGCGGAACAAGGCTATCTCGCGGTGGCCCCAGACCTCTACTGGCGGCAGGAGCCGGGCGTCGACCTGAACGTCACTTCCCAAGCCGACTGGGATCACGGCCTTCGCCTCTATCAGACTTATGACAGAGATGCCGGCGTAAAGGACATCAAGGATACCATCGACGCAGTTCGCAATCTCCAGGAATGCAACGGCAAGGTTGCCTTGCTCGGCTATTGCCTTGGCGCGCTGATGGTCTTCATGACAGCCGTGCGTGACGACGGTATCGACGCCGCGGTCTGGTATCACGGCGCCGATACAGATAAATATCTTGGAGAGGTCGATGGGCTTCATGCGCCCATCCTCATGCATCTAGCCGAAGAAGATGAATTCATTTCCAAGGCTGCCCAAGCGGAGATCAAAGCGGCACTTGCAACGAGACCAAATGCGACGGTGTATAGCTACCCCGGGCAGAGTCATGCCTTCTCCCGCCATAACGGAAAACACTACAACGCCGCCGCGGCTCACCTTGCCAACGGTCGGACGAGCGAATTCCTGAATCGCCAATTACGATGACTGCCAGATGATCTCAGGGAAACTACTCGGTCGCCGGTAGTAGCTGTGGTATCTTCACCCAAAACGCCGTCGCCCAGGATGGCACAAAGGCTAGAGTTCGTTCGCTTTGCGGAGTGGCCCAAAGGATTGAAAGAAGCCAGAATGATCAGAAAACTTGAGATGGAACGGTTTACAGTGACCTCCTCGAAGCCATTCGACGTGGTCGTTGCAGCCATCAAGGCATCGATTGGTCACCCAAATATGGCAGAACTCTGGCAAGCAACCCAGCGAGCGGCAACTGCCGCCGAACTAGAGGCCGCCATACAGCCCGTCCTAGGCGAGAGTGGTCTGATGCAATTTGTCGATTTCGATCACGGGACGATTGTTCGCATTGGGACAGAGAATCACACATCCAGAATCATGCGTCTCGTCATTGGGAATCCTCTTATCATGAAAGAAATGGCAAAGCATGTTCCAGATGCCGGCTCCTATGCTCCGGTTACCGTCCTTGTGGATGAGCGCACGGATGGCGTGCATATTTCGTATGACAGAATGGGGAGCCTCCTGGCACCTTATGGAAATCGCGATGCGCTGCGCGTGGGTCGCGAGTTGGACGCTAAAGTCGAAGAGCTCTTGAGACAAGCTGCAGCGTAAGACGGAGTCAGCATGACCTCTCGGGGGTTGTCATGGATAGACATCTTGTTCTCGCCACATCCAATTCGACGATCCGCTGCTCACCAGAGAACTTCATATTGGACGCGGAACGCTGGCTCGCTGCTCTCTACCGGTGTGTACGGACGGGTTATGGCGACGATGCAGCCCACGTTGTGGCAGACTGCTGGCTGCGAGTCTTTGAAGAACAACTCGAAGGATCGAGCGAACTTCCAGAGTTGACAAGAATCACTGCGACAGCAATCGCTGTCTTCGTATCTCGATTGGTGCTAACCAGGCCTTAGCGCTCATCGACCGATGTTCCAAAAATGACTCCACACTACGGGCTGATGCCCCCCGCTAGGTCACTCCGTCTCAAAATCGGTGGAGACACTGAGTTCCTTCCATATGCGTGCTTCCTCTAATCGCGCAAGATCGTTCTTCTCCACGGCGGCATACGCATCGCTGCCGAGCAACAGTCGCAACGGAGGGTTTCGCTCCTGCGTCAGCTGGATGATCGCCTGAGCCGCCTTTTTCGGATCACCAGGCTGCTTCCCGTTGTAATTGCGCTGAAATCTTGCGGTAGCTCCAACAGTCGAGTCGTATGCGGGATGACCTTCGCTCAGTTCGGTGGAACTCCCCGCGAAGTCCGTGCGGAACCCACCGGGTTCAACAA
>Ga0210398_10000667_pt1 | contig 38201 bp, 35 predicted proteins | sample IncBWC4OmetaG_FD_161047 | JGI IMG/M metagenome (GOLD analysis project Ga0210398, IMG submission 161047) | Forest soil microbial communities from Barre Woods Harvard Forest LTER site, Petersham, Massachusetts, United States - Inc-BW-C-4-O | ecosystem: Environmental > Terrestrial > Soil >... | reverse complement strand
TAATCGAGCTTGTTGTTCGGATACATGAACGGCTGGCCGACGGAATATTTGTAGGCCATGGCGGCCAGCGTCGGCATTTTCGCGATCATGCGGATCGAGGCGATCATGCGCTGCTGCGGATCGGTGATGTCGGTGGAGTCGTGATAGAACGCCGACAACGCGCCGACCGAACCGACCATGACGGCCATGGGATGGGCGTCGCGCCGAAAACCCTGGAAGAACCGGCTCATCTGCTCGTGCACCATCGTGTGATGGATCACGCGGTCGACGAAATCGGCTTTCTGAGCGGCGGTCGGCAGTTCGCCGTAGAGCAGGAGATAGCAGGTCTCGAGGAAGTCGCCGTGCTCGGCCAGATCGTCGATCGGATAGCCGCGATAGAGCAAAATCCCGGCACCGCCGGCGATATAGGTGATCTTGGATTCGCAAGAGCCGGTCGAGGTGAAACCCGGATCGTAGGTGAAGATGCCGGCCTCGGCGTAAAGCTTGGAAATGTCGATCACCTCGGGGCCGATCGTCCCGTCGTAGATCGGAAAATTGTAGTCCTTGTCGCCGAGTTTCAGCGTGCCGGTCTTGATGTTGGCGCCGGTCTTCGCGTCCATGATCGTATCCTCGAATTAAGTGGCAGCCGAAACGGCAGGCGGCGGGCGGTGGTCAAACAAGCGGCAGCCCGATCCGGCCGATATGGGGGTAGCTTAGCAAAGTGTGCACTGCAAGATAATAGGCATGTGACAAGCCGCGCGCGACGTAAACCCTCATATATTTAAGCGCTTTGCGCGCCGGTCTGGTCTGCGACGCGAGCGAGGCTCTCGGCCTTGCCGAGCACTGCCAAAACCTCGAAGATTCCGGGCGACGTGGTGCGGCCGGTCCAGCGCCGCCCGCAGCGGCTGAGCGATAGCGCCGAGGTTTGCGCCTTTTACGTTCGGCAAAGGTGCGGACCGCTTGTTCGGTCGTCTCCGCCGTCCAGGGCTCGAGGGCGGCCAGGTCGGCACCGATATCGGCCAGCAAAGTCTTGGCATCGGGCGTCAGCAGCGCGGCCGCCTTGTCGTCCAACGCGAGCGGTCGATCGGCCAATAGAAACTTAGCGCCATCAATGAGATCGAGGAGCGTCTTGGCGCGTTCCTTTAAGCTTGGCATGGCCTTGAGCCATTGCTGGCGCAGCGCCGGCGTCATCTTGGCGGCCAACCGCTCGCCGCCCTCGATGTGGGGCAGGAGCTGGTCGATGGCCGCGAGCAGGTCCGCATCCGCACTCTGCCGGATGTAATGGCCATTGAGGCTTTCCAGCTTGGCGAAATCGAAGCGCGCCGGCGAGCGGCCGATCTGCGGCAGGTCGAAGGCGGCGATCATCTCCGCGGTGGAGAAGATTTCCTGGTCGCCATGGGCCCAGCCGAGCCGCACCAGATAATTGCGCAGCGCCACCGGCAGGTAGCCCATAGCCCGATAGGCATCGACGCCGAGCGCGCCGTGGCGCTTCGACAGTTTTGAGCCGTCGGGGCCGTGAATGAGCGGAATATGCGCCATCACCGGCACCGGCCAGCCGAGCGCGTCGTAGATCTGCTTCTGCGGCGCCGCATTGGTCAAACGGTCGTCGCCGCGGATGATGTGGGTGACGCCCATGTCGTGATCGTCGACCACCACGGCGAGCATGTAGGTCGGTGAGCCGTCGGAGCGAAGCGGCACGAGGTCGTCGAGGATTTCGCTTTGCCAAACGACGCGACCCTGCACCTGGTCCTCGATCACGGTCTCGCCGGTGAGCGGCGCCTTGAGCCGGATCGCCGGTTTTACGCCGATATGGAGAAAACCGGTGGGCGAGGGGCAAAACGGGTGACGACAGCCATTGCTATCCTGATCCGCGGGCGCGGGCTCGTTTAGCACGGTTGCGGGTTAAGGGCAGTATGAGACTTGTTTCCCGGGCGCAGCGCAGCACCATAAGCGCGTTCACGCGCGTCTTGCGCGCGCTTTGGTGGTGCGCTGCAGACCCGGGATCGTCGCGGACTCAGAGCCGGGAGCGATCCCGGATCAGCGATGCACCGTTTCACGCTGCATCGCCGGGAAACACAGGGCTTGACCCCGCAGGCCAACTTGTCCAATCCGGGGCGCAATCGCATCTTAGGCTTCGGCGCGCTGCCCGGTTGTTTCGGCGGCGCCTAACGGATTGATCCATGACGGTTGTCGAGACCCCGGTAAAGGAGCCCGCTCGCGAAGCGGGCCAGGATTTCATTCGCGATATCGTGCGCGCCGATCTGGCGTCCGGGCGGCACAAGGCGATTGTCACGCGCTTTCCGCCGGAGCCGAACGGCTACCTGCATATCGGCCACGCCAAGTCGATTTGCCTCAATTTCGGCATCGCCGAGGAGTTCGGCGGCCACTGCAATCTGCGCTACGACGACACCAATCCGACCAAGGAATCCCAGGAATATATCGACGCCATCGAGCGCGACGTGCGCTGGCTCGGTTTTGATTGGGGCACGCATCTCTATCATGCGTCGGATTATTTCGAGCAACTTTACGCCTGGGCTGAGGATTTGATCCGCGCCCGTAAAGCCTATGTCGACGATCAAGGCCATGACGAGATGCGCGCGGCGCGCGGCACCTTGACCGAGCCGGGCAAGAACAGCCCGTTCCGCGACCGTAGCGTGGACGAAAACCTCGACCTGTTTCACCGCATGCGCGCCGGCGAATTTCCAAACGGGGCGCGTGTCCTGCGTGCCAAGATCGACATGGGTTCCGGCAACATCAATCTGCGCGACCCGGTGCTCTATCGCATTCTCCACGCCGAGCATCCGCGCACCGGCAAAACCTGGAGCATTTATCCGAGCTACGACTTTGCCCACGGCCAGTCCGACGCCATCGAGGGCATCACGCACTCGCTGTGCACGCTGGAATTCGAGGATCACCGGCCGCTCTACGACTGGTTTTTGCAAAACCTGCCGGTGCCGTCAAAACCGCACCAATACGAATTCGCCCGCCTCAATCTCACCTACACGATCCTGTCGAAACGCGTGCTCACGGAACTGGTGCGCGGCGGCCACGTCAACGGCTGGGACGATCCGCGCATGCCGACGCTCGCCGGCTTGCGCCGCCGCGGCGTGCCGCCGGAGGCGATCCGCGATTTCGTCAAGCGCATCGGCGTTGCCAAGGCCAACAGCACCGTCGACATGGCGATGCTGGATTTTTCCATTCGCGAGCATTTGAACAGGACCGCGCAGCGGCGCATGGCGGTGCTGCGCCCGCTCAAGGTGGTGATCGAGAATTATCCGGAAGGCCAAGGCGAGGAGGTCGAGGCGGTCAATCATCCCGAGGATGCCGCAGCCGGCACCCGCCGCGTCCGTTTCGGCCGCGAGCTCTTCATCGAGCGCGACGATTTCATGGAGAACCCGCCGAAGAAGTTTTTCCGGCTGTCGCCCGGCACCGAGGTGCGGCTGCGTTACGCCTATTTCATCACCTGTCGCGAAGTGGTGAAGGATGCGGCCGGCGAAATCGTGGAGCTGAAATGCACCTACGACCCCGCCACCAAGGGCGGCAATTCGCCCGACGGCCGCAAGGTCAAGGCGACGATGCATTGGGTGTCGGCTAAGGATTCCATCCCGGCCGAGGTGCGGCTCTACAATCCGCTGTTCACAAAACCCGACCCGAGTGCCACGGATTTCGCTGCCGATATCAATCCGAGTTCGCTGGACGTGATCGCCGATGCCAGGGTCGAGCCGGCGCTGGCCGGCCGCAATGCCAATGACGCGGTGCAGTTCGAGCGGCTCGGCTATTTCTGCCCGGACAAGGATTCCACGCCCGAGCGGCTGGTGTTCAACCGCACGGTCGGGCTGCGCGACACCTGGGCCAAGGTGTCCGGTGGCTAACCCCTCCCTCCCCCGCAAGCGGGGAAGGGAGGGGGTTGTGCACACACGCCCTCGCCACCGGGTGCGCGTCTCGCTAGCATAAGGCCGTTGGCGAGTTAGCGCGCAGGGGGCGCGCAGTGGCACAAGACAGTGGCGTAGAGAGCCGTGCGCACGTCGGCGCGCGGGCGGGTACGTGGTCGGGTCCAGGGTCAGGTATTTGGCCTTGGCCGGTCGGCGGCATTCGCCCGCCATGGCACGTCATTTGGCCGCGGGCGAACTTCGCTCCCAAAACCCAATTGCGGCAATGGGCGGCGCAGGAAATAGCCGCCGATCGCCTGCTGCCCTGGCTCGCGGTCGCCTATGGTTTTGGCGTCGTCATCTATTTTACCGCCGATCGCGAGCCGGCCTGGTGGGCGGCGACGACATTGGCCGCGGTCTGCGGCGTCGGCGCCGTGGTGCTGCGCCGGCATCTCTTCGCTTTCGTCGTCGGCCTTTTTGTTTTCGCGATCGCCGCGGGGTTTGCCGCCGCCACGGTGAAAACCGCCATGATCGAGCACCCGGTGCTGCACTATCCAGCCTCGGGCGTGACCATCGCGGGCTTTGTCGAGCTGCGCGAAGAAAGCCAGCACACCGACCGCTTCGTGCTGCGCGTCGACCGCATCGACGGCAATCGCATCGACGACAAGCCGCAGCGCGTGCGGCTCTCGGTCAAGCGCGGGCTGGCGCCGCCCGCGGGCTCCTTCGTCGAAGTCAAAGCCATGCTCGATCCGCCGCTGCAGCCATTGGCGCCGGGCTCCTACGATTTCGCCCGCGATCTTTATTTTCAGCAGATCGGCGCCTCCGGCTTTGTCCGCGGCGCGGTCAATGTGATTACACCGCCGGCGACTGCCGGCCTCGTGTCACGCGCCCGCGCGGTCGTGCAGCAAATGCGCGACGCCATCGACGCCCATGTCCGCGCCGTGCTGCCGGGCGACACCGGCGCGATCGCGGCGATGCTGCTCAACGGCAGGCGCGACGTGATCTCGGAGAATCTTTACAACGCCTTGTTCATTTCCGGCGTCGGCCACGTGCTGTCGATCTCCGGCTATCACATGGCGGTGGTCGCCGGCGTGGTGTTCTTCATCATCCGCGCCTTGCTGGCGCTGATCCCGGGCCTCCCCGATAGAAGGCCGATCAAGAAGTGGGCGGCGTTTTGCGCGCTGATCGCGACGACGTTCTATCTGGTGCTTTCGGGCGCCGAAGTGGCGACGCAACGCTCCTATTTCATGATCGCCATCGTGCTCATTGGCGTCATGCTCGACCGGCCGGCGCTGACCATTCGCACGCTGACCGCAGCCGCGCTCCTGGTGCTCGTCTTGGCGCCGCAATCGGTGGTGCATCCGAGTTTTCAGATGTCGTTTGCGGCGACGCTGGCGCTGGTCGCGGCTTACGATCGCGGCGTGCCGCGGATGAAGGCCGGCACCGACAGCTCGCTCGGCTCGCGCGCCGCGCTGTGGGGCATGAACGAGGTCACGAGCCTCATCATCGCGTCGCTGGTCGCGGGCCTGGCAACGACGCCTTACGCGGCTTTTCATTTCCACCGCATGGCGCCCTACGGCGTCATCGCCAATCTTCTCGCCATGCCGATCGTTTCCGCCTGGGTGATGCCGATGGGGTTGCTTGGCCTGCTCGCCATTCCGTTCGGCTTCGACGCCGAGTTCTGGCGGCAAATGGGCTACGGCATCGAATGGATGAACATGGTGGCGCTATGGGTGGCAAACCTGCCCGGCGCCGTCGGCCATGTCACCACGTTCGGCACCGGGCCGCTCTTGTTGGCGACTGCGGGGCTACTCGTGATCGGGCTGTTCAAGACGCCGCTGCGCTGGAGCGGTCTCGCGCTTGCGGCGCTGGGCGTCGCGTTAGCCGCCAGCACGCCGCGGCCTGACGTTCTGTTGGCGGCCGACGGCCGGACATTTGCCGTCCGCGGCGCCGATGGCCTGCTGACGTTTCACCACGCCGGCGGCGACACCTTCGCCATCAAGGAATGGCTCGCAGCCGACGCCGACGCGCGCGACTATCGCGATCGCAAGCTCGGGCAGGGTATTGCCTGCGATGCCTCGGGCTGCATCGGCAAGCTCGCCGATGGTGCTCTGGTCGCCTACGATCTCAAGCCCGATGCGTTCGAGGAAGATTGCCGCCGCGCCGCGCTCATCATGACGACCCGCAGCGCGCCGCCCGACTGCGCCGCCCAGGTGATCGGGCGTTCGCTGTTGCGCGAGCGCGGAGCGCTGGCGCTGCGCCGTACCGGTTCCGGCTTTGCGATCGATTCCGCCCGCCCGCCGAATTTCGATCGGCCATGGGCGCCGCAGCGTTTGCGGGCAGTTGACACGGCCACTCCGACTCCCGCTCAGCCCGCGGCGTCACGCCCACCACCGCGCGACGCGACACCGCGCCAGGACGATATCGAAGCGGATCAGTGAGACATCGTCATTGCGAGGAGCGAAGCGACGAAGCAATCCAGAACGGCGCCGCAGCACTGGATTGCTTCGCTTCGCTCGCAATGACGGCGGTTAATAGCGCCGGAACAATCCCACCAACTTGCCCTGAATGCGCACGCGATTGGGCGGCAGGATGCGCACCTCGTAGGAGGTGTTGGCCGGCTCCAGCGCGATCGAGGCGCCGCGGCGGCGGAAGCGTTTGAGCGTCGCTTCCTCGTCGTCGATCAGCGCGACGACGATGTCGCCGGTGTCGGCGGCGTCCATGCGCTTGAGCAGCGCGATGTCGCCGTCGAGGATGCCGGCCTCGATCATCGAATCGCCGCGCACTTCGAGGGCAAAATGCTCGCCGGTGGTGAGCAGCTCCGGCGGCATGTTGATGGTGTGGCTGCGCGTCTGGATCGCCTCGATCGGCGTGCCGGCGGCGATGCGGCCCATCACCGGCACGGCGACGGGGCGGCCGCCGTCATCTTCCGAAGCGGTGCGCACGCGGCCGAGATTGCCTTCGATGACGCTTGGCGTGAAACCGCGCGAGCGGCCGGCGACGATGCCGTGGGCGACCGATTCGGGCAGCTTGATCACTTCGATGGCGCGCGCCCGATTCGGCAGGCGGCGGATAAAGCCGCGCTCCTCGAGCGCCGTGATCAGCCGATGAATGCCGGATTTGGAGCGCAGATCCAACGCATCCTTCATCTCGTCGAAGGAGGGCGGCACGCCAGCTTCCTTGAGGCGCTCATGGATGAACCGCAACAGCTCGGCTTGCTTGCGCGTTAACATCGGCGCTGTTCCTGCAACATGGGCGCTTCCCCTTCAGGTCCTCTTTGCGACGGCCGGTCGAGCGACCTTGGCCGAAACAAATCATGAACGGACACTATCCGTTCCATATGTGTTCCGCAACCATTTAATTTGAAGTGAACAAAACGACGAACGTGACAAACGCGCGATTAACGCTCGAATTTAACGCGCGGGGCTTGTCGGGCGTTAGAGTTAAGCCGCTGAAATCACGACCGATTAATTGCGGCGTTGAAACTTGCCGAGGACCGCGAGCAAGACCGACTGATGCGCCGCGCGCGGACTTGGGCTTGAGCAGGCGGCGACATCCGCTCCGGCAATCCGAGCGCCAGATGTTTCGATAAGCGCCGATTCGATCACGCAAAATGGCGATCTCCGCCGCGCCGCGAACACCGCGATACCGCGCAAGCGCGCGCTGAATCTCCCGCACTGATGCCGATGTGTCACAGCGCTCCGACGACTCGTGCGTTATTATTGGCGAAAGTTTCGGTGGTATTTCGGTAACTTAGACGGGGGACGAGATGAAAAGACTGCTTGCCGCTTCGCTCGCAGGTTTGGCTCTGTTGTCGGGCTCCGCAGTCGCGGCGGATCTTCCGCCGGCTGCACCGCAACCCTACAAGGCACCGGCGATAGTCGCGCCGGCCTACAACTGGTCCGGCTTTTATCTGAACGCCGGCGGCGGCTTCGGCATGTGGAATGCGGATGAGCAGCTCTTCAACTCCGCCGGCGGCTGCGTCGCCTGCTTCGTGAATACGTTCGGCGGCCGCGGTTATATCGGCACGGTTGGCGGCGGCTTCGATTATCAGCTGGGCAGCATCGGCCTGGGCGCGTGGAATCCGACCATCGTCGTCGGCGTCTTGGGCGACTACAACTTCGAAAGCCTGAAAGGCACGATGGGTTTCGGCACTGGCGGCGGTCTCGGCCTGTTCTCGGGCCAGATCAAGGAAACCAATGCCTGGGCCGGCGGCGCCCGTATCGGCGTCGCCTTTGGACCGAATTTCTTTGCCTACACCAACGGCGGCGTCACCGGCACCCGCTTCGGCGGCACCACCGTCGTCTCGTCGATCACCGGTGCCCCGGTGGGCGCCTCGACCGCGCCGTTCTCGAAGACCGGGTGGTTCCTTGGCGGCGGCACCGAAACGTCGCTGGGCTCCATTCTGCCGATCGGCTGGTTTCTGCGCAGCGAGTATCGCTACGACTACTTCAGCACGACCAACGTTCCGGTGGCCGGCGTTCCGGCTCCGGGCTTGACGGTCGGCTGGCACCCCGTGGTGCAAACTCTGACGACGTCGATCATGTACAAGTTCAACTGGCAATAAACGTCGGGGGACGTTGGGGACAGGGGAAGTGGGGGACAATGGCCCGGGACGAAAGTCCCGGGCTTTTTTTGCCCGCGTCGAATAGCGCTCAGCGATCGAGCCGGACCATCTCGCAGCGGCTGCCGGCTTTCGCCGCCGGCGCGTGCGGTTGGCGGATGACCAGGCAGCCGGCTTGCGCCAGCGGCGCCATCATCGAGGAGTCCTGGGTCGGAAACGGCGTTGCCACCGGCCCGTCGGGACCGTCTTCGAGGAGCGCGCGCAGATAATCGGCGCGCTCGTCGTTCTCCGGCAGGTCGCTGCCCAGCGTTGCCGTCTCGGCCGCTATGACGAGATCGTCGCGACCGGTGAGCTTGCGAATGAGCGGCACCAGAAACAGAAACGCGCAGACATAGGACGACACCGGATTGCCGGGCACGCCGAGCACCGCCATGGCGCCGAGCCGGCCGTGCATCAGCGGGCGGCCTGGCCGCATCGCGATCTTCCAGAACGACAGCGCCATGCCTTCGGCGGCAAATGCCCGGTTGACGAAGTCATAGTCGCCGACCGATGCGCCGCCGGTCGTCACCAGAATATCGGTGTCGAGATCGCGGGCGCGCCGCACCGCCTCGATCGTCGCATCGAGATTGTCGGGGACGACGCCGAGATCGACGAAGTCGGCGCCTTCGGCGCGGATCAGCGCCGCAAGCGCAAAGCCGTTGGAATAGACGATCTGGCCGGGTCCGGGCTCGGTGCCGGGCGGCACCAATTCGTCGCCGGTTGCAAACAGCGCCACCTTGGGCTTGCGATGAACCGGCACCAACGGATGGTTCATGCCGGCGACCAGGGCGAGGTCGCGCGCGGTCAGCCGGTGGCCTTTGGCGAAAAGCTTGTCGCCCTTGCGGAAGTCGAGCCCTTGCGGGCGGACGTTGCGGCCTTTGCTGGTGGCCTTTTGCACCTCGACGCATGCGCCGTCGCGCTTGGTCAATTCCTGCACCACGACGGTGTCGGCGCCTGCCGGCACAAAACCGCCGGTGAAGATACGGGCGGCTTCGCCCGGCCCGACCTCGGCCGCAAACGGCCGGCCGGCAGGAACCTCGCCGATGACTTTCAGGCGGGCAGGGGCGGCAGCGACGTCGCCCGAGCGCACCGCGTAACCGTCCATGGCGGAGACGTCGGCCGGCGGCTGGGTGCGGCGCGCTTTGAGATCGAGCGCGAGAACGCGGCCGGCGGCCTCGTCGAGCGGCACCTCTTCGGCAGGCAACGGCGCGGCATGTACCAATACGCGGTCGAGCGCCTCGGCAACGGAAATCAACGCCACGTGGCTTACTCCCGCGCGCGAAAATGGCCGCTGCGGCCGCCGCTCTTTTCCATGAGCCGGATGCCCTCGATGCGCATGCCGCGATCGACTGCCTTCACCATGTCATAGATGGTGAGGCAGGCGACCGATACAGCGGTGAGCGCTTCCATCTCGACGCCGGTCTGACCGGACACTTTTACGCGTGCCGTGACGCGGATGCCGGGCAGCTTGGCATCGGGCACGGCGTCGACGTCGACCTGCGACAACAGCAGCGGATGACACAGCGGAATCAATTCATGAGTGCGCTTGGCCGCCATGATGCCGGCGATGCGAGCTGCGCCGAGCACGTCGCCTTTTTTGGCGTCGCCCTTGCGTACGATGTCGAGCGTCTTTGCCTGCATCAGCACGCGGCCTTCGGCCACCGCCACGCGCGCGGTGGCGGGCTTGGCCGAGACATCGACCATGTGGGCTTCGCCGCGCGTGCCCAGATGGGAGAGTGTCTTGCCGCGCCGCGCCACGGCGTTCACCGGGCCGCCCCCCTCCCGACCCTCCCCCGCAAGCGGGGGAGGGAAGGGTGGGGGCGAGCGAGCAGGGCGCGCGTTGCCGCCGCCACGTCGTCCTGTCGCATAAGACTTTCGCCGACCAGGAAGGTCGAGATACCGGCCTTGCCGAGCCGCAACAAATCGTCGGGCGTGAAAATGCCGCTCTCGCCGACGATAATCCGCTCGGCCGGCACGCGGCGCGCCAGCTTCTCGCAGGTGGCGAGCGTCGTCTCGAAGGTTTTCAGATTGCGGTTGTTGATGCCAATGAGCCGCGATTGCAGCCGCAGCCCGCGATCGAGCTCTGCCTCGTCATGCACTTCGATAAGCGCGTCCATGCCGAGCGCGGCAGCGGCGGCTTCCAGCTCGGCCGCGCAGGCATCGTCGACCGCCGCCATGATGATCAGGATGCAATCGGCGCCGTGAGCGCGCGCTTCGGCGACCTGATAGGGGTCGTACATGAAATCCTTGCGCAGCACCGGCAGCGCCACGGCGGCGCGCGCTGCGCGCAAGTGATCGAGATGGCCCTGGAACGACGGCGCGTCGGTCAACACCGAAAGGCAGGCGGCACCGCCGGCTTCATAAGCCTTGGCCAACGCCGGCGGATCGAAATCGTCGCGAATGAGACCCTTGGACGGGCTCGCCTTCTTAACTTCCGCGATCAGCGCATAATCGCCGACCTTGAGCCGCCGTTCGATGGCCCGCAAAAAACCGCGCGGCGGGCTTGCAGCCTTGGCGTCACGTTCGACCGCATCAAACGGGCGCGCAAGTTTGGCGGCGACGATCTCTGCGCGCTTGTAAGCGCCGATCTTTTCCAAAATATCACCCATCGTTCGACACCACGATCAGCCGATCGAGACGGCCTTCGGCTTCCCCGGAATCGACCGATTGTGCGGCAAGCTCAAGGCCGGCGTTGAGCTCCTTGGCCTTGCCGGCGACGACCAGGGCCGCGGCGGCATTGAACAGCGCAACGTCGCGTAGCGCCGTCTTCTTGCCTTCGAGCACCTCCTGCACCGCCTTGGCATTGGTGGCGGCGTCGCCGCCGCGCAGCGCTTCCGGCTTGACCTTGGGCAAGCCGAATTGTTCCGGCGAAATCTCAAAACTGCGAATGGCGCCGTTTTCCAACGCCGTGACGCTGGTCGGGCCCGACGTGGTGATCTCGTCGAGACCGTCGGAGCCGTGCACCACCCAGACCGCTTCGGCGCCGAGGTTTTTCAGCACCTGCGCCAACGGCTCGGTCCATTGCCGCGAGAACACGCCGATCATCTGCCGGCGTACGCCGGCCGGGTTGGAGAGCGGACCCAAGAGATTGAAGATGGTGCGGGTGCCGAGCTCGACGCGGGTGGCAGCGACGTTCTTGGTCGCCGGATGATGCGCCGGCGCAAACATGAAGCCGATGCCGGCCTCGCGGATGCAAAGCCCGATCTTCTCCGGCGACAAGTCGATATTGACGCCAAGCGCTGCGAGCACGTCGGCGGCGCCGGATTTCGACGACAGCGCGCGATTGCCGTGCTTGGCGACCGGCACGCCGGCACCGGCGACGATCAGCGCCGCGCAAGTCGAAATGTTGAACGAGCCCGAGGCGTCGCCGCCGGTGCCGACCACGTCGATGGCGTCGGGCGGCGCCTTTACGCGGACCATCTTGGCGCGCATGGCGGTGACCGCGCCGGTGATCTCGTCCACGGTCTCGCCGCGCACGCGCAGACCCATGAGCAGCGCGCCCATCTGCGACGGCGTCGCCTCGCCCGACATCATTTGCTCGAAGGCGCCGGCCGCTTCGTCGCGGGTGAGCGCAGCGCCGGTCGCGACCTTGCCGATCAGGCCCCTGAATTGTGCGGTCACTGCATCGTCCTCAATCAATCAATTTACTCGCGCTCGCGCCCGTTGCGGCGGATTCGGCGCAACCGCCTGGCGCCGTCCGGTCGAGGCGTTCCAGGCCGCGGCGATATCGAGAAAGTTCTTCAGCATCAGATGGCCGTGCTCCGACGCGATGCTCTCGGGATGGAATTGCACGCCGTGTACCGGCAGCTGGGTATGGGCAAGCCCCATCACCACGCCGTCGTCGGTATCAGCGGTCACGACGAGCGCGCGCGGCATGCTCGAGCGCTCGACCACCAGCGAGTGATAGCGCGTCGCCTTGAACGGCGCGTTGATGCCGCGAAAAATGCCGGTGCCGTTGTGGCGGATCTCCGACAGCTTGCCGTGCACCTGGGTCGGCGCCCGCACCACTTTGCCGCCGAACGCATCGCCGATCGCCTGGTGGCCGAGGCAGACGCCGAGGATCGGGATTTTGGCCGCGGCGGCCGCGATCAGGCCGAGGCAGATGCCGGCCTCCTTGGGCGTGCAGGGGCCCGGCGAGAGCACGATGGCATCGGGATCGGCGGCGATGATGGCGCCGCTCGTCACTTTGTCGTTGCGGTGCACCTCGACCTCCGCCCCCAGTTCACCGAGATAGTGCACCAGGTTGAAGGTGAAGCTGTCATAGTTGTCGATGAGGCAGATCACCGAAAAAACCTTTGTTTTCCAGCGCCGAAGGCCCCGCATCCCCCAGCCGTCTACGCTTTACCGCGATTGGTTGTGGCCCGCTAGGGCCAGGCTGGCAGCGCTGCGCGCCCACGTTCCGTTAAGCATCGTGCGCGGTCGCGGTGTGACACAACCATTTGTTGATTTTCAGCCGTTAGACGATGGCTCCGGCTGTCCGGAGCCGCCCATGATTGTCGCGCTGGCACGATCGCTGAAAAAACGCTTCCCCGCCGCAGCGGCGCTCGGCGCCGCAGCGCTTTGCTGCCTCGCACTGGCGGCCTGCGATCCCGAACTGGTGTTCGACGCGTCGAGCGTGCCGGCCTATCAAAAGAGCCTCGACGCCATCAATGCCAAATTGAACGTGCGAGACCGCAATCGACTCAAAATCGCGCTGGTGACGCTGGCGGTGGGCGGTGCCACGGAATTCACCCGGGCCGGCCTGCTGAGGGTGCCGGCGAATATCGCGGCGCTCGAGGGCGTCGCCAATCCGACGGTCGTGCTCGGCCGCATGCGGCCGACGATCGAGGGCAAAACCGCAGCGGCCGTGATAGGCATCGTCGTTGCCGATATCGATGCCGAGATCGCGCGGGCCGAAGGCCACCTGGGCAATCCCGATGCCGACAAAACGCTGTCCAAGATCGTAATCGAGAACGAGCGATATGATTGGGACAGGACCTGGCGTCCCGACCGGGCGACGGTCAAATTCTCGATCTACAACGGCAGCGCCAAGGCCATCTCATGTATTTATTTCGGCGCCGTATTGGCGTCGCGCGGCCGCGCCACGCCCTGGGCGACCGGCGCTCTCTTCTACTGCTTCTCTCCCGCCTTGCAACCGGGCACGCAGCAGCAAGCGGTCATCTTCATTACCAGCGGCGAGTTGGCCGACACCGAGCTCAAGCGCGTCTATGACGCCAACCTCACGCTCAAAGTGACGAATGCCGACGACACGGCCGGACGAAAGTTGCTGGTATTCAACAGCGATCTCATCGAAGCCATGCGAATGGAGCGCTTGGTGTTACGCGGCAGTTGAGGCGCAAAGCCAGTGCTGCGGCAACCGGCACATGGTCAAAACGCCGAGCGTAAGATAAAGCGGTCGTTCCCGTTTCAAGAATAACAGGGGAACGCCATGATCCGTTCGCTCGCGGCGGCGCTGTTGACTGCGGCGCTGACAACCGGCGCGGCGCGTGCCGACGATTATCCGAGCCGCCCGGTGAAAATCATCGTGCCGACGCCGCCCGGCGGGCCGGTTGACGTCATTGCGCGGATCACGGCGAATTATCTGCAGACCGCGCTCGGCAAAGGGATGGTGGTCGAAAACCGCGCCGGCGCCGGCAATACGATCGGCTCGAAGGACGCCGCCGAAGCCACGCCCGACGGCTATACGCTGCTTTACTCCAGCGCCAGCGGGCTGGTCATCGCGCCATTGCTGCATCCCGATGCGGGCTACGATCCGCTCAAGAGTTTCGACCCCGTCGCGCTGGTCGGCGAAAGCTCCAACATTTTGGTGGTCAATCCGTCAGTGCCGGCGAACACGGTGCAGGAGCTGGTCGCCTATGCCAAGGCCAATCCGGGCAAGGTGAACTTTTCCTCGGGCGGCATCGGCGTGTTGCCGCACCTGATCGGCGAAATGTTCAAGGCGCGCGCCGGCATCGACATCGTGCATGTGCCCTACAAGGGCGGCGGACCGTCGATCACCGACCTCGTCGCCGGCAACGTGCAGATGACTTTCGAAGGCACCAGCGTGCTGTTGCCGCTCATCCAGGCCGGCCGGCTGCGTGCGCTCGCGGTGACGACGCCCAAGCGCATCCCGCAACTGCCCGACGTGCCGACCATGGTGGAGAGCGGGTTTGCCAATTTCGTCTCGACCAGCTGGACCGGGCTGTTGGCACCGGCGCACACGCCGCAGCCGATCATCGAAAAACTCAACGCCGCGATTAATGACGGGCTGCAGACGCCGGAATTGAAAGCCGCGCTGGAGCGGCTGAGCAACGCGCCGCTCGGCGGCACGCCCGCGGATTTCACGGTCGTGATCAAGGCCGATCTCGCCAAATGGTCGCCGATCGTCAAGACGCTCGGGCTCGACAAGCTATGATCTGGCGTATCCAGCCGCGCGCGGCTTGCGCGGCGCTGCTGTTGTTTTGCAGCGTGCTGCCGCTGCACGCACAGACCTATCCGGATCGGCCGGTGAAAATCATCGTGCCCACGGTCGCGGCGGGGACGGTCGATCTCGTCACCAGGATCATGGCCAACGACCTCGGCACGATTTTGGGCAAGCAATTCTTCATCGAGAACCGCAGCGGCGCCGGCAATACGCTCGGCTCCCGCGACGTCGCCCACAGCGATCCCGACGGCTACACATTGCTCATGAGCAGCGCCAGCGGCCAGGTGATCTCGCCGCTGATCTACAAGGATCCAGGCTACGACCCGCTCAAAAGCTTTGCGCCGATCGCGCCTTACGCCGAGGGCTCGGTCATTCTGGTGGTCAATCCGTCGCTGCCGTTTCATTCGGTGGCCGACCTGGTCGCCTACGCCAAAGCCAATCCCGGAAAACTCAGCTATGGCTCCGCAGGAACGGGAACGGTGCCGCATCTGACGGCGGAATTGTTCAAGTCGGCCGCGGGCGTTGCGATGGTGCATGTGCCCTACCGCGGCGGCGCGCTGTCCATCCAAGACGTCATTGCCGGCAATCTGCAATTGACCTTCGAGGCCTCGAGCCCGCTGTTGCCGCATATTGCGGGGGGCCAGTTGCGGGCGCTGGCCGTGCTCAGCACGAAGCGGATCGCGGAATTGCCCGATGTGCCGACCATCGGCGAAGCCGGCTATCCGGGCGTGCTGGCGGCGAGCTGGACCGGCTTGTTCGCGCCCGCCGGCACCGACGGCGCGATCGTGCAAAAGCTCAACGCCGCGATCAATGCAAGCCTGCGCACCGAGGCGACCCGGCAGGCGCTGGCCCGGCTCGGCAACGTGGCCAAGGGCGGCACGCCGGCGGATCTCACCGATCTGATGACAGCCGACATCAAGAAATGGACGCCGATCGTGCAAGCGCTCCATCTCGAGCCGCAGTAGGACGGCGCGCGGTGCGCAAAAAAAAACCCAAAACAAACCCAAGAAGACAAAAAAATTCGGCGGGAGGCTTTTCACCGCCCGCCGGGGAGTACCACGGCAAACTGCAAATTCGGACTCCGCGTTAGCGCGAGGCGACCACCGGCTTGACCACTTTCGCGGCCACCGCCGGCTTGCCCGTCGGCCGGCGCGGCTCGCCGGGCGTGCCCATCGACACAAAGCGCACTTCGCGGGCCATGCCTTGCGGATTGCGCGTATCGCGCAGGCAGGAGGCCTCCATATAGGGCCACGGCCGTTCCGAGCAATCGCCGGCGATCGGGCGCGCATCGGCGCGATCGGCCTTGCCGGTCGCCGACGGCGCACCGGCCTCGACCTGAGGCGACAGGCTGGGCGCGAAAACCAAGCACGCGGCTATGATCGCAGCCGCCACTATGGCGTAAATTGTCTTGAGCATGAACACCGTCCCCGGTTTCAACCCGCTGCCGTCTGTGCCAATCAACGTTTGGCGCGGCGTTTGGGTTGCCCCTTGTTCGACTATTAGTCTCTGCCAACCCGACTTTGGTTTCCTTGATCACCATCACAAATCCGCTGTTTTGTGTAACTTATTGAATGCAATAGTTAATTCCGACCGGTTATGATCGCGGACTCAAGGCCTTTGGGCTGGCAGCCGGCTTTGCTTCGCCTGCGCCGGTGCCGCGGGGAGCCATCCGGCCGAACGCGTCTTGCGGTTCATCCGGGCGCGGGCTAGACCGCCGCCATGCCGCGGACCGCGCTTTTTGCCGGATCGTTCGATCCCATCACCAACGGCCATCTCGACGTGGTCGACCATGCCGTGCGGCTGGCCGACCGGCTGGTGCTGGCGGTCGGCGTCCACCCCGGCAAGACGCCGCTGTTCTCGGCCGAGGAGCGGCTCGCCATGCTGGAGGAGATTTGCGCCCCGGTGGCACGCGCCGCCGGCTGCGCGCTCGCCTGCAAGACCTTCGCCGATCTGGTCGTCACCGCGGCGCAGCGGGAAGGGGCCACCATCCTCATTCGCGGCGTTCGCGATGCCACCGACTTCGACTACGAGATGCAGATGGCCGGGATGAACGCCGCCATGGCGCCAGGCATCCAGACTATTTTTCTGCCGCCGTCGCCTGCGGTCCGCCCGATCACCGCCACCTTGGTGCGCCAGATTGCCGGCATGGGCGGCGACGTCTCGGCCTTCGTGCCGGCGCTGGTCGCAGCCCGGCTGAAACGCAAATTCGCCAAAGCTTAAACCTCATCTGGGAGACGACATGATCCGCGTTATCGCTTGTCTGTTCGCGCTTGTTTTGGCCGCACCGGCATCCGCGCAAAACCTCGCCAACCCCGCCGCCTTGAACGAACAGGCGCCGGCGACCTACAAGGTGCAATTCGACACCTCCAAGGGCCCGTTCGTCATCGAGGTGCATCGCGATTGGGCGCCCAACGGCGCCGATCGTTTCTACAATCTGGTCAAGAACGGATTTTACGACAACGCCCGGTTTTTCCGCGTCGTCTCCGGCTTCATGGTGCAATTCGGCATCAACGGCGATCCAAAGCTGTCGTCGGTGTGGCGCGAGGCGCGCATCAAGGACGATCCGGTGAAGCAGAGCAACGGCCGCGGCTACATTACGTTCGCCACCGCCGGGCCGGACACCCGCACCACCCAGGTGTTCATCAATTTCGCCGATAACGCGGCGCTCGACCGCCAGGGTTTTGCACCGTTCGGCAAGGTCGTCTCCGGCATGACCGTGGTTGACGCGCTCTATGCCGATTACGGCGAAGGCGCGCCGCGCGGCCGCGGGCCGTCGCAGGACCGCATCCAGCGCGAAGGCAACGCTTATCTGACGGCGGAGTTTGCCAATATGGACTACATCAAGAAGGCGACGATCGCGAAATAACGCCATAGCTTTTGTGAAAGCATTGGCATTTGCGAAAACAGGAACGCAACCCATGACCGCTCAATCCCTGCCACCGAACACCGATCCGGAAAACGCGCTGATCCTCGAAACCACGCCCGGCCAGATCGTGATAAAACTGCGCACCGACGTCGCGCCGGGCCATGCCGAGCGCCTCAAGAAGCTGGCGCGCGAAGGCTTTTACGACAACGTGCCGTTCCATAGGGTCATCGACGGTTTCATGGCGCAGACCGGCGACGGCCAGCACGGCAACGGCACCGGCGGCTCAAAGCATCCGGATCTCAAGGCCGAGTTCTCCGAGGTGCCGTTCAAGCGCGGCATCGTCGGCATGGCGCGCAAGGGCCACAGCAACGATTCCGCCAACAGCCAGTTTTTCATCATGTTCGACGACGGCTTCTTCCTGAACAAGCAATACACCGTGATCGGCGAGGTCGTGCACGGCATGGACGTGGTCGACAAGCTCAAGCGCGGCGAGCCGCCGACAAAGCCCGATCAGATCGTGCGCATGCGGGTGGCGGCCGACGCGCAGTAAACCGGGAGGAGACCTTTGCGTCTGCTCCGTGTTGTCTTAGGTGTCGTCGCTTTTGCGGCGCCCGGCATGACGTCGGTTGCTTGGGCGCAGACGCCGCAATCGCAATGCAGCGTGCTCAGTGGAAGACCCTGCCATCCGTCGTTTTGCGGCGTTTTCCATCGCGGCCCCTGCCTGCCGTATTATCTGCCGCCGTTCGGCGAGGATTTAAGGCTGACCATCGTCTCGACCGACGACACCGCGGCGGCCAAGGATGCGGGAAAGAATGCGGCAGCGGCCGACAGCGATCAGGCGGGGAGCGGCAACGAAACGGCGAACGATGCGGCGCAAGAGCATCCGCTGGATTCGATCCGCGAAATGTTCGCCGCGTTGCGCGCCTGCTGGGTGCCGCCGCCGAAGGACGAAGCGCGGCGCGGCATGGAATACACCATACGGTTCGCCTTCAAGCGTGACGGCGAGATCGTGGCGCCGCCGCGGGTGACCTATGCCAGCCACGACGCGCCGGCCGACGTGCGCGACATTTATCGCGATGCCGTCAATGCGGCGCTCAAGCGCTGCACGCCGCTGCATTTCAGCGACGGCATGGGCGGCGCCGTTGCCGGCCGCCCGATTGCCATCCGCTTCGTCGACAACCGCACCATCGACGACAACAAATCACAGCAATAGCTCATTTCGGATTTTTCAGGCGCGACAACAGCGGCGCGACCTGCTCCATCACACGCGCAGGCGCAATCCGTTTCATGCCGCCGGGGGAGGGCCCGCCGTCGGGCACGATGGGGTGGATGAATTTCGAATATTTCAGCACCGGCGTCGCGCCGAACAGCGCGAATGCATCGGTTTGCGCGGCAACGGCCATGTTCATCGGGCCGGAATCGGTGCCGATGAAGAGATCGGCGAGGCGAAGCAGCGCCAGCGACTCGTTGAGCCTGAGTTCGCAGCCATTGATCGCGGCGGTGCCGAAGCTATGCTCGATCAGGCTTTGCGCGCGTGCGGTGTTTTGCCGGCCGCCGATCAGAAAGATCGTTCCAGTGCAGCCCCGGCGCAAGCCGGAGAGGAATTCCAGCCAGGAGAAATCCGACCAATCCTTGTCGGGGTGCGAGCCGCCCGTGCCGAGCACGATCCAGGGCCGCAGACGCGATTTGTATCTTTCGCCGATGTTGGCGAGCATTGCGGCGGGCACCGGCAGATCCGGCTCCGTGGTCGGCAGCGGCACGTTCATCGCCACCATCAGCGCGATCAGCCAATCGATCGGCTGATCGTGGAAATGACTCTGGTCGATGCCGGGATTGGTGATGTAGCGCTGCTGCGGCCCAAGGCCGAGACCGATGCGCTCGGGGATGCCGGCGAGCATGGCGGCCTGCGCCGGGCGGATGGTGCGATCGAGAATCCATATGCGGCGGAAATGGCGTTGCCGCAGCCGCGCGATGAGCAAAAGCTGGTTGAGACCGCGGCGCAACTGCGAGCCGGAATTGTCGAAATAAACCGTCTCGGCGACGCTCGGCTCCGCCGCCAACAGCTCTTTGGCGCCGCTCGACGGCGGCGCCAGGAACGTCACCCGGCCGCCCGGCGATACGGCGGCGATGGCCCGGACAAACGGCAGATGCCAGATGACGTCGCCGATGCCCCGTTTGACCTGGATGACCGCGCTCGCCGTCACATTGATTGCCGCGTAAAAGGTTGCGATATGCCCTTTTAGGCGAAGCACCCGGCGGCGGGCAACTTGGCGAGCCATGTTGACGGACCATGCGCACCGACGAATTCGATTTTGCCTTGCCTGAGGACCGCATCGCGCTGCGGCCGGCGGTGCCGCGCGATGCAGCACGGCTTCTGGTCGTGCGTCCGGGCGCGGCGGTCGAGCGCGAGGATCGCGCCGTCGGCGATCTGCCGTCATTGTTGCGCAGCGGCGATGCGCTGGTCGTCAACGACACCAAGGTTTTACCCGCGAAGTTGCACGGCCGCCGGCTCGGCCGTGGCAGCGAAAATGATCCCGAGCCCGCCATCGCGGCCACGCTGGTCAAGCGTCTCGACGGTTCACGCTGGCGCGCGCTGGTGCGCCCGGCGAAGCGGCTAAAAACCGGCGACGTGGTGCGCTTCGGAGCCGAAGGCCGGGTGTGCTTTCTCGAACAGCTCGACGCCACGGTCGAGGCAAAAGGGGAGGGCGTCGGGGGCGGCGAGGTGACCTTTGCGTTCGCGTTTCACGGCGCGGCGCTCGACGACGCGCTGGCCGAGCGCGGCGACATGCCGTTGCCGCCCTATATCGGCAGCCGCCGCACCGTCGACGAGCGCGACCGCACCGATTACCAGACCATGTTTGCGCACACGGAAGGCTCCGTCGCCGCGCCGACCGCAGGCCTGCATTTCACCGAAAATTTGGTGCAGGCATTACGCGAGCGCGGCGTCACGCTGCATCGCGTGACCTTGCATGTCGGGCCGGGCACGTTTTTGCCGGTCAAGGCCGACGACACCACCGGCCATCACATGCATCCGGAATGGGGTTCGGTCAGCGCTGAGACGGCGGCGGCGTTGAACGCCACCCGGCGCGCCGGCGGCCGCATCGTCGCGGTCGGCTCCACCTCGCTGCGGCTGATCGAAAGCGCGGCGGCCGACGACGGCACGCTCGCGGCCTATAGCGGCGAGACGACGCTGTTCATCACGCCGGGCGACCGCTTCCGTGCCGTCGACGCCATGCTGACCAACTTCCATCTGCCGCGCTCGACGCTGTTCATGCTGGTGAGCGCGTTTTGCGGTCTCGACGTCATGCGCCGCGCTTATGCGCATGCCATCGCGAGCGGCTATCGGTTCTATTCGTACGGTGACGCTTGCCTGTTGTTTCGGGCAAAATAGGGCTACGACCGGCTTCGGCGGGCAGGAGCGCGGCCAGACCATTGCGGACAGCCTGTGCTGGAAGTCACACGCGGCCACTCCCTTTGTGCTAATTTCACCCGCTACAATGCCTTGTCCTGAGCCTTGGGGGAGGCAATGCGACGGCGCTCGAGAGCAGGCGGCAAACCAATTAAAGCGCGACGCCGAAAGGCGGCGACGCTAAGCCGCACCAGTGCGCCAAAGGTCAGTGGACGTCGCAACCCTTCCAGCACCAACGCCAACACGGAGAATGCGCTGCTCAAACGTGAGCGGGATCAGGCGTTAGAACAACTCTCCGCCGCCTCCGAGGTTCTCAATGTCATCAGTTCGTCGCCGGGAGACTTAAAGCCGGTTTTCGAGGCGATCCTGGAGAAGGCGACGCGCATCTGCGAGGCGAAATTCGGTGTTCTATTTCGCATGGACGATGACGTGGTTCAGGTCGGCGCCACGCTTGGAGTACCGCCGGCCCTTGCGGAATACATGCAGAGCGTGCGCAGGCCCGGACCCCACACCGCCACGGCCCGCGCAATGCGGACCGGACAGGTCATCCATATTCTCGATGTCCGCGAGGAAAGGGGTTATCGCGAAGGCGATCCGATGCTGGTCTTCGGTGCCGATAAGGTCGGCCTGCGTACCCTGGTGGCCGCTCCAATGCTTAAGGACAAGGTGCCGATAGGCAGCATTGGCATCTACCGAACCGAGGTTCGCCCGTTCACCGACAGGCAAATTGAGTTGCTCAGAAACTTCGCCGCCCAGGCGGTCATCGCCATCGAGAATACCCGGCTGCTCAACGAATTGCGGCAGCGTACCGACGATCTCACCGAGTCGCTGGAGCAGCAGACGGCGACGTCCGACGTGCTGCGCGTCATCAGTTCTTCGCCCGGTGATTTGGAACCGGTCTTTCACTCTATGCTCGGCAACGCGGCCCGGCTCTGCGAAGCAAAATTCGGCAGTTTATTCCTTCGGACTGAGGATGGATTTTGCAACGTCGCAATGCACGGTGCCCAGCCTACACATACCGAACGGTGGAAACGTGAACCGGTGCTCGTGCTCAGCGACTATCCGAATTCGCCCCTCGCCCGGTTGGCGAAATCAAAAGATGTCATTCACATTACCGACGTAACTGCGGAACCGGGTTATATCGCGCGCGAGCCGCGTATGGTTGCAATGGTCGAATCAGCCGGGGCTCGAACCATACTGGCCGTACCGATGCTCAAGGATGATGAGTTAGTCGGTGCCATCGGCATTTTTCGCCAGGATGTCCGCCCCTTCACGGACAAACAAATTGCGTTAGTGCAGAACTTCGCCGCCCAGGCCGTCATCGCCATCGAGAACACCCGGCTGCTGAATGAATTGCGCGAGTCGTTGGAGCAACAGACGGCGACATCCGAGGTGCTGAGTGTCATATCGAGTTCGCCGGGCGAGCTGCAGCCAGTGTTTGCCGCCATGCTGGAGAATGCCGCACGGGTCTGCGATGCCAAGTTTGGTAATATCTACCGCTGGGACGGCGACGCGCTTTATCACGTCGCGGCACACAACGCGCCGCCTGCCTTGGTCGAAGCACGCAAGCTTTCACCGCGTCGTCCCGATCCGAACGATCCGCTCGGCCGCATGCTGGCGACAAAGACCTTAATTCACGTTGCCGATCTCGCGGCAGAAGACGCCTACATTGCGAAACGGGCCGGGGGGATCGTTGAAGCCGTCGAACTGGGCGGTATGCGGTCGTTGCTGCTTGTGCCGATGCTGAAGGAGAACGAACTGATTGGTGCGTTTGGCCTGGCGCGCCACGAAGTTCGGCCTTTCACTGAAAAGCAGATCCAGCTGGTCAAAAACTTCGCTGCCCAGGCCGTCATCGCCATCGAGAACACACGGCTGCTCAATGAACTGCGCGAGTCGCTGCAGCAGCAGACCGCCACCGCCGACGTGCTCAAGGTCATCAGCCGTTCGACCTTCGATTTGCGGACCGTGCTCGATACGTTGGTGGAGTCGGCGGCGCGGCTGTGTGAGGCCGATATGGCGGCCATTCGCATGCCCAAAGATACCGGTTACCAGCACGTCGCAAGCTACGGGATTCCGCCGGACTATATCGAAGCGATGCGAGCCACACCGTTGCAAGCCGGGCGCAGCTCGGTGGCCGGGCGTGTATTGCTCGAGAGACAGACGGTCCATATTCACAATGTCCTTGCCGATCCCGATTTCGTGTTACTGGACATTCAGAGAGCGCAGGGTTTGCGCACGGCACTGGGCGTTCCGTTGATGCGAGAAGGGGCACCGATCGGTATTCTTTTTCTGAGTCGCAAACAGGTGAGGCCCTTTACCGACAAGCAGATCGAACTGGTTAACACCTTTGCCGACCAAGCCGTGATTGCCATCGAGAATGTGCGGCTTCTCAACGAAATCCAGGACAAGAGCCGCCAACTCGAAGTCGCGAGCCAGCACAAGTCGCAATTCCTTGCCAATATGAGCCACGAGTTGCGCACGCCGCTCAACGCCATTCTCGGCTACACTGAACTGATGGCGGACGGCATCTACGGCGAACTGCCAGAAAAGACGCTAGGCGTGCTCAAAAGGCTGGAGAGTAATGGTAGACACTTGCTCGGCTTGATCAATGATGTACTCGATTTGTCGAAGATCGAGGCTGGCCAATTGGTACTCGAGCTTACCGATTACTCCCTTGAGGATATTGCCCAGACCGTCCGCAGCACGCTTGAGCCGTTGGCCGTTGACAAGAAGCTCGCGTTCAAGGTCGAGATGGCTCCCAAACTGCCACCCGGCCACGGTGACGGGCGGCGCTTGGCGCAGGTCGTGATCAACCTCGTCGGCAACGCCATAAAATTCACCGATGCTGGCGAAGTGGTCATAACGGGCGGGGCGACCGATGGCTCATTTCACCTCTCGGTGCGTGACACAGGTCCAGGCATCTCCGCTGCCGATCAGGCCAAGCTGTTTCAGGAATTCCAGCAGGCCGACAATGCGATCACCCGCAACAAGGGTGGTACCGGCTTGGGACTAGCCATCTCCAAGCGCATCGTCGAGATGCACGGCGGGAAAATCTGGGTCGAGTCACAGGTCGGCCAGGGCTCGACGTTTTCCTTCACGCTGCCAGTCGTCGTCGAACGGCAAGTCGATGTAGAATCGACATAGCCGGTATATCCCCCCTTGCGCCCATAACAGACAGTCCACAGCGGCGTTTGAGCCATGGCTTTGGGGGTATAAGCGGAGGTTGGCCAATCATTGTTCATCGACCCCGTTTTATGATCACACGCCTTAGCCCGCATGCCTGAGCCATTCTCCTTCCGCTTGACTGCCACCGACGGCGCCGCGCGCGTGGGCGAAATCGCGACGCCGCACGGTATTGTACGCACGCCGGCGTTCCTGCCGGTCGGCACGCAGGCGGCGATCAAGGGAGTGCATCACGATGACGTGCGCGCGTCCGGCGCCGATATCATGCTGGCCAACACCTATCATCTGATGCTGCGGCCGTCGGCTGAGCGGGTCGCGGCGCTCGGCGGCCTGCACGCTTTCATGCGCTGGCCGCATCCGATCCTGACCGATTCCGGCGGCTTCCAGGTGATGTCGCTTGCGGCTCTGCGCAAGGTCGAGGAAGAGGGCGTTACGTTCCGCTCCCATCTCGACGGCGCCATGATCGCGCTGACGCCGGAGCGCGCCGTCGAGGTGCAAATCCTGCTCGGCTCCGACATCGCCATGCAACTCGACGAATGCGTGCGGCTGCCGGCCGAGCGGAGCGAGATCGAGCGCGCCATGCAGCTATCATTGCGCTGGGCCGAGCGCTGCAAGCGCGCCTTCGCGAAGGCGGCATCTGGCCAGGCGCTATTCGGCATCGTGCAGGGCGGCGACGACCAGAATTTGCGTGAGGCGAGCGCGCGCGCTCTCGCCGCTATCGGCTTCGACGGCTATGCGCTCGGCGGCCTCGCCGTCGGCGAGACGCAAGACGTGATGCTCAAGGTCGTCGGCGAGACCACCCCGATGCTGCCGGCCGACAAGCCGCGCTATCTGATGGGCGTCGGCACGCCGGCCGACATCCTCGAGGCAATCGCCCGCGGCATCGATATGTTCGATTGCGTGTTGCCGACGCGCAACGGCCGCCATGGATTGGCATTTACGCGGTTCGGCCCGATCAACATCAAGAACGCACACCATGCCGCCGATCCGCGGCCGCTCGATGCGCAGAGCCGCTGCCCTGCGGCGCGCGACTTTTCCCGCGCCTATCTGCACCACCTGTTCCGGGCCGGCGAGGCGCTCGGCGGCACACTGTTGTCGATCGTCAATCTCTACTACTACCGGGATTTGGTGGCGGGTGCGCGCGCCGCCATCGCGGCCGGCCGATTTGCCGATTATCTGGCGCGAATCCGCGAGCAGTGGGCCGCAAAAGGTGACCGGCAGGAAACATAACCGACGTGCGTGGCGGACGTAATGTCGCAGCATCGGGCCGCGCCCGCGGCGGCGAATGACGCTACACCGTCGCCTCATAAAACAGGACGTGCAAAAGGGATTTGGAAGAATGTCGCAAACGCCATTTCGACCAACGCGCCGGGACTTTTCGCTGGCTTTGACGGCCACCGGCCTTGCCGCCCCCGCGGCGTGGGCGCAGGCGAATTATCCGAACAAGCCGGTGCGCGTGATCCTGCCGTTCGGCGCCGGCGGCGTCGCCGATGTCACGGCGCGGCTGGTCGCCCAGGCCTTGAGCGAAAAGCTCGGGCAAAATTTCGTCATCGAGAACATGCCCGGCGCCGGCGGCATCGCCGCGGCCCGCGCCGCGCTGTCGGGCGGCACCGACGGCTATACGCTGACGTTGCTCACCAACGGCACCGCGATCAGCGTGCCGCTGTTCAACCACCTGCCGTTCGATCCGCTGAAGGAATTCGTGCCGATTTCCACCATCGGCACTTTCACCTGCGACTTTATGGTCAACGCGTCGGCGCCGTACCAGACGCTCGGCGATTTCCTCAAAGCCGCCAAGGAAAAGCCGGGCACGCTCAATGTCGGCACCATCAATGTCGGCGGCACGCAAAATCTGACCGCCGAATTGTTCAAGGCGATGGCCGGCATCGACGTGGTGATCGTGCCGTTCCGCGGCTCGCCCGACGTGGTGGTGGCGCTGTTGCGCAACGACGTGCAGCTCGCCATCGATTTCTATGCCGCGCTCAAACCCACCCTCGACGGCGGCAAGGCGCGCGTCATCGCCACCAGCGCGCCAAAGCGCTCGCCGGAATTGCCGAACGTGCCGACCGTGCAGGAGGGCGGCGTCGCCGGCTTCGACGTGACGGCATGGAACGGGCTTTACGCGCCGGCGGGCACGCCCGACGCCATCATCCAAACCTTGAACAAGGCGCTGCACGAGGTGCTGGCCGACCCCGACTTGAAGAAACGCGCGCTTGATCTCGGCATCGACGCCAAGGCGTCGACGCCCGCCGAGCTCGATGCCCGCATGCGCGGCGATATCGACAAATGGGGCAAGGTGATCGCCCAGGCGGGAATTGCAAAGCAGTAAAGCGGCGTCAGCCAGCGCCTAAACTCGCCCGGCGCACAAAAGAGTACCCGCTGGTCCATGATACGCAGGACCGGCGGGTGACACAGATCGCAGCTGGTACCGACGCAACAACCCAGCGCGCTTTAACCCTTCAGTTGGCCGCGCACCTCGCCGCCGGGGTTCGCCGCGGTGTGGACATTGACATAGGCCTGACCGGACGACAGCGCCGATGCAAGCGCTGCAGCCTTGTCATCGGCCAATGTCGCGGAACCCTTGAACGGACTGGTGAAGGGCGTGCCCTGCTGAGAGAGCGGAACGATGACGCCGGCGTTCTTGCCAGCTTCGGCCGGACCATGGATGTGCGCCGCGGTGGCCGGTCCGGACAGCCCGGAAAAACTGCCCTCCCAGGTGACCGTTTTGGTGGCCGGATCGTAGGTCACAGTGGCGGTGCCGGTGCCGCTGCTGGTGGTGGGCGGCACTTCGCTTTTGCCGTCCAACGCTGCCTTGTAGGCGGTGCCGGCCGCATAAGTCGGCTGGGCTGATGACACGAATATCGCGCCGGCGGCGCTACCAACTGCAAGTCCCAATACAGAACGACGATCAAACGTTTGACGCATGGGGGTCCCTCCTATGGACTGTTCCGCGGTCATGAACACCGCGTTGGCGACGATTATTGCCTGTTCCGACAGCCTTGACCACTTGGCTACCACTTGGCCGACCATTTGGCCGCAGCCGTTGGACCACGCACGCGGCACCCTCGTTGCCCCGATGTGCCAAGTTTTACTCAACCGGATCAGAAGGGTAGGCAACCCTTTGCCGGGCCGGCTCACGCCGCCGCAGCCTGATCGAGGTGACAAATGCGCTGCCGCAGGCGTCGCAGGACCAGGCATGGTCGATGCGGCCGCGAAGATTGAAACGGGATTCCTCGGCGATCAGCAGGATGCTGCCGCAGTCCGGGCATTTCGGCCGGCTCAAGTCCTCGGTTGCAAGAACCCGTGTCGTCGCACTCTGGCACGCGGATTGTACGATCATCGCCGATGCCTCCTCGACGTTCGCTTCACCAATCGCCTGGCATGTTGAGAGTCGCGTATGGCGCCGCCGCGACGCCTTGATGAAACTCGCGTGGCTGTGGATGGTTCCGGATATTCGGAACAAAAAAGCGAGTTTCGCGTTTGGGCGGCTTGGCTGTCAGCGGCCTGGTGTATCGAGCGGCACGCAATTGGTGCGGCCCGACATCAGGCAATCTTCCAATTTCCCCGACGCATAGAGCTCGCGGGCCAACAGCCAGCCGACCAGGAACAGCACAACCACCACGCCGAGCGCGATCAGGGAGCGCCGTTGGCTGCCATCGGGGCCGTCGCGGTTTGCCATTGTGATGTGGTCCGAATGGTCGCGCGCCGGGGTATAACGTTTCCGGGGCGGCAAAGTTTAGTCCGGGGGAGACCGCCGCGGATACGCTGCGCCTACGATCTCCCCCGTCCCGGTATGCCGATGCATCGACAGTCACATGATTGTCGCAAATAGCTTGAGAAAGTGTTTGCAAGCTACGGATTCAAAGCGGGAAAATTCCCGAGGACGATCGCCGTGAAGGGCCACGAGGGGAATGGTGAGCGCGCAGGGATTCGAACCCTGGACCCCGTGATTAAAAGTCACGTGCTCTACCAACTGAGCTACGCGCTCGCCAAGGGGATCAGTTACTTAATCCGGCAGCCATTTGCCAGCCTTGCGCGCCTTTTTGTGTGAACTTTGCTAAGTTGCCTGCCGGCCGGATCAGCCGCTGGAGCGAGGAACCATCCCATGCCGATCGTCAATCGCGTCGCCGACCTGCACGACGAGATCATTGCCTGGCGCCGCGACATGCACATGCACCCGGAGCTGCAGTACGACGTGCACCGCACCGCGGCTTCGGTGGCCGAAAAGCTCAAGAGTTTCGGCTGCGACGAGGTGGTGCCCGGCATCGGCCGCACTGGCGTCGTCGGCGTCATCCGCGGCCGCAAGACCGGTGGCAAGTCTGGTGGCAAGGTGGTGGGGCTGCGCGCCGACATGGATGCGCTGCCGCTCGAGGAGGAGACCGGCCTGCCGTATAAATCGACGGTGCCCGGCAAGATGCACGCCTGCGGCCACGACGGCCACACCGCGATGCTGCTGGGGGCGGCCAAATACCTCGCCGAGACGCGCAATTTCGCCGGCACCGCGGTGGTGATCTTCCAGCCGGCGGAGGAGGGCGGCGCCGGCGCCGAGGCCATGGTGAAGGACGGGCTGATCACCCGGTTTGCCATCGACGAGGTTTATGGCATGCACAATTTCCCCGGCCTGCCGGTCGGCGAATTCGCCATCCGCCCGGGTCCGGTCATGGCCTCGGCCGATCACATTGCGATCGAGCTCGAAGGCAAAGGCGGCCACGCGGCGCGGCCGCAAACGGCCATCGACACCATTTTGGTCGGCGCCCAAATCATCAACCAGCTGCAATCGGTCGTGGCGCGCAATGTCGACCCGCTGGAGGCCGCGGTGGTGTCGATCTGCATGTTCCAGTCGGGCCACACCGACAATGTCATTCCGCAGCATGCGAAACTGCGCGGCACGGCGCGCGCGCTCACGGTCGAGGTGCGCGATCTGCTGCGCGAGCGCATCAACGCCATTGTCGAAGGCACCGCTCGGCTTTACGGCGCCAAGGCCAAGATCACCTACAGCAACGGCTATCCGGTGGTGGTGAACCACGAGCGCGAGACCGCCTTCGCCGCCGCCGTGGCGCGCGAGATCGTCGGCAAGGACAAGGTGGATACCGACACCCCACCGCGCATGGCGGCGGAGGATTTTGCCTTCATGCTCAACGAGCGGCCGGGCGCCTTCATCTTTTGCGGCAACGGCGACAGCGCCGGCCTGCATCACCCGGCTTACGATTTTAACGACGAGGCAATCCCGATCGGGACGTCGTACTGGGTCAGGCTCGCGGAAACGGCGCTCGCGGGCTAGCGGTCATTCCCCGGCGCCGAGCCATAATGGCCAATCAAGCCGATCGCCTGCCCGCAAAAAAGAGCCTACAGAGGTCTAACCCGCACGGCAGGAGGCGGTGGCAGCGGCTCTTCTGAATGGAGCGGTCGCTTTGGCGGTTGCGCAACCACGTAGCGCTTACCGTTGGTGCAGGTAAACAGCAGCGGATTTTGCCCGCCCCAAGCCATATCCTTGTAGGCCGGATCATCCAAAGGCCTGGGTTCGACGCTCTTGATGTGCGGACACTCATAGCCGGCTTCGCGAATTTGATTCCCATACCAACGGTCCAAGAATTCAGGCGGCACACTCCACGGTATAGCGTCCGCCTCGGCCATTCCGATTCCCGCCAACACGAGAATCGCAGCGAGGCCGCCTAACTCCGGTCTCGACATCGTTTGTCTCCTTCGCTTCGCTCCACCGGAACGTGCACGTTACCGCCTGATGACCCAGCTGACCGCGCTTCTTGTCTCGATTGCCTGCGAAGCCCTTGTCGCCTGGCTTGCGGTAACCGCATGGCATTGGGGAAATCCATGGCGCGCTGCGCTTGCCGCAGCGGTTGGCACATGCGTCACTCATTGGGCGGCATGGTCCGCAACAATTTGGCTCATGGACTTGATCGACTACGCAGCGCTGGCGCTGGCGGTGGAAGCTAGCGTCGTCCTTGTTGAGAGTCTTGCCTATCGTTGGATCGCGCTCCTGTCGTGGAATCGCGCACTGCTGACATCCCTTATTGCCAATGCCGCATCGACAGGGCTCGGGCTGGGTCTGCAAATATCGGGCATCGCCTGATTGAATGGAGTGCTATTTGCGGACCCAGCGCTCGGCGCCCATCTGCGGGCTGCCTTTCTTGGCCCACACGCCGAGAAAGCCATTACCGTCGGGTACGAAGAGGCCGACGACGCCGACCGCTGCTCGCGGCGTGTCGTCGCCTTGGGTGACATTGATGGCCACGGCGCCGTCGAACGTCACTGCGGTGCCGGTCCATCGCACGTCGCCGATCTTGCGCGTGACGTCGAAGGCGTCGGCCCAGGCCGTGATCTCGACCTCGCCCGAATAGGTCGAGCCATCCGGATTGGTTCCGGACATCCGATACGTGCCGACGGGCTTGCGCGATCTGCCACGATTCAGGTCAAGCTGAACGGACACATCACTGTTGGACATGACCTCGACGCCCAAACTGCCGTCGGAATAATCGGAAAAGACGCCGACCCAGGCGTCGCCGGCGCGCTTCCAGATATTGAGATCGCCATTGCCGTTGTCGAACGAATAGGTGGCGGCAAGAAAATCCTGATTTTCAACGGCGAGGCCGGTGGCTTTGTCGCAGCAAAAATCCAGCCGATAAGTCTGGCCCACAGGCGTGATCTTCACTGTGCCGTCGTAGGATGAGCCATCGTTGCCGCGTCCTTTGACCGCGTAGCTGGAAAACAGGTCGGCGCAAACCGGTGTCGCCAACACGGCAACCAGCACAGCAACCGCGAGTGCGGCTTTCGACATGTGCGTCTACTTTGCCTGCGGCCGCACGACACCGGTCACAATCGCCGTATCGTGATCGGCGGAATCGACCTTGTCGAACAGCCAGCAGTGCGGCCGGTTGCGTCCTTCCGGCTTGCGATAGGCCCAGACGATGCATTGACGGTCATAGATGCAGCTTGTCTGGCACAGCCGCGGGTCCGCGCCGGGCAAGTCGAAGTTCGCGAGGTAATGGCCGCTGCGCGTCGAATTCTCTTCCCAGGTCAAGTTCAGCGCCGGAGCGAGCTGCCACGCCTGGGCGCCCGATCCGTTGCACTGCGTGAGCTGCACGACGGCACCGACGCCCTTGTACGCGTTATAGACGTCGACGCAAAAGCCGCCGACGCCCGTGATCTTCACGGCATTCCCGGCGGGCTCGACTTTGAAGCTCTGCGTTGGCCCGCCGTTACAGGGCGCGAGCGCAAGAGCGCCACCTTGATCGCTCTTTCCGCCCTCGGTATCGACGCAGAAATCCCCGACCGAGGCGCGCCCGTTAAGGGTGTCGAACGCGAGAATCTGCGGCGGGGTGTCGTTGCAGTCCCAGGTTTCCAATTTAATCCCGGCTTTGATCTCGCCGTTGAGCGGCTGAATGCATTTGCCGCCGCCGTCGGGCGCGTTGTGGACGGTGACCTTCTGCAGACAGCGGCCGTACCACGGCGTCTCGGCGCCGCCGGCGCTGACATGCCCCCCGGCAATGACTTTTTGGCCGTCGGCGCGCGTCTGCTCGGTCGTCCTGATGCGGCCGTGCTCGACTTGCACGTGGATCTCATAGCGCTTGTCGTCGACCGTGGCGCTCAGCGTGAGTTCGTTCGGCTTGGATTCGGTCGCCTTATCGACGATGGTCGCGGATTCCCGCGATGTCGGCCCGACCATCTTGTCGAGCTCGACGTGATCGACGTCGATGACCCGGTCGGTCAGGTACGGCGATTTCGCGTCGGCCGGCTTGGCGCAATCGGACGGCAGCGTGCCAAGCAGATCGTATTTTTCGAAGGTCTCCTTGACCGTCGCCGCGCGTGCCGACGTGGCGGTGACAATGATCGCTGCGGCCGTCGCCGCGAGCACAATTGATTTCACGTGGCCCAACATTTTTTCTCCCCCATCGGCTTCGGCACACCCCGCAGGCCCGCCACGCCCCGTCACTCGACATTCACCTCGTAGGTGATGGTTGAGCAGCCCGAGCCATTGTTGCCTTCACCACAGACTTGGACGGCATATCCGTCCGATCCTCTAAAACCCTTGTGCGGTTGATATCGGAATTTGAGGTCGCTGATTTGCTGCAAGGTGCCGTTGCTCGGCGACGAGGAGATCGAAGCGCCCGTGAGCTGGGTCGAGCCCCGCCCAACGAATGAGTCCTCGCAGGAGGCGCCGCCCACGATGGTCTCCTCTACCGTCGCGGCCTCGCTTTGCGTCACGTCAAACTGGACGTGGCTCTTGTTGCAAGCCGGCTGCACCGGCGGCGGTTCAACTCTTGCCTCCCGTTGCGGCAAAGGCGGTGGCGGCGGCGGGGGTGGCTCGGACGGCGACTGTTTCGCCGGCGTGGGTGGAGGCGGCGGCGCGGGTTGAGGCTGCGCCGGCTTCGGCGGCGGCACTGCCGCGACAGGCGGCAGTGGTTTCGGCGGCGGCGCTGTCTGCACCGGCAGCGATTTCGGTGCCGGCGGCGACACGGGCAGCGTTTTTGCCGCGGTCGACGGGGCTGGTTCGACCGGCAAGGGTTTGACCGCAGGCGGAGTCGGCGCCGCCTTCGGGGCGGGCACCGGTTGCACCGGAAGCGCAGCGACTTTGGGCTCCGGCGTTGAGGGAGCCGGATTTGGTTTGGGCTCAGCCGTTTTTGTCGGCGATGGCGGCGCCGGCGGTGTCAGACCCGGCTTCGGTTCGGGCGTCTTCGGCGGCGTAGGTTGCGGTGTAGCGGGGCCCGGCTTGGGTTCGGCTGTCTTTGGCGGCGCTGGAGTTTGCGAAGCCGGATTTGGTTTAGGCTCAGTCGCCTTCGTCGCCGGTGGAGTCTGCGGCGTTGACGGAGCCGGATTTGGTTTCGGCTCAGCTGTCTTCGCCGGCGGCGCACACTCAGGGGCAGTGGGAGTGATATCGCACGAGCCGCCATTCTCGCGCGGTCCGGGCTGCGGCGGCGACGCGGGCGGCGGGGAGGCGGGTCTCGGGCTGGGTTGGGCGGTCTGTGGCGGCGGCGCCGGATGCGGTGGCGGCTCCACATGCGGTGTGCCGCCGTTTACTCGCGGTCCCGGCCCAGGATGTGGCTCGGGCGCAGGCCCGGATTGAGGTGGAACATAAACGTTGATCTGCGGCTGCGATGGTGCGCCGCCATAGACTGTCGGCGCCGGCGCCGGTTGCGGACCGGGCGTCGGCTCCGGGTTCGGCAAACTTGCCGAGTGGCTCGGCGGCGGCTCGGGCTGCTCGTGCGTCGGAGGCTTTGGTGAATCGACGGCGACATCCGGCGGCGGCGGCTTGACCGGCGAGTCGACGGCGATATCAGGAGGCGTCACCATCGCCACGTCAGCGTGTGTCGTGGATGGCGAAATAATCGTGGCCTTGCCCGGGTCGAAGTAGCCCAGCGATTTGCAGTACTTCACGAAGGAGCCGTAGTCGGTAACTCCATCGTCCGTCGACATCTGGCAGCTGGCAACGTTGGTGCCATCGGGATGGTGCGGATCAGCAGGGTCAGGAGGATCGGCACCCTGGTTGATGTTACTCTTCCAATGCGACTTTACCCACCACTGGTCCGTGCAGCTGCTCGAACGCGACCAGTCTCCCGCTGAAATGCAAACATCGAAGTGGTGGAGCGTCGTCGCGTCGCTGACGCCCACTCCGACATTCACGTAGCTGCACCTGTATGTCGTGCAGCCATCAGCCGTTTTCGGCGGAATGGGCGTCACTGGCGACGTCTTTACGGGTGTCTGCGGCGGAACGGTCGGCGACTTCTTTGGCGGCGGCGGTGGCGGCGTGAGTGGCGTGACCTTCGTCACCTTTGGCGGCGGAGGCGGCGGCATCAAGGCGGTCACCCGCTCGCGCAGACAGCGGATCGAGCCGGCGGCGGCGAGCGCTTGATTCAGCAGCGTTTGCCGCTGCTGCGATTCGGTCGCATCCTGCGCCTCGCCCAGCAGCCTTTCTACGTTGCGCTGGGCAAGCAGGTCGGCTTCGAGGATTCGCACAAGTTTCTCGTCAACCGTCCCCAAACCCATGCGCGGGTGGGTTAAATCGCGCATCGCCAGGGCCAATGCGGGGCCGAACTCACAGGCCATCGCGTGATTGGCGATCGGCCCCATGACCGCGCTTATCCGTTCTGCATCGCCAGCGTCCAATATCGCGGCACCCGCCTCGAAACTAGAAGGCGCGATGGCTCCGCAGATCATGCCGGCGGCCACATTCAAGAGGCCGACCCCGGCACAGAACGCCGCCGCCGGGATGCCGCTCTGCCAATCGGCGAGGCACTGGTTGGGATCTCTGCCCGACTTGACGCAGGCGGTGTAGCCGATCAGCGAGTTGCAAGCGAAACCGACCGTGGCGCTGCCGGTGGCTTCCTGCGCCGTAGTGCAGCCTGCGCCAATCACGGTCGAGATGCCCGAGGCCTTGGCGCATTGCGACTGCTGATCCGGATTAGCTTGGATGCAGGTCCAGTAAGTAGTGAATGCGTTGACGATCGCGCCTTCGGCAACGTTGCGCGCGCCTTGCCGCAGACCCGAGGAAGGGGGCGTCTCGGGCGGAGTTTGATTGGTGGCACTATTGGCCGGCGGCTTCTCGACCGGAACCGGCAGGTTCGCATTGGGATCGGTCGGCACCGGCGGATAGAACGGCCTTTCGCCATTCGGGTTATCGGGACCGTATGGCTTGCCGACCGGCACCGGCAGGTTGTTGGGGTTCGGCGGTGGATTGTCGTAGGAGCTTCCGTTCAGCACGAAGTTCGGGATTTCGATATCGGCCGGGTTGCCATCAATCGGCATATGGCTTTCTCTTGGGTCCGTCGTCGGGGCAATCTTCCCCTTGTCTGTCCCCTTGTCGACAATCCAGTAAGACGTGACATCTGCTCCGCCATTGTTGTAGTCCAGGGTGCCGTCGGGGTTTGTAACGACGTCCGTGCTGGTGCCGGGGACGCTGATCCTGTGCTCATGGTTCTCCCACTTGCGAAACACAATATTGCTGTTATCGCTGTTGGCCTGGGGGGGACTTTTGTTGGGCTTCCAGTACTCGGCCGGGTCGAGACGATCAAAAACATAAGTCCCGTCAGGCAAGCGTCCCGATAGATTGAGACCGCCGCTATTGGCCCGCGATACGGTCCACCCTTGACTGACCGCCTCTTTGTAAATGACGGCGGGATCCCGCGAGGTGCCCAGTGCTGCGAACGCTTGCTGAGGCGTGCTGTGGGACAAGTCGCCAGCCAGCGCGGCTGTCGAAACCTGTAGCACGGTCGCCGCGAGGCAGAATTTCGCGAGGCGCATCGGTCTTCCCTATCCAATATTCATCCGACGCTCAGTTGCGTGCAGGCTGCCGCTTCTGCAGTTCGATGGTCAGCCAGTCGGCTAGCGCTTGGTAGACATTGCGTCCTGCGGCGGCGTCAGCGCGTCGTTTCAGCTCCGCGAGTTCCTGGGTACCGCCGTCGCGCGCCAGCGCCTCCGTCACCTGATCGAACAGCCAGTGATCGGTTTCGAGCTCGGGCGCGGCGATCATCATGGCAAGCCCGCGATGCGGGTCGCTCTCTTGCACCAGGTCGGCCATGAAAAACACCAGCTCCGGGTCGGGCTGTGGTACGGCTTCGCGCGCCAGCGCCTCCGAAGCCGGGCGATTGACAGTCCGCAGATACTCGAAGGCGGCCCACCGGGCATGCCCCTCCGGATCACGCACGACCGCACGGGCGAGCGCAACCGCCTCATCGTCACGCGGATTGTGCGCCAGCAGATACCAGATGCGCCCGCCGACGCGCGGATCGACCTCGGACCGGACCAGCGCAAGAGCAGCCGTCAGCTCCACCGCGGTTAGTCGCGGAGCCCCCTTGGCGTCAATGTCGGCGATCAATTGGTCGAGCCAGGCGTGGCGTTGCCGTGGGGAGAGCGACGTCGGATAGGCGGCGAGCCGATTGGTTACGACGTCAGATGCATTGCGCTGCGGCGGGATCGCTTGGTTCGGTCCGCCCCCCGGCGGCGGAAGCAATTGGAGGTCACCGCCATTCGTTGCGTCTTTTGCAGCGTCATTGGCGTGAGCGGACGTGAATGCGGACGCTAGCATTGCGATTCCGCCAAATACAGCTACGAAGAACATCGAAACCGCCAAGGCGGCTGGAAATTTGATTCGCCTGCTCATGGCATCTTCCCCGTCAGGTAGCGACCGACCGGCATTGTTTGATCGCACGCCAAAACTTCACTGCGTCGCCCCGGCGCGCCAATGCCACTGCGCCTGCCGGGTCAATTCCAAGGTTCGGTGCGGCAATTATGCCGAGGACCGCGCGTTACCTGATGGGCGGTGGCGAAAAGCCGGAGATTGTTCTGAAAGTCTTTTGCAATGACGCCCGCTACACCGGTTATCACAAACCGCACAGCGGCTCAACGAAGCCGCGAGGGGCTGGTAAACGCCTTTCGAGGAAAACGATCGCAGGCTTTTTTCAACGCGTGCTTGCGGCGCGCCGGAATGACAATTACTGCGCCGCTTCGATGCGGTTCTCGGCCGGCAGTTTCGGCGGCTCGGCGATGACTTGTTGCATGACTTGCCGCTGCGGCAGGAGCGCCGCCGCCTTGGTTTCGACGGCGCGCCAATAGGCGAACGAGTTGAAGCGCGTGCCCTCGATGGTGGCCAGCATGACGGCGGCGATGAACGGCAGGCTCTGCACCACCAGCACAAGCGCGAAGATATTGATCTCATGCACCTGCTTGTAGTTGGTCATCACCAGGGTGAGCGCGCCGACGAGCAGCAGCACCGCGATCACCGCCTCCCAGAACGCCGGAAAATCCGGGCCCTTGCGCGTGCCGCCACCCTTGGCGGTGCGCAGGAACGGCACGCTCTCGTTGATGATGCCCATGCCGACGGCGCGCGCCACCGTCCATTGCACCGCCATGGCGGCGCAGACCGCGCCCAGCATCTGACCGGGCGACACCCGCACGCGCAGCCGGTAGAGCGTGACGAAATGGATCACCGAGACCGTGAAGGTGGCGATGATCGGCAGCGTGAGGATGCGATCGGGCACCGCGATATTGGCGAAGGCGACGATCGGGACCCAGATGATGTTCAACAGCGCAACGACGACGCCGATGCTGTCGGAGCCGAGCCAGTTGAGCCAGCCGATGCCGTATTCGCGCTTCTGCTCGCGGGAGAGCCCCTCGACCCGCGGCAACAGCCGCCGCCAATGCTTGCGCAAGAGCTGAAAACCGCCATAGGCCCAGCGCTGACGCTGGCGTTTGTAGGCATCGAAAGTGTCGGGCAGGAGCCCGTGGCCGTAGCGATGGTTGGTGTAATGGGCGATGTAACCGTGCTCGAGTATGGCGAGCCCCAGATCGGAATCCTCGACGATAGTGTCGGTCGCCCAATTGCCGACGGCTTCCAGCGCCGCGCGCCGGATCAGGATCATGGTGCCGTGCATGACGATGGCGTTGACCTCGTTACGCTGCACCATGCCGATATCGAAGAAGCCGGCATATTCGGCGTTCATGGCGCAGTGCATGACGGAGCGGTCGCCGTCGCGGTGGTCCTGCGGCGCCTGGACGAAGCCGACGCTGGGGTCGGCGAACAGCGGCACCAGATCCTTGAGCCAGTCCGGCTCGACGACGTAATCGGCATCGATGCTGCCGATGATTTCCGCGTCCGGCGCGGTGTGCGCCAGCGCCAGGCGCAGCGCGCCGGCCTTGTAGCCGTCAAGCTTGTCGACCCGGAGGAATTTGAAGCGTTCGCCGAGCGTGCGGCAGTGCGCCTCGACCGGCTCCCACAGGGCCGGATCGGGCGTGTTGTTGATCACCACCACGCATTCGAAATTGGGATAATCGATGCGGGAGACGGCATCGAGCGTCTGCACCAGCATCTCCGGCGCCTCGCGACAGGCCGGGACGTGGATCGACACTTTCGGCGTGCGGGCCTCTTATTGCGCCGGAAC
>Ga0210398_10000665_pt1 | contig 38226 bp, 27 predicted proteins | sample IncBWC4OmetaG_FD_161047 | JGI IMG/M metagenome (GOLD analysis project Ga0210398, IMG submission 161047) | Forest soil microbial communities from Barre Woods Harvard Forest LTER site, Petersham, Massachusetts, United States - Inc-BW-C-4-O | ecosystem: Environmental > Terrestrial > Soil >... | reverse complement strand
AACTCGATTCCCAAACGGATCGTGATCCGGACGACGCTTCCCTCCGGATGTCGCGAGGCTCGAGCATCTCGATTCCCGCGTTTCGGAGTGGCTTCACGAGAGCCGCATAATCACCGCAGTGGAGGGCGGGGGGGGTGCCTGCTTCGCGGACGGAAGCCGTTTTCCACTTCGAGATGGAGTTGCGCGCTGCCGCTCGCAACCCACTATCCGCCGCGCTGGGCAAGCCGCGGAGGCTTCGGCACTTCCATCATTCCCGGCCGTCCTGCATCGAACGCGCGCCTTCCTTCATCTCCTGGAGGCATGGCACGCGGAACCTGATCGATCGCGGGGAATAAAGCTGCGCTGGTACTCGCCTGCTAACTGAGTGGCCCACCCGAGAGAACCGCGTGCCGCCTGCTAAAATCAAAGGTTAGCCCGCATCGTATGGACGCCGCCTTCATCCGCAACTTTGCCATCATCGCGCATATCGACCACGGTAAATCCACGCTGGCCGACCGCCTGCTGGAGCTGACCGGCTCTCTGACGGCGCGCGAGATGCAGGCGCAAGTGCTCGACTCCATGGATTTGGAGCGCGAGCGCGGCATCACCATCAAGGCCCACGCGGTTCGCATGATGTACACGGCGCACGACGGTCAGACTTATCAGCTCAACCTGATCGACACTCCCGGCCACGTGGATTTTTCTTACGAAGTGTCGCGTTCGCTCGCCTCCTGCGAAGGCGCGCTGCTGGTGGTCGACGCATCCCAAGGTGTGGAAGCGCAAACCCTCGCCAACTCCTATCTCGCGATCAATCATGGTCTCGAAATTATTCCCGTCATCAATAAAATCGATCTGCAAAGCGCCGACATCCCCCGCACGAAAGAAATGATCGAAAGCACGGTTGGGCTCGACGCTTCTGCTGCCGTGCTGATCAGCGCTAAGACCGGCCAAGGCGTACCCGATGTGCTGGAAGCCATTGTGAAGCGCGTGCCTCCGCCGAAAGGAAATCCTGATAACCGGCTCCAGGCGCTCGTTTTCGACTCCTGGTTCGATGCCTACCGCGGTGTCATCGTCCTCACCCGCGTCTTCCAGGGAACGCTGCGCAAGGGACAGAGGATTCGCTTGTGGTGGAATGGAACGACCTTCGACGCGGAAACTCTGGGCGTGCTCACGCCCAAGCCGGTCGAGATCGACGAGTTGAAGGCGGGCGAAGTCGGGTTCCTCATCGCGAATATCAAGAATGTCGCCGACACGAAAATCGGCGACACCATCACCGACGACGCCAAGCCCGCCTTCGACGCCCTTCCCGGCTTTGAAGAGATTAAGCCCATGGTATTCGCCGGTCTCTATACCGTAGACGCGCATGAGCACACGCGCCTGCGCGAGGCGCTCGAAAAGCTGCGCCTGAACGATTCATCGTTTTTTTTCGAGCCGGAAAGTTCCGTGGCGCTGGGATTCGGCTTTCGTTGTGGCTTCCTCGGCCTGTTGCACATGGAGATTATTCAGGAGCGCCTGGAGCGTGAATTTGCGCTCGAACTCATCACCACCGCCCCGGGTGTGCGTTACAAGATCACCAAGACCGACGGAAAATTAATCGAAGTCGATAATCCTTCGCGCTGGCCCGATCCGAGCGAGATTGCCAAGATCCAGGAGCCGGTAATTCTCGCCACGATCCTCACCAACGAAGAGTATGTTGGCGGAATTCTGAAGCTGGTCGAAGACAAGCGCGGCAAACAGAAGACCTTCGAATACGTCAGTTCGTCGCGCGTGATGTTGCACTATGAGTTACCGCTGAACGAGATCGTGCTCGATTTTTACGATCGCCTGAAGTCCGTCTCGCGCGGCTACGCTTCGCTCGACTATCACCTCGCCGACTATTGGGAGTCGCCCATGGTCAAGCTCGACATCCTGGTGGCCGGCGAACCCGTCGATGCCCTCTCCATCATCGTGCATCGCGACTTCGCCTATGACCGCGGCAAGGCGCTGGTCGCCAAAATGAGACAGCTGATTCCTCGGCAGATGTTCGAAGTAGCGATCCAGGCCTCCATTGGCGCGAAAATCATCGCCCGCGAAACCGTTTCCGCCATTCGCAAGAACGTGATCGCCAAGTGCTACGGCGGCGACATTTCGCGAAAACGGAAGCTGCTCGAAAAGCAGAAGGAAGGCAAAAAACGAATGAAGCGCATCGGCCGCGTCGATATACCCCAGGAGGCTTTTCTGGCCGTGCTGAAGGTGGGTGAGGACAGCGATTAGCCGCACCGGGGCAGAAAACCGGAAGGTCGGGAACCACTAAATGTGCAAAACCCCCAAAATAGGAATCAGCTCCGTTTGGGCTAGTCCAGCCCATGTTAACAGCGAGTGAATTGTCTAACTGGTTATCATTCATGGCCTTAGGGGCCCGAAACCGGAGCGTGGTGATTTAGCTCACCCGTCTTTGCCTTTTAGGTATTTTTCCTGCAGTCTGCAATTCCACAAGCTTTTCCACAGCGTTTGGCGCCGAACGCAAGTTGAGCCGGGTAAGGAACTTACCCCGGAAAACTACAGGCACTCCTGTACCTTGAAGTCATTCCTCGGGAGGCAGACCGCCTTCGACCATGGTCTCGAATCTGGTGCAATTTTTCAGGAACGCCAGGTTGACTCGACCGATGGGACCGTTGCGTTGTTTGGAAATAATGATCTCCGCTTTACCTTGCAAATCGGGATCGTCCTGCTTGTAGACTTCTTCGCGGAAAATGAACAGCACCAGGTCGGCGTCCTGTTCAATTGATCCCGACTCGCGCAGATCGGCGAGTTGCGGCCGATGATCTCCGCCGCGGCTTTCGGGAGCGCGGCTCAACTGCGAGAGCGCGATCACTGGCACGCTAAGTTCCTTGGCCAGCGCTTTCAGTCCCCGCGAAATTGCCGACACTTCCTGCGTGCGGTTCTCGTAGCGCTTGCTCCCGCCCGACATGAGCTGCAGATAGTCCACAATGAGAAGGTCAAGCTTGCCCTGGGATTGCTTCAGCCGCCGCGCCTTCGCCCGCATCTCGCTCAGCGAAATCCCGGGCGTGTCATCGATGAAAATCGGCGCGTGCGCCAACTGTTCCATGGCGCGCACGACCTTCCGCGTGTCGTCCTGCCACAGTGATCCCGTGCGCATTTTGTGTGCGTCCACTTTCGCCTGCGAACACAGCAAGCGCATCAGCAGCGCCTCCCGCGACATCTCCAGCGAAAACACTCCCACCACCTGTTGGTCCTCCACCGCCGCATTCTCCGCAATGTTCATGGCGAATGCCGTCTTGCCCATCGAAGGCCGTGCCGCAATGATCACCAAATCCGATCTCTGCAGTCCGCTGGTCATCTCGTCGAGATCGGTGTAATGCGTGGCCAGTCCCGTAATGCGCTGGCCGCGCTGCAGCAGGGCATCGACCGAGCCAAACGACTCGCGCACAATCTCCTGTACGCCCATGAAGCCGCGCCCGATGCGCTTTTCCGAAAGCTGAAAGATCGCCGCCTCGGCATCGCTCAACACCTCTTCCGCCGTATCAGATTGATCCGCCGCCCGCGCAATCGCGGTATTGGCGGCGTGGATCAGCCCGCGCAGCAGCGCCTTGTCGCGCACGATCTTGACGTAATGCTCAATGCTCGGCCGGTCCGGCACGCCATCCAGCAGGCTCGACACGTAACCCACATCGCCGATGGCTTGCAGATCCTTGTGCCGATCCAGCTCATCAATCAGCGTGATCATGTCGATCGGACGAGACGATTCCGCCAGGTCGACCATCCGCCCATAAATCCGCCGGTGCGAGTCGAGCGAGAAATCCTCGATCCGCAAATGCTCCGCAGCCTGGTTATAAGCAAAGTTGTCGAGCAGGATCGCGCCCAGAATCGAGCGTTCCGCCTCTACATTCGCCGGAAGCGTGCTGATGTTGTAGTCAGTAGTCGCCAAGATGATGAGCTTTCCCCACTCTCAATGCAAACCGAACACTAACCGGATACGGGTTGTGAATGCCAGGCGCGCCTCTGGAAAACGAAGCTCCAATCCGAAAAGTTGGACGGATATCCCCGCCTTCGAGATTGCAAATTTCAACCACCTAGGCGTAGGAGAACAAAAGGCGAAGCAGAAGTCAAGCGTCAAAACAAATGCGGCCCGAAGGCCAGCCACCTTCGAGCCGCATCCTTCGTGGACCTTCGAAGCTTGCCCTTCCCGCTGCTCGGCAGCGGGACGACGTCACTGATCCGACAGCCCTCACCGAGTGAGCGCCACATTTACCAGTGCGGTTACCGAGTGGCGATTCTAGGAATCGCTACCCAGCAACTTCTGCGGTTGGCCAGCAGCCCAACCCAGCTCACCGAGCGGGAAGTGAAGGAGGCCGCAATGCCCGGGCAACCGGCATGCGCTCGCGCGCTTCCGATTTTCCCCCGGCAATTCACCCTCGAGAATCGCCGGTCTGCCGCCAGCTTGGCCGTGATCATCGTGGCCAGCCCCGGAAGGTCCTACGTTTTCGCTGCCCCCACTGTGCGGCAGATTGTTGCGCGTCGCAACCGAAAAACATTTCGCGCTTGTGCAGAAACTGTGGACGATGGAACTTCCTTGTGGAAGGCTGAGGAAAACCTAGGGCGCGATTGCTCGCGCCCGCTTCTCCCGTTCGACTTCCGTCTGCTGCTTAGTCTCTTACTCCATCCATAAAAGCCCGCAGCTTGCGCGAGCGCGAAGGATGACGCAGTTTGCGCAACGCCTTGGCCTCGATCTGGCGGATGCGTTCGCGAGTTACGGCGAACGATTGCCCGACCTCTTCCAAAGTATGCTCGCTGCCATCTTCGAGACCGAAGCGCATCTTGATGACTTTTTCTTCGCGCGGCGTCAGCGTGCGCAGGACCTGTCCCGTCTGGTCCTTGAGGTTCACATTGATCACGGCTTCGGCCGGCGAGACGACGGCGCGGTCTTCGATGAAGTCGCCCAGATGCGAATCTTCCTCTTCGCCGATCGGCGTTTCGAGAGAGATGGGCTCCTGCGCGATCTTGAGCACCTTGCGCACTTTCGCCACTGGAATGTCCATGCGCTTGGCGATCTCTTCGCTGGTCGGTTCGCGTCCCAGTTCCTGCACCAGCTGCCGTGAGGTGCGGATCAGCTTGTTGATGGTCTCGATCATGTGCACCGGGATCCGAATCGTACGCGCCTGATCGGCGATGGCACGAGTGATCGCCTGCCGAATCCACCAAGTGGCATACGTGGAAAACTTATAGCCACGGCGGTATTCGAACTTGTCGACGGCCTTCATCAGGCCGATGTTGCCCTCCTGAATCAGGTCGAGGAACTGCAGGCCGCGGTTGGTGTACTTTTTCGCAATCGAAACCACCAGACGGAGGTTGGCCTCGATCAGCTCGCGCTTGGCCTGCTCCGCATCCATGTCGCCCTGGATGATCTCGCGCTGCGTGCGTTTGATCTCCTGAAACAAAAGGCCGGCTTCGACTTCGAGTTTTTCAATTTCGCTTCTTACCGCGCGCGACTGCCGGCGGTATTCTTTTTTCTGGTCTTCGCTGCGCGTGGCGTCGGCTTTGCGCTCCAGGTTCTGAGCCTGCCGATCAAGCGACCGCATGCTGTCGACGGTTTTGTTGACCCGTTCGATCAGCCGCTTGCGTTCGGCATTGGTAAAGCCGAGTTTGCGCACCGCAATGGAGACCCTGACGATGGCACGAGCGAAGTTGCGGCGAGCCCGCCGATGGTCCTTGGGACGCTTCTTCAAAGATACGGTCGCGTATTTTTCCTGCACCACAGCGACTTTCTTGTAAAGCTTGGCCATGGCGTCGATCTTGCCGGTAAATTCGTTCAACCGGTTCTGCAGGATTTCGTCGGTGATCTCCTCCTCATCGAAGGTCACGACTTCCTTGATGGAGCGCACACCTTTCTTGAGGTCCTCGCCCATCGCCAGCAGTTCGTGAATGACAATGGGTGATCGGGAGAGCGCCTTGAGCACGCGGATCTGGCCGCGCTCAATGCGCTTGGCGATTTCCACTTCCCCCTCGCGGGTGAGCAGGGGAACGGTTCCCATCTCGCGCAGATACATGCGGACGGGATCGTTGGTTTTTTCGAGAGCGCCGGGCGTGAGGTCGAGTTCGACATCCTCGCCCTCTTCAATGTCTTCGAATTTCTTATCGAGCGCGGCGGAGGGCAGTTTCGGGCCCTCCAGCACGTCGATGCCTTGCGTGCCAATTGTGGTCAGCAGGTCGTCCAGGTCTTCGGGACTGTGCACATCGTGCGGGATCAGGTCATTGACCTGGTCGTAAGTGAGATATCCCTTCTCTTTTCCGGCATCGACCAGCTTTTTTATGTCGTCGTACTTGTCTTCAAGAGCCAAGAGGTGTTCCTCAAATTCTTCAATTCGCTCGCGAGGGAGCGTATGGTAACGTTTTCACAGGTGGGAATCTGGGGCAGCGCGGAGTTGTGCACCTAGCACAAACTTACAGAGTTTAGCACATAAGTGCTGCCCGGTCTATGACTTGCCCGCCGAAAACTCTCTCGCCCGCCGCTATCTCTAACCCCGCTATATACTTAGATGGCATTTATAGCATTTTTGTTTCATCCATTTCCATGCCTCCCGTGGCTCAGGCCGCATCGTCGCCCTCCGCCGGCAAGCTGGGGTCCATCAGGGCCCGCTTAATGCGCTCGAGTTCGCGAAGCAGTTGATTGCGCTGGCCGGAGTCCTGGCCCTTTTCCGACCGCAACTCTCGTAGAACTCGTGCCATATCCCGCTTGAAATGAATTTTCCGCAGCGCGCGGACCGCGCGTTCCAGAAGTTCGGGCGTGAGTTCCTCGTCTTCTTTCAACAGGATCGAAGCCAGCAAACGGCGATCCGATTCAAGCTGGGGCACAGTCATTACATCGGCAGTTTCGGGGAGGGCATGCAGCAGTACCTCGACCAGCGACTCGGTCGCCATACCCCGATGCAGGCCTTCGCTCTGGAAAGCGTATTGGGCCTGCCGGGCGGGATCGAACTCCTGGTCGGCGCCGTCGCGAGCGGAAAAATGTCCGGTGCTCGATTGCATCTGTCGCGCCGAGGCCAGCGCTCGAATGAGGATGCGCTCTGCGTCGGTGGCCTGCGCTTCAGCCGGGGCCTTCACTGCGGCGGACGAGCGCTCGGCGGCGACGTGCCGCAGCTCCTGCCGCAGGACTGACGAATCGATCCCCAGCTTCTGGGCAATTTCCTGGCCCAACTCATCACGCACGATTCGGCTGGGCAAGCGTTGGATGTGCGGCAAGAGATAGTTTACCGCCTTCACTTTGCCTTCGGCGCTGCGCACCGAGAAATGCGTTCGCGCCCGCTCGATCAGATAGTCGAAGTATTTCTGCGAGCCCCGCAGCGCGGCCCCGTAAGCGTCCTTCCCCTTCCGCCGGATGTAGAGATCGGGATCAAAGCCGGGCTCGAGCGTCAGGACCTTGATCTGAAAATCTTCTTCCACCAGCAATCCCAGTGTGCGTTCGGTCGCCTTGGCTCCGGCGGTATCAGGATCGAAGTTGACCACGACGTTCTTGCTGAAACGGCCGAGCAGTTTGGCCTGGATCTCGGTGAACGCCGTGCCGGAGCTGGCGATCACATTGTGAAACCCGGCGGCATAGACGGAAATGCAATCCATCTGGCCCTCGACGAGGATGGCGTAATCCAGCTTGCGGATCGCTTCTTTGGCTTGGTCGAGATTGAACAGAACCCGGCCTTTGGAGTAGATGCCGGTCTCCGGCGAATTCAAATACTTTGGGCCAGCCTTCTCGTCAGTGGCCAAGGTGCGTCCGGTGAAGGCGATGATTTTCCCCGCTTCGTTCGTGATGGGAAACATCGCACGGTTGCGGAATTTGGAGTACATCGCAGCTTCTGGCCTCCGGCTGCCGGGTTCCGGCTTCGGAGGCGAATCGAAATCCTGGCCCTGTCCGTCCGAAGGGCGGACGGACAAGGACGGGACACTCTCGGTCTGTTTCCACGAGAACAGGCCGCTCTCCCGCAATACCTCCTCGCTGAACTCGGCGGCCAGACGGTCGCGAAGCAGGAAGCCGGAATCCGGGGCATAGCCGATGCGAAAGGTCCGGATCGTCTCTTCATCGAGTCCGCGTCCCAGCAAATATTCCCGCGCCCGAGCGCCCTCGGGTCGCTTCAAGCACTCCCGAAAGAATGCGGCGGCGCGCTCTTGAGCATCGAGCAGCTGGGCCCGCAACTTCGCTTCCCGAGCCTCAGCCGGGCTCGAGTACGTAGCCTGGGGCAGCGGAACTCCCAGCTTCTGCGCCACCAGACGGACTGCTTCGGGGAAGGTGATGCTCTCGATCTTCTGCACGAAGCTGAACACGTCTCCGGAGACGCCACAGCCAAAGCAGTGGTAAAACTGCCGCGTGGCGTGCACTGAAAACGATGGTGTCTTCTCGCCGTGAAAGGGGCAAAGCCCGGAATAGTTTTGCGCCCCCGCTTTTTTCAGCTTGATGTAATCGCCGATGATGCGGACGATGTCCGCCTGCTGCTTCACCGTCTCTTTGAAATCTTCACTGCTGGGCATGGATGGAAGACACAACGATCCCTTGGAATTGTGAGCTAGAAAGCGGATCAAGGGAACTCATTTAATTGAGTCCACTTGGGAAGCTGCGGAAAAACTGTGGAAGACTCGGCTGTTCCGGTTGAGAACGAAGGAAAAAGCAAGGGATATCTTGGTCACACGCGCAGCTCCACCACCGTGGCCCCACCACCACCTTCATTTTGCGGAGGCTCGGCCACCGATTCCACGTGAGGATGCTGTTCGAGCGCTTGCCGGAGGGCCTTGCGGAGGATGCCCATGCCGCTGCCGTGCACCACGCGGACCCGCGGCAATCCGGCGAGAAAAGCGCGGTCGACGAACTTTTGGACTTCGCGCGTGGCGTCGTCCACGTTGTAGCCGATCACGTTGATCTCCGAGGGCGCATTCTGGCCTTCATTTTCGAGCGAGACCGAAATTCCACGCGCCCGCGCCGCTTTCACCGGAGAATCAGAGGCTGGAGCGGCGGTGATCACTGCCGCAATATCGTCGCGCGCGATCTTCATCTTCATCGCGCCCATTGCCACTTCAAAGTGGGAGTCATCCAGCTTGCGCAGGACGGTTGCCGCGCGGCCGGTGGATTTCAGCTTGACGGTATCCCCTTGTGAAACGTATTTCACGACCTGCGGCTGGGCATGCGGATCGCCCTGATCGGCGCCGCTGGCGTGGGCTACCACCGTGGAGTCGAACTGCTCGCGGAATTCCCGGCGCAATTTGGCGACTCGCCGGTCGGCATCTTTCGCGACCTTCTGCGCCGCGGCTTTGTCCTGAATGGCATTTACCGCTTCGCGGGCGTGGTATTCGAAGTCGCGCAGCACGCTCTCCAGCTTCTTTTCCATTTCGCGCAGCTTGGCCTGCTGTTCTTTCCTGCCTTCCGCCGCCAGAAATGTTTTCTCTCGTTCCAATTCCTGTTCGCGCGTCGTTAGCCGCAGGCGCTCGCGTTCAGCGTCGCGCAATGCGGCGTGAAGCCTGTCCAGAAATTCGCCCACATCGCGGGCCTGCGTTCCCAGCTTGGCCCGCGCCGCTTCGATGATCGCGGGGTTCAACCCCAGCCGTTGGGCGATGTTGATTCCCGCCGACGCTCCCGGTACACCGATTTTCAATTCGTAAGTCGGCTGCAACGTCCGTTCATCAAATCCCACCGAGGCATTGATCACACCCGCGGTATTGGCGCCATAAACCTTCAATGACGTGTGATGGGTGGAGATCACGGTCATGCAGCCGATGCTGCCAAAGTGGGCTGCGATTGCCACGGCCAGGGCCGCGCCTTCTTCGGGATCGGTAGCCGATCCCAGTTCATCCAGCAGGACCAGTGATTGCGCGGTCGCGGTCCGCGAAATGAAGTCGATGTTGGTGACGTGCGCGGAAAACGTCGATAGATTCTGCTCGATCGATTGATAATCGCCGATGTCGGCCAGGACCGCATCGAACACCGGCATCTCCGCGCGATCGGCGGGCACCGGGATTCCTGACTGGGCCATCAGCGCCAGCAGGCCGATGGTTTTGAGAGTAACGGTCTTTCCGCCGGTATTGGGGCCGGTGATCACTAATTGGTGCGGCTCAGCTTCGAGTTCCACGGTGACTGGAACCACGGACGCGCCCTTGAGCTTTAGATTGCGCTCCAGCAGCGGATGGCGCGCATTGTGTAGAAGCATGCGACCCGGGCTCGCCGGGGACGGCCGGGGGCGGCTGTCCCCACTCAAATGCACGGCGACGCAGTTGTATTCCTCGGCGAAGCGGGCCTTGGCAAACTGCAACTCCAATTCGCCGAGCACATCGGCCGCTGCCAGAATGTCTTCCGCGTTCTCGCCGATGCGGCGCGTCATTTCGAGCAGGATGCGATGAATTTCGGCCAGTTCTTCATCAAGCAATCGCACCAGGTCGTTGTTCTGGTCGATGGTCTCTAGAGGCTCGACGAAGACGGTTTGACCGCTGGAACTGGCCCCGTGCACCACACCCTGGACGCGCCGCCTCTGTTCAATTTTTACCGGGATGACAAAGCGCTCGCCGCGGATTGTCACCAACTCATCCTGCACTGCACCGCCCTGGGACAGCTTGCGCAAATATCCGCGCAGCGATTCCTGAATCACGCGCCGCTGCCTTTCGATCTCGCGGCGAATTCGCGCCAGCTCTGCAGAAGCGCGGTCTTCCAGCGTTCCATCCGGCTGAATCTTGTTGCGGAACAGCCTCAGGAACTCCGAAAAGTCGGGCACGCCCTCAGAAAGAGTTCGAGTTCGCTGCCAATCCGAGCGCATATTTGCCGGAGGATGCAAAGCAATCTCGCGCCACTCCGCGGCGCGGTCCACGACCAGCACGATGTCCCGAATCTCGGTAGTTTCCAGCACGGCTCCCGCGATGCGGGATTTCTTCACCACCTGAGCGATATCCAGCAGGGCGGAAAACTCAAAGCGTCCGCCTACGCGGCGGAAGTCCCGGACTTCCTCGGTCAGCTCTTGTTGCTCAGCAATCCACTCGGAATCAATAAAAGGCGCAAGCGCGGCAACTCTCGCCTGTCCGAGAGGCGAAGAGGCGTAGCCGCGGAGCAGTTCGCGAAGAGCGTCGAACTCCAATGCTCGCGCCGAGTTGTGGATGAGCGGGGACGACACCGAAGATTATGTTACAGGAAGAGCGGGAGGGTTCTACGAGTGCGCCGCATGCGCCTGGGGACCGTTCTGGCTCGAGACGGGAAGGCGGAGCATAAACGTAGCGCCGCCGCCCTCGGGATTATTCTGACATGTAATCTGCCCGCGATGATCCTGTACCACGCCATAGGCGGCGCTGAGTCCCAAGCCTGTGCCTTTGCCGATTGGCTTCGTGGTGTAGAAAGGATCGAAGACGCGGTCGGGTTCTTTGATGCCCGGCCCGCTATCGGAAAAGTGAACCACAACTTCTTCTCCCTGCACCCGGGCGCTAACCCGAAGCAAGCCTCCGCCGGCTTCCTCGAGCGCATCCAGGGCGTTCTCGACGATCTGAACGAACACCTGAAACAATTGGTGGCCATCCCCCCAGACCTGCGGCAAGCTCGGCTCGAATGATGTTTCGATGCGGATTTTCTGATCGTGGCGCTGCAGTTCGCGCATATGCACGCTGCGCTGCAGAAGCGCCGACACATCCACCATCATCTTCTCACCGGAGCTCTGCTGCGCGAAGCTGAGAAGATTCGAGATCAGATCGCGAGTCCGTTGCGAGTGGTGGACGATCTTGCGGACCAACCCATCCTGCTCACCGGTCAGGCGCTGATTGGACCATAATTTGTCCGAGTATCCCATGATCGCGTTCAGGGGATGATCGATCTCGTGCGCAGCCCCGGCCACCAACTGACCGAGAGACGCCAATTTTTCTCTCTGCACCAAATGGCTCTGCAATCGCTGCTCGTTCTCGAAACTGCGGCGCGAATCCTCCAGCAAATGGATCAAAGTCTGGTCCTGAAGATACTGGCGCATAAAAACGAAGACGCCCAGCACCAGCATTGCGGTCAAAACCGTGAACAAGCGAAAGCTCCGAGCTGTAGGCGGCGAGGTGTCCCAGAGGAACGTCCACAGGCCCAAGACGGGCAACGAAAGAATGGCCAACATCGCCAAGCGGAGCGACATCGTGCTCCAGGTGTCATCCCCCTCGGGCTGCGCCGTTTCCAACCGCCATTCCCGCGCGCTCAAGATGGTTGCCGCCATCCAGCTCACTGCGCCCACGAGGGGGACATCATAGAGACAGCCGGAGTAGTAGCGTCCACTGGTGACGGCGAGGTTGACCGCCTGCGAAGCCACGGCATAGAAGGCGCTTGCCGCCATCAGGTTCAGGTATATCCCCTTCCATCCGCGGGGAGCTCCGCGGGCCACGCCCCCCAGCACCAATACCAGCGCGCCGCTCTCCAGCAGGTAGAGGGCGCCGAAATTCCGGTCATATTCCGCCACGTTCAACGAAACATATTGCGAAGGAAACACCACAAAGGCATAGAGGAAGACCCACCAAACCATTAAGAGGAGGAAGTCCGGGGTTCCCACGCGGAATTTCAGTTCGCTTTCCGCTCGATGCGGTCGCAGCCCAACTGCCGCGATCATCGGGACCAGGTGCAGAAACAGAAATATATCCATGGACCAGGGATCGGGCACGGTTTGGTGGCGCAGCACTTCGAAATATGCCCACCCCGATTGATTGGCCGCCCAAAGAAAATACCCGAACCCCATGAGGACCCAAAAGCGACGGGCCACAGCTTGAGCCGACCAGGCATGCAACAGCATGGCCCCCGCGATAATCAGAGCGATCAGGAGATAACCGAAATCGATGATTGCGGTGAGCGTTGGACCCCGCGGCAGCGCGAGCGACACTGCGGTGAAGGCAAGCGTGACTGCGCCAGCCAGCACAAACCAGCGGTTCCGTCGAAACAGACTCATCCGCATCCATTCTATGGAGGAAAATGGCGATCCAGCTTGCTTTCGAAGGCCGGAGCGTTACTTTCGTCATACTCCTTCAGTGTCAAGACCTGCCGGTTTCTCCGGGCTAAGTGGCGAGGTTCGGTTCGTCCTGCTGCCTTATCGCTCCTGCTAGAATTGCTGTGGGACTGGCTTGCTCCGCTCCGCGGGATCCTGACCCCGGCTCCCGTGACATTTAGACCGGCCGGCCCCGCTCAGAAATCACTGGTGCCTTTATGGCCTTCCCTGTGACCCGTCTTCGTCGCCTCCGCCGCACGGACCAGATTCGCAACCTGGTGCGTGAAACCCGTCTCACTCCCGACGCCTTCGTCTATCCCATGTTTGTTTGCCCGGGCGAGGGAGTGCGCAAGGAAGTTCGCTCCATGCCCGGGGTGTTTAACCTGTCGGTGGACGAGGCGGTGAAAGAGGCCCGGGAAGTTCAGTCGCTGGGCGTGCCTTCGGTAATCCTGTTTGGTCTTCCTGAGGAAAAGGATGAATCGGCCACGGGCGCCTGGGCCGACGATGGCATTGTGCAGCAAGCAGCGCGCGCGCTGAAAGGCGAAGCTCCTGACCTGATCCTGATAGGCGACGTCTGCCTGTGCGAATACATGTCTCACGGCCACTGCGGCGTGGTAAAGGACGGGTCCACGCCTCAGTCCCTCGGCGCGGCGGCCAGAGACGCTTTGAGCGCTCGCGAGGGAACGACCGTGAGGGCAGTGAAAAGCCACGAGAAAAAAGCAGAGGTTATCGAAGAGCTGGCAGCGATCGTGGGGGGCGTGGTTGATAGCAGATTTGAGATTGACAATGACGCAAGCCTCGAACTTCTGGCCCGCACATCGGTCTCCCTCGCCCGCGCCGGCGTTGACATGATTGCCCCCTCCGACATGATGGATGGCCGCGTCGCTGCCATTCGCCGTGCCCTCGACGAAGCCGACTTTGTCAACACTCCGATCCTTTCCTACGCCGCGAAGTTTGCTTCCGGCTTCTACGGTCCGTTCCGCGAGGCCGCCGACTCGGCGCCCCAATTTGGGGACCGCCGTTCCTATCAGATGGATGGCGCGAATCTGCGCGAAGCCATGCGCGAAATCGAACTCGACGTCGAGGAAGGCGCGGACCTGATCATGGTCAAGCCTGCCATGCCTTATCTCGACGTTATCGCTGCCGCTCGCGACCGCTTCGACTTGCCTCTCGCCGCTTACCAGGTTTCCGGCGAGTACGCCATGATCGAGGCCGCGGCTCGTAACGGATGGATCGAGCGGGATCGCGTGATGATGGAGGCTCTGCTGAGTATCCGGCGCGCCGGAGCGAGCATTATCCTCACCTATTACGCCAAAGACGCTGCGAGATTGCTGGCGTAGCCCCTAGGCTAGGCGGCGGCTAGAAAACTCGCGGCAAAGTCGCTTCCTTAGCCGGGCTACAGCGCTTACCTGAGGTCTTTCCACTCTACGCTGTACTCAGCCACCGGTCTCCCTGCAGGGACTCCCACCGATCGATCTCTAAGGCGGCAACTGTAGCGGCACGAATGCCATCTATACCTTGATTTTTTGCGAAACCCTTATGAAGGTCATAACGTCGGGGAGAATTTCTGGCTGTTTTCTGAGTTTGGCAATTGCTTTAACGTTAGTCAGTTGTGGGGGGATGAAGAGCGCCAGTCCGCCTCCCTCCCCAGTGAGCGTTTCGCTGAATCCCACTTCGGTGAGCATCGCCGTCAGCACGACCAGCCAATTTACGGCTACGGTCGAGAACACTACGAACACCGCAGTGACGTGGTCCGTCGACGGGGTTGCCGCCGGAAATTCCTCGGTGGGCACGATTAGCGCCTCCGGCCTGTATAGCGCACCCGCCCAGGCGGGAACCCACACGGTTACCGCGACCAGCGCCGCCGACACCACGAAGAGCGCGAAAGCCTCGGTCGGGGTGGGAGCCATTTCTCTCACGCCGGCCTCAGCAACCCTGGCTCCAGCAGGGACCGAGCAATTCACCGCTGCCATTCAAGGATTTTCAAACGCAGCGATCAACTGGTCGGTAAACAAGGTCAGCGGCGGAAATTCCACGGTCGGAACGATTAGCGCAAGCGGGCTGTACGCCGCTCCCGCGCAGACCGGAAGCTATACCATCGTCGCGACCAGCGCGGCCGATTCTTCTATGACGGCCAGCGCCATCGTTACGGTTTCAAGCACCGTCACGATTTCGCCCAGTGCGGCCAATGTTGCCGCTGGCACGACGCAGCAGTTCACGGCAACAGTTCCAGGGATTCCTAACGCGTCGGTTACCTGGTCGGTCGATCAAATCGTGGGCGGCAGCGCGACCGTTGGAACGGTTAGCGCTACCGGACTCTATACTGCTCCCGCCGCGGTGGGGAACCATACCATCACGGCGACCAGCGCCGGCAGTGCCGCGAACGCTACGGTCGCGGTCTTCGCCCTTTCCGTTTCACCATCGACCGCAACCATCGCGGTATCGGCTACGGAGCAATTCACCGCGACGGCTCAGGGATTGAGCGCTCCAGTATTTTCCTGGTCCGTGGATGCGATCGCCGGCGGAAACAGTACAGTCGGGATCATCAGCACCGCGGGACTCTATACCGCACCGGCACAGGCGGGAACGCATACCATCGCGGCCGGCGTAGCCAATGCGTCAGGAAGCGCCAGCGCTGCGGTCACCGTGATCAGCTTCACCGTGACACCGTCGACCGCAACCATCAATCCGTCGGCGACTGAACAATTCACCGCAGCGATTCAGGGATCGATCGGGTCCACTTTCACTTGGTCGGTCGATGGAGTAGCCGGCGGTAATGCCACGACTGGCACCATCGGCACGAGCGGACTGTACAAGGCTCCATCCGTGATTGGAGCCCACACCGTAACCGCGACCACAACGACGACTCCAGCAGTCACTGCCGACGCCGCGGTGACCGTCGTGAATGTTGCGTTGGCGGCGGTGCTTACCTATCACAATGACGACGCCCGCGACGGCGCGTATACCCAGGAAGTTACGCTGACTCCTGCCAACGTGAATTCGACGCAGTTCGGCAAATTGTTCTCTTATTCCGTGGATGGCCAGATCTACGCTCAGCCGTTATATCTGCCGCAGATCACCATTGCAGGCGCCACACACGATGTGGTGTATGTCGAGACGCAGAACAACAGCGTCTACGCCTTCGACGCCACTGGTGTGCAAACCACGCCGTTCTGGCAGGTCAACCTGGGGGCGCCGGTAACCAAGGACGATTATTCGGGCGTGTCTCCGGTGGTGGGTATATTGTCGACACCGGTGATCGATGCAACCACTCAGACGATGTACGTATTCGCCGAGAGCTCGGGCGGAGCCGGCCCATTTCATCTGCATGCGCTCGACGTTACCAGCGGCACGGAAAAATTTGGCGGGCCGGTCCTGGTGACCGGTACTGTTCCCGGGACTGGAGGAGAGAGCTCGGGGGGAAATATCACTCTCGGGTCCGACTGCTATCAGCGCATGGGTCTGGCGCTGAATCCGGTCACACATGCAATCTACATTCCCTTCGGAAGTTGTGCCCACGGCTGGGTGCTGGCTTACGACCAGACGAGCTTGGCGCAAATTGCGATCTTCAACGACACGCCGGACGGCGATGGCGGCGGACTGTGGGCCAGCGGTGGCGCGCCGGCAATCGATGATACAACCGGCGATCTGTACCTGATGAGTGGGGTGGATGAGCTCTCGCCCGGTGTAGGCGACCCGGTAACCAACGGTTATAACGATTCGGTTCTGCGGCTGGATCCCACCAATTTATCGGTGCTGGATTACTTTACGCCGGACGACAACTTTACCCTCGCCGCGAACGATGTTGATTTGGGCTCCGGATCGAACATTCTGCTACCTGACAATGCTTCTTCCACTCCCCACGAAACCATCGGAGGAGGGAAGGATGGAAATATCTTCGTGGTCAATCGGGACAATATGGGTGGATATAATCCGCCGCCGGTAGACACCAATATTGTCATTCAAACGGTGCAAACCGGTACGCAGGAGTACAACAATATTTTCTCGACGCCGGTCTATTGGAACGGCTCCCTCTACTATCATTCGAACCGGGACGTGCTGCGCGCCTACAGTTGGAGTGCCAGCACTGGGCTGCTATCGACCACCCCAACCTCGACCGCTACGCCGGTTTATTCCATGCACGGAGCGACTCCTTCCTTGTCTGCCGATGGCAATGGCAATGTAAACGCCATTGTCTGGGATATCGACAATTCGGCTTACAATGACACGGGCACGGGCAGCGGACCTTCCGTACTGCACGCCTACGATGCTACCAATGTTGCCACGGAACTCTACAACAGCACGCAGGCAGGAAGTCGCGATACCGCCGGAGCGGCTTTGAAGTTCACCGTGCCGACCATCGCCGGGGGAAGAGTCTTTGTTCCTACTTCCACTGAGTTAGACGTTTACGGCCTGCTGCCTTAGCGGTGACGCCAAGAGATTGCTCTGGGTTTCGCGCCGACCGGGGGGTTTTATCGAACACTCCGGTCGGGCGCTCGAAATCGACTGGCTGGACACACCCTCTCGCCCAGCGCTAAAGCAGGTCAAGGCGGTTAGCGCGTAAGGGAATTTCTCTGACTTCCAGAAAGCCTAGTGGCCTTCCGTACCGGTTGAGGTTCGCGAAGAGAAACGCTCCCGTACCCGGTCGCCAATGTCTTGTACCTTATCTCCGATTTGACCGCGGATTTCCTCGCCGCTGGCGGGAGAAAACAGCAGGGCAGCGCCAATACCAACGCCTACGCCAGCCGCAAAGGTGAGCACATTACGAACCGTGTGATCTTCGCCTGCATAAAGGTCCTCAGCCCGGTCACGCAAATCCGACACTCGGTCGGAGGCACGCTCGACGCCATCGGCGACCCGGTCGCGCACGTCGCTGGTAAAGCGGTCAGTTTGGTCCAGAAAGTAGACGGCAGTCTTCAAAATCGATCGAATCAAATTGTTCATCAAAATCCACCTTTCGTCGTAATCGCAACTTCGCTCTGTAAGTTAGTTGCCGAAAACGATGCCAATGGCTGGCACGAAATTAAACCGGACCCAATCTACCGGTCGGGCACGAGATCGCGAGGAATTCCTGCACCGCAAGGAAACTTTTGTCGGCCCGTCCCCCGATTCTCCCCAACCCTACGCCGGAAAGCCGAGGCTGCAACAAGTCGCGGCTTCTGCTTGAAGGTTTTCACGATCAGAGGTTAGGCAAATTCCCGAGCAGAGCGATTTTGTGTGTGGAGGTTCGCAGTCATGCGCGAGAATCTCCTTAATTCTTTCTGGAAATTACAAAGTTTTACAAGACTTCTGCGCATCAGTTGCGTCTTCGATCTTTCTTACTGAGTACGTTCAATATCAATAACCAAAAATAAATGGAGGAAACCTATGCCGATGCAACCCCAAGAGCAATCAACCCTCAATGTAAAACTCGTCCACTTCACCAAACAGAACTCGCCGGATGAGCCGGTGCAGGTTGCCTTCGCGGTTACCGATGATCAAGGAAAAGAAGAGATCATCACCGGCGAAGTGCCCTACAGCTATGACCTCTTCCATCTCTTTCAAGAAGCCGGGTGGCTGAATATCCGCCGCGGCGTAGCCTCGATTCGCGAGAATCGTACTCAGCGACGCGCGATGTCAGCGTAGTCAAACCATCAAAATCGTTCAATGCGCACTGGAATCCCAGTATTGCTGGGGTTCCAGTGCTCCCTGGTTCAAACCAATCTGGTTCAAACCAATCTGGTGCAAACCATTCGAGCCACTACGGTTCGGTTCCCGCTCCCAGGATTTCCTTGCCCTCGTTGTGCGCTACGGCGGGATAGGCAACCTGCTTGCGGCGGCGGAGATCGTTGGGCAACTGGGATTTCAGCAGCCATAGACTCAGCACGGTCGCGGCTGCCCAGGTTACGGTAATCAGAGCGAGTTGCAGCAGGTCGGCGATGCGACTGCCGTGCCCGTAGGCAGACGGGGGCACGATCCTCGCAACTTCCAGGCTGATTCCACCGGCGGCGATCGCGGTGAATGCGGACTTTCCTAACTCGTCCCAGCGCAGCGTTCTCAGCGATACCATCTTTCGATGATGCAGCAGCCAGGCAAGCGCCAGTAGATTCGCTCCGATGCCGGTGTCCGAGGCGAAGGCCAGACCGACCACGCCGTAACGATGGAAGAGCAGAGAATAAATCGGCAAGGACGCACTGGTGATTACGGTAACCGCAACCATGGGCGTGAGGGTGTCGCCCGCGGCATAGAAAGCGCGGGCGTAGAGTCCCTGGGCAGACCACAAAGCGAGCGAAAGCGAGAACCAGAAGAAATAGATGGCCGTGGTTTGTGTGTCGGAGACGAGGAAGCGTCCGCGGCGATAGACCAGGTCGATCAAAGGGAAAGCGGCGGCCATCATCCATCCCGTGGCGAGGAAGGATGCGGCGGCGACTCGATAGACCGAATCGTTGACGGTCGCGGCGAATTCCTGGAAGCGCTTCTCATTGAACAACCGGGCGAAAAATGGCAGAGAGGCCTGTCCTGTGGCTTGCCCGAGAACCGCGATGGGCACCGCGAACAGGCGCTTCGCGTAGTTGAGGCGGGCAATGTCGCCAATGCCGCGAGCGGCGTAGTGACGCAGGATCCAGTCGTCGGCCGTGACCAGGGAGACGCCGAGCATCAGCGGAACCGACAGCCGCACCCACTCGCGGAAGGCGGGATTCATCACGTCGAACGACGGCTGGTATCCGGTACCGATGCGCACCGCCCCGATCACGCTGGCGAGAAACGGGCCCACGATACTTCCCACCAGCGCGCCATAAGCCAGGGCAGCGATGCCGAAATGGCGGCCGCCTACGACGCCGCCAAAAATAATGAAGACGTTATAGAGTAGCGGCCCCAGCGCGGGGAAAAGAAACAGCCGATGCGACAGCAGAACCGCGGAAACTACTCCGCCGACATAGAAGAAGATCTGCGCGGGCAGCAGAATGCGCGTGAGATGGACCGTCAGTTCCACCTGGGCCGGCGAAAAACCACCGAACATCCAGCGCACGAATTGCGGGGTGAAGATTTCCGTGACGATGGTTCCCACAATCATCACCGTGGTCATTACGGTAATGACGGCGGAGAAGGTTTTCTTGGCGTCGGCATCGCGCTTCTCAGCGAGAAAGCGCGTGTAAATCGAGATGAATGTGATCGAGGCCGCGCCCCCGGCCAGGATGTAGTTGAGCCAATCAGGGAGCGTAAAGGCGGCGACGTAGGCGTCGGTCTGCGCCCCGGCGCCGAAGGCATAGGCGATGTAGGCCTCGCGGACGTAGCCGATCACCCGCGAAAGCATCACCGTCCCCATCATCAGCAGCGTGGCCGAGAAAGCCGTGTGTTGGTGGGAGGGACGGAAAAACCGCAAGAGTCTGGTCATGGTGCGTGGATTTAGGCGAGCCAATTTCCTTCAAAGCCTACCAGAGGGGCGCGTGCCCGGAAGCCTTTATCGGCTATCTGCTCGCGAGCGGTTCCCCGATTGACACTCCGGCCTTACAGGATTGAACTTCCTTAGCGATGACCTGCGATCGTAACTATCAGTGTCGGCAATCACTTGCGGGCTGATCTGCGATTGAGAACGGTTTGAGGTTGAGAGCATTGAAAGCGCGAGCCTTTGGTCTCAGGGTGGCGTCGGAGGAAGTGCAGAAAAGGATGGAGGACACAATCGCGGAGGGGAGTATGGCACCCAGGATGACGGAACTCTGTGGGATGGTGGATGCGAAAGCTCATTTCGACGTGAGGCATGCGCACGCGGCGCCTGAGATGAGGCGGGTGCAAGAGAGCTGGGTCGCAGGTGCGGAGAAGAAGGCATTGCTATGGCTGGCAGCGCGCACCCCACCATGGATCGGTCCCGATCATTTGACAGTGTTGGGGTTAGCGGCACAGCTTGGCTCGGGCGCAGGTTATGCGGGGGCGCGGTGGAACCGGTATGCGCTGCTCGGCGCCACCCTCTTTCTAGCTCTGAACTGGCTCGGCGACTCGCTCGACGGAACGCTCGCGCGGGTGCGGCGGCGGCAGCGTCCACGCTATGGATTTTATGTCGACCACATGGTCGATAGCTTTGGGGCGCTCGCGCTCATGGGTGGCCTGGCGTTGTCTGGCTACATACATCCCTGGATCGCGGCCGGCTTGCTGGTCGGCTTCCTCATGCTTTCGATTCAGTCCTATCTTGCCACCCAAACCCTGGGAGAATTTCGCCTGTCGTTCTGGAGATTTGGCCCGACGGAATTGCGGCTGCTGCTGGCACTGGGCAATCTGGCGCTGCTCTGGAAGCCGCGAGTACATTTTTCCGGCGGGCAGTATCGCTTGTTCGATGTGGGAGGTGCGATTGCTCTGGCTGGGATGGCCCTGATGTTGATTTGCTTTACGGGGCAGAACACGGTGCGGCTTTATCGCGAAGAGAGAGTACCTGAGTGAGGGATCGATGGCCCGTTATCGACGGCTTTCTGAGAAGGCGGTCTCGGCCCCGGGGAAATTTCGCGAGATGGTTGCGCTTCAATCTAGTCGGCGGAACTGGCATTGCGCTGCAACTTGGGTTGTTGTCCCTGCTCAAGAGCGTGGCAGGTCTCAACTATCTTACGGCGACGGCATTGGCGGTGGAGGCGACCGTGGTACACAACTTTCTATGGCATGAACGCTACACCTGGGCAGATCGGGTACAGCCATCCTGGTCGAAGTCGCTGCGGCGACTGGCGCGGTTCAACCTGACCAATGGAGCTGTTTCCCTTGCAGGCAATGTGGTTTTGATGAAAATCATAGTGTCATTCGAGCCTGTGCACTACCTGGCCGCGAACGGCATCGCGATCGTCTTGTGCTCGCTGCTGAATTTCCTGGTAAGCAACGAATACGTGTTTGACGCATGATGGGAACCGAGCAGCGCCCCCGCCACAAGATCGAAATCACGTCAAAGGCAGCGGGCCAGAGTGCCGGCTCCGCCGCGGGCCCTCCAGGCACCGGCATTACTTGTCATTTTCGACATCGTAGGCGCCGGGCAGCGTGATGTCGGCGTGCAGAGGAACTTCTTCGGACGAGCGACCAACCTCGACGGTGTACTTGCCCGCATCTGCGTGCCAGTGTTTCCCGGTGGCGTCGTAGAAGGTGAAAGCGCGCGGACCGAGCGTAACCGTCACCTGCTTGGTTTCGCCGGGAGCAAGCTCCACGCGGGAAAAGCCCTTCAACTCTTTCGGCGGACGGGGGACTGTTGGCTCGGCTTCGGAGACGTAGACTTGCGCCACATCGGTGCCCGCCAGGTGTCCGGTGTTGGTCACGTCGAAGGTTACGCTGTATTGCGCATCTAGGGATGATCCCGGTTCCGGCTTCACCTCGAGGTGGCTGTACTCGAACCTGGTATAGGACAAGCCATAGCCAAAGGGATAGAGAGGCTTCACATGATTGTGCTCGTAACCGCGATAGCCGACGAACACACCTTCTTTGTAAACCACCTGGTTCGTGCCCGCTTCGGGGTAATAACTGTCGTGAACGGGATTGTCAGCCCAGCGTCGCTCGAAGGTGACGGGAAGATGGCCCGAGGGGTTGACGGCGCCGAAGAGGATTTCGGCGAGCGCCGTGCCGCCGCGCTCTCCCGGATACCAGAGTTCGAGATAAGCAGGAACGCGATCAAGCCAATCGCCGGGGTCGACGTTGCCTCCCGAGGTGACGGTGACGACGGTGTTCTGGTTGACGGCGGCGAGTTCGCGGATCAACTCTTCCTGACCAAAGGGCAGGCTGAAGGTGCGGTCCGCACCCTCCGATTCGCTAGGCGCGTCGAAGCCCGCGGCAATGATTACTACGTCAGCCTTGGCGGCAACGGCTTTCGCGGAGGCAGAGATGATTTTGTGCTGGTCCATGATGCCGACGCGCAGGCGACCGCCAACCGGGAAATCCTGGTAAGCTTCGGCGACAATTTTGTGCGGTCCCGCGGAGAGATTCAAAGTCGCGTGGTCCTGTAACGCGGTGGCGGCTTTCCACTGATCGAAGATCACTTTGTCATCCACGAGAAGGCGATAGCCGTTGCCCTCGCCGGAGTATTCCGCAGCGACTTCGTAGGAAGATGCCTGCGGTGCGATATAGAAGCCGGTCCAGCGGCGGGACGAGGGTTTTTTGCCCGCTTCAATCAAATCCAGAGCTTCGTCCATGTTGTCGAAGTCGTCCCATGATTTTCCGACGAAATTGAGATCGTGTACTTTTTGCATGGAAGCGGGAGGGCCAGACAAATCTCCGTTTGAAAAGGTTTCCAGTTTGAGACCAGGCTCGCCGTCTTGCGCCGCAATAGAAAATTCTGTGGAGGTGGCGAGGTCGATCATCTTGGGGACACCGCGCTCGTAGTAGACGGTTGGGGCGGGGCCGAGGTAGGCAGCGATGCCTTCCAGAATGCTTACGGCTGAAAACGGAATTGCTTTCCCACTGCCGCCGGCGACCGGCTGCGCGGGCCACGCGTCGGGACCGACAACCAGAATGGTTCTGATCTTCTGCTGGTCGAGAGGAAGAAGCGAACCTTCGTTCTTGAGCAGAACGATGCCTTCCCGAGCGGCATCGAGAACGACGAGATGATTCTCTTGGTTGTACTTGGAGAGCGAGAGATCGGTCTGCTCGCGATCGAGCCAGCCAAAGCAGGCCGCCGTGGTGAGAATGTGACGAACTTTCTCATCGATGGTTGCTTGCTTGACGCGGCCGTCGCGGATGGCGGGAAGCAGCTTCTCTTTCTTCATGTGGGCGCCGGTCGGCATTTCGAGATCGAGGCCACCGTTGGCCGCGCCCACTGCATCGTAAGTCGCAACCCAATCCGACATCATGACGCCCTGAAATCCCCATTGTTTTCTGGCAACGTCGGTATTGAAGAATTCGTTCTGCGTGGAGTGCAGGCCGTTCACAAAGTTGTAGGAATCCATGATCGCGCCGACGTGCGCGTTCTTCACGGCGGATTCGAAGGCAGGAAGATAAATTTCGCGCGCGGTGCGTTCGTCGATGATGGAATCGCTATCGTGCCGGAGGAACTCGGAGTTGTTGCCGAGAAAATGCTTGACGGTAGAGCTGACGCTCTGCTTCTGCATGCCGGTGATGTAGCCGGTGGCGACGGCACCTGCGAGGACGGGATCTTCGCCGAAGTATTCAAAGTTGCGGCCGTTCATGGGAGCGCGATAGATGTTGACGCCGGGTCCCAGCATGAAGTGAATGCCACGCGCCCGGGCGTCCTTGCCGATGCCTGCGCCGACGCGCTCCGCCAGTTGTGGATCCCAGGAGGCGGCGAGGCCAATGCCTGCGGCGTAAGTGGTCGAGGGGAATTTCTGGTTGTTGCGCACCCCGAGCGGGCCGTCGGACATTTCAAGAGCGGGAACCCCGAGAGCCGGTATGGCGCGAACCGCGAAGCCAGTGCCCCCGATGTAGTCGATTTTCTGCTCAAGCGTCATCTTCTTGATAATTGCGTCAACCCGGCGCTCGATTTCAGGGTTCGAAGGGACTGGAGCCTGCCCGTAGACGACGGGGAACGGAAGCAGTGCGAAAGTGAAGAGGAATACCGACGGCAGGAATCGAGAAAGCTTCGACATGGAAAGCCTCGGAGCAGTGCGAAATACACCCTCGAATCAGGATGGCGGCGGAAAACGCGTTGTCGCTCGACCGCGCCGCGGCACAAGTGTACAACTCTTCGAGCACAGCACTTCAGGCTAGGAGATCTGCAGCACTACCTTGCCGTAGTTTTTTCCCTCCTGCAGGAGCTTGTAAGCCTCCGTGGCGCGATCGAGCGGGAAGACCTGGCCGATCACGGGAGTGAGTTTGCGTTGCGCGATCCATTCGGAGGTCTGACGCCATGCGGGCTGCATGATCTCGGACTTTTGCGACAGGTAGGTAAGCCACAAGCCCTGAATGCTCGCCGATTTTGCGTACAGCGCGCGCACGTCGAGCTGGGGCTGCTTACCGGTGGCGGTCCCGTACTGGATGACGCGCCCGAAGTCGCGCAGGCAGCGGAGGCTCTTGGCGGTGTGCTCTCCCCCGAGCATTTCGAAGACGGCGTCGACGCCTTCGCCGCGAGTGAGATTCTTCACAACTTCTTCATAGTCGTACCGTTTGTAGTTGATGCCGTGCTCGAGGCCGAGTTCTGTGACGCGCGCCAGTTTCTCGTCGGAGGAGGACGTGCCGTACATTTCGACGCCGAGAAGCTTCCCGATTTGGACGGCGGCAGTGCCCACGCCACCGGCGACGGCGTGAATGAGGACGCGATGGTTCTTCCCTGCCGCTGGCGACTCAGTCATCCCGGCCTGCCAGTAGGCGAGATAGGCGGTAAAGTAGTTGACGGGAAAGGCAGCGGCTTGTTCGTCGGTCCAGTGTTCGGGGACGGGCCAGAGCATGTTCGGATACGCCGCCACTCTCTCAGCGAAGGCTCCCCACTGGATGTAGCCCATGACGCGGCGGCCGGTGTTCTCTTCTACGCCGGAGAATTCACGTCCGGCAATCAACGGAGGTGGCGGAGTTCCCGGATAGCCGCCCTTGGTTGTCATAAAGTCGGCAAAGTTCAGACCACCGGCGGTGACGCGGACCATGGTTTGCGGGGGCTTCGGAAGCGGTGCGGGAGCGTCCTGGACGGCGAGCGAGTCGGGGCCGGAGAGACTGGTGATCATTAAAGCCTTCATGGAGGGAAGTCTAGCAGCCCAGTGATTACTCCATGATGCCAATGAGCCGGAACGTCCTGGTTTTCATATCGGGGAACAGAAACTCGCAGGCTCCGTAGACATCATGGCGGGCCCGTCTTTTACTTTTGACGGCAGCGCTCCTCGCTTTGTAGTCACCCGGGGCCAACAGTGGGCTCTCGAAATCGGTGGCCTGCAGCTCATATTTCTTGCCCTCCACGACGACCTTCAAGCTTAGCGGGGTTATGACCGTTCCAGCGTGACGAGCTGACATGGATGTTGATCGTGTAATCTGCTGGTTTGGGCTCCGTACCACCCCAAACTGAGGCGGAAAGCAACGGCAGAACAGCCGAGTCAAAAGTTCTTCATGAACGCCCTCTTTTGCCGCTTGACCCTACACCCTAGCAAAGCTGGGCCGGAGCCAATAGTTGCAGGCTAGAATCTAGGTCCTACGATTTTTTCCGCCCTGGAAGCTGTCGGCGTCCCGGCTCGCCGTACCCTGGGTGGGCGGAAGCTATTGCGATCGAAGGCAATAGGCATGGATTGAGGTCTCACCATGTTTCTTCGCCGGCCTTTGCAGTCAGGTATATACTCTTGGCGTGGTTTACTGAAGGTCCTTCCGGCCACGCCTCCACCGGGCCGGGACGGGGCGTACATTCATCCCCCTAATTCTTGCGCGCCCCGCATTAGTCGAAAGGCCGATTCCCGTCCGGGGGCGGAGAGGAAGAGGCACGGGTGTATCGCGCCAGACGGGTGGCGGAGCTGCATCCGGGGGAGGTCATACTGTGGATCTAGTTCTTGTTCGTCTTGTTTTTGTCATCGTAGTTTCGGTTGCGAGCTATTTTATTGAGCCCTTTCGATTGTCCCGGCCTCAGGATGCCGGAGTCGGGGCATTGGTCGGGGCGGGGATCGTCCTGTTCGAGTGGAAGCTTCGGACAGTCAGCCTGAAGCGACTGATCGGCGCGGCCATCGGAAGCATTCTGGGAATCTGCGGCGCTTACCTGTTTGCTCTGGTCATTCGCAGCAGTGTGCCTTCCGGTAACACTCAAAGTTTTCTGCAAATCCTGGTGATGTTGCTGATGGCCTACGTGGGCCTGATCGTGGGCGCGAGCAAGGGCGACTTGCTGAACCTGGCGGCGTTGGGGGGGATCTTTGGCGGCGAAAAGCAGGGCAAGAGAAGCTACAAGATCCTGGACACGAGTGTGATCATCGATGGCCGCATCGCCGACATCGCCGAAACCGGATTCCTGGACGGCATCATCGTCACCCCCCAGTTCGTGCTGCGCGAACTCCAACTGGTGGCCGATTCGGCGGACTCGCTGAAGCGAAACCGCGGAAGGCGCGGGCTTGACGTTCTGCAGCGCCTGCAAAAGATGGCGACTCTTCAGATCCAGATTGTGGAAGATGATTTCCCGGCGGTTCGCGAAGTGGACCTGAAGCTGATCGAACTGGCCAAGGTGTACGAGGGGAAGATCATCACCAACGACTTCAACCTGAACAAGGTGGCGCAGTTGCAGGGAGTCGAGGTGCTGAACATCAACGAGCTGGCGAACTCGCTCAAACCGATTGTGCTGCCGGGCGAGATCATGAAGGTGTTCATCCTGAAAGAAGGCAAGGAATACAACCAGGGCGTCGCCTATCTGGATGACGGAACCATGGTGGTTGTGGACAACGCGCGAAAGATGATCGGTAAAACGATTGATGTGTCGGTTACTTCTGTACTGCAGACCACGGCTGGGAAGATGATCTTCGGGAAGTGGGATGAGCGTGCGTTTACCCGGACGATGGGGCCGGCGCAGCCCGTAGTGCCGGTGATCCCGGCAGCACCGGGGCCTGCGCCCGCGGTTCCGACCACGCTGGTAGAGAGTAAGCCGACTCAGCCCTAGGACGCGCCAATCGCTGCTACCGAAATGGTTTTGCCGGTCAGAGTTCCCATGATCTTGACCCGCTGCCCAGCCACTCGCTTCAGTGCCGCCGCTTCGCCTTCCAGGCTGTAGGTATTGTCTCCGTCAACCAGAGCGAAGCTCTCTCCGCTGTGGACGCAAGCCCGCGTACAATCGGCGGCAGCCATGCCCACGCCGGCCGAGTGTTTTGCGCCACAGTGAGTGTCTGTAACGATACCCTCATAGGCCTGTGCGGTGGCTGCAGAGGCGTGTGGCGGCAGCCCGGGTTCCCGCTCTGCCTTGGCGGCTCCAGGGGTTGCAAGAGAGAGCGCAACGGCGCACGCGAGGACCGTTACGAGCGCCAGCATCTCAATCCAGAAACGAGCTTTGACCATTCTCATAGCTAGTCTTGTGGCCCTTTCAGTTGCACGGCTTAGGTTGGCCTAAGCTGCCAGGGGCGTCACTCCAGTCACAGCGATGAAGTGCACGTTGGCTGCCAGGCTGAGCCTGTCTTGGTGAAATGGTTAACTCCGTCACTCAGAGTGAGATGCTGGGTCGACGGGAAACGGACATATCGTGGGTGGCGAATGTGCGTGCAAAAAATGCGTCGCGATTCTATCCCAGCCCAGCGCCTACAGTGTTTGCTGTAGAGGAGTAACGCGCATCTGATTCGCGGCCGATTGCTCGCAGTGCGCCCTAGGTGTGTTGCGGGTGGCCTACATTTGAACTCCGCTCTCTGCGCTCGTATACTTACACCCCGCGATGAAGGTGACTGTCATAATTCCGGCGGCGGGTCTGGGGACTCGCATGGCTCCGATGCTGGTCGGCGCCAGGGACAAACCAAAGAAGGCGCCGCCCTCGAAGCAATTTACCGAACTGGGGGGAAGGCCAATTCTCATCCACACCCTGAGTAAGTTTGCGGCCGTCGATACGGTGACGGAGATCTGGATTGCGCTCCGGGAAAACGAAATTGCCCCGTTTCGCGCACGTCTTGAGGCCGATGCGGCCGAGGTCCTCGAAAAGAAAGTCGAATTCGTGGTCGGCGGCGAGCACCGTCAGCAGTCGGTGGAGAGCGCGTTGAATGCAGTTGAAGCGGCAGTCGACGATATCGTTCTGGTGCACGATGCGGTGCGCCCGTTTGTGACCCGGGAAATCATCCAGGAAGTGATTGAGGGAGCGCGGAAATACGGGGCGGCGATTGCCGGTCTTCCCGCCGTCGATACGGTGAAACAAGTTGAGCGGACGGCCGAGGGCGCCCTGATTAAAGCGACGCTGCCCCGCGCCGGAATCGTCATGGCGCAGACGCCGCAGGGCTTTCGCTACGGCGTGATCAAGAAAGCGTTCGATGAAGCCTCGGCGGACGGATTCATGGGGACGGATGAAGCGTCCTTGGTCGAAAGATCGGGGCACGATGTGGCCGTCGTGATGGGTTCGCCGCGGAATATCAAGATCACGGCCCCGGCGGATATGGAGTTGGCAGAGTTCTACTTGAAAACATCACCGACAGGCGGTCATTGAGTGGATGGCTAAGACGAAAGACCAACGGTTTGCCGGTAAGCCTGCCATGAGAATTGGCTATGGCTTTGATTCCCATGAATTCCGTCCTGGAATTGCGTTGAAGATTGGCGGCATCCCGCTCGCGCATGACAAAGGTCTGGGTGGGCATTCCGATGGTGATGTGCTTCTGCACGCCATCACCGACGCACTGCTTGGGGCCGTGGCGGCGCCAGATATTGGAGCGCTCTTTCCGCCCTCTGACGCTAAATGGAAGGGTACCGACTCTGCCGTCTTCCTCCGCGAGGCGCTGAAACGCGTACACAGCGCCGGACACGGCGTGGCCAATGTCGATGCCAGCCTCATTCTGGCTGCTCCGAAGATTGGACCGCATGCGGCGGCGATGCGAGAGCATGTCGCCCGGTTGTTGGGAGTCGACTCGGATTGCGTTGGGCTAAAGGCGAAGACTCCGGAAGGACTCAACCTGGACAACACTGCGGTTGCGCACGTGGTGGTGTTGTTGGAGGCGCGCGGAAAACCGAAGAAACCGCGCAAGAAGACGAAATAGGTCACTTCATGTCTTCGACCTCCCCTCTCAGTTCCTTGCGCCGGGCCTGCGCTGTTTTCACCAGCGCATGAAAAATCGCGCGCGAGGGTTCGTCGTCATCCACGGAACGCTCGGGATGCCATTGCACCGCGAGCACAAAATGATCGGGGTCTGTGCCTTCCAATGCTTCGATAATGCCGTCGTCGACGCAGCGGGCTACCATTCGCAAGCCGTTGCCGATGGTGTCCGCCGATTGGTGATGCGATGAGTTTACCGGGATTACGCGGGCGCTTCTTCTGCCTATGATTTGCGCCAGTCCGGATTCATTCTCAATCTCGACGGTATGCGCTACCGCGACTGTCTTTCCCGCTTCATGATTGACGCGGGTTCGCAAATCCTCCGGCAGGAAGTCCGGGATGTGCTGGATAAGGGATCCGGCGCGATACACGTTCAGGCTCTGGAGGCCGTAGCAGATGCCGAGGACGGGTTTGCGCAGATGATAGGCGTCCTCTAACAGGAGGTGGTCAACGGTGTCGCGGGGAACATCGGCGGCCGCGGTGCGGGGAGAGCGAGCTGCGCCAAACTTCGCGGGGTCGATGTCGGCTTTGCTGCCCGGCAGGAGCACAGCGTCGCAGTGCTCAACGATTTGTGTCACTTCGGCGGGTGACTGTTCGAGCCGAATACGCACCGGTTCGCCCCCGGCAAGTCTCACGGCGCGTTCGTATTGAGGGATGGCGCGCTCCGCATATTCGCGATCGCCGGAATGCGGCACGGGAATGGCAATGCGAGGGGGTGAGGCGCCGGGCATATCTAGCTGACTCTTTCGATCGCTGCCAGTGTCTTCATTTGGTGATAGTGGCGGATTTCCATGGCGAGTGCGAGAACAAAGATGATACTTCCGGCGACCACCGCAAACGGTAGAGCGACACGGCGGTAGGCCAGGGTCATGTTGGGATTGACGTGGCGCCAAGCGGCAAGGGCCACGGTTCCGATGATTCCGAGAAACAGGCTGACGGCGAAGCAGAGCAGAGTGCCGATGAAGGTCACCAGCAAGACGCGCACCGGGATTGGGTACCAGCGGGGCGGTCGCGCCTGCGGCTTCGGCGGCATACGTCTAACCTACACCATTCATGGCCAGAGCATCGGGTGCGGCTCTCGCCTCTTTCAAAACCTGATATCGTAAAGCCGCCTACCTGGCAAAGGAAAAAATTCGGGAGAGTACGATGCCACGATTCCACGTAACTTCGGTGACGGTTCAACTGGCCGGCTTCATCTTTTTATTTTTCGGCACGGGCAATGCGCAGATGAACGCTGGGACGAAGGACAAGCCCGATTTGACCAAACAACCTACGCTTTATGTGGTTGGCTACGCCCATCTGGATACGGAATGGCGGTGGGAGTATCCCCAGGTCATCGATGAATATATTCGCAAGACAATGGAGAAGAACTTCGAGCTGTTCGATAAATATCCGCACTACATATTTAACTTCAGCGGGGCCAACCGCTACCGTTTGATGAAGGAATATTTTCCCGCCGATTTTGCCCGCATGAAGAAGTATGTCGACGCAGGAAGATGGTTTCCTGCGGGGTCGTCCGTGGAAGAGGGCGATGTGAATACACCCAGCGCCGAGACCATCATCCGGCAAGTGCTGTACGGCAATAATTGGTTTCGCAAAGAACTGGGCAGGGCCAGTGCGGAATACATGCTGCCCGATTGCTTCGGATTCCCGGCGTCGCTGCCGACGATTCTTGCACACTCCGGAGTGAAAGGCTTCTCGACCCAGAAACTGGTGTGGGGATCGTCGGCGCCTGGAGGTGGAGTGGAATCGCTCGAGAGGACGCCGGAAGGAACGCCGTTCAACCTGGGCGTTTGGGTGGGACCGGATGGCGAAAGCGTGCTGGCAGGGTTGAATCCGGGCGATTACAGCGGAGGAATTTATAACGATCTCAGCAAGCCGCTGCCGCCGATGCCGGCGAATGCCACCCTGGAAGATTTGAATAAAAGACTCGAGCCTCTGCGCCAGACGGTGGATGAAGCCCAGGATAAGGAAAAAGTTCTGGACGCAAAGCAGATTGAGGAATTCATCGATTTGCGCAACCGGCAGGAAGCTCTTGCGCAAGGACAACAGCAACAGGATCTGAGCCGACACCAGGGCGATTGGGCGGCGCGGGTGGAACTCAATGGAAAGGTTACCGGAGTTCTCACCGATTATCACTACTACGGCACGGGCGACATCGGGGGAGCTCCGGATGAGGAATCCGTGAAGCGCCTGGAGGCCATCGTGACCAAGGGCACGGCAAGTTTCCCACTCCTTGAAGGCCGCCTCTTCTCTCAGCTCTCGCATGCTCAGGGCCCTGCCGTGCAAGTTGGGGATGGCCCGGTGCATGTGATTTCGGCGAACGCGGAACAGATGTTTCTCGATATCGCGCCGACCGAAGCCGCCGGTCTTCCGCGTTACACCGGCGAAATGGAGCTGACCAATCACTCTGCCGGATCGTTGACCTCCGAGGCTTATCAGAAGCGCTGGCTGCGGAAAGAAGAATTGCTAGCCGATGCGGCGGAGAAGGCTTCGATTGCCGGGGAATGGTTGGGCGCGCGGCCCTATCCGATCGAGCGTTTGAATGATGCGTGGATGCTGGTGATGGGCGGCCAGTTCCACGACATCGCCGCCGGAACTGCGACTCCCAAGGCTTACGAGTTTGCCTGGAATGATGATGTGATCGCGATGAATCAGTTTGCTGGCGTGCTTACCAACGCGAGCCAAGGCATTTCCGCAGCGCTCGACACGGAGACCAAAGGCGTGCCGATTGCTGTCTTCAACCCGCTCGATGTCGCAAGGGAAGATTTGGTGGAGGCGAGCGTCGATTTTCCCGGCGGCCTGCCCCAGTCGGTGGGTGTGAGCGGGCCAGATGGAAGAGCAGTTCCGGCGCAGATTTCGGACGGGAAGGTGATTTTCCTGGCCCGAACTCCATCCGTTGGCTATGCCATTTACGATGTCGAACCCATCGCCGGGTCGGCTGCCTCTCCGACGCTCGAAGTTTCGGAAAACTCGCTCGAGAACCAGTACTACCGCGTGAAGCTGAATGCGGAGGGAGACGTTGCCAGCATTTTCGACAAGTCCATTGGCAGGGAATTGCTCGCCGCACCCGCGCGGCTGGCAATTTCCTATGACAATCCCGAGCACTGGCCAGGCTGGAATATGGACTGGGAGCAGGAGCAAGCTGCGCCCCGAGCGTACGTCAGCGGACCGGCGAAGATTCGAGTCGTGGAAAACGGGCCGGCGCGGGTGGCCGTGGAAGTTTCGCGCGAGACCGCGGGCTCGAAATTCATACAGACCGTCCGCTTGTCTGCGGGCGATGCGGGGAAGCGCGTGGAGTTCGCTAACATAATCGACTGGAACACGAAAGAGTCGAATCTGAAAGCAACTTTTCCGCTGACGGCTTCCAATGAGATGGCCACTTACAACTGGGATATTGGGACGATTGAACGGCCGACAGCGCAGCCGAAGAAGTTCGAAGTGCCCTCGCATCAGTGGATCGACTTGACCGATGCGAGCGGCGAGTTCGGCGCGACCATCCTGACCGATTGCAAGAACGGATCGGATAAGCCCAACGATCACACGATTCGACTGACGCTGGTCCGCACGCCGGGAACCCGGGGTGGCTATGCGGACCAGGGGACGCAGGATATCGGACATCACGAGTTCGTTTACGGAATCGCTGGACACGCGGCTGGCTGGCGCGAAGCGCAAACCGACTGGCAAGCGCAGCGGCTGAACGATCCGCTGATCGCGTTCCAGAATTCGAAGCATCCCGGGAGGTTGGGCCGGGAATTTTCCTGGCTGAAGGTCAGCAGCCCGCGCATCCGAGTATTGGCGCTGAAGAAAGCCGAACTGAGCGATGAGATCATCGTGCGCATGGTTGAACTCGCTGGCAGACCGCAGCCGGACGTACGTGTGACGTTCAATGCGCCCATCACCGCCGCACGCGAAGTGAATGGTCAGGAACAGCCGGTGGGAGCAGCCACGGTGAACGGAGGCGCTTTGGTTACTTCCTTCTCCGCGTATCAGCCGCGCACGTTCGCCGTTAAGTTAGCTGCCCCGCGCGCGAAGCTTGATGCCGTGCGGTCGGCTCCGGTGCCGCTGAAATATGATCTGGCAACCGCCAGCAATGACGGCACCAAGTCCGAGGGTGGATTTGATGGTAGGGGAGACGCATTACCCGCGGAGATGCTGCCTGCGCAGATCAAATTCAACGATGTGGAGTTCCAACTCGCTCCGGCAAGAACCGGCGCGCGCAATGCCGTCCTCGCGAAAGGCCAGACGATTGATCTGCCGCCAGGTCGTTACAACAGGTTGTACGTGCTGGCCGCTGCGGTCGACGGCGATCAGAGGGCGACGTTCAACATCGGCAGCACGGCCGTCGAGTTAAAGGTTGAGGACTGGGGCGGATTCATTGGCCAGTGGGACGATCGGCAGTGGAGCTCGAAGGATACTTCCCACGACGATTACGGCGAGATGACCGGTATCAAACCCGGCTTCATCAAGCGGGCCGATCTCGCGTGGTACTGCTCGCATCATCACAATGCCGCGGGCGAGAACGTGCCTTACCGTTACTCCTATTTGTTTGCCTATCCGATCGACCTGCCTGCGGGCGCGAAAAGTATCCGGCTGCCCAATGACGATAAGATTCGCATTCTGGCAATGTCGGTCGCAGACGAGACTCCAGAGGCGAAACCCGCGCAACCTCTCTACGATGTTCTGCCTCCGATAGCCGGGAAGTAGCGAGGAAACGAAGATTTGCTGATCTGGCTCATGGTTCGGGGATGGGCTCGATGCGTCCTAGCAAAAAAATGTAGCCGACAATTCCGAGCAGCAGAATCACGGTTGCCGTCACAAACGCGGCGGCGAAAGAGTGGGATGCGAAAACGATGTAGCCGGTAACGATGGGCGCAGAGATCGCCGCGATCTGGCCGCATAGATTTACCGCGCCAGCCAGCGTGCCGACGCTTTCACGGGGAGAGATAAGAGACGGAACCGTCCACGCCACGGGCGCGGCCGCAGCTAGTCCTCCCAAGGCAAGGCTGATCCAGAGCAGGGCAGCGGTAGCGCTCTGAGCCTTCGCCGCGCCAAAGATGGCGAGACCGAAGGCCATTCCCACCACCAGAACGGTTTGACGAACGTAGTTTGCGTCGTAGCCACGCTCGATCAGAGCATCCACCAGCCATCCGCCAACCAGAATATCTGTGGCCGTAGCGAACAGCCAGGGCACGCTGGTGTAAAAGACCGAATGAAATAGATCCACGTGAAGCGAAACGGAAAGATAGCTGGGCAGCCATGTCAGCAGAAGAAAGAAAGTGTAGTTATAGGCGCCCCATCCCAGTGCCAGGCCGTAAAGCTTTCGCTGTTTCAGAAGATACCCCAGTGAACTGCCGTTGCGTACTTTCGCCGCGTCTTCTAGTTGCGCTCCGCCTTGCAGAATAAAATCGCGCTCCCGCGGCGAAAGTTTCGAGTCTTCGCTGGGATTGCGATAGATGAAATAAAACAGCACGAAATAAAGAAAGCTGATGAAGCCGGTCGCGGCGAAGCTCCAGCGCCAGCCAAAATAGATCAGCAAAAGGCCGATCAGCGGAACTCCCATAGCCGTGGAGAATTTTGCCGCGGCATCGGTGAACGCGGTTGCCAGACCTCTTTCCTGCCGCGCAAACCAGTAGCCCAAGGCCTTGGCATTCGCGGGAAATGTGGGCGATTCACTGACGCCCAACAACAGGCGCGCTGCGAAGAACCAGGCGAGGCCGGGGGCTAGAGCGGCGGCGAACGACGACAGGCTCCACAGCAAAGCGCTCATTCGTCCCACCCGGCGCACCCCCCACCGGTCCAGCAATACGCCGCAAGGCATCTGCATCACGGCGTAAGTCCAACTGAAGGCGCTCGAGAGATATCCGAAAGCGACTAATGACAATCCGAACGAGTCATGAAGCGCGTCGCGTGAGACCGACAAGTTGATGCGGTCGAAGAAGTTGACCAGGACTCCAAAGGCAAGCAGAAAAGCGATTCGCCATCGTCTGCGCGGAATTGTGGAAGAGCTCGGGATCACTGGACACCGAGGCCGGCGAGTAGTCCGCCGTCGACCAGATAGTCTCCGCCGGTGCAGAACCCGGCTTTATCGGATGCCAGAAAGGCTGCGAGTTCCGCAACTTCTTCGGGGGTACCGATACGCCCGAGCGGATGCGCGGCGCCGAAGCGCGCGAACGCTTCTTCGACCGGCACCTCGGGCGAGAAGTTCGCTGCCGAACGGGCCAACATGGGGGTGCGGATCGACCCGGGGCTGATGGAATTGACCCGGATGTTGTCGGCGGCGTGGTCGAGTGCGAGGGCGCGCGTCAAGCTGTGAATCGCACCCTTGGATGCAGCATAGGCAGCGACGCCACGCTGGCAGGCGTATCCCTGAACGGATGCCAGGTTGATAATGCACCCCCCTCCGCGCTTCTTCAGTTCGGGGATGCCAAAATGCGCCATCAGATAGATGCTGCCGAGGTTGACCATCAGGCAGCGATTCCAGGTCGCAAGATCGGTTTCTAAAACGGTGCCGAAGGGATGAATCGCGGCGGCGTTGACGATGATGTCCAGGCCGCCGAACTGGCTGACGGTCCTGCCGACGACCGATCGCACCTGGTCGAGATCGGTCACATCACAGAGTTCGACGCGCAGGGTCAGGCCGAGCTTCGCTGCCTCGCGAGCCAAGTCGTCATTGCCTGCCGGTTCAATTCCGCAGGCAACAACCTGCGCGCTTCCCGCGGCCAAGCGCATTGCAATCGCTCGTCCAATTCCCGTCGTACCGGTGATCACAGCCACCCGTTTGGCAAAGTCATTCATAGCAGTCGAGTCCTCGCTTCGCAGACTACGAAACTTCTTGATCAACTTGATCAACAACCATTCGTGCCACCGAAACTAAGCAGATAACTCCGGGATCGCGTACCTCAAGCCATGGATGACGCCGCGCAGCTCGGCGAGACCCTTCAATCTTCCCACCAACGAGTAGCCGGGATTTGTTTTCTTGCCGATGTCATCGGCCAGCAGATGTCCATGGTCGGGACGCATGGGAATTTCATGGCCCGGCACACCCGCTTGCCGCCGATGCGCCTCTTCTTCGAGCAGGACGCGGATCACGCCCACCATGTCGGAACTGCCGGCGAGGTGCTCGGCTTCGTGAAAGCTTCCGTCGATTTCTCTCCGCACCTGGCGAAGGTGCACAAAATGGATGCGGGAACCAAACTCGCGAGCCATGGCCAGCAAATCGTTATCCGCACGCGCTCCGAACGAACCCACACAAAACGTTAATCCGTTGGCGAGCGTATCGCAGGCGGTGAGAATCGCGCGGATATCGTCGGCGGTCGAGACCACTCGCGGAAGCCCAAACAACGACCAGGGGGGATCGTCGGGATGTATGGCGATGCGAACCCCCGTCTCCTGTGCCACGGCGGCAACTTCCCGCAGGAATAGGACAAGATTCCTTCGCAGATCCTCCGCAGTCACGCCTTCGTACGCCGCGATCAAACCGCGAACGGTCTCACGATTGTACGAGGCTTCGGCGCCGGGCAGGCCGGCGATGATGGTGTGCTCCAGATCTTGTCGGCGTGCCTCTGACAGGGAATCGAAGCGGACGCGAGCAGCCTGGGCACGGTCGTCGGAATAATCAGCCGCGGCACCTTTGCGCTTGAGAAGGAACAGGTCGTATGCCGCAAAATCGACGGCATCAAAACGCAGAGCGTAGCCGGTAGTGGGCAGGCGCCATCGCAGATCGGTTCGCGTCCAATCGACGACGGGCATGAAGTTGTAGCAGATCACGGGTACCACCGCCTTCGCGACCGCGGCCAAAGTGTCCTTCCAGGCACCAATGAAATGTCCGTAACGCCCCGATCGAAGCTTGATTGAATTGTGAATGGGAATACTTTCCACTACTGACCAGACCAAGCCGGCGGCGAGAATTTCGTCCCTGCGCTTTAATACTTCGTCCAACGGCCAGGCTTCGCCCCGATACAAATGATGCAAGGCGGAGACGATTCCAGTGGCTCCCGCTTGCTTGATGTGATTGAGAGGAATCGGATCGTCCGGTCCAAACCATCGCCAAGTCTCTTTCATGGTTTGATGTTATCCTTCGCCTTCCTTAACGCGCGATGCGTGCCGAGCCGCCGCGCATCACGGACTGGACTTCAGAAAGAGTCGCCATGCTGGTGTCTCCCGGGGTGGTCATGGCCAGCGCACCGTGCGCGACCCCGCACTGAACCGCCCATTCGACGCCTTTATCCGCGAGGAAGCCGTAGATCAGACCCGAGGCGAAGGAATCTCCGCCGCCGACCCGGTCCATGATTTCCAGCGGCCGCTGGGGCACACCAATTATCTTTCCTTCATACAGCGCGATCGCGCCCCAGTCATTCTGAGTTGCGGTGTGCGCAGTGCGCAGCGTGGATGCAATCAGTTTGAGGTTCGGATACCGCTCGGCCACCCGATTGAGGAGCGATTCGTAGCTCGCAACCTCCAGCCGACTGTAGTCCTCATTCACATCTTCGAGCGCAACTCCGAGAGCCGCAGAGAAGTCCTCCTCGTTGCCGACGAGGACGTCCACGTTTGCTACCAATTCACGATTCACCTCCTGAGCTTTCGTCTTGGCGCCAATTCCTTTCCACAGAGATTCCCGATAGTTGAGGTCGTAGGAAACCACAGTGCCCGAGGACTTTGCGGCTTGAATAG
>Ga0210398_10000664_pt1 | contig 38232 bp, 33 predicted proteins | sample IncBWC4OmetaG_FD_161047 | JGI IMG/M metagenome (GOLD analysis project Ga0210398, IMG submission 161047) | Forest soil microbial communities from Barre Woods Harvard Forest LTER site, Petersham, Massachusetts, United States - Inc-BW-C-4-O | ecosystem: Environmental > Terrestrial > Soil >... | reverse complement strand
TTTTGGTTTTTCATTCTGACGGAATCCCGGAGACGAGTAACAGTGAGGGGCAGTTTTTCGGAACGGAGAAGCTGCGCCTGCTCATCGAGCAACAGCATGAAGTCAGCGCCACCGAGATGGCTGACCTGATTTTGCGCGAGGTGGATTGGTTTGCGCAGAGTGCGCCGTTGGCGGATGACCGGACCCTGGTCGTGTTGAAGGTGCGATGAGCGCGCTGGCGGCCAATTCGCGCAAAACCTTGACATTTGTCGATCCGGCTGAGTACACACCGCACTTCGCCTGGAAAAGGCCCTCCCGGGGAAAAGACGTGGAGCGCGTTTTTTGCGAGAGCGTCGATCTAGTCGCGGCCGCTGGGCAGTTTGGCACGCCTACTTACCTCTACAGCAGCGCGGCGATTACGGACGCTTACCGCGAGTTCGACCACGGCCTTCACCAGATTCCCCGCACGATATGTTTTGCCGTGAAGTCTAACGGGAACCTGTCGCTCTTGAAGCATCTCGCTAAGTTAGGGAGCGGCTTTGACATCGTTTCCGGGGGCGAGCTTGAACATTTGAGGCTTCTCGGGGTTCGTGGCGACCGGATTGTGTTCTCGGGTGTAGGCAAGACCCGGTATGAAATCCGCGATGCTTTGCAATATTCGCCTGCCCGCGGTGGAGGCATTGCCCATCATAGCCGCGGGATTCTCGTGTTTAACGTCGAGTCGGAAGCGGAACTGGAAGTCCTACTGGAAGAATCAGAACATCACATCAGGCGCGGTGGAAAGATTCCTTCCGCTGCGATTCGCGTTAATCCGGATGTTGCGGCCGGCGGCCACCCGCATATCGCCACCGGAAGCCACACTCACAAATTCGGTCTTGATTGGCTGGAGGCTCGTCGGCTCTATCTGCTACACAAAGATTCAAAGTATCTGCGCTGGAACGGAATCAGCGCGCACATCGGTTCGCAGATCGTTTCGCTCGATCCGTTTCGTCGCGCTTTTCGACGAATTGCGGCCTACGTATCGGAATTGCGGCGCGTAGGAATTCGTCTCGAGTACCTCGACTTGGGCGGTGGGCTGGGCGTGCGCTATACCGCGGAGAAGCCTCCAAGGCGCGAAGAGTATGCGCGGATGGTGGCGGAATGCGTTCGGCCGCTTGGGTTGCACCTGCTGCTTGAGCCGGGGCGTTCGATCATTGCAAGCGCCGGCATCTTGTTAACGAAAGTGATTTATACAAAACGGAACCGCGGGAAGACGTTTGTCGTCGTCGATGCGGCCATGAATGATTTGCTTCGTCCGGCGCTTTATGGCGCGGTACATCCCATCACACGCGTCATGCGCGAAGCTGACGGCCCTAAGCTTTCAGCCGAGCGGGTTGATATCGTGGGCCCCGTCTGCGAAACCGGGGATTGTTTGATCCACGACTGGCCGCTTGGGGAGGTAAAGCCGGGCGCTCTTCTGGCGATCTGGGTAGCCGGGGCATACGGAATGACGCAGGCTTCCAACTACAATGCGCGAACGCGTCCGAGCGAAGTTTTGATCGCAGGGACGCGCAGCAAGCTCATTCGACGACGTGAGACGCAGGACGACCTTCTTCGTACGGATCCGCTAGCGCCAACCCGACGGCGGCGCTCCTGATCACCGCCATCGGAGACATCTTGCGATGGAAGTTCCGCTGGCGAGGAGTTCGGGCCGCAACAGCGCCTCAAGTCGGGAACCCGCCGACGAGCTAGCCAAATACGCCTCTTTTCTTTAAGGACTAGACCTCGCCCCACTTTAGTTTGTTGCGCAAGATCTCGAAATAGGACTTTTTGGGTGGCTGGATCAGCTTTAGGCATTGCGGAGAACGCGTGAGGCGGATGCGGTCTTCGGATTGCATCGGGATGCCTTTTTGACCGTCGAGAGTTAAGAAGACGGATTCGGCATTTCCTCCCAGTTTGAGTTCGATGCTGGAAGAATCGCGGACTACCACGGGACGATCGGTGAGCGTGTGTGGGCAGATGGGAGTTATGACGAATGCTTCGACGGCGGGGTGAACGATTGGACCGCCTGCGGAGAGGGAATACGCGGTCGAGCCGGTGGGCGTGGCCAAGACAAGCCCGTCAGCGCGGTAGCGGCAGACAAAATCACCATCGATGGACAGTTCGAGTTCAATCATGCGGGCCAGGGTGCTTTTGTTGACGACCGCATCGTTTAGAACGTGTTGGCGATCCAGGACGGTCCCCTCGCGCAAGTGTTCGACCTGCAGCATGACGCGCTCACTCATGGATGACCTTCCAGCGAGGGTCTCCTCAAGAGCCGGGTAGAGTTCCTCGACTGTGAAACTGGTCAGGAAGCCAAGACTGCCCATGTTGATGGGCAGAATGGGAATGCAACGTGAAGCGGCGACGCGGGCGGCTGCGAGCAGCGTGCCGTCCCCACCGAGCACGAGAAGGATTTGTGCCTGGTCGGCAAGCTCCTCGCGGGTGAAAGCCTTAGTCGGTGTGCGGAGAGCAGACGCGGTCTCCTCGTCATAGATAACTCGCAGGCCGCGAGCTTCCAGCCATTGGAGCAGTTGTGGCACGACGGCGGAGAGGTTGGCGCGGCGCGGGCGCGAGATGACGCCGATCGTTTTGAAGAGTGGAGCGGGCTGCATGATGGTCTGGGATTCTACTTCAGGACTCCTTTACGAGCGTGGAGAAAATACTCCTGATTACCCGCTGCGCCGGTTACACGACTTGGCAGGACGTTTATCGAAGTCAGCCGGGAGGCGTCGACGCATTTTCGTACGCTCGCGATGGCTTTGTCATGCAGGTGAAGGTCCTCGACGATTCCGCCTGGGCCGACGTCTTCGCGGCGGAGTTCAAATTGGGGTTTGATGAGAATAAGAAAATCCGCGCTTTGCTTGGCGCAAGCAGAAGCAGGAGCCAGTATTTTGCAGACGGAAATGAAGGATACGTCGGCGACAACGAGATCGACCTGCTCGGGGATGTCCGCGGGGTTCAATTCTCGTGCGTTGCGCTCAATGACGACGACGCGCGGATCTTGCTGTAGCTTCCACGCGAGCTGGGCGACATTCACGTCGACCGCATAGACTCGCGCTGCTCCCTGCTGCAGCAGGCAATCCGTGAACCCGCCGGTGGAGGCACCTGCGTCGAGGCAAACGAGGCCCGCCGGATTTATCGACAAATCTTCGAGAGCGCCCTCAAGCTTTAAGCCTCCGCGGCTGGCATATTTTAGTTGGCGGCTTTTCACCTCGATGCGGGCGTCGATGGAAACCGGCATTCCGGCCTTCTCGACGGCGATGTTGTTCACTCGGACTTCGCCGGCGAGGATCATCGCTTGCGCTTTTTGTTGTGATTCGGCGAGGCCGTGTTCGACTAGAAGAAGGTCGAGCCTTTTGCGTGCGGTTTTGGGTTTCATGGTGCGTGGACTGCGTCAAGCGCGGCGTTCGACCAGGTATTCGGCAATGTCGCGCAGGCGCGAGGCACGCTCGCCATAAGGGGCCAGTTCGCTGATGGCTTTTCGGGCAAGCTCATTCGCAATCTGGTGCGACCGTTCCAGGCCGTGGACTGCGGGATAGGTCGCCTTTTGCTGCGCGGCGTCCTTTCCGGCGGTTTTTCCGAGTGCGGCGGAGGTTTCTTCGACATCGAGAATGTCGTCGGTGACCTGAAAAAGCAGGCCGAGGGATTCTCCGAATCTTCCGAGACGAGCCACATCTTCTGTCGGCGCGCCGGCGCACAGGGCGCCGGACGAAATCGACGCGCGAATTAGAGCGGCGGTTTTCGAGCGGTGAATGTATTCGAGCATTTCCGGATCGATGCGTTTGCCTTCCGCTTCGAGGTCGGCCACTTGCCCGCCAACCATGCCGTTGGTGGTTCCCGCGGCGATAGAGATTTCCGCCAGCATGGCCACGCGGCGGCCGGCGTCGACAGGAGCCGCGGAAATTGTTTCAAATGCAAGTGTCAGCAGAGCATCGCCCGCCAGAATGGCAGCGGCTTCGCCAAATTTTTTGTGGCAGGTAGGTTTGCCCCGGCGAAGATCATCGTTGTCGAGCGCGGGGAGATCGTCGTGGATCAGCGAGTAGGTGTGGATGAATTCGACGGCGCAGGCAGGATAGTGGGCAGGCGCCACGTTGGAATCGAAGATCCTCGAAGTTTCCAAACACAGAATCGGACGGATGCGCTTCCCACCGGCAAAGACGCTGTAGCGCATGGCTCGGTGAATCGAGGGCGGCTGGGCCGTTTCCCGAGGCATCAGGCGGTCGAGGGACGCGTCGACGTCCACGCGGTCTTCTTCAAAAAATAGCGGGGGGTTCATTGTTAGGGGAGGATCAAGCAAGATGCGAGAGCGGGCAGGGTCACGACTCGCTCTCGCCTTCGGGATCGAACGGCTCGGCAGTGAGTTTGCCGTCCGCCTTCTTCAGCAGAATTTCGACGCGGCCTTCGGCCTCTTCGAGCTGCTTCTGGCATTCGCGGGAAAGGGCCACACCCTCTTCGAAGAGTTTCATCGCATCGTCGAGCGAAAGTTGCGGGCTTTCGAGGCGGCGGACCACCTCTTCTAGCCGAGCGAGTGAGCGCTCAAAATCGGGCTTCTTGGGCGGCTCGGGTTTTTTGGGGGCAGGTGAATTCACGCGATCGGTTTGTCTCCTCGAATATTATTTCTGACAGTACGCACAAAAGTAAGTTGATCGGCCGCCTTGGGCGATGCGTTTGATTGGTTCCCCGCAACGGCGGCATGGTTTTCCTTCGCGGTCATATGCGCGAAGAATATCTTCCAAACCTTGAAACCACCACTCCGGGTCGCGAAAATCGGGCGGCGGATCTAAACAGCATTCTAAGGCACGCGCGAGAACGGAAACAATCGCTTTGTGGAGACGGCGAGCTTCAGCAAACTTCAGAGAGTCTGCCGGGCGGCGTGGGTCGAGACGCCCATGCCAGAGCGATTCACAAGAGTAGATGTTGCCGATGCCTGCCACTCGCATTTGATCGAGTAAAAATTCCTTTAGCGAGCGTTTCGACCCCTCCAGCAATTCCGTGAAGCGCGCTGGTGTGAAATCACGGGACATTGCGTCCAGGCCTAACCCGGCCAGGGCGGGGCAAGCCGCCTCGGATTCCCACACGTGTACGCGGCCAAAATGGCGCCGATCCGCAAAACCGAGAACGCCCTTGTCCAACTCGAAAATCACGTCCACGTGCACTCCAGAGCCTTGCGGGCTCGCGAGTTCGGCCATTTCTTTCGTGCTGGAAAACCAAAGAAGGTGGCCATCGAGCTTGAAGTGAAGCGTGACGATGCCTTGCGTTAGCTGGAGCCAGAGATATTTGCCTTTTCTTTGGACTGACTGGATTCGCTGACCTTCCGCAATTCGTCGAACGTGCGAGGAACTTTGCGGTTTTGTCGCGATGGCATGCACGACGTGAACCGAGCGAATCTCCCGCCGTTCGACCAAAGGGCGCAACGTTCGCGCCACCGCTTCTACTTCTGGCAGTTCAGGCATGGCGGAATGGATTCGCTATCGAATCACAAAAATGGCGTCAGTTTCAGAGTGTGCTTGCGGGCTTTTGCTTCCGCCGCATCGCTGAACGGCGTGACAATGGGCTTGCCTTCATGCCAGTAGGAGAACTGGTCGGTGTAGTGGCTGCTGCCGACCTGGCCGGATTGGCCAGCGGGAATAAGCAGAATGGAGTCATCCCAGTTGGCGAGATTGGCGATGAAGCGCATTGAAGGGCCGTGGCGTTTTGTTGCGGCGCGCACGCTGTAAGCGGTGCCAGATTGCGGTTTGCCCGTGATGCTGAGCAGTAGCTTGAGGAAGCCTTCGCCGCCGATCGGGTGGAGCATGTCGAGTGAATTTAGCTCCTTCCACTGCCAGTCATCGACGCGCTCACTCTTTGTTTGTTCTACCAGCATGGATACGGCGCGGTCGGCCGTTGCGGCAAGCAATTCGTCGTAGTTTTTGTAGGCGGGTGGCAGCCAGTTTGCGGGCCGATCCGTTAACACTTTTTGGAGGAACGCTGTGCTGCGCCAGCTATAGAGGTTGGTATCTTTTCCGAGATAGGGTTCAAGAATAAGATCCAAAGCTGCGCGGCGTGCCATTACCAAGAAAGATACGAGCGAGGAATCCGCGTCGGCGATTCCGTTCCAGTCTTTCAAGGCATCCACGAGTTTTCTGGCTCTCGGGTCTTTTGGTTGAACTTTTTTTGCGGCGCCAGACATTTGGTCCGCGAGAAAAGCATGCGGATAGCTGTAGGTATCGGTTTCGACCTTGAGCATGTCGATCGGACGGAGATCCGTTTTGTCGCGCAGTAGATCGTGGATGCGGGCAGTGCGATAAGGCTCTTCCCAGCGGTCCGTCAGATATGGTTTGTAATTCGGCCCGACTACACGCGCATTGGCGGTGACGATTAGGCCACTGTCTGGGTTCAGGGCTTGGGGAAGTTGTTCGAAGGGAATATAGCCTGTCCATTCGTAGTCGTCGGTATCGCCGGGAACGGGAATTTCACCGTGCCCCTTCCTGCGAATGGGGACGCGCGCGGCCATGAGATATCCGATGTTGCCGTCCACATCGGCATATACGGCGTTTTGTCCGGGGCCCCAAACGGTTTTCATGATTTCTCTAAATTCGCGCCAGTTTTGCGCTCGGGAGAGCCAGTTGTACGTGTTAGCGAGGCCGCCAGGCTCGAGCGCCGTCCAGCGGAGGGCGTACGCTTTGTCGCCTTCGCGGTGGACGATTGGGCCGTGCCGAGTGACGACCACTCTTAAATGTTCGTCACTTTGTCCTTTGACATGAATCACTTCATCGAACACCTGTGCGGCGTGCCAAGAACTTCGGTCCGGGCCTTTGTGGAGATAGAAATCAGGGCGGTCCTTGTCAAAAGTCTCGATATAGAGGTCCTCGACATCGGCGCCGTTGTTTGTAAAACCCCACGCGATGTGGTCGTTGTGGCCGATGACGATGAGGGGCGCGCCAGGGAGCGTAAACCCCTTCGCATTAAAACCCGGGGCGCTGAGATGGATTTCATACCAGATCGGGGGAATGGAGAGCTCGAGGTGCGTGTCATTGGCGAGTAGCGGTTTGCCGGTCGCTGTGTGCTCGCCGCTGACCACCCAGTTGTTGCTCCCGAGACCTTGGCGGATTTCGCTTTGCGATTCTTCTAGGTAGCCGTCGATAGAAGGCCACAATGCGGAGGTTACGTCCACGAAGGTCTCTGGCGTGCGAACGCTGCTGGCGCCGCGTCCCGCGGCTTTCAGGACGGAGTCCGTTGGCATGTCGTCGTCATCGTCTTCGTCGTCGGGATCCACGCGAGAGGCTTGTGAGCCGTCATTGGGGACATCGGGATCGCCCACGACAAAATGGTCCATGGGCGCATCTCGAGCAAATAGATCCTTGGAACGATCCAAGCCGACGCGCTCTTCGACTTTGGCGCGGTTCAACTCGCGCTCCCAGGTGTCCGTCAGCGTCTGGTACATGTAGCCGGCGATGACGAGTGAATCCGTAGGCTGCCACGGCTGCGGCTTGTATTTGAGCAAAGAAAATTCCAGCGGCAAGTTGTTCTGATGCTGTTCGATAAAAGCATTCACGCCGCGGGTGTAGGCTTCCATCAGCGCGCGAGAATCTTTGTCCATTGCGGCGAAGTCGCGGTCCGCAGCACGCGAAAACCCGAATGTACGAAATTGTTTGTCTGACTTGAGCGCGAGCGGACCGACAATCTCGGAAAGCTGGCCGCGGGAGGCCCGGCGCATCAAATCGAGTTGCCAGAGGCGGTCCTGCGCCATCACATAGCCCTGGGCTTCGACAGCATCCGGGAGGGAGGCCGCGCGGACGTGCGGGACTCCCCAATCGTCGCGATCTACGGTGACTTCTTTTTGCAGGCCGGGGAGCGCAATCGAGCCGTCTAGCTGCGGTAGCGGGCGGTAGATGAACCACCAAGCCACAAGGCCCGCGACGACAACAACAACCAGAAGCGTCCAGATGAATATCCGAAGGATGGTCCGCAAGCAGTCTCCCGGCCGAAGGAAGTAAAACCTGAGTGTAGTGGACGCGCTTCGAGGGTGCAACCGGACGAGCGCGCCTGGCGGCTGTGATAATCTAAGAACATATTGCCTATGAGCTTGTACAAACCAGTGCCGCGAGTGCCCGATTTCCCCGCGATGGAGCGCGAGATTTTGCGTTTCTGGGAGGAGCATCGTATTTTCCAGAAGCTGCGAGAACAGACCGCCGACGGCCCTCATTGGTCCTTTCTCGATGGACCGATCACCGCAAATAATCCAATGGGCGTGCATCACGCCTGGGGCCGCTCGCTGAAGGATATGTATCAGCGCTACCACGCGATGCGAGGGCAGGCGTTGCGCTATCAGAACGGGTTCGATTGCCAAGGATTGTGGGTGGAGGTCGAGGTCGAAAAAAGCCTCGGGCTCAAAACCAAGCGTGAGATTCGCGAGTTTGGGATTGAAAAGTTTGTGCGTGCGTGCAAGGAGCGCGTGCTCACCTATGCCGCGCGGCAGACCGAGCAATCCGTCCGTTTGGGCTATTGGTGCGACTGGGATGATCCCAAGGTACTGATCGCGTTGCGCGACGCGTTGGCCGATGGAGATCGCGTGGTCACCGTGAAGCTGCCCAGCGGGCGCACAGAAACTGCGCGCGCCAGTGAGATCGTTCGTAAGTTAGGGTCCGCCGCGTATGGCGGCAGCTATTTCACTTTTTCTGACGAAAATAACTACACCATCTGGTCTTTCCTGAAAAAGTGCCACACGGAGGGCTTCATTTATCGCGGGCATGACGTTATGCCGTGGTGCGGGCGGTGCGGAACGGGGCTCTCGCAGATGGAAGTGGCTGAGGGGCGCCGCATCACCACACATGCTTCGGTCTTTGTGCGTTTCCCAATCAGAGGGCAGGAGCGAACTGCCCTGCTGATTTGGACGACGACTCCTTGGACGCTAACCTCGAACGTTGCAGTTGCCGTGAACCCGGAGATGGTCTATCTCAAGGTCAAGCACGGCGACTGGTTCTACTATGTGGCGAAGGGAAACTTCGCGCACGATCGCGTGCAGGATTTGCAAGTGGAGGGGAAGCACGAGACGCACAAGTTGCCTTCGATCCGGACCATTTTAAAGGGCAGTGGTGGCGTCGAGGTGATCGGGGAAGTTCCGGGCAAAGATCTTGTCGGCCTCTCTTATCAAGGGCCTTTTGACGAACTTCCTGCACAGACAACGCCCGGCGGCGTTTTTCCTTACGGCGAGACCGGCGGCGGCAAAACCGCCGCGGAAGCGCACCGCGTCATCGCTTGGAAAGAAATCAGCGAAGCGGAGGGTACGGGGCTCGTCCATATCGCGCCCGGTTGCGGCGCCGAAGACCAGCTACTTGGCAAGCAGAACGGCATTCCGTTCATCGCGCCGCTGGATGACAGCTCGGTTTTCCTCCCTGGATTCGGGCAATTCACCAAACGCAACGCGAACGAAGTGGCGGATGATGTGATTGCCGCGCTAAAAGCATCCGGGATGCTTGTAGCGAAGGAGCGCTACCCGCACGTCTATCCTCACTGTTGGCGGTGTAAAGAGGAGCTGGTGTTTCGCCCTGTCGATGAATGGTTTATTCGTATGGATTGGCGCGATCGCATCCAGCGCGTGGTGCCCACCATTAAGTGGATACCTCCGGATGGCGAAGCGCGCGAGCAAGATTGGCTTCGCAACATGAGTGACTGGATGATTTCCAAGAAACGTTTCTGGGGACTCGCCCTGCCAATCTGGGTCTGCGGCGATTGCAAACACTTTACTGTGATCGGAAGCAGGGAAGAGTTGGAGGGAAAAGCGGTTGAGGGTTGGGAAGTCTTTGAAGGCAATTCCCCACACCGGCCTTACATTGATGCCGTCAAGATCCGTTGCGAGAAGTGCGGGGGCTTGGCGCAGCGCACCGAGGATGTTGGCAATCCTTGGCTGGACGCGGGAATTGTGCCGTTCAGCACCATGCGCTACTCGACCGACAAAGCGTATTGGGAAAAATGGTTTCCGGCGGACTTGGTTCTTGAAAGTTTTCCAGGACAGTTCCGCAACTGGTTTTATTCCATGCTTGCGATGAGCGCAATGATCGACGACCGCGCGCCATTCAAAGCTCTCTTGGGCCACGCGCTGGTTCGCGATGCGCGCGGCGAGGAAATGCACAAGTCCAAAGGCAACTCCATCGCGTTTGATGAGGCGGCGGAGGCGTTGGGCGCTGAAGTAATGCGTTACATCTACACCGAGCAGAAGACGGCGCAGAATCTCAATTTTCCCGACCTCAAGCCCGCCGCCAACGCGGGCCAGACTATTGATGGCGATGCCCGACGAAAGCTGTTGACGTTCTGGAACTGCTACAGCTTCTTCGTGATGTACGCCGGGGCCGACGGCTGGAAACCCGGCGGTGCCGCGCTTCCCATCACCAACGAATTGGATCGATGGGTTATCAGCAAACTTCAGCGCCTGGTGGCGGAGGCGAATAGTGCTTTCCAGAATTATGAGCACTACAAGTTGGTCGAAGCCTTTCAGGCGTTTGACGAGGAGTTCTCCAACTGGTATTTGCGCCGCTCGCGCCGCCGCTTCTGGAAGAGCGAGCCTGGCGCCTATCAAACTCTCTACGCGGTGCTGACGACCGTGACTCGCGTCATGGCCCCTGCGCTGCCTTTCTTGACCGAGGATATTTACCAAAACCTGGTGCGTTCGGTAGACCCATCGGCGCCGGAGTCCGTGCACTTGACCGTATATCCGCAAGTAGACGTTTCGCTTATAGACGACTCACTTGAGCTGAGCATCGAAACGGTGATCCGCATCAAGAATCTCGCTCTCGGCCTTCGCACGCAGAGCAAAGTCAAGATTCGCCAACCCTTGAGCACCCTCTACGTGCGCCCCAAGGATCAATCGGACCGCCGCGTCCTGGAAAACTCCGACTACGCGGCGCAGATTCTGGAAGAGACCAATCTGAAGCATTTAGTTTTGATTGATGACGAGAAGACGCTTGTGAAGTTGCGTCTCAAGCCGGATGCCAAAAAGATTGGCCCTCGCGCCGGAAGATATCTCAAGGCCATCGGAGAGGCGTTGGAGAATGCGGATCCGGCCCAGGTCCTCAAGGGCGGCGCATATTCGCTTCCGGTCGCCGACCAAGTGTTCGAGCTCGCCCCGGAAGAAATTGTCATCACATTTGAAGGTCCGGAAAACCTCACGTGCAGCCTGGAACAAGGCACTTTCCTGGCGCTTGACACCAAGCTGACGCCGGAACTCCTGCAGGAAGGTCTCGCACGAGATTTCAATCGCATGCTGCAAGATCAGCGCAAAGGCTTGAACCTCGACATCTCCGACCGCATCGTGGTGCGCTATTCCGCGTCGCCGCGCATCGCGGAAGCCATCACGGCGCATGAAGCATTCCTGCGCAATGAACTTCTCGCCGAGCGTCTGGAAATGAGCCCAACGCAGAACGGCGGCGTCAAGCTGGTGCTCAGCGGAGAAGATATTTTTGTCACCATCACGCGTGTGTAGAGAAGGCATCGGCGTCTCGCGGTCTGCTTCTATACTGCTACAATGCCGCTAGGGGTTCCCTAGGAATCTATGTTCGTAGTACGGCTGATCGGTGTGCTGGTGCTTGTGGCCCTTAACGGCTTTTTCGCCGCTACGGAGTTCTCTCTCGTCGCCGTCCGGCTCTCCCGCGTTCGCCAGCTCGTTGCCAAAGGCGACATGCGTGCTCGCGTGGTCGAGCGTTTGCTGGCGGATTTGCACCGCGTCGTTTCCGGCGTGCAAGTCGGCATCACTCTGACAAGCCTGGCCATCGGTGCTCTCGGCGAAGCCACGCTCGCTACGGCATTGCAGCAAATCTGGCACGGGACCCCAGGCACGCGCACGGTATTTTATGCTCACGCCGTTGCTCTCACTTGCGCTTTCGCCTTGCTGAGCGCGATGCACGTCGTGCTTGGCGAGTTGGTCCCCAAGACCGTCAGCCTCGCGAAGGCGGAGCGTGTCGCGCTCCTAATCGCCCTGCCGTTCCAATGGTTTCTGCAGACTTTTCGCTGGGCCATCGATCTGCTTGACAGCATGTCCGGCATCATCGTCAAGGCCATGGGCGTCTCGGCACCGCAAAGTCACGGCGCGGCGCATTCCACCGAAGAGCTGCAAATCCAGATCCAACAGGCGCGCGAGCGCGGTTTGATCGCTCCCGGTGAAGAGAAATTCATCGTGAGCGCCATTGAACTCGGTCAAGTTCAGGTCCGCGAGATCATGGTGCCTCGCCCGGATATGCACACGCTTCCCATCGAAGCCAACCTGGACGAAGTGATGCGTGTGTTTGCAACCTCGCAGCGCTCCCGTATCCCCGTGTATCGCGGTTCGGGGGATCATATTCTAGGGTTTGTTCATATCAAGGATATGCTTTGGATTCTGCTCGATCGCGAGCGGCGGCTGGAAGAGAATCTTCCGCCACCCCCGTTTGACCTGCGCCGGGTTTTACGCGAGGTTCTGATTGTGCCGGAAACGAAAACGGCCAGCGAATTGCTCATCGACCTTCGCACGCGCCACATCGGTATGGCTATGGTCGTCGACGAGTTTGGCAGTATCCTCGGCCTGGTGACGCTGGAAGACATTATGGAACAGGTGGTCGGCGAGATTCACGACGAGTTTGACGTCGTCGAGCGGCCCCTGACCCTCGCCGACGGTGCTGTAATTTTTGACGCAGCCCTAAATGTTCGTGATTTGGATGCCCAGTACAACATCACCTTGCCGGAAGACCCCGCGTATGCCACCGTCGGCGGATTCGTCTTGGATCAGCTCGGTTTTATTCCCCGCGGCGGAGAAAGCTTCGGATACGGGCAGTTTCGGTTCACGGTCGTCGAAATGGACGGCCGCCGAGTCGCTCGTGTGAAAATTCAGCGGGTGCGCCCGGCACCTGAAGAGGAGCGGGCGATGGAATCCACTATCAGCGGCGAGAAAACGGCTAAAAGCACGAAAGCCGCTGCGGCGGATTCCTAGTCCTAATCGACGAATGGTCCGCCACATCCTTCAACGATTTCTGCTCACACTGCCGGCACTCTGGTTGGTGCTCACCCTGGTTTTCCTGCTGATTCATATCGTTCCTGGCGACCCGGTCGAGCAGATGCTCGGCGAGGGCGCAGCGCCCGGACAAATCACGCAATTGCGCCATGGTCTCGGCCTTGACCAACCGCTCTATGTGCAATACGCCCGCTATTTGGAGCGGCTGGCACATGGCGATCTCGGCCAGTCCCTAAAATTCCAAGCGCCGGTGGGACGGATTATTTTCGAACGTTATCCGGCAACTCTCGCGCTCGCCTTCTTGGCTCTTCTGGTCTGTGCCTCCATCGCCATCCCAGCAGGCGTTCTTGCCGCGCACCGCCGCGGGCACCCAACTGATCGTGCGGTCGGCGTCTTTACATTGCTTGGACTCGCCATTCCTAATTTCGCGCTCGGCCCTATGCTCATACTGCTTTTTTCCATCGAACTGGGCTGGTTGCCCGTCTCCGGCCGCGGAGGCCCTTCTTATTACATCCTCCCCGCCGCCACTCTGGGTGCCGCGTTAGCCGCCATTCTCGCACGCATGGTGCGCGGTTCGATGCTCGAAGAACTTGCCAGCGACTACGTCCGCACCGCCCGCGCGAAAGGGCTTTCCACGCGCGCGGTTTTGTTTCGCCATGCTTTCCGCAACGCGCTCATTCCCATCATCACCATTCTCGGTCTGCAATTTGGGACGCTTCTCGCTGGGACAATCGTTACAGAGACAATTTTTTCGTGGCCCGGCATCGGCCGGCTCACCGTCCAAGCGATCTCCTCGCGCGACTACCCTCTGCTGCAGGGATGCATCCTGGTTATCGCTCTTTCCTATGTTCTCGTGAACTTGCTCACTGATTTTCTCTACGCCGTCATCGATCCGCGGGTACGCCTGTCGTGATTTCGCCGACCGCCCTTCGGCAATTTCTCCGTCAGAGTGTCCTTGCCCGCGTCGGATTTGTGGCAGCCATCCTGCTTCTCCTGGCGGCCCTTTTCGCTCCCTGGATTGCCCCGGCCGATCCCGCCGCGCAAAACCTTCCCACCCGACTCAAATCTCCGTCGCGCGCACATTGGATGGGAACCGACGAGCTTGGCCGTGACACTCTTTCGCGCACACTCTACGGCGCTCGCATTTCGCTGTTCGTGGCGATCTCTGTCGTCCTTGGTTGTGGTTTAACAGGTCTCGCTATCGGCTTGCTGGCAGGTTTCCTCGGCGGCTGGTTCGATCGCTTCGTAAATCTATTTCTGATCAATGCATTCTTATCGTTTCCCGGAATTTTGCTGGCGATCGCCTTTGCCGCTTTTTTTGGTCCGGGCATTGGAAAGGTCATTCTCGCCCTGATTATCACCGGTTGGGCCGGCTACGCCCGTCTCGCCCGCGCTCAGGTCTTGAAAGTTAAGGAACTTGAATTCATTCTCGCCGTTCGCTCACTTGGCGCTTCAAACCCACGCATCATGCTGCGACATTTGCTTCCCAATATTCTTCAGCCCGTTCTCATTCAAGCGACCATCGGGATGGCTGGAGCCATCCTCGCCGAATCCACGCTCAGCTTCCTCGGGCTCGGCGTGCTAGCGCCCGTTCCCAGCTGGGGCTCCATGCTGAACGATGCGCGCAGCCATCTCTTTGACGCCCCGCACCTTGTCATTTTTCCCGCTCTGGCAGTCATGACCGCCGTGCTCGCCTTCAATCTCCTAGGGGACGCCTGGCGCGACTGGCTGGATCCGCGCACGCGTTCGCAGATGGCCGCACTCGAACACACCCGCTGAGCAGTACGGTGTAGCGCTTGAATGCTTTCCTCAAGAATAAACAGGGAACTACTTTAAGGAGAGAACCACAGGCGCTCCGCGTCCGACACTCAAGGTACGCGAAGCGTTTCCCTTGTTGATGGCAATTTCCAAATAACCGCTTGACCCAAAATACGCGACCGGTTCGCCAGCCTTGCCACGCGCAAACGTATCGACCAGCCGGCTAACGGCGTGGGTTCCCACATGCATTTTCAACCCCCCGCCATTGTGTGCCTCGCTGGACAAATCCTCGGCGCGGAAATTGGTGACCAGGTTCCCGAACGAATCGACCTTCAGTACCAAGCCTTTGATGCCCGCCTCTCCAGGTTTCGGCCGCGGCAGCGCCATCTTTTTGTAATCCTGAATTTCTTCGCCCATGCTTGGCGTCTGCCAACCCTTCGACAGCCAGGCCGCCACCGGCGCAAAAACATCGCGTCCGTGGAACGTCTTGCTGAGCGGTTGGAGAAAATAATGCTCGGCGTTAGCGTGGCGCACTACGACGTTTGGTTCGCGTTCGTAAACGAGGGAGAGCACTCCGTTATCGGGCGCAACAAAATAGTGGTGCTGTCCGCTGACGAGCAACGGGCGGCGCTCCGTGCCCACGCCAGGATCCACAATTACTACGTGAATCGTCTTTGGAGGAAAGTAAGCGTAGGCCGCGCCTATGGCCAGCGCTCCATCGAGCAGATCAAAGGGCGTCACGTGATGCGTGATGTCCACGATCGTCACTTCTGGATTGATCTTGAGAATGACTCCCTTTACGGTTCCGACCAGATGGTCGTCGGTACCGTAGTCCGTAGTCAGTGTGATGATGGCGTTGGTCACGAGGGTCTCCCGCCCAGGGTGTTCTGCGCGCACCGTGCGCCACGAAGTGGCAATGCACTCCGTACCCTTTGACGCTAACGGAGGCTTGCTCCGCCGTCAAGAAATCGCGCGGGCCCTGCTGTGCAATCGCCAACGGTCCACTCATCACCCACCCGCTCGGTTCGACCGCCCGCAGCGCGCAACCCGATGGGGGGTATGCTCGCGACGCTGTATCTCGCAAAAACTCTCTCTGCGGTGCATACTGTTACGCTTTTCGTCTTCTCAAGGAGCTGATGATGATGAACCGGCGGACTCTTCTCACCATGGTCTGCGTTCTTGCCCTGTCTTCTTTGGCGCAAGCCCAGGAGAAAGCAAAGAGCGGCCACGTGCTCACTCCTAGCGAGTTTTTGGGCTTCGAAGTCGGCGCCGACCGCAAGCTCGCCGACTATCGTCAGATCGCCTCGTATTTCAAAGCGCTCGCCGCTGCCTCAAGTCGCGTCGAACTGGAAACGCTCGGCAAAACCACTCTCGGCGAAGAGATGTTTATGGCCGTCATCTCCACCGAGGAAAATCTCCGCGAAAAAGCCCATTACAAAGACATCGCGCACAAACTCGCCGACCCTCGCGGCCTTACCTCTCAACAAATTAACGCTCTCGCCCAAGATGGCAAAACCATCCTGCTGCTCACCTGCAACATTCACTCCACCGAAATCGGCTCCAGCCAAATGTCCATGGAGTGGGCTTACAATCTCGCCACCTCGCAAGATCCGGAACTCCTCCGCCGATTAAACGATTCCATCGTCCTCCTGGTCCCCTCGCTTAATCCCGATGGCGAAACAATGGTCACCGAGTGGTACAGAAAATATCTCGGCACCAAGTACGAAGGCGGCGAGATGCCCTACCTCTATCATCACTACGTCGGCCACGACGACAACCGCGACTGGTTCATGCTCACGCAAATCGAAACGAAAAACGTCAATCGTATGGTCTATCACGAGTGGTTTCCGCAATTCTGGCTCGATGAACACCAAATGGGCGAAAACGGTCCGCGCATTTACATCCCGCCCAACGCCGATCCCGTCGCCAAGCTCGTCAATCCCTTGGTCCATCGGGGCAACAATCTCATGGGCGCGGACATGGGCTGGCGCCTCGAAGAAGGAGGTAAGTCTGGTGTGATTTTTGGGTATTCGTTCGACGCTTATTGGCCCGGCGGTACACGAAACACTGGCTGGTGGAAAAACATGTATGGAGTTCTCACGGAGGTAGCCTCGGCCCGCATCGCCACTCCCGTGGAGATAGAATCCACCGAGCTCCAAGGCGGCGGCAAAGGTCTCACCACCTATGAGCAGCAAATTAATTTCCCAAACCCTTGGCCAGGCGGCGTGTGGCGTCTGCGTGACATCATGGACTACGAACTTCTGGTCTCCGGCGCCGCGCTAGAAACCGTTAGCAAATATCGTCGAGAACTTCTCCGCGGCGTGGCCACCATGGCCACGCAGGCGGTCGAGACCGCCGATTCCACGGTCTACTGGCGCATGCCCCTCGATGGGCAGCGCGATCCCGTCACCGTCACGCGTCTCGCCGCGCTGCTCCTCGAACACGGCGTAGAAGTCCGCTGGCACGCCGACAGGAAACTTTTCCTAATTCCCACTGCGCAGCCCTACGGTCGCTTTGTCGACGAGATGATGGGCATCCAACGGTATCCCGAAGTCCGCCCCGCCCCTAACAGCGGCATCCTCGAGCCCTACGACGTTGCCGCATGGTCGCTCCCGCTCATGATGGGCGTCAAAGCAGAAAGAGTTGCCATCACCCCTGACGTTCAGAATTCTTCGTTGCTGCTGCAAACCGTTTCTTGGCCCGCCGGCGGTCTCGCGGGTACCGGCCGGTATTATTCCATCGCCGCTCACCAAAACAACGTCTTTGCTCTAACCAACGCCATGCAATCCGCAGGCGGTCAAGTCTTTCTCTCGCAAAAACCAAACGAAACTCCCGAATTCATTTTCGCAGCGCACGCGCAGCTAGCAGCGAACGCCGAAAAACTCCACCTGCAACTCCAACCTCGCGCCGATCTTCCGCACGGCGCCGCGCCGCTCAAGTCCGTTCGCGTTGCTCTGTACAAACCCTATATTCCCTCTCACGACGAGGGCTGGACCCGCTTTCTCCTCGAACAATACGGCTTCAAACTAAAAAATATCGAAAACAAGGAAGTGAAAACCGGCAATCTGAACGATTCCTACGATGTGATCATCCTCCCCGACTCCACTCGCGAAATAATCGTCGACGGCAAGGAAGGTCGCGGCGGCTATTTCGAAGAATTCCCGCCCGAATACGCAGGCGGCATTGGCAAAGAAGGTGTCCACGCCCTGCGCGATTTTGTCGACAAGGGCGGCACGCTCATCACTCTGGCCAACGCCTCCGACGTAGTCATCGGCGAAGAATTCAATCTGCCGGTCCGAAACTCCTTAGCCACGGGCGGCGCAGGGGGACGCAGCGCAGCCGCCCCAGGTGCATCCGATTTCAACATCCCGGGCTCGCTCTTGCGCGTTTATGTCGATACCAATCATCCCGTCGGCTACGGCATGCCCCACGAAATCGCCGCTTTTGTCGATTCCCCCATCGCTTTTCAAACCTCCGCCCCGCCCCCCGACATCCAGCGGTCCGTAATCGCATGGTATCCCGACGACGCCAAAGACATCTTAGTCTCCGGCTACGCGCACGGCGCCGAACGCCTCCAACGCAAAGCCGCCGCCGTTAGTTTTATCAAAGGAAAGGGGAAGATCGTAATGTTCGGCTTCCGCGTCCAACACCGCGCCCAAACCGAAGGCACCTTCCAACTCCTCTTCAACGCCATCTTCTGGGGAGCAGTGTAAATTTCGGCGGGGAATGGTTGATTTTGCAGGCGCCGAGCTTTAGCCCGGGTCTTCTCTAGGGGGAGCCGCCATACAACGCAAACTGTCATCTTGAGACAGCGAAAGACTTCTCTTTCTCCCCACTCATCGCGCATCGAACTACCGTGCCACGCTCACCTGTGCTCGCACTCCCGTCATCTCGTCATACTCCCGTCCCGAACTCTCCGGCAACAAAACCCACAACGTATAAATCCCCAACGCCGTCCCGAATGGAAAACGTATCAACGCCAAGAACCCAACCACGATTCCCAAGATCCGCGCCCAAGGCTGCCGCTCCGAAAGCCCCCAAGCCAGCAACAAATGCACTCCCGCAAACAGCGCAAGCAAAATCCCAGCCGCGAAAATCCCACCCCTCAAAAACGGACTAAACGCGAACGAGCCTCCGAACGGCCAGCTCCCCGATCCGAGCCAACCCCATCCGTCCTCAAAAAACAGCCTGCGAAAGATCATCATCCCGCCCACTTCGATCAATCGCAAAATTCCATTCGCCAGCCAAAATCCCGCCACTATACTTATGTTTCGCCTGACGCGCCCGTCTCTCGCCACGCGCGCAGCCGCTGCGGTCGGCGTGGTTGGCGCTGCCGGCCCCGTCATCAGTTGTTTCCCGCACGAGCTGCAATATCGAGTCCCAGAGTTGAACGGTCTCCCGCAGCCATCGCAGTACATGTTTCTACCCCCCCTCGAGTCTTGCCACTAACCAATACTACGTTCCCCACCCCAAAATGTTCCAGGCCCCAGCCCCGCTACGGGCCTGCAATTTCCCCAGAAGTTTTCTCTTGCTGGCTCCTACGGCACAACAGCCTTCAACGTCAAAGTCAATTTCACCAGCTGCCAAGCCACTAAGCACTAACCAATTCTTCTTTCCCCGGCCTGTAGGTCCCGGCTTCGGCCCCGACCTTTTGACTTCTCTCAGAGTTGTTCACTAAACTTTGAACTGTCAGGCAGGAACTCCAGGCTCTCGACGGCAAACTCAGGCGAGCTTCCTCCGAAAGCACCACCCAAAGCACCCGTCATGTCCAAGACGCCCAGCACCAATCCCATCCTCCAACGTCTCACAGCGACAGCCCTAGTTCTTCCCGAAGTCCGGCGCGAACTCTCCGGTTCCCACGCCTCATTCCGAGTCCGCAAAAAAACCTTCGCCTACTTCCTCGAAAATCACCACGGTGACGGAATCGTCGCCGTAACCTGCAAAGTCCTCCCAGGGGAAAACGCCGCGTTGGCCAAAGCTCAACCCCAGCGCTACTATCTCCCCGCCTACATTGGCCCCCGTGGCTGGGTCGCTCTCCGCCTGGACCTGCCCAGAATCGATTGGACCGAAGTCCGCGAACTCCTCCTAACCAGCTACCTCCTCACCGCCCCCAAACGCTTAGCCTCCTTAGCCCGAGGCCCCGACGAAATCTGAAGGAACGGATCGCATGGTTATCCCGGCTTGACCGGTGCGAAATGCGCCAGCAGTTCAAACATCCTCTCGTTCCGCCCCCCGTCGGCCACGGAAAAAGTAAGCCCCCGCCCCAATCACAATCGCAAAAAAGAGCACCACCCCAGCCAGCATAGCAAACGCTCCGGGATCCACTCTCGCCCCAGCCACCGCACCATACCGCGACGACCAAATCGCTGCATAACCCAACGAATCATGCGCCGCAGCGCTCCCTGCCGGGGTCGTTGTCCACGGCGCAAAACAACACAGAAAGCCCATTCCAATCAAGAACGAAAAAAACGTAACGCTAAAGAGTGTCTTCATAGAACGACAGTCTACACCCAGTGAACTACAGGAGTGGCATCCTCTCCACGCTGGCCGCCGCCAAGAAAACTGGAAAGAATTTCAACGGCCCCATCGAGAGTATATGACTGTTACGAAGTTTTTTCTCCTGGGGCTGACGGGGAATTATGGATGGCTGTGCTACCTCTTCTACCTTGTCAGATAATCGGAAGGTTGAAAGAGCACCGAATCCCGCAAGGCCGGTCGTCCACGTCAACAATACGGTTGTCGGAAACCGTCAGGTCAATGTTCAACTATATTTCTCTTTTGTGTATCAAGTTACTCCCGGAAAGTTTGCGTCCATGGAACAGGGCCTTGTAATTATGGCTCCCGAACACGTGCTACAACTAGTCAAAGCGCCACAGAAAAACTTGCAAGCCTATGAGGCCGCCCACGGGAAAATCCGCGAAACTAAGCTACCCGAACTTCCCGCCGAAAAGAAGTTCCTCGGGTAACGCTGAGCCTCCGATAAGAGGGAAGGCGGGTGGGCAGTCCTTGAAGCGAGTGGCCCGCCCTTTGAGGCTTAGTTTTACAAAAGGATGCGGTCCTTCGGTTATGAAGTTGACAGATTCAGGACGCTGACGTAAGAATCGGACTTACTATCTCAGGCCAAATACGCGATGCAGCCACCAATCCCGAGTGACGCAGACTTCAGTCTGCGCACCTCAACGGAAACAAGCTAGGCTCCGCCGGTGGCGTATCGGCGATGGACTCCAACTCGGGGAACTGCTGCCTCAGTGGCTCGGGCACTTTCACTTTGGAGTCTTTCAATATGCTAATGAGCTGCAGCGCGTTAACCACGCCTTTTCCTTGATAGTGGTTGTTGGTGATGACGAAGACATCGCGCGATCGCTCCGCGACCTTGTGGACTCGCTTCGCCCACGGCGCAAGCTCCTCGGTGGAATAAAGATAGTTGTAGCGTTCGTGCGAAGGAACAGCGGCATCGTCAATGAACCACGTGTCATAGCGCCGCCCATGCAGCCGCACGTAGCCCACCCTGCCAGTGTTTTCCGCGGATGGTTTAAGCGAGCGCCCGATGATGGGCTGGTCGATGTTGCAAAACCCCGCGTTGCATTTCGCAAGCAGCTCAAGAGTTTCCGCCGACTGCCAGGAAGCGTGCCGCACCTCGACGACCAGCGGATAATCGGCGAAACGCTTCAAAAGCGCTGCAAGGTGAGCGACGGTCTCACGCGTTCGATGAAACGAAAAAGGGAACTGCAGCAGCACCGCGCCGAGTTTTCCCGCCGCACGCAAAACGTCGAACCCAGCGCGAACGGCCCGCTCGTCTTCGGCTGTTGGCATAGCGATTGTCGAGTGCGCGGCCCCGTCTGCATTTGCAGGAATTATATCGTGAGTGAATCGCTGCCAAAGCTTCGCCGTAAAAACGAACTGCGGGTTCGCCGCCACACGCTCGATCCACTGCGCCGCGTGGTCCGGCCGGATGGGATTGTAGAACGAAGTGTTGATCTCAATAGTGTCAAAGAATTCCGCAAGGTACGTGGCTTCATGAAAGCCCTTCTTGCGGCGCGAAGGGTAGACGTACCCAGCCCAGTCCGGATACGACCAACCGGCCGGTCCCACGCGAATCATGGTGTTGGAGGAGGCTTTTTTCGTAGCAGGGTTCATTGCAATGCGCTAACTAAGTTTCAGTTGTCGGTAGCACAGGCGCTCTTGACTGTGCGCTTTTTCGGAAGCACTCGAAGCCACCGATGGCAGGGTAGAGTGGGACATGCGCGAATGTCAATGCATGCGGAGTTGTGTTGCATGCGGAGTTATGTCTTCCGTTAAGTACAGTGCCACGAAATGTTTCGCATCGTGATTGCCGCGCGGAGCGCGCGCTGGTATGCTCTGAACATGATGCGGTGCACAGAGCATCCCCGCGTCGCCCGCCTCTTCTGTAAGAACGCCTACAGGTGCATCCATGAAATTGTCTATCAGTTACAAGAATGTCGAGCCGCACAAGCCCGCCGAAAAAGAAGTCGAACGTTACGCGAGCAAACTCAATCGCCTGCTGAAGAGTTATGAACCAGATCTGGTTCTATTGCACGGCGTGTTTACAAAAAATCCGCATCGCGAAGAGAATTCGTTCTCGCTGAATCTCTCGTTACCAACCGGAACACTCCACGCCACAGGCACGGGCGAAAACGTTCGTGCCAGCTGCAAGCAAGCTTTCGCCGAACTGGAGTCTCAACTGAAGAAGCACCAGTCGCGCCTCCGCAAAGACTACGAATGGAAACGCAAGCGCCCACGACCTGCAGCCGCGCTGTCCTGAACGAGAAGCCGCGTGCCCGATGCCGCGAAGCGCATGCCGTGCGTTCGGTGCTTGGCCCGACGGAGCAAATTTGTGAGGGCGCGCCACGCGCAATTTGAGCGGCTCTGTGTCGGGAATTTCTGGTCTGGCGGATGCGCTTGTCGCCGCAGCGCTCATGCTACAATATGAAATTCACGCCATAGGGGCGTAGCTCAGTGGTAGAGCAGCGGCCTTTTAAGCCGAAGGTCGTGGGTTCGATCCCCACCGCCCCTACCAATCCATTTTCTTTTCAATCTGTTAGGCCGGCACCTGGCTCCAATCGGAACACAGTTCCTAGCTAAGACCCCGCTTTGATGTTGCGAAGTCTCCTGACTTCAGTGATTTGCCGTGTTGCGACGTTGGTCCTACTGTTGCCAACTGACGCCAGAATCCCCATGGCCTGCGCGAATATTTATTAAGGTTGGAAGCTCAAGGCTGGAGGTAAGATCGGATTTCATCGGGTGCCATAGGCTAGAGCACCTGTCTCCCAAGAGGGGGACACGATCCCCGTACTTCTCCAATGCCATCGTCGGAGGCACGTGTCCCGGTCCCATGCCCCAGAACCCCGTTTGGGGATTACTTCCGGGTTGCCGACCATTCGGCAGTTTCTCCGTCTTGAGCGGAATAACAACCGTGAGGTCACTCGTACCGGAGCGCATGCATCGGATCGACGCTCATTGCCCGACGCGCAGGAACATAGCAGGCCGCTAACGCCACGCCGGTCAGCAGGCAGGCAACCGCAACAAACGTCAGCGGATCGAACGGACTCACCCCAAACAGTAGCGTTTTCATCAGCCGCGTCAGCGCAAACGCTCCAGCGAAACCCACCGCAGCTCCGATCAAAACCAGCTTCATCCCGTGACCCAGCACAAGGCTCAATATATTTCCGCGGCTTGCCCCGAGCGCCAGCCGAAGTCTCATCTCGTTTGTCCGCTGCGACACGAGGTACGCCATGACGCCATAAATCCACGGCAATTCGGGATTCTGGGTGTATGGCGCACGCTTGCTCGTCTAAGATAGCTGCTTTGCAGAACTTCACCGCGTTGTGTCGGGTGTCGCACCTAAACTAATCGGTCGGTAAAACAAGTCAGCACAAATCCGCCGCTTCGTGAACTGTCACATCGCCGAAGATCCGGCCCGCGCAATCCAGTGCCATGAAAACGGATTCAGCAAACGTGCCTGGCCGTGGCCCTCTTCAGCGGGGAACTTACCGGGGAGGGGACGTTCCCTGTCCTATCTCACGGGTCCCAGATATTTGTCGAGCCAGTTGAGCGATTCGTTGATCATCTCCGTTCGGGGTACGTTGTGTCCCGTGTCGTAAACCACGCGGCGCTTATCCTCTGTGGGTGTTCCCAGCAGACGGAACATGGGCTCTTGCGAGATTCTCGGCGGCCAAAGGAAATCGAAACGGCCATTGAGCATCAAAACAGGAGCCTTCACATGTGGGGCGAAGTTGATTTGATCCACTTCCGGCAACTGCTGTTGTAACCAGAATCCTGGGTTTATCAGAATTAATGCTTTGAAGCGAGTTTCCACAGCCGGGAGAAGTGCTCCCATCGCTGCCCCCCAACTGTAACCCTCGTAGGCCAACTGGTTGAGATTGATATCATGGCGTGTCTCAAGGTAGTCGATCGACCGGCTGAGGTCCTTAGACCAATAGATGACATTGTCCCGATACGTACTGCTGGTGTTTGGCCAGTAGATCGTCGGGTTCAGTCCGCCGTCACGTTCGAAGGTTCCCTTGAAGACAGGGAATAAGACCGCTCGTCCACTTTTTACAATGAAATCGAAGTGTGTAAGCTCGTGCGGGAACCCTTTTTCGCTCGATCGCAGGTAAGCGGCAGCAGCGCCGGGAAAGTAGACGACAACTTGAAAAGGCGGCGACGCTGCTTTGGGCAGGAGCAAATACGCGGTGATTCGCTCGCCGCCGTAAGCCGCGTCGAAGGAAACCTTTTCCAGCCGCCAATCCCCGGTCTGTTCGACCGATTCCACCTTGGCATGCAACGGCGTCTTGTCATACGAGTATTGGTTCTTGTAGGCCCGGAAAAGTTGATTTGAAACAGGTTTTTCGGAGCCGAAATTGCGTAATTGAACGGTGATCGGAGTGCCTGCTGCTTCGGCTTCCTTACTGTTTGACACATAGACAGCGCAACGAAAACCATATTCAGGAGGGCGCTCGAATGGTGAACGAGCGTCGGGATAGTTGAAAATATATGCCGGCTCGTCCCATGCGCCGCCCAGGATATAGCGCCTGCCGGAGGTCCCTTCGTTTGCACACCACTCCTTCACGTTGCCTGCCATGTCGTAAGCGCCACACCGGCTCATACCGTGGTAAGCCCCGGCCGGCGAAGGTCCTTTGCCACTAAAGTTGCTGGCGGGTATTAGGCTGGGGCTGTCCGTCGGGTATGCAGCCGCCGCCCAGTGATAAACGGTCGGAAGCGACTTGCCTGCAAAGTCAGCATAGGCTTCGGCCTCGAACCAGCTCACACCGGTGACAGGATATTCGCCCTCATCCTGCGGATATTCACCTTGTATCCAGGTGGAGGGTCCTGGCTGGTTCGTTTTATCGACAAAGAGCTTCATCGCCTCGGCCCATGGAAGCACGTGTCCATTTTTTTGGAATTCGTGTTTCCAATACTCCTGCTTCTGGTAACCTCCCTGATCCACAAAACGTTTGAACTCGCGATTGGTGACCTCGAACTTATCGATCCAGAATTTCCCAACCCGGATTGCAGGCAAGGTCTGAAAGCCTGCAATGCCTGCAATCCCCCAGAGGCCCCAAGGGCCGTTCTCAACAGGTCCCTGGTCGAACTCAACAGGAACCATCCCGCTGGGAGCCTCGCCGTCTTTGTGCAGTTCCACCGTGATCGGGCCGGTGGGGAAGGTAGCGCGTTCGAGCGTCGTATATCCTTGCAATTCGAATTTCCAGCTCGAATCCACAGCCGGAAACCTCCCCTTCAGCAGGGGCGAGAGGCCGGCAAATTCCCACGGGGCGTTTGGAGAGTTGTAGTCCCTGCGGTAGACGGACGCTCCCGGAGGGCTGGTGATGATGGAATCGGACCAGGAAATATCGGGCCAGAATCTGGCCAGGGCTGGGTCAGCCGGAATGTACCGCTCGGCCTGAACAGCGAGTGCAAAGGCTTGGCCAGGTTTGCCCTGTTCGATGAGCTTGCCGATCTGCGGTAACGCCTGGTCCCTGGCCCATCTGACTTTGGAACTATGGTGAATCCCCCCGCCAATCAAGCTCACTAGGGCTAAGAGGAGGATCAGTGCGGGGATTGCGACACGGGGGTGCTTGCTTTGCCGAAACAGAACCCTTAGCTTGAGTCCGCTGGCAGGTTCCGAAATCAGTTCTGGCAGATCGCCGTTTTCAACTTGAGCGATGAAGCGGTAGCCACGGCGGGGAAGGGTCTCGATGTAGCGGGGCTCCTCGGCTGAATCGGCCAGGACGTCACGAAGCTTTTTGATGGCACTGTTTAAACCGGTATCGAAGTCAACGAAGGTATCTGCGGACCAGAGTTTCTGGCGGAGCTCTTCGCGCGCAACTACATCGCCCGGATGCTCAAGTAAGACGGCCAGCACCTGGAAGGGTTGGGCCTGAAGCTTCAAGCGGATGCCGTGCTTGTATATCTCGCCCGCGCGCAAATCCACTTCAAAGGCGCCAAAACGTGTCCTGTGGTTTCGGACAGTGGAATCCATAGCAGCGCTTTCAAGCATTGCGGAGTCTACCACTGTTGCCTTGATTTTGTACCGGAGCCAATGCGCGTTCTCCACAAGTCCGCTGAATTCAAAAAGCTGGACGATCAGATGGGGAACAGACGCAGACCAGACCCACACCATGGCAACTCAATTCTCTTTGCGCCAGTCTCGCTAGCCTTGAGCTTGTGCCACCGGAAGAGCCTGCGGTGATGGAGGCGCAAATCTCCAATCTGCAGGTCGGTCGAGTTTCGGGGGCCGAAATCTAACGAGAAAAAAGGAGGAAAAGCCATGTTTAACAAGAAAAGCGTGTCTGTTTCGGCGGCGGCAGTTCTCATTAGCTTCTTCATAGTGGGCTTTGTCGTTCTGGGAACCAGAGCTAGGGCGGACTGGCCTGAACCACGAGGCCTGGTGGGTACTTGGCGCTTGCAAGTGACCCCAGTCTATTGCGAAGGTGCCACCACCGGGACGCTCGCGGCGCCGTTTCAGGGCCTCGTCAGCTTCACGGGCGACGGCACTATGACCAATACCTTCACCAACACATTGTTTGGATACGATACTCCCGGCCACGGCTATTGGTGGAAGACCGGGCGCGACACTTACAAGGACGTTGTCGAGCTCCTGATCGTCGATCCTCCTACTACAAGTCCATATGTTCCGGGGACGCAGAAATATTTCGGTAGCATCACACTCGACGATGAGAACGATCTTAAGGCGCAGGTTATGTCGCTATATTTCAACTCTTCGGGCACCGTCTACTTAACCAAATGCACCGACGTGGTCGGCACACGGCTGAATGACAGCCAAACTGAACCCTAGTACGGCTGCTGTCCGCGCTAGCAGGTTCTAAACCTCCATGGTGGGGGCATCACAAACCGCTAAATCACTCACCCTTTGTAGGGTCACATGCCCGTCAGTCAGTAGACCCGAATTGGCTCTTTGCAGATACGGCTCTGCCGGGTCATCGGCCCTGATTCCGTGAAGAGTCTTTGCGCAAGCTTCAAAACCTGGCGGCAGCAAAACAGACACCAAGCATCCGGGCCAGCTTTGGTTCTCTCTAGGGGCTGGCCTTGATCGCCCATTCTTAATCCACTCGAACTCGTTGGAAGCACACGGACACATCACGCATCCATCCGTAACCGACGAAACGCTTACTACTCGTCAAGTCCTGGTAAATTGGAAGTAATCCACTTGGACGATGCGCTATCCGTAGATGTTCGACGGGGCTTAACGCATGAAATCTATCCGACAGCAGGTACGGAAGCTCATGTGAGCAGTAAAACTTAAAATAACGGGCGGGCGTAGTTCAGTGGCAGAGCAGACGCTTCCCGACCTTCGGACGTAGCTTTAGTTGACCGCCTTGTTCCGTTTGTTCCAGTTGGCCGGGGCAGGTAGCTGCAACGCATAGAGGGCACAAGCCTTATTTAGTAGCTTGTCCTTTCGATCCCCACCGCCCCTACCAACCATCCTTTTTCCCAACAACAACTTAGCGATTTGTCGAGGCGGCAAAAGGCGGCAATGAGAGAACCTCACGGGTGGCACCGACGGCTCCGGGTAGTCTAGAGAAGCAAACTCCCAATCCGTGCTCGCCGCCCAGCAGCAAGTTTCCAAAACGATTGGCGTCAGTACCGGGCGAACCGCGGCTTCAAGTCGCGGCGGCTTTACCTCCACAGTGGGATCGGCAACGACACCCGCAGTGTCTTACAGTGGAGCAATCGGGTTGCGGGCGAACGCTGGAACCCAGGACATTTCATCCGCGGCGCCTCCGGGCGGACCTCCAAATTAGGTGAACCCAACTCAGCAGAGGTCACTGCTCTACCTGAGCTTAGCTTGCAAATCACACAAATCAGCCCCAGGAAATCACTTGCATTTTCAGAAATTACCGTAATATTTAATAGTGATGAGAGGTCGGATATACGCCGCGGGTCTGCTTATGCTGATTATTTGTGCATCGGCTAGTGCTCAACAAACCGACCAGTTGCCTACCTTGGGGAGCGCAATTCGTGTCAGCGTGGACCGGATCAACGTCGGTGTCACCGTGACAGACTCCCATGGCCGTTCCGCGCCCGGACTTCGCCGCGAGGACTTTCGAATCTTCGACAATGGAGTCGAACAGCCCATAAGTGGTTTTGTGCCGAGCGAGGAACCTGCACGACTTGTATTTCTTATCGAGGGCGGTACAGCCGATTATCTCCTCGTCAGGCTTGGCAAGAGCCCTTTCCTCGGCGCGGATAATCTCTTGAACAATATTTCTGCAATTGATCGCGTTGCGATTGTTACCTTTTCGAAGGGCCCGCAATTGGTCCTAGATTTTACGCCCGACAAACGCCAAGCCCGGCAGGTGCTTCAAGAAGTGAACTCCCAGTTTTTGAGCCTTCGAGCTAACGCTACCTCAGGCTGGCAAAACCTTTCTTCGAGCGTCGCCGCTACTATCGATTGGCTCGCATCATTCCCCGGCAGCAAGATCATTGTGGTGCTCTCTACTGGGATTGATACTTCTCCTTCCGAAAGTTGGCAGGTCGTCCAGCAGAAGCTAAAAATCTCCGACGTTCGCATCCTTGCACTCTCGACGTTTGGCGATTTTCGAAAACGTACTAAGCACAAGAAATTATCGGTTGATGACCGCGCAGATCGAACTTTCGTCAATGAAGGTATAACTCAGTCCGATGAACTGCTGCGTCAGCTTTCCGAGGCTTCCGGTGGTCGCGCCTATTTCCCGAAGGACGCGAAGGATTTTAGCCGTGCCTATGGTGAAATCGCTCAACTAGTCCGCAGTGAGTACACCCTTGAGTTTGTTCCGCCTGCGTACGATAGCCAGGTCCATGCTATCAAAGTAAAGCTCAAGCACTCTTCGTATCGCGCAGACTATCGGCCAGCTTATCTTGCCCCGTCGTCATCTGCACATTAGACGAAGCTGCTGTACTTCGACCGAAAGAGTCGAGGCGCACCTAGTGCGGGCGATGTACCCGTCCAACGCCCGGCGCGCCAGCGCCGCTCTTCTCCGATGCTCCCGGCTCTGCGTTAACCGGTGCTGACACGGTGTGGTGCCGAGCCAAAACGGAATGAAGGTAGTGAATTTTGGTCCTCTGAAGCTTCTGGCCGGGCAGCTTCCCGAATGGGCACGTTGAAATAGGCTGGCTCTAATTTTGACTCTGATCGAACTGGAAAGCAGCTCGACCAAGTCCGATTGGCGTCGCTTTGCGGTAAACTTCCGCCGTGACGGTTCGCGAATTCTTTTTCGAAAACTTTGCCGGCGACATAGAATACCATCCGCGCCGTGCCGTACTTTATTTGAGTCTTGCCTCCGCTGCCCTTTGCTTTTGGGCCGTCTCGCCTTCCGAGAAGAAATTTACCGCCATTCCCTTAGTCTTCGCGCTCGGAGTCTTACCCTTCTACTCAAAGGCATATTCCTTCTGCGCAAAGTCGTCTGAGGGACTTGGACTCTCGAAACAAGAACTCGCTAATCTTTCCGGTCCAACCAATCGCAAGAGGCTCCCATCAATCGCCACGCTGGCCGCGCAAATCGTTCAGGATTTTGGCACAGGCGCGTTCCTGCTGTTGTCGTTGCTAAACGTCGGTAAAGATGTCGACAATTCCTGGAACAACCCGCCGCGTTTTCCTATCTTTCTCACCGGCGCAATCCTCTTCTTTCTTGGCTGGCTTATTCGCTGCCTCACTTCATCCTCTCCCGCGCAGGTGCACTTTTAAGTAGGGCGCCATAATCCTTGTGCGATTAGCTCTGAGGGAGGAGCCCAACTCCATCCATGAGAAGGGGTTGAGAGAAAGATGAGATAGAATCGTCGCGTCTTCAACACAGCGTCCCCTGTTCCATAGGGGACCTTAGGGATAGCCAATAAACCTATGGGCCTTCGCAAAACGGATAGTCTTGGGAGGATTCGCGATGTTTCTAACAGCAGTCGTGTTCTTAGGAATCTTCCCTCCTAGGGCGCCGCGTATCTTCGTGAACCAGCGCCGCGCGACCCTAAGCATTGAAGATGTGAGTCTAGCCGAACGCAAGCACGCGGCACGGCATCCTGAGACCGGGTACGCATGCAATCTCAGTGACCTTGGTCGGCAGGGCTCAGAAGTTGGCCTTGTGGACCCAGTCTTAGCCTCTGGAACTAGGGTCGGGTATCATCTCGAAATCCAGTGCCCGCAGCGCGAAGGTCAAAGTCAAAAGAAACACTCTACGCGATCACAGCAACACCAGTGAATCCAGGAACGACCGGCAAGTACGCACTGTGTACCGACCAAAGCGGACAGATTTGGTACGGTGAAAACGGTTCGGCAGCAGGTTGCCTAGAGACTCGCAAACCAATCGAGCAAGAGTACAGGTGATATCACTGGTTCGCCAATTTCGGGATTACCAGTCCCTAATGAGGACAAGCGCATCGTCAATGTGAATTCGGCGAAACGAGGCAGAAGTCCGGTTCGAGGAAACGCAAGCGAAAGGCCATCATGGAACTCAGCGCACCAACAAGCGGGGAAGCCAGGATCTGACTTCCCCTACGGTAAGAGACTTCCTCATTTCCAGCTTCATCGCTAAAGCCTTCCTGCCGGGGCGACCAGAAGTTCGGAGATCGCCTCGTGGTTGAAGTTCGAGGCCAGGTTCTGAGCAAGAAGAGAATCGCTCTTTGCTCCTGTCATCGCCTTCTGAACGTGATCACGGTGAGCGCTATCGGGGCCCGGCAGAGTGATCAGGGCAGCCGCGAATTCCATTTCCGGATCGGAGCCGCGCAAGCTGATTGCTTTTCGCACCAAGCTATATCCGTCCAGGCCAGCCGCGGGGTTGGGCTCGCCCTTGCCCAACCATTGCTTGTAAGCCTCGGCCAGGTAGCCGACGTCGAACCACGCGAGGGCGTCCGGGTGACCAACGGCATCTGAGTTCGCTGCACGCTCTTGAAGTCGCGCGATCAGTTCCTTCGCTGCTTGCGGGTCCTGGCGAGCGTAGATTGTGGCCCGGCGTAAGGTCTCCATGCGGACTAAGACGGGAGCGTGCGAATCGAGAATGGCCATCGTGTCCTGGCTGAGGTTCTTCAGGTCGTAGTCCGAGCCTCCTTTGTGGTTGAACTCCACCCAGGGCAGCGACTTCGCTTGCCCGATTTCAATGGGATGGCAGATCAGAGGTGGCCCGGCTTGGGCGAAGGTTGTGAACCCGAGCAGAACGGCCACAGTGCTGATTGCGAGGCGTGAAAAGGTGCGTGCATTCATTTTGGATTCCCCCTGTTTGCTGATTTAACCCACGCTTCAAGAGACGCCGACAGAAAGTGGAGTGTTAACAAAGCGAGTCGCACCAGAGAAAACTCCTTCCGATCTCATTAACGCCGTTACCGTAGAAGTTCTGCGGACATCCGGATCTGGGAGGTCTCGACAAAGTCGAAGAATTTCCGCACAAACGATTCGCCAGCCGCACTACGAGCTCGGGCCTAGCATATTCGCGAGGTTACGTCGGCTTGCCATCCGCGCCGCGAAATTTGAGTCCGAAGCCGACTGCGCGACTTGGACAGTGAGTGAAATACACTGTGACGGAATCTCGGTAGTCGAGAAAACGAGGGGCCATTAAGGGGCCAATAAGGATTCCTTTGCATTCCCAATTGTTCCTTTTCAATGGCTTAGCGTTCCCCAGCATTCCTTCCAAGTCCATGAAATTCCGCCTGGTAGTGTTTTCGATCCCCACCGCCCCTACCAACCATCCTTTTTCCCTTGAACAACTTAGCGATTTGTCGAGGCGGCAAAAGGCGGCAACAAGAGCCTCAAGGGTGGCACCGATGGCTCCGGGTAGTCTAGACAAGCAAACTTCCGATCCGTGCTCGCCGCCCCGGCAGCAAGTTTCCTGAAACGATTGGCGTCAGTGCCTCCGGCGCGTGCCTCCATTGGATTGGTTTCGGCACGTAGAATGTAACGTTGGCGTGAATGTATTGCGGTTTCTGATCTTTCATATACGGCCGAAAGTGCCATTGGGTTATTGCCGCGTAGGCGGCCTGGAAAAGCGCGTCTGGAACTTCACGGGTGTTTGTGATACCCGTGAGCGTGCCTGTCTCGTCCACAGAGATCTGCACGGTCACTTCGGTTCCCGCAGGTACCGCCTGCGGCCCCTTGAGAAAGTTGGGTTCCACGGTGTTCGTCGCCAGTTGGCGAATCTCCGCGTCCGTCAATAGCGGGAGCGGTTTGTCGTGTACTACCGTGTGAAAGGTAAAACCCAGTAGTGCTTCCACTTGTACAGGAACTCCATTCGAGACTGGCGGGCGAAGCTTCCAGGTCTTAACGATGTCGCGAAGCGCGGTCTGGATGCCGGTGCTGTCGCATCCCTCTGGCCACGATTCCCTCACATTTCCTGCGCGATCCGCGCCCATGTATACCGCACAGCCTCCAGTCGTGGGGCCGCCTCCCCGCGGAGGCCATGCAATCTCGGTGCCGGTGATCGCAAGTTTCATGAATGTGTCCTGGGCAACATAGACGCTCTTGATGCGATCCTTTGGTTGAGTGCCGTGCCCACGACGAACAACGTTTCATTGGGCTGCTTGAGTTCTGTTAGTTCGTCTATGCGTGCATCAATGATTGTTCCCGGCTCGGGGGTATTTCGATGAGCCGCGAAACTTGCTTGTCTCCGAATGCTTTGAAGTCTTTGAACTCGGTCGCATATCCTTTTGTGAAGATCGAACTCAGTAGCGCTTTCTTGCCCGTAAAACACAGGACCCACCGTTCCACCCGCATCGGCAGGTCCGCACAGCTAGTCTCGCCAGCCGCAAGATCGCGTTTGGAAGCACGGACTCCTGCCTGTCTAAGTTGCTCCAGGATGGGCAGTGGATCGAATATTGCTGCTATGAAGTGGTTGAGCCAGACCGGATAATAATCGCCCGTGCCCTCCTCGAACACGGATTCGCCATCAGTAACTAATGTCTGCGAAAAATCCGGTGAACTGGTGGTGCGCCGCCACTTTGTTGGCGACACCCAGTATTCTTCAACCTTGGCTTTGTAATCCGAATCCGGGCTGTCTTTCTCGGCGATCGTGGCTTTCAAATGGAATGGCTTGCCGCCCGGCAATGTGATCTGGGATTGTTGCATGGCGTGATCAGCAAGATCGGCCAACAGCACCGTGTTTCCGTCATTTGCGAAGAGCGGCGCTGCCAGGAAACAAGCAAGAAAGGTGACGACAAGGCGCATGAAACCTCCTCCCGAGGGAAAGTCTCAGCGGAAGCGGCCTGAGAGCGTAGTAAAAGTATACTCCCGCCATCACCCGGCTTTTCTCATTTGCCTTCCATGAGAAGGCTCTTAGCACCTGGCTGCGAGTGGGTTCTTTTGCGCCGCGCGTATGCCGAATTGGGTTGGGTGGGGTACACTCGCGCCGTGAAATTCAGCCACGCAATGAACTCCGCCGGCTGGTTTGCTTCGGCGCTTCTGTTCGGTGTACCCGCTCTTGCCTTTGCGTTTCTCTTCCATTGGCTGGGACCGCATCTGGTCCAGCGGGGCACGTCATGGTGGCGCATCTTCCATTTGTTGCTGATCCTTCCGCTCAGTTTGATGCTGGTGGCGGCACTTTGCGGCGCGGAGTTGGAGGCGAAGTTTCCCGGCTGGAAGGGCCTTATCGAACGGTTACGGCTTGCCGTCCCGCAGCGAACGGTCTGGCTCTGGGCTATCGCGCTTTCCGGGTTTATGTTTGGGGGTACGGTAGCTGATCTCGTCGCAGTAGTGGCTGCTGGGCTGGCCCTCTGGCTCGAAAGAGCAGGGCGCATCGCGGGCTTCGCAGGGGTTTTAGCGGCCGTCCTAGTGAAACGCAGCGCGTATCTTCTTCAGCCGACTTTCGTTGCGGTTCGATTCTTTAACCCTGCGCTTTTCAACGATGCATTTTTTGGGCACTTCGGTCCTCACGACTTCATGGGCATTCCACTACATGCCGCCTGGTGGATTCCTGTCTACTACGCGGCGATCATGTTCGTTTGTAACATCGGTGGCGAAGAGCTGTGGTGGCGTGGATATGTGCTGCCGCGGCAGGAACTGGCGTTCGGCCGGGCTACTTGGATTGTTCACGGCATTCTTTGGTCGGCGTTCCATCTCTTCATGCAGCCCACCCTATGGGATACTCTGCGGATGTCGATCACCGGCCTGGCGCTCAGTTTTGTTGCGCAGCGCACGAAAAGCACTTGGCCGGGCATCATCGGGCACAGCTTCGGAAACCTGGCTTTTTTTCTAAGCCTCGTGAACGGCGTCAGGAATTAGCGTCACGTTTGCCAGGCTCCTTCTAACCGTCTACTGGCGTACTGAAGCGATGTCCGGTAACGCTAACCAGACCTAGCGTTGTAGTCAAGCAGCCTCGCCACCAAAAGTGCGAAGAAGAGTGTTGTGACGATGCGCCCCGAGCCCGTTAGGACGCGCTGTATTTCGGGGAGTTTCCCATACTTAACAAGAGGAGACCCCAATATCGACAAGCCTGCTCCGAATCCAATGTGCGAGATTGAGGCCAGGGGAAATTATTAAGATAAGAGCCCATACTAAAGCGAATGCGAGGCGCCAGATGTCCCAGTTGAAATAGAAAGTGTGAATGTCTGCGCCGGAAGAGCGAGTCAACTCGTAAAACGACGTGAAGCACCCCACGAAGAGGAGCGTTCCCCAGAAGACTAAAAGCAAATTGAACCAGACCCGCCCTGTCGACATCCTTGAAACCGACGTTTTTATTAGGAACCTTCGGCGGTCCACAGGCCGTCCCACCAAGTACCCCAGAACTACAACGCCAGCTAGATAAAATACATCTTCCACGCCAACGCCCCATGCGGGATGACCTTGCAACGGGAGCGACAGCGCCAATCCTCTGAACAGAAGCGCCGGGGGCATTGATGCCGTGCGAAACAGTGTTGGTCGCAATCACGCACGCGTCAATGTAAAGCTCCCGTCGGGGAAACCGCCACCAATATCGGTAGTCGATTGGTATGGCTAGGTCTGTCCACACCAATAAAATCGCCGCAATGAACACCTGAACGACCGGGAGAACTACCGCGAATCTCACTTTCCGCATCGCGGAAGCTCCTTGCGCTGCTCCGCATACTGATTCTATTTACTTCAAGACTCATCGGCAACGCTACTATGATCTGCTTCAAAGGGTGCGCACGGAAGGAATTTGGGAGGAATGGCTCGAGTTTTTTCTGGAAGGCCCGGAGACTACGGCGCGTCAGGCAGCGGACGCAGCCGTTCAAATCCTCCATCTCTTCGAAGCGGACCGGAAGAAGACTCAATCTTTGGGTCGCAAGGCTGCATCGGCGCTGCGTGTTCACGAGTATATGCAAGGGCATCCGCTAATCAAGATTGGCCCGACGGCAAAGGCACTCAAACTGTCCGTTCCCACCGTCACGGGCGCTCTTGAGAGCCTTGCAACACTCAAAATAGCAAAAGAAGTTACCGGCAAACGAATGGATCGCTTGTTCGCCTATTCTCGTTATCTACACATTCTGAGCGAAGGAACCGAGCCGTTGAGGAATCATTGAGGTCAATGACTATTTATATCGATGACAGCGGTACAAGCCCCGAAAATGCAGTGGTTGTTGCCACCGGATGGATCGCGCATACGGATAGTTGGGTAGATTTTCAAGCCGATTGGGACAAAGCGCGCGATCTTGACGGGGACAAATTTGATTCGATGCACATGGCTGAATTTGTGTTTGGCCGAAAGGGGACGGAATTCGAAGGATGGTCTCTTGAGAAAAAACAACGAATCTCAGCTAGGCTCCGGGGCATTATCAAGAACACGGTGGCGGAGGGATTCGCCCTTGGCATTGTGAGGAGAGCCTTCGATGAGCTTGTTCCCAACGCGCTCCGAGTGCAGGGTTTTGAAAGCCACTGCACATATGCCATTCGCCGTGTGCTCGGCATGATTGATACGTGCCAAAGAAGAATCTCGCACCGCTTCAGGCAGCAGACATGTTCGCGTGGCTAACGTATCAATGGCTTCTGAACGAATGCGGGGGCAAGAAACTAAATCCGATTGCGACGGAATCGTTTAAGGCCTTCTGCCTGCACCGCAACAAGACTTTCCTGGAAGGCGGATACTGAATCGGCACTTCCCCGGTAACTGACTTACAGGGACTTGGCCAATCTTGCTGACCATTCCCAAGCGGTCCCGATAGCTATCTCAGCTTCGCGAACTCCGCTTTGGCTTCTTTCAGCACGGGGATGTTGGGGTCGGCGTCTCTCCAGAGAGTGAGGAATTCCTGGTAGGCGGAGCGGGCTCTTGGGACATCTCCTTTCAAGACATAAGCGCGAGCTGACCCGACAAACGAAAGAGCGCCAATGATGGAACTCAAAACGACCCCCCGATGCTCAAGAATCTTCTGAAATTCGAGGGTCGCCTCGTCGCCGCGGTGAGCAGCCAAGTAAGCTTGTCCCCGAAGGTAGGCTGCCATGTATCCATCAATCCAGCCCGCCTCATAACGTTTCACTGGGACCAGAAGTTCTACCGCTCGCAATGGATTCCCTTGTTTGAGTTCGATTGCCGCGCGAAGTTCTGGGACCGCAATGACATTCTCGTAGCTCCCCTCAGTAAATCGACTGGTCCACTTCTCCACAACTCTGTTAGCTCGCGCAGCATCACCTGAAAGCGCAAACGCCATGGCGGGCTCTCCGCCTAGCTGCGAGGAAAGGTTTGCACGCTGACGCGCGCTCACGACTTTGCCCAACAGTGCATCCTCGAAGGCCATATCGGCTTCAAGGTTGCCGATGATTTGATTTTTCTTTTTCCGTTTCGCGTTGTCGAGCAATCCTTGGGATAATTCGCGTGAGGCGCGGACGTGCCCAAAATAAAGCTTGCTAGCAGATTGCAACACGACCGCATCGTCCTCAAAGCCATTCTGACGTTCAAGCAAATCAGACATCTGCGCCATCGTGCCCTGATCCCTTTCGACGAAAGCCAGCAGATAGCGCGCGCGTGTCAAGAGACCGGCTTGCACATTGCGTGCCTTCGCCGCTTCGTAGGCCACGTGGGCGTCGTCCAAACGGTTCAAGGCTAGATTGCCGTACATCTGACCTACATACGCGAGAGCTTGGTTTGGATCCGCTTCCGCGGCTTTGCGGAATTCCTCCACGGATCGCTCCCACTGCCCGAGCGTCCCGTTTTCATGTCCCAAGATTCGGTGGGGCGTGAAATCACGCGGGTAGATTTGCTCCCAAAGCTCACAAATCTCGACGGCTTGATCGGGCTGGTGAGTAACGAATTGATAGTAGACCGCAGAAATGTCGAAATTTTCGCGCTGGCTGGCTCGATTGCGCAACGCGAAGGCCTTTCCCAGCGCCTCATCCATGAGCTCAAATTGATCCGTGTTCTCGTAAGCTCGGCCGAGGTTGGCATAAGCCATCGCAAACTCAGTGTCCAACTCAATGGCCCGCTGAAAGTGAGGAATGGCCCCCGCTTGGTCGCCCTCGGCAAACTTCGATAGCCCGAAGGTATACGCTTTTAGGGCATCGAGCGACGAGGTTGTCGCTTGGGCTAATGGTATGTCGAACTTTTGAACCGAGCCGAGAGATTCTCCGAGCTCGCTCCGCAATTTCGCAGCAACGTTCCCAAGTGCTCCCATTACCTGTTGCTTGCCCGCAACTTCGGTTTGCTCTCTCGCCAGGGTATCTCCGCTGGCGCAGTTGATGGCATTCAGCCCAATCACGTACTGGCCGCCGATGTTGGCAACCGACCCCGTGATGTAGACTTTGCTTCCGCTGCGTTCGCATACTTCCCGCGCAACATTGGCGGACAACGGCTCGTCCGGCGGACGAGTCATCTCCGCCAGCACGGATTGCACTCTTTGCTCCGGCAGGATGTTTAGGAACGGAGATTGGGCTAGCTGCACCGCTAGGCCCTGCTTAAGTGTGTCGTCGAAAACCGGATCGCTCGTAGAGTTGACAAAGTCAGCCAGAACAACTGTGTCCTTCCTAAATCCGGCGCATTTGCAGCTCTGAATATGCAATAATAGGCCCATCTGACGGGCATTCCGTGCATGTTCTTGTTTTGCGGCTTGTCCTAACTGTTGGTTAGTATATGCCG
>Ga0210398_10000663_pt1 | contig 38276 bp, 43 predicted proteins | sample IncBWC4OmetaG_FD_161047 | JGI IMG/M metagenome (GOLD analysis project Ga0210398, IMG submission 161047) | Forest soil microbial communities from Barre Woods Harvard Forest LTER site, Petersham, Massachusetts, United States - Inc-BW-C-4-O | ecosystem: Environmental > Terrestrial > Soil >... | reverse complement strand
CCCAGAGCGCATTCTGTGATCATTCTGAATGATGAATTGACCGGCGAACCCATATCGATCATCAATACCGCGAAACTGAGCGGGATCAGGACAGCCGCCGTAACCGGGTTTGTCCTAAGACGGTATCTTGAATGCCGCAGCGGGACACCGCGGCCATTTAATTTAGGGATAATAGGGTTTGGTCCCATCGGGCAATTACATCTGGAGATGATAACATCGGAATTCGGACATCTGCTGAACAACATCTACCTGTACGACCTGGTAAAGATAGACGCCAATTCTCTTGTGCACCACAGGCTAAGCGGCAAGATGGTTGTGGCGAACGACTGGAAAGAGGTATACCGACATGCCGACGTACTGATCACCTGCACCGTCTCCAAACAGCGGTATATCAATCTCCAGCCAGTACGCGGCCGGCTGTACCTGAATATCTCCCTCAGAGACTTCGACCTCGACTTTTTACGGCAGGTAGATAAAATTCTAGTAGATGACTGGGAAGAAGTCTGCCGGGAAGATACGGATATCGAGAGAGCCAGCAAGTTCCTCGGGTTGACAAGAGATAAGGTAAAAGTCCTCTCCGAGTTAAAAGGCTCCGACTTCTTTGATGGAAGCGATTCCCAAAGTATCCTGTTCAGCCCGATGGGAATGGCGGTCTTCGATATGTCTGTGGCAAAACACTACTATGATCTTGCAGTAGCCAACAACAATGGCGCAACTCTTGTCTAAAACCGGACTTCACCATGAATAACGAGCTGGAAGCAACCAACTATTGGCTTGCAGAGTTGAAAAATGGGCTCACGTTGACCGACCTCCGGGAAAATACGAGACCGGGTCCTCCCGCACTTAACAAACCTGAAGTTACCATTGAAATTCCCACTCACACGATAGATAAGATCGAGACCCTGACAAGACATTCCGATATGGGAGCATTCATCTTTTTTTGCTCCGTGTTACACTTCCTCCTGCAGACATTTACGCGCAAGGAAGACATTGCAATAGTTACTTCCTCTTTTCATCTGGAGGGCCATCCCTGCAGGGAAAATCAGCTTTATATCCACTCTTCCTCAATGGATGCTTCCTTCCGTGTTTTCCTGAATCACATCCGCGGAAAAGTGCTGCTGGCTTATGATAACCAGGACTATGACCCGGCCGCATTGCTGCAGAAATTGTCCGCCAATGACCTCCCCGATCCCTCAACACAAAAAGGGATATTCTTTGGATTCGACAAGCTCCAGCCCGCGGTCCGCAAAAATGATTATTATACCTTGAGCATTACGCTCCTCAAGGAGCCTGATAAGCACCTCCACCAGTTAAAGCTTTCCCCCGGAACGAACTTCATTCCGGGGTTCCTGGATACGCTTGCCAACCACTTCATCACTTTATCGGATCATATCGCTGAAAACCTCGACGCCCGCATCGCGGACGTCAATTGGGGCAAGCCCGGCCCCCTTCCTGCGGAATGTAACGGCGCTTTCACCCCCCTCCCGCCGAAAGGGAAATTACTTGATTATTTTATGGAAAATGTCCGCATCCATGGGGATAAACCGGCCGTTTATTTTAAAGAATCCCCGCTAACTTATAAACAGCTGGACGAGGCGTCAAGTCGATTTGCCGGCAAGATCGCCGCCGCGTCCCAGACCCATCCCTTTGTGATCGACCGGCCCCCCTCCGGTGTAATCGATCAGCCCATCTCCGGTGTAATCGGCATTTCTCTTTCCTCCGGTCTGAATTTACTGGTGTCTATCCTCTCCGTTTTGAAAACCGGAAGCACCGCCGTTTTGATCGATCCTGCCATGCCCGCTGAGAGGGTCGACTACATCCTGAAGAACTGCCATGCGCGAGCATGGATAGAGAGCGATGCCAGTGCTGAATCCGGGCTTAAGGTCATTCCAGCCATCCGGTCACACCCGGCACCCGACCATGCCCGCCACCCGCCCCGGGATAAAAACGATGTCCTGTTCCTGATATATACTTCCGGATCTACCGGAAATCCGAAAGGGGTAATGCTTACGGATACGAATTTGATCAACCAATTTACCTGGTTCAGGCAATATTTCGACTTTCAGCCAAATGACGTCTTACCGCAAAAAGCATCGGTCAACTTCATCGATTGCCTGACCGAGCTTCTTTTCCCGATTACCCTTGGCGTTGCAGCCGTTTACCTGAGGCCTTATGATGAAATAAATAAGAACCCTGCAGATCTGATGCGCTGGCTCAGGGGGATCGGCACGACGATATTGCTTTCTGCGCCGTCCGTCTTTGACTACCTTGCGAAAGGCGCCAACCTGGGGGACCTGGCCACATTGAAACATCTCGTTTTGGGCGGCGAAGAATTGACACAGCGTTATGACTACGACTTTGCCACTTATAACCTGTATGGCAATTCGGAATGTGCCTCGATCTCGAGCATTTTTAAGATCGGCAAAGGTCAGCAGTTCAATAAGGTTCCCATCGGTAAACCCATTTTCAATACCGCCCTTTACATTCTCGATGAGAAGAACAACCAGGCTGCGGATTTAATGGTGGGCGAGATCTTTGTCGGCGGCGCCGGCGTCAGCCCAGGGTACGTCAATGATCCTGCATTGACTGCTGAGAGGTTTCTCCCCGATCCATTTACAGGCCATGGGACGATATTTAAGACCGGAGACCTGGGGCGGCGGCTTCCCGATGGAAACATAGAATATTTGGGAAGAATAGATCATCAGATCAAAATAAGAGGCATACGGATCGATTTGAATGAAATAGAATCGAAGATCCGCGAGCATTTCAACTTTTCGGCCCTGGTTGTTATGGCCGCCGGATTGGATCACGAAAAATATATAGTGGCTTTTTACCTGCCGGCCTTCGGGGCCATTCCCCCAACTGAAAAAGACATCCGACTTACATTGTCAGCATCGCTGCCTTCCTGGATGATCCCGGCTAGATTCCTCAAGCTGAACGAGATTCCGTTCACTATGAGCGGAAAAGTCGATCGCCGAAAACTGCTGGATATCCTTTCGGCAATAAGTAATAGTGAGAAAGCCCTCCCGTCAAATGAGTTTGAACGGATGCTGTTGAATATCTTCCGGGATGTCCTGAAGAGAGACGATATTGGTGTTACCGACAACTTCTTTATGTTGGGCGGGCATTCCCTCAATATGATCCAGGTGGTATACCGGGTAAAGCGCGAGTCAAACCTCGAAATTGAGCCAAATGAATTTACCAGGTCCCCAACTATACGGGACCTTGCCGAAGTCCTTGCAAAGACCCTTGATACCCGGCTCGGCAAAATGCCGGGGATGGGCCTGTCCCAGATGAATGAACATATAGCAGGAAATCCAAACCTCGTGATCTTTCATGCCATTAATGGGATAGGGATCTACAAGGGATTGGGCCTTTACCTGAATGGCAAACAGAACGTCTATGGAATGACCGCACAGGGGATACTGGACGGGATAGAAGATCTGCCTGCGTCATTGGAAACAATGGCGCAGTATTATGCTGAGGCCATCATAGCCAACCATCTCACTTCGGATCTGCGCCTCGTTGGATATTCTTCATCTGTCCCCATTTGCTACGAAGTAGCCAAAGTTTTGGAATCCCGTGGATTCAATCCCGCCAAAGCGGTATTGGTTGATGATTATTTTAAAGCATACACGCGATCCCTAAGTGCTGAAGAGCAGGAATCGCTTATTCATCTCGAATTGTCGGCAACTATATCGGACCTCCTTCAGCTGGATCGGCAGATATTGTCTGAGCAGGCCGTGATTTCGGTAGATGAGCTTTTTGCGCAATATAGCGATACGAAACGCAGGATAAGGAATTATGGGGCCGATGAGATAAAAAGATATGTCAGTGTCATCAATAACATCTTCAGGTGCCAGATGGCTTATCGCCCAGCCGGATGTATACAAGCACCGATTGCCTATTTATATTCCGAACAATATGGCATCGATCATAACTGGCAGCCCTACACAACTTCGGACTATACCTGTACTAAGGTCGACGGAAACCACAACAGCATTTTTTCGGAGCTTTATATCGGGAAAAACAGTTTCATTGTTGGGAATTGCTGATGGCCCGGGTCACTGGCAACCCATGGAAAAAGTTTTCCAGTCTATGTTCGGCGCCGTCGGATAATCCTTCTCTGCCTCCTTTTTGATATCGGCTTCCATTTTGGGAAATGAAGTTCCGTATATCTTATCGAAACTATAGAATCCTTGCTGCCATAGTTCCCAGACCTTTTCAATGCCGTAAAACTTTAAGAGGTATTCCACCATGCAGCCGGCCTGGTGATAGGCAATCATTTCAGGCGTCCCGTAAAACTGATTTACCAGGGAGTCCATCGGCGCCAGCATGCGGTTGACGGACAGGTACCGATATATCTGCTCATCATTATACCCGTTGCAACTGTTTTGAGAAAATGCCGCCAGCCCTTCCTTCATCCAAACCGAAGTTGCGTCAGGGTATCCCCAGCCAGCCATTGTGATCATATGCATTAACTCATGATCGATCGGCGCACCTTCTTTTTCATTGACAACATAATATATGATCTTCTGAGCCTGCACGATGGTAACACCTCCGGCCGGGAAACCCGTGTATAATTTCATCTCCTCCCGTGTGTCGAGGAATCGAATGGTAAAGGTGTCGGTAAATGCTCGCTGGTTTATTATCTGCAGATCATGCCTGATCCCATCCAGGCAGTCCTGAATAAGCTGGTCGCGATGGTCATGAGCATATCCCTTTGGAGGGAAAATAAATGAGATGTTGCCCGGGGTTTCAGGCGGCTTCCTGTCCACTGGCTTATCGTCAGCCTTGCCTGCCCCTGAATGGCAGGCAAAAACCAATAGTGCCAATACCCCCCATAAAACGCCGATTTTATCCATACCAGGTAATTTACAAAAGTATGCATGCCCCCGCCGTCGCATAACTTGTTTCATCAATCAAAATAGCGCAGCCATTTGGACGCGCTTCGTTGTAACGATCATAAGGGACCGGCGAAGCGGCCCGCACGCTTACCCGCACGATGTCATTCAGGCCCGCCCCCGAAGGCTTGGGATGCTTCTCCAACGTCCGGATGTCGAGTAAATATTCGATACTCCTGACAACGCACCTGACCGAGCGGGTGGCAATCTGCAGCAGATACCGGTTTCCGGGCTGCAACACTTTTTCATCCATCCATATGACAAGCATCTCCAGATCCTGGCCGATCTGCGGCAATTCACCCGTAACCATCAGGTCGCCCCGGCCTATGTCGAATTCATCTTCCAGCCTTAGCGCCACGCTTTGTTGTGCATAGGCCAATGCCACAGCCCGGCCACCCATTTCGATACCAACGATCCGGCTCTCGAACCCTGCCGGAAGTACCGTGACATGGTCATCCTTTTGGAACACCCCGCTACCGATCCTTCCGGCATAACGCCGACGTTCTGCAGTACCGGAAGGCGGGCGAATAACATACTGAACCGATAGCCGCCCGGATGCCTCACCGGCACCATCGCCGATCCCGATCTCTTCCAGGAGCGCAAGTAAAGGCAACCCCTCATACCACGTCATGTTCGCCGATCGTCCCACGATGTTGTCGCCATGCAGGGCACTCATCGGAATGTTGAGTACGTTCTGCAACTGTAAGCGTTTTGCTATTCCGGCAAAATCGGCGACAATGGATTTGAAGCGCTCCACCGAATAACCGACAAGATCCATCTTATTGACGGCGACTACCACATGTGGGATCTTCAGCAACCCGGCTATTGCGGCATGCCGCCTTGTCTGTTCCGCCACGCCATGACGCGCATCAATGAGAAGGACAATCAACTGCGCATTGCTTGCCCCTGTCACCATATTTCGGGTATATTGGATATGACCGGGCGCATCGATGATGACGAACTTTCGTTTGGCGGTAAAGAAATACCTATGGGCCACATCAATGGTGATACCCTGCTCCCGCTCGGACCGAAGACCATCCGTCAGCAGCGAAAAGTCGATCCCGCCTGCGTGACGGCCCCGGCTATGACGCTCGATCGCCGCCAGCTGATCGGCAAAGATGCTCCTGCTATCATACAACAAGCGCCCGATCAGGGTACTTTTCCCATCATCTACACTACCAGCCGTCATAAATCGAAGTAGGTTCATAGCTTAAAAATATCCGTTTTTCTTCCTGTCCTCCATCGCAGATTCCGACACCTTATCATCGATACGGGTCTCTCCGCGTTCGCTTGTCTTTGTCGATGCAATCTCCCGGATGATATCGTCAATCCCGGCAGCAACTGATTCGACTGCTGCCGTGCACGTCATGTCGCCTACAGTCCTGTACCGCACCCGACGCCATTCGACCTGGTCGGTGGCATCGAGCCGGATATACGGGGATACAGCCACCAACTGACCTTCATACCGTATTACCTCCCGTTCGTGACTAAAGTATATGGAGGGCAACGCGATGCGCTCCCGCCGGACATAGTTCCAGATATCCAATTCAGTCCAGTTGCTGATCGGAAAGACCCGTACATTCTCTCCTTTCCGAATCCTGCCATTATAAATATCCCAAAGCTCGGGCCGTTGCCGCTTCGGGTCCCAGCCGCCCATTTCATCCCGGACTGAGAATATCCTTTCTTTAGCGCGTGCCTTCTCTTCATCCCGACGCGCTCCCCCGATACACGCATCAAAACCAAACTCCCCGATGGTATCCAACAGCGTGAAGGTCTGCAGGGCATTCCGACTCGCAAATTTTCCCGTCGGCGCCGTCAATTGCCGCTCCCGGATTGTATCTTCCACCTGCCGGACAGTCAGCCTTTCACCGATTCGCGCGACAAGCTGGTCCCGGAAAACCAAAGTCTCCGGAAAATTGTGCCCCGTGTCTATGTGCACCAGCGGAAACGGGAACGGGCCCGGACGGAAGGCCTTCAAAGAAAGATGCACCAGCGTGATAGAGTCTTTACCACCGCTGAAGAGAAGCGCGGGCCGCTCAAATTGCCCCGCCACCTCCCTCAGGATATAAATCGCCTCAGACTCAAGCTGGTCGAGGTAGTTTGCATCATACTTATTTTCCTGACCCATAATCGAATATCTTAAAAAGCTATGAAACTAGGGTTGGAGAGTTCTTGCTTGTTGTAAACAAGTTCACTCCTCAGATCTTGCTGATAAATTCCCCTCCCGGCCGCATTTAAAATGGCATGGGCAGCTGCCGTATCCCACTCCATGGTCCTTCCCAGCCGTGGATATATATCGGCTTCTTCCTCCAGTAATAACATGAACTTCAATGAGCTTCCTGCTGTGATTAGCGTTACAGCTGAAAATTGCTTTAAGAAATCCTCCGTTGCCGCGGAAGAGTGAAACCGGGAACCGACTACCCGTAGCGGCAACTTTTTCCGAAGGTCCTCAAATCGAGGTCGGCTTGCGGCTGGCCTCAATCGCTGCAAATTGCCCGCTTGCAGCTTATAGACACCCGTCTCCTCCGAACCTGCATATAGTATATCACTATATGGAATATATACGACACCGGCGACAGGCCGGTGCTCGTGAACCAGGCCGATGTTAACAGTAAACTCGCCGCTTCCGGCAATGAATTCCTTGGTTCCGTCCAGCGGATCGACCAACCAGCAGTACTCCCATGACTTTCTTGTCCGAAAGTCCATTTCCTCATCTTCTTCGGAAATAACCGGCAAGCCCGTCTCCAGAAGATAGTCAACAATAACAGCCTGGGAAGATTTATCAGCACTTGTGACAGGTGAGTTATCGGCTTTCATCATCGCGATTGGCGAGCCTTGACGGTAAATTTGCAGGATTTCTCGCCCCGCTTTTGTAGCAGCGCTAACGGCAATTTCAACCATGCGCTCGATCAATAGCATAAGGTATAGTGGTACATTTAGCGTCTTTAACATTAAAATCTACTCAAATATAGCCAATTCGGAAATAAAGGTCCCAAAAGGTTCCCTCCCCCTCGTGTTACAATTTAGACGGTGTGATTACTGGAATATCAGCTGCATTTCCATCCAGCTGTATAATAATGGGCTGGCAGATCTTATCAGGCAAATGCACAGTGATAGCGCCATTCGCATCCGCCCCAAAGTCCAGACCCGCACCGCCAGGGAAAAACACTTTCATTACTTTTCGGAAGGGCATGGGCAGCAAAACGATCATACCCCCCTTAGCGTTAAAGACATGAAGGTAGATCCTGTTACCCTTGCGTGTAGTGGCAATCTGCATAAAACTTTTTATCCAAGGAAGTATGCATCCCCATTTCGACATTATCTTGGATATGAGCAAGTATCATTGTGGTTATACCTTGCTTGAAGTGAACCGCATTGATACTTTCTAGGTAGTCAAGAATTTCATTCTGATCTTCAGGCGCTAGTTTCATTTTCCACGATTTATAAGTGATGACAGAATAAAATTACGGGTGGATTGAACGGAAAAAAATTGGGAAAAGTCAACGAATTACAGGAGGATGTTGATTTAAGCCATCGGACCAAACGACGACGACTTTATAAGTGTTTTCACTTATGGCCCAACCCGGAAAGCAACTTATCCCGTTGTTAAAAATGCTTGAACTCTATCGGATTATTTTTAAATTACTATGACCCTTTCCTAATCAACCTTTTTCCATTGAAAATTGAATTTGTTAACTGAAATACCTTTTTTATGTCCGTCGATCTGTTGAAAATTCTAAACGGCGTGGCCCCGGTCCCCCTGGAAGTGCAAAGTCATATCGCCGATATACTCCAATACAAAACACTGCGGAAAAAAGAATATATCCTTAAGCCCGGGCAGATCAATGACATCATGGTGTTCATACAACGGGGGCTGATGCGGGCCTATTACATAAAAGATGGGGTCGAGATTGGGTCCTGGTTTAGAGCGGAAGGCGAATTTATCGTTTCCATGGTGATCCGGGCGCGGGTCGTGAAGGCGAGGACGGTGCAATCGGAGCGGCTTAAGGGTTTTGACGGGGTCTATTGCAATGCACGGATGCCAGAGCAAACTCTGGAGGAGTATTGTCTCCTGGACACCCATGCGCGGCGGTATTTGTTCGGGCGCCTGGACTGCGCGCTGGTTTCGGCAAGGTCGTATTCGAGAATTCTGAAAGTAAGCCGAACGATCGCAGATCTGGCGGGGAGTTCGACGGTCGAGGTGGAGCATGTGGCGGAGGCAGTGCATTTTAGGGGGTTGGAAAGGTTGGTGGAGGGGGGAAGAAGGCGGCTACAAAGGGGTAGCCGCCTTGTCAAAATGCTATCCGTTCTTTGCCATCTTTTGTCGCAACACTTCCATATCGGCACTGACCTTATTTTCCAGCACTTTTGCGTAGATCTGGGTAGTTGTCACTTTCGTATGCCCCAGGATCTTGCTGACCGTTTCGATAGGTACTCCGTTAGATAAGGCCACGGTGGTAGCGAAGGTATGCCTCGCCATATGAAACGCGAGGTTCTTTTTGATGCCACACATATCGGCTACTTCTTTCAAATACGCATTTGTCTTGATGTTGGTGATCATCGGCAACAGTCTGCCGCTGACGACGACTTCCGGGTCATCCTTGTATTTCTCCAGTATGGCCAGGGCTGGCGGCAAGAGCGGAACGTTTGACTTTATTTTCGTCTTGGTCCTGAAGGTATAAATCCATTTATGGCCGTCTATACCGATAACCAGGTTGTCTTCAGTGAGCTTTTGCATATCGACATAGGCAAGTCCGGTATAGCAGGAGAAAACAAACATGTCCTTTACTCTTTCCAACCGCTTAATGTCAAAACTCTTTTGCTCCAATGCTGCCAATTGCCTGTCCGTTAGGAATGTTCTGTTCGATTTCTCTTTTTTCCCCCTTAAAGCCCAAAAAGGGGTCCTTTTCCAGAAAGCCGCTGATCACCGCAAGCCCAACCACTTTCCGAATCCGCTGAATATGTTTGAGCGCGGCGTTGTTGCAGCATTTCCAAACCGTCTTGGCGTAGAAATCGAACTCGGCAAGGAAGGGCACATCCAAGTCTCTGAAGGGAATGTCCGTCCGGTTGCATTTCTTTTTTAGAAACTCCTTCAAATGCCCTTAGGTTATCTTCCAATTCGTCACTGTGCCGGGCGCATAATCGATCCCTTTTTTCGCCTCCAGTTTTGCGACGTACTGGTCGAATTGGTCAACCAGGGCTTGGCTTTTGTGTGTCAATCCAAGGACTTCGTCCTTGATCAGATCAGCAGTTACCAGCTTGCCGGATTCGATGAATCGGTCGTACACTTCCCGGGCGCGGTGTTCGAAACTGATGATCGCCTCATTCAGAATCCTGACATCTTCGGTATTGCCATTGACCCTGCCTTTTGCGGGGTTCCATTTACTGGGCTCGACCACGCATTTTGTGGAGATTTCCGTTCGGTCTCCGTCGACGGTAATTCTTAGATTGATGGCCAGAAGTTTGCCATTGCTGCCTTTAACTGCCCGAACAAACGGCAGTAAAGAAAAACTGTGTTTCTCTATCATACGCTTCAATTTTTGCGAATTCACTCACTCTTCACATGAGAAACTACTCCCGAATTTACGAAGAGTTAGCCATGATCCGAGTGATTCTTAATTTGTGAAACGCAGTACAGACAAGGCTTTGAGGTCAATTCGGGAGTAGATTTGAGTGCCGGCAGCTACTCACCGAATTACTCACCAGAGTTTTGAGAATCTTTGGCCGATTTTGGTCGGTCCAAAAACATAAAAGCCAGAAAATCATTGACTTTACTGGCTTTTGAGAAGGTTTGTTTTCCTGAAGGGTGACCCGGGCGGGACAAATTTCAAACCGGGTTTGCGAGGATATCAGATCCTTATCGAATCTAATCTTCTGATTATTAATAAATTGAACAATTTAGATTATTTGATTATTTTTGAGTGTGAATAACAGTCTTCATAAGGATGGTATTTTGAACACGCTTGCAACCCATAAATTGCAGCTAGCGGGGTTTGGCGTAAATCAAATTGGTCTGTTTGGTTCCTATGTTCGAAATGAGGCTACCGAAAATAGCGATATAGATCTCCTGGTAGATATTCGCAAAGACAAAAAGACCTTTAATAATTTTCTATCGCTTAGCTACTACCTAGAGGAGCTTTTAGGTAAAAAGGTAGAACTAGTTACTGTTCAATCTCTCAGTCCGTTTATTGGGCCTCATATCTTGAAAACGGTCGAATATGTACCTATCGCAAGTTGACTTCCTACAGCATATATTGAAAGAATGTAATTATCTCATCTCCGAGTCGAATGAGAACAGTTTCGATGATTTTTTGCAGAACGAAAGATTGATCAGAGCTGTTTGCAGAAGTTTGGAAATAATTGGCGAAGCCGGCGCCAAAATCCACCCTGACTTTAAAGCTAAATACCCTCTCGTTCCGTGGCGAGAAATGAATGATATCCGCAATAAAATTATCCACCATTATTTTGGAGTCGACTATGATATTGTTTGGGATACGGTGAAGACTAACATTCCCCTTCTGAAAAAAAGTATTGAAGTCATTATTGAAAACGAGCTCTAAGGTGCGGCATAGAAACCCATTTGAAGATCTGGAACTCCCCAGAAATGAATATGAATTATCTATCGAATTTATTGAAGAATGGGTAACGCCTTTTTATTTGGATAACCTCGCAATCTTAGATACGGCGGCAATCGCCTCATTTGTTGGTGCAACAAAGAAAATCGATCAATGGATTGTCGCAAGGCTTTTGGGAGATTCCAATTGGCGATCGAGAAGAGCAGGCGCTTTTTTTTCTGCTATAATGGATTATAAGGAATTCGAATCAATAATTGGACGCAGCCTGTTGAAGAGCGAGGTTTGCTACGCTGGTTCCGCTTATTGCGTTGCTCTTGCCACCTTTGCAACCGCTGATTCCAGGAATTTTTTGATCTCCTATTTGGACTATTATCTGACTAGAAAGGATCTTTGGTTTGATCAGGCCGATGCATATTGCGCATTGGAATATCTGGATAAAGACGCCGCGGAACAGAGGCTGGAAAAGTGGAATGATTTTGTTTCTGATAAGCCGAATTGGGATTTGGAGAAGTCAAGGGGCTCCTTCCTCGAAAGCCTCAAAGTGGTTATGGTTCTTTCGCCGCGAAATCTTCGGTGAAAGTGTAATTACATCTGGTTTTGTAGTACGGAGAGCGAGATATACTTCGACAAAAGGATGAAAATGGCCTTTCAACTTTTAAAATTTCGTTGACGAAGTTGCCTGGAACCAAGCCCCGACTGGATTCAAACCCGACTCCGATGGTTATCAATATGTTGCAAACATACGATCGACGAAACCAATTACTTCAAACCCCAAAAACCCGCTGCCAGAGCGGGTTCTGAGACTTTGAATGTTGATGGGTGACCCGGGCGGGACAAATTTCAAACCACTTTTTTAATGATTTAAAGTTGCTGGTTGCTCTAATTGATTGCTGTTCATTTTTCTGCAATTGGTTTGAATGGCCAATTTGTTAAACAGTCGGTCAAAGTGGCAATCCTCCGGTTACAGGCTGCAGGGAGCCTCCACGGGAAATAACCCCAATTCAGGGATAAAAAACGCAGGTTCACCAATCGGAATTTTAAAGGTGAAATGTTCGGGATAGCTTTGACGAAACAAACATCAATTCATATGAACACACATTATTTCGGACATTTGAAGGGATTTGCGGCCGTTGCACTGCTGGTAACGTCGGTGGTTTCGTGTAACAAATCCGACCGGACCGCTCCTACGGATGCCTTGACGGGCAGTTGGAAGGTGACGGATGTGACGACCGTTAACGAGGAAGCCGGTATTCATCGAACAAAAAATGACCTGAACGGATTCGACAAATCAGGAATGCAATTTACCGCGGATCAAAGCCTCTTCATCAACGGATCGAAGGAAGGCACTTGGACGCATACAAGTGATGTCCTAGTACTCAAATCGCCTAATGGGGAGATGATCCAATTCAAAGTGAGCCAATCGGATGACGGGATTGTTCACCTGGAACGGGACGTGCCGGCGGCAGGCGGGTTATCCGGGGCCACGATATATTATAGCCTTGTAAAGGAGTAGGAAAATTAAGATGGTTCGCACAACAAAATACAGGATTGCCTTGCATCTCTTGGTGTGGTTATCGATACCTGTTGCCCTGACTCTTATTCGCTGGACTTACCAATTTACCCGATTTCCGCCTCACGTTTTTAAGATAGAAAGCTTCGCGAAAATGCTCACTGATCAGCGGTATACGGATATTATCGTCCTGGCCGTTGGATCTTTGGCGTTCTATACGACAAGTGTCGGCTTGCTCCCAGCCATGGGAAGAAAGAAGGGCGGGATGGTGAGGGTGGTTATGTATTCGGCTTTGCTTTTAGTCCTGCCAGGGGTGGTTGTTGAAGTTCTCGTCTATTATTTCCCGTTATCGATGGGCCTGCTGTTCAAGTTCTTCCTGCTGACGGCTTATATTGCGCTGATACCGCCCATCCTGCTGGGGGTATTGAGCTGGGCGATAAAAAAATGGGGCCATGCCGACCGGCTGAAGGCTGAACTGGAAACCAAACAGATCCGAACCGAGCTCGAATTGCTGCGATCTCAAACGAACCCGCATTTTCTGTTTAACACGATCAATAACATCGACACGCTGATCCGGGCAGACCCCGAGCTGGCATCGGTCTATTTGAATGAGTTATCGGACCTGCTGCGATTCATCCTGTATGAATCAGGGGGAGAAAGGATACCCTTGCAGAACGAGGTCATGTATATGTACAAATATATTAACTTGCAAAAGATAAGGTCCGTCAATCCGGGCTTTATCCATTTTACGGTGTCGGGAGACCTGAACGGATGGGAGATTGCACCGATGCTGTTGATGCCAGTGCTGGAGAATGCTTTCAAACATGTTTCAACCAAGACTATGGACAAGGCGATCGATGCAGAGCTAAGGGTCGCCTCTCACTCGCTGCTGTTTCGCTGCAAAAATGTATTTATCGAAGGGATGATTGACAAGTCCGGGAAAGGAGGGTTGGGAATATATTTGTTGAAACAGCGGCTGGACCTGATCTATAAGGACAGTTATCAAATGGCAACCGCAAAGACGGGGAATTATTACGAAGTCGTACTTAAAATCGATTTGGATGCGCATTGATTGCTTGATTGTCGATGACGAGCCGCTGGCGGTTGAAAAACTTCGGGAATTTGTTAAAAAGGTCCCCTACCTGAATTTGCTGGCCGGTTTCCACAGTGGAATGGAGGCATTCCGGTTCATTAAAGAAAATAAAGTCGATCTTATTTTTGTGGATATCGAGATGGATGAATTGTCGGGATTGGAACTGATCGAGTCGTTGTCGTCGGTACCCTATGTGATTGTCACCACGGCGTACGACCGATATGCGGTCAAGGGGTATGATCTGGATATTGCCGATTACTTGCTGAAGCCGATTCGTTTTGATCGTTTCCTCCGCGCGGTGGAAAAAGTGTATAATAGCTGCAGGAAGGAAGATAATACGCAAAGGGAATTTATATTTATCCAATCAGAGTACAAGAACGTAAAGATATCCATCCGGGACATCCTATATATTGAAGGGCTGCACGATTATAGGGGTATTGTGACGGAAAGTGCGAGGATACTGACCTTGCAGACATTTCAGGACCTCGAGGCGATGTTGCCCCCGGGGAAGCTGGTCCGGGTTCATAAGTCCTTTATAGTAGCCATTGATAAGATCCAGTTTATCGAACGGAACAGAATAAGGATTAAAGACAAGTTGATCCCGCTCGGCGAAACATATAAGGAAAGGTTTTTTAGCCTTACCGGGCTCAAAGATACGAGGTCATAAAGGGATCAGCTGTTTGACAGCTCTACTCATATCGACGAAAACGCGCTGTCCTTGCGGGATGACGCTTTCCATTCTACTGAATTTGAAACTGAACTATCGGGCGCCTGAACTGGATTCAAACCATAAGTTTGTTAGTAATTAATGCCTTATCCAAAGTGCTCGAAATGCGACAAAAAAATCAAACACAGAAAAACCCGCTGCCAGGGCGGGTTTCTAGAAATTGGGAGATGGTTGGTGACCCGGGCGGGATTTCTTAGCTGTACTGATATCCAACCATTTGAATATTTTGTCGATCGTTTTGTCGATCTGAAGGCAAAGAACTGGGTGAATTTTACTCGATTTTATTCAGGTAAATCTGTCTTTACGAAGGTAGAACAAATTCGGAAATTGATTTGTGCAATTCACATTTTTGAAACCGAACGAAGAGAACAGAATTCAAATCTGTCAACTAAAGATTTAAGGCGAATTACGCAGAAAAGAGTGCTATTTCTTGACTTTCTTTGCTGTTCGACGAGCTCTTCTTGGCTTGGCCGCCTTCTTAAACTTTCCGGTGGCCTTATAATGGGCAATAGCCTCACTAATGATTCGCCTGTCTTCCGATGTTACAACATGCGGTTCAACTACGAAATCTACGCCTTTTGGTTCTTTAACGTATCCCATTTATTTTGAATTAAAATATTCTCTGATAAGTTTTGCATCGGCCTCAGCCCCAAATGCTATACGCTGACCACCGATGCAATATGCCCCAGGGTTTCTTCATAATGCCGAATCAATTTGGTCTTTGAGACGAATGATACAAATCCCTGATCTCCTTTCTCCCTTGATACTTTGCAAGCAAACGCAACCAGGTCGCCCGAACCCCCGTGGTATCTTGGCTCCTCTCAACGTTTTTTGTCTGCCAGGATTCTATCGATTTCACCCTTTTCCCAGGCCGGGTAGGTTTCGGGGTCGCCTTGAAAATTATCCCATGCCTGGCTAACCATGTGCAGATAGTTTTCCCCGTCAGCACCCTCCGCCGATATTATATCTTCATATCTTATCGGGCTTGCTTCGGTAAGCATGTCATCTAAAACAGCTGTGACATGATGCCTAAACTCGTCATCAAAATAGCCGTAATAATCTTCACACGCATCCAACAGCCCGGCCAATGATCGCCACTCTTCCTCCAGGCTTGCAGACTCGGCCTCCAACCCCATTCCCGTCGCCCTTTCAGTGAGAAACCTAATCCTAAGTAACGATACTGGGTGGCTACGTTTAGACAACTGCCTTTCCGGCACATAGAACTCTTTGATGCCACCCATTCTAATAAAATGAGAAAATGCTCGCAGATAGGATTTGCCCCCAATGGTTAAGCCAACGGCATCGCAAAATAACTCCTCCATCCACTCCCGCCAAGTTTCGACAATATCTGCGGCCTTCTCGACATAGTCCTCGTACCGGTCATCGCTCTGGGAAACGGCGGGCCTCAAGAACTCCGCCAGCTTCTCCTGGAACTCGGCGATCAAGTCTTCCATCTCGGCTCTGTGATGCTGAAATAATTCATGCCCAAATTCATGGAAAAACAACGGCAAATGAAGAAAACTTAACTGTGAAGTAACCGGAAGCCAATAGAGCGTCGGATTCCTTGGGGAGGCTGCAATGCTGAAAGAACCGTTGGAAACAATAAAAGCTTTGTCCATCGTTTGCGGATGCGACTGATGCAGCCATTGGATAACCTTTAACGCCAAAACGTCGTCTTTCCCCAGTCTGTACAGAGGGTGCAAATAGTATTGGTCCAAAACCTCCAACTCACTGGTAAGAATGGATAATTCGCTATACCATGTTTGAAACAATATTTTGTCTTCCAAATTCAGGGCAAGCAGCGACGCAAGACGGTCCAGCTGCCACTCCATTTTCGCCAGTGTATCCAGTACCCAATCATAGCAAAGCCGTGCCTCTCCGGGAATTGCCTTGCCTTTTATGCTCTGTCGGGCCAGGGCCAGCCGCCGCTTCAGCTCTGCGCAGCTGTTACTCAATATCTGCTTGATCATATATCTCCTACAAGGTCTTTCAAGTCCAATGCCAAATGCTCATTAATCAAATTCCTTAAATCAGTAAGCGCTGCTATTAGTTCGCCGGGGTTAGCGTTATCCGACTCCAATAACGCACTCACTTCTAAAGGAGACTTCTTAAAAAGAATCGACTTATATTGTCGCGATTTCCGCTTGGCGTCAATAAATTTCCGAATAAAGCTCCGTTCGCGCACATCTACCCCTTTTAGTATCTGATAGCCCTCTCCAATCGTGGTGACGGCATCATTGATCTTTTTCAAGAATGCAACCAGTATTTTTTGCGCTTTTACCAGGTCGTCGTCCTCATCCGCCTGTGCAATGCCGTATTGCTTTAATTGCAAATGCGTTATGATTTTATTAATAAGGTTCAGCAGGACCTGATTTCTTTCAAAACTCCGTATGGATAACATTTTTGATTCCATAAAAAGGCTATTTAATTTTTACAATTTGCTGCGCCCTTCTTTCACGCAGGAGATCATCGATTCTTTTGGCTAAGAACGTCAGCTTCTGTGCTACACGGGGACTGCTAAAATTAAGTTGCGACGTAAGAAAAATGTCGTGCAAGACTTGCTTCAAATCGATCTTTTTGTAATTGCTTTTTATGAATAATGGGCTGGCGGTACCCTGTGTCAATGTGCCCTCACCCGTATTCATCAAAATCGCAGCTGATTCATTAATGGTAAGCCAAGATCCCTCCAACGGGTTCTTGTATTCTCCCTTGATAAACTCAAACAGCCGAATACTTTTCTGGCTCTTTTTATGGTATTCGACAAAATCAAAACTAAACCCCGCCGGCAATTTGTCTTTGATTTCCTCGATGACTGCCACAAAAACGTCATACTCCGATCGATTCTCCGTACCGTCCCGCAAGGCCAGCATCTTCGTAATGCCGTGCTTATTAAAATCGGGTGCGTATTTCAGCAATAACTCCTTAAGGTATTTACGGAGCATATGGGGGTTGATTAAATCATTCCGGCCGTCTGGATTGGGCTTGATGATATAGTCCAAAATTGGCCGAGGCATCCCCTTTTTATGAATCAGCAGACCGAGGCCAAAATCGCTAAATTTTTCGCTCACATCGATAAATAACTGCGACTCATACGCCAAATTTTCATCAAAAATATAGGGAATACAACCCAATTCCGTTGCGATCTTAAAAGCATTGAGCGAAATATAGCTTTCCCAGTGTGTCTTCCCCTTCGGGTGGTTATGGTATTTATTCAGCTTTCGTACCAACTCCTGCCTCGTCAGGCGAATGATTTTCCACCCTTGAAGCTCCTGGCTCAAGGTGTAATAAATCGACGGATCACTATTATCAAAAACAAATACGACCGTACCCTTTTCATAATTCTTCTTTAGATCATACATAATCCCCAGGTGATTGCCTGATGCGTATTGATGATCAATCACCTCCATTTCTTTTCTCGTCAAGCCGGTCACTTCTTTAGATAAGTCATTGCTCAACAGCTGACAGGATGCTGCCTGTAGTAACGACGGAAATACAAAATGGATCTCGCGGTTCATGGTCGGCGGAACGTAATAGCATCCAGACTCCTTTAATTTATGATATTTCTGCAAAAAATACTTTTTGTATAAATAAGGCATCTTCTGCGTAGGCGGCATGAGCTTCTGCCCGCCAGCAAAATGGATCACCGGAAAATCAAATTTTCCGCTTTCCTTCAGCGAAGGAATATAGTACCCTTCCTGGAAGCCTGAATAGCCGACACCAAATGGCTCAGGGACTACTTGCTGCCAAAAGGCATCAATCAAATTTCGCTTTTGTTGCGCAACCAACTTATCCTGCTGATTGAGATCATCAGACACGTTATCCAATGTCACCGTCAAATAGAGGCATTTGGCCGGGACTGGCACCGTACCTATTCCTTTAAAAGATACAAAGGCCACCTTGTCTGCAGGGTTTACCTGAAACTTGGGATAAAGCTTTTGAAAATACTCATACGAATTTGCGAAGTGCTGGCCATTGAACTTAAACTTGTCTGTGCTCGCCAGGGTAATCTTGCCGTCATACCGCTCAAAATAGCATCTTGAATGCCCATTAGGTCCTTTATAGAGCAACGTTCCTTTATATTCCGTACTTTGCCGCTCCTTCAGCTGATAAAATCGCTTCCCGTTCCCTTTTGCAAAGAACTCTTCCACAGAATGCCTGGCAAAATAGGACGTTCCGACATCTACTCCGAAGCCCAGCCCCCTTCCTTCAAAATATTCGGAAAAAACATAATAACGCCGGTAAGCCACGATATCCGACTCTACATCTTCATCGGCCGGCAAAGGATTAGTCTCGTAGTATACATTCGGGCTTTTGCTGATCACCTTCAGACTGGTCTTTGCAAGGATATTTATTTGCAGCCGCCGCATATAAAGATCTTCAATTGCTTTTCTTTGCAGCGGGTCATTCAGTTGAAGTTTTATTGTATCGGCTGACGAATTTAATTCGACGTTGTAGGTCGTCCTTTTGTCCTCGCTTTGTAAGTTCACAGTTACCAGCCTTAAATCTTCCCTATATTCCGTGAGCAAGTAAATTCTCTCTCCTATCCTATAGGGTACCGCTGCGGTCCTTCGATTTTTAAGGATTGTGCAAATCGTTTGTAGCTGCTCATGGCTAAGATGCTGTATAGACACATTAATCAGTCTTACTACCAGGAACAAATTGTTTCCATTTCTCACCAACCGGACATTAGTATCCATTTGTAACGATTTTTGAATGACATATTTCTTCAAATGCACAATTCTTGCAATTATGACCTACGTGCATGCCGAAAGCTTCTTTTACACCTTCTCTACCAAATTCATCCATTTCCCCGAGCAGTTCCACGTCTTGCTTGATCCTCGCCTTTGCCCGCTCTATGTGCAGGTCTGAATAATCCAATTTTTCCAGGACTCCAGTCAGCAAATAAGCCTTTTGAATTTCTACCGAGGAATATTTCCATTCGTCAAATTGTTGCGCCCAAAGGACATAGACCAGCAGTTGCAGACTGGTATCCTGCATTTCCTTTTTTCCGGTTTTCCAGTCCGCTATTACCAGCTTGTCCGCATCTAAAAAGGCCAGGTCAATTTTCCCATCGACCTCGATTTGATCAGTGAGATCAAAGGCCCCGCTACCTTCGATCCTGGCACCAGGCTGTGAACCGCCCATTCTTAAACGTGCAAATTTTTCATCCGTCATAAAACTATTCAAGCAGCTGCCCACCATTTCAGTGATTTCTTCCCTCAATTTTCCACCATTTATTTGCCCGTAATACATCTCCTTTAATATGTGTTTCGGGTAAGAACCCGCAGACACATTTTTATTCGACCGCAGTTGTTCATTATACACGATGGTTTCTTGGATAATCTTATTGGCAAAGCTTTTCAGCCTTTGCAAATCCCATACATCTCCATCCTTTGCCTTCTTCAAATAAATACTGATTAGCTGATGGATCAAAGTACCCTGTACCATTGCCTTATTGGATAGCTGCGCAAGCTCGATTAACCGCTCTTTCAGGGCCTCTTGCTTTGCGACCCTCTTTTTACTTCCATAATACAAAAAGTAAAACCGTCTTGGACAATCTCGAAACGCCTGCATTTTCGAGAAAGACCAGCTGATTTTACGCAGTAGGTTAGCCATCGACGGCGCCTGTACGGGATTTCCAAAAAGATCGAGTTGCATCATCTCAAGTTTTTTAAATTCTTGGTTAGCAGCCCCCATTCGTCACTTGTCAAACCCATACCCTTGGCCTCATTTAAAAATTTCAAAGCTTCCGGGCTGTTGGTAATAATGTCTTTTAAATCGCTATTCAATTTCCCCGCTAGTGCTAATAGAACGTCCTCGGGTGCCTCCAGAATTTCCGCAAATCGAACAACTGTATCTACAGCTGGGGGAGGTAATCGGTCATTTTCCAATTTACTGATGTAGGTAAAGTCCACGCCAGCTTTCTTCGCCAACTCTCTTTGGCTAAAATTTTTGCTTTGCCTCAATACTTTCAGTGTCTGTCCAAATGTCTGTTTCATATAACAAATATATGAATGTTGAGTTGAAATTCAACTCAAACGTTGATTATTTTATCAACATCATCCTTATCGATTCAATATCAATTATTTATCTAAGAACGTATATTTTTGTTGTTGCTAGAAAACAGCTATTTTACTATAACAATCGCATAGAAACGTATATCTAAATAAATCTTCGCGAAATAGTTACTACCTAACGGTCACCGTTGAGGTTTTCTAGTCATATTATCCATTGCCGAAAATTTAAACAATAGTGTATGCTCTCATTTACGCAGGAACAAATAAATGAGTACGAACGTAAAAAGACAGTCGTTCAAGGTAAGATTGATCGAGGAGAAGCCTTGACAGTCGAGGAACAGTATTTTTTATGTAATGGCATCGTCTGGGGCCTGCGATCAACTCTGCCTGAATGTAGTGACGTATTTTACTATGAAGCATTCATGGTCAGAAATGACCCTCGCTTTCGGCCCCCCGGACTCACATATACAGAAGAAAACGAGCGGAAATTTTTGCAATTGGTCGATGACTGGGACCGCCGGATAAACTCGCCAAGGCTTACTGATCCCTTAATGCTGGCAGAACAGAAGGAAGTGCGGTTGGCTATCAAAAGCGTCAATCGCGAATATGGAAAGCAAAAGCACGTTTATAGTGACCAATACTTTATAACCATAGCTGGCTCTAAATTCCGGTATTTACTGGCTCAACGGATTTTTCAACTGGATATCAAATCGGATCAGTATCTCTTATCGCTAAATGGTCAAGTTGTCCTGTTTGACTACGAGTCCTGTATCCACATACTGGCCAGGCATTTTGGCCACGGAATGAAAGCCTTTACCTCTGAGAAAGATCATTTCTACGGTGTCTTTAGGCATTCACATCTGCACCTTGATTTCGAGGAAATTTTTAAGGCTGTAGACGAGTCCGGTCTATATGTAAACGATTCTATACAGGACATCAATTTCAGGTACAAAGGGGAAATTTATAAAGTCTTTACCGCCGATCAAAAAGGCTCATCCAATCCCCAAAAACGGATCGCCACCTTCTTTCCTGTCTCCGACAGTAAAATACTAAGCGCGTTAGAATCTAGCTATACTGAAAAAGGGATAAATAAAGATCTTTCCATTTTTGTAAAAAATTCTTTTATGCGATAATATTGCTGTTAATGAATGAATACAAAATGCTTAGTTATCTCTCATTCTTAGGCATTTAGGTGTAAAATTACCGTTAGAACAATTAGGACAACCTCATTGGCCTACTAGATTGTGACCCTCAAAATAGCTTTTGCTTGATTCAAAAAATCTGCAGTAAATATTTCCAAGGGCTTATCGACAGGGCAATACGCTTTTACCGATATTAGATAAACTGCCTTGAGATTGGTGAGCGGTTTTATCCATTCAAAGTAGGGTATTAGATGCGAGTGAATTTGCGTAACAGTCGTATTGTCTTTTTCTTCAATTACAAAAACGGCAATGCCTTTTCTATTACCAGAGAGATATTTTGCAGCTTTAACCATCCCACCTATATAGGCTTTTCTGGTCGTACCGGTATCGCATTCCATAATTATATAATCATCCTCACTTTTCAGCACCACATCAGGTTTGTACCCCTTATCAATTTCCTGCCCGTGCGATATTATTTGGTATCCGGCTGCCTTATGTAATAAATTCTTAAATAGGGCATCTTGCATTTCTCGAACTGAATTTTTTATTTAAAATTTGGGCGCCTTACTTGCGCCGACCGCTAAAGGTAGGGATAAAGCAATGACAGTTAATGTTTCTTAGTCCAAGCTCTTGGGTCTATTTTTTTCGTTTGCAAGCGGCTCAAGATAGAGCCGCTGTGTGTTTGCCAACCAGGTAGAGCCGGTACCGAGCGATGTCCCCGCTCAGCTCCTCCGGGCTGCACCCGAAGAGATGGCAGGCGAAATCGGTTAGCGTACCCATCAGGCCACTTCCAACGTCCTCAAAGCGGTTGCTGTCGTGGAAGACAGTCGTGATCGCATGGCTATTGTCGTCGAAAGGCGAGCGGTAGTCGGTCTCATTTGGCCGCGTGGCGATCGGATCAATCCCGAGCACGTGGAGGTATTGTACCAGGCTGAGATTGTTGATGGATGTGAGATCCTTACTGATGTACTTTTCCATAAACTGGTGGATTTAAGCGTGAATAAATGAATTATCCACGCCGGGCACGGGTGAGGTCCGGGCCGGGGCAAGGAGGAACGGAATAACGCTGCGGATGGTGAAGCTGACTGGCTTCATGAGGCTCAAGCGGACACCGGTGATGAGAATCTGTACTGAACCGTTTATGCCGTAGTTCCTTGACCTTTCTTAGGCCCGGCGAACCCGTAAATTTGTGGGGCAATTCATTTTCCCGCTTCAAGCTAAGGTGAAAGCCGCGGTAAGGCAGCGCCAGGATCAAAGCCTCCTTTCATCTTAGCTTGAAGCGATACCAACGGCGGACAGTCACCAGGCGTTATTCCGCTGCTGCTCGCCGGCGGTAGCTTTTGCCCAGCCACCGCCCGCCATGTGGCCGGCCGTGCTGCCCGGGGGAGGCCGACAAAGGAGGCCGGCGGGCAGCAACCCGCGGTCGACCTTAGTTGTAGGGCCGGAGCCTTGGCGGAGGCCAAATCATTAGATAAGCGGCCGGCCACCGGCAGGTGGCGGACAAATATGGGGCGGCGGGTGGACTCGGCGGATACGTTCACGAACAACGACGAACGAGCATCGCGGAGCATGCGAGTGAGGAGTGGCCGACCGAAATGGACCGCGGAATGGAGCGATCGCGCTGCGAAGGGTGGCTGGTGCGTGAGGGCAGCGCGGCGCGTAATGGAGTGAGGACATGAGGGAGGCGAGTGACGGATTCGCGAACGAGGACACAGGAGCCGCCCGAACGGAGGCGTCCCGAGCCGCAAGAACTATGACAGGCGTACCCAAACGAGCAGGCGCGACCGGAGGGAGCTCTGCGAGCGCTGGGCGAGCAGTTGAAGGCAAGACCTTAACGGACAAATATGACCCTTGCCTTGAACGCGTAGGCCTGGCGTAGTTGTTGCCGAGGGCGCCGGAGAGAGACCTATTTTCCTGTAAAACGCCTTCTGTTAAGATCTTCTCCGAAATACGCTTAATGATCACATTGCCCCATATTGCGAGTTTAATTTAGTTTTTTTTTAAAAATTTAAGGGGAAGTTTGGAATTGTAAAGGGTGTTTTATACATTTGTGTTGCGTAAAACACCCCTCTTACAAATAAAACACCTAAATGAGTACCGTTAAAATAGGAGTGGTAGATGATCACAGGATTTTCAGAGATGGTTATGCATCTTTAATTAACAACTTTTCAGCAAAGGGGGGGAAGGATTCATATACTGTTACATTGGAAGCTGAAAATGGACGAGAATTGATTCAGAAACTTGAAAATACGATACCACCTGAGATCATTTTTTTGGATATCAACATGCCTGAAATGGATGGATATGAAACCATCGATTGGATAAAAAAGAACTATCCTGAAATTAAGATCATTATTCTAACTATGTTTTCAGATTCCGGCTCTGTGATCAAAATGCTTGAAAAAGGGGCAAACGCCTTTCTCTCTAAAAATGCTTCACCCCAGGACATACTTGGAGCCATGGAGTCTGTTAGAAATGGTGGACTCTATTTTACACCAGAAATCAATAAGGAGCTGTCAAATATTTTGTCTAGGCAATTGCCTAAAAAAGGAAATGACGTTACGTTAAGTGAAAAAGAAAGAGAATTCCTAAAGCTTCTGTCATCAGAACTGACGTATAAAGAAATTGCTGAAAAATTACAAGTAAGTCCGCGTACTGTGGATGGGTATAGAGAAAACCTATTGATAAAGCTGGGTTACAAAAGTAGAGTTGGATTGGTAATGTACGCAGTTGAAAATGGGATTTTAGACTAATTAAACAAAACGATCAAGCAATATGGAAAATCTAGCTGCTCATAATCTACTAAACCTGACCTTGAAAACTGGATGGACCGTCAAAGAGAAAATAGAAAGAAAAGCAAATCATACAGGAGCAACGTTTTCTGTTGGTTACTTGGTAGAAAAGGACGGCGAGATTTGTTTTTTAAAAGCCTTCGACTTTGGTTCATTTCTCTCAATGGCTCAGCCCAAAAATGGTGACGAGGAAATCGATGTCATGGATGTAGTTAACGATATGACGACAGCCTTCCGGTATGAACGAGATTTGTCCAGACATTGTCGCGATAATCATGTTACGAAAGTATCGTTCGTAAGAGAATCTGGTCAACAAACTGTATTGGGATATTCTATTACAATCGTACCCTATTTGATCTTCGATCTAGCAGATGGAGACGTGCGCACAAGACTTGAATTTTCGGAAAAACTGGATTACTCCTGGAGATTTAAATCTTTACGTGATATTGCCGTGGGATTAAAGCAGCTACATAAAATTGAAGTGTCTCATCAGGATTTAAAACCATCCAATGTACTAGTTTATAAAACAGAAAGTAAGTTAGGGGATTTGGGCAGATCTATATGTTTAGCCATTGATGGGCCTTACAATAAAAAGGCGTTTACAGGAGATTGGACTTATGCTCCTCCAGAAATGATGTATGGATATTATGAAAAGGAGTGGCTAAAAAGGGTTTGCGCAACTGACTGTTATTTATTGGGAAGTTTAATTGTGTTTTACTTTATTGGCATCAGCATGTCTGCACTATTAAGAAAACATATACCAGACAATTTCAGTTGGGAGCGGTGGAGAGGGCCTTTTGCAGATATTCAAACATATTTGGAAAATGCTTTTCAAATTGCCTTGATTGAATTTGGTGAAAATATCAAAAAGCAGGAGTATAAGCAGGAATTGACGCAGATTGTAAAATACCTTTGCCATCCATTCCCGGAAAAAAGAGGCCATCCTAAAGCAATTGCTATAAACGGAAGTAATTATGATTTCGAAAGGGTGATCAGTCAACTAGACCTACTTAGAAGAAAAGCGGAAATAAATGTAAACTCCTAAATTTTGGCAAATTTATTTGAAAACAAGGATAGAAGGGTTATCCCGAACTGGCGGGAATTTGATAAGACAGTGTTTCTAGGAGAACTGGATTTTTATCACACTGCAAAGCTTTCCAAGCCAACACCGGATATCAGCAATTATATTCAAGATTGGATTGCCAATAAGTCTGTGATACATGCCGCCGAACTGGTTAGTGCAGCTGTCGTCAATAACGTCCGAAATGATATTAATGTACTGCAAGCTGCAAAATTCATAATTCAAAGACCAAAAGAATCAACTATTTCACAACTTTCGCTTTCGGTCGACCTTTTGAAAGCGGAAAATGAAAGTGATTTACGCGCCGAATCAAATCTCCTGGAAAACGATGACCTGACGGACACAGCACAGATGAAGATTATTCATCGGAAAATAGCTAACCTAAGGGTAATTTTAAAACAGTTTCCTAACGCGATTAGTTACGTTGAATTGGCAAGATGTTTTTCAATCATTGGGTTGAAAGATAAAGCATCTGACGCTATGAAGAAGGCCTTGCACATGGGGTCAAACAATCGCTTTGTTCTCAGGTCGGCATCTAGGCTGTTTGTACATAATGGTGACTTTGAATTGGCACATGATATATTAAGGAGAAACGCATTGACGCTGATTGATCCTTGGCTTTTATCCGCCGAAATATCTGTAGCAATGATTCAAGAACGATCGTCTAGATTTGTCAAGAAAGGGTTAGAGTTAATTAATTCAAAGAATATTTCGCCGTTTAATTTTACAGAATTGGCTAGCTCACTTGCTACTCTTGAGATGAATGAAGGAAGCATAAAAAAAAGTCGGAAATTATTTATGCAATCCTTGCTAAAGCCAAATGATAATTCTTTAGCTCAAATCGAATGGGCTTCTCATAAGGATGGTCAACAACAATTCAATCCAGCACTATTGTCTGGAGTGAACTTGAACTATGAAGCACTTTCATCTGAGTGCTACTATTCTAAACAATTCAGGGCCGCAATAACTAACGCCATAAAATGGTTCAACGATATGCCATATTCGAAGCGTCCCATTATGTTTGCTTCTAGCGTGGCAAGTTCAATAATGAATGACCAAGAAACTGCAATCAGTCTGGCCAAAGCTGGCTTAGTTAGTCATCCCAATGACGCCTCACTAATAAATAATCTGGCTTATGCGTTAGCGTTAAATGATCAACCAAATGAAGCGCTTGAATGGCTTAGTAAAATTAAAATAGGTGATGATATAGACGATACAACTAAGACATGCATAATGGCTACTAAAGGCTTAATAATGTTTAGAAATGGCAATGCTAAAATCGGTAGAAAATTATATTTTGATGCACTTGAAATGAGCAAAAGCCTTACTTCTCATTTCTTGAATTGGAAAGCCATCCTAAATTATGCAAGAGAAGAACTACTTATCAGGTCGGAGTTTGTTGAAGCAATTATGGAGACGGTTGCCAGAATCCCAGAATCAGTAGACCATATTGAAATTGCAATTCTAAGAAAACGGGTTATAATGTTATATGAAAGGTATAAGCAAAATATCATGAGTTGAACTTTTGATGACTTTATCAAGGTGCCAATGATCTGGCTTGGCCAAATTACACCGGGCAGGAAGCCGTCGATTCATATTATTGACCATAGACGAGCACGGAAAAAAAGTAGAAGATAGCAGTATGGCTACCTGTCACCTAGAAAGGCATTGATAAACCAGCCTGTATGAGAAAGGTAAAATGGAAGAACAAGCTCAATATTAAAATTATTAATATTTTTCATGGCAAAGAATGCAGTATACTATACGTTTCCAAAGCATTTATTGAGTTCGGACATATTAATTAAGCAAGCTGCATTGATGTTTGATCGAATTTATATCTATGAATCAGAAACCGGAGTGACAGACGAAAACAAAATTCTTTTTGAATATTTGGAAAATAATGATGTGATTACCCCATTCACAATAAAAAAAACGGAATTTTCGATCTTGGGGCCCTTGTTGATGAAGGAATTTACGGGGCTAGACGATGAGGCATTTGATAAATTCATGAATTTAAAAATCCCAATTTCTAGTCGTAAAATTAAACACGAAAACATAATAGGGCATAAAACCACACCAGTGGATTTAGATACTTTTGCAGACCGAATAACACGCGCCAATACAGCATATTTGAGAAAGCAGGCGGTGCAAGAATTTTATCCGGTACTCAGAGATAAAAAAACCTATCAAAACGAAGGTAAGAAAGAGCAGGTTGTTGAATTTGTTTTGGAAAAAATGCCACAACCAGTCATTGATACGCCTTGGGAGGCTATAGTCGATTTTAGGAAAGATGAATCTATTCGGCTGAAATACCTAGCGCTTATTAACTGGATTAATGAAATAGCTTCATCCCGATTATCGGCCAATGAAATCAGCGAAAAGTATGAATACTTATATCTGGATTATAAAAAAAGCTTCGACCTGCATAAACTGAAAAGCAAACTGGGTGTTGTGGAAGTATTGGCGGGTGTCGGTGTAGGTTTACTGACCTCAGATTTGCTGTCAGCCGTTAACCTTGTCTCCAATTTTGTTAGAATTGGCCTCAGTAAGGTGAACCTGCACAAGGAAGAAGGCCATCTGCCAGGTAAGGAAATTGCCTATTTATACCATGTGAATAAGGCGTTTATGTAGGAATGACTACTTCAAGTTGCCTAACATAGGGTACAAGGTCATTAGGCACAAAAAACGAAATACAAACTGCCTGAATTAGGGCTACCTACAGTCTCAATTGAATTTCTTTCCGGACTGCCGGTTCCATTTTTCTCGCAGATCCTTTATTTGTTGCTGTTTTTCTTGCATTTGCTCAAAGTCTTCGAATCGCTCCCGTTTGATCTTTTCCTGTTGGATGACCTGGTTGCGAAAGTCATTCGGATTTACGCTGTATTGGCTGTCCAGGTCGTGGAGGGCTTTTTGGCCTTGAGAATCCTGAAAAACCTTCAGGAACCGATATTTTATGTCATTTTCTTTGTGCTGATCAGCCTGAAACCAGGTGTAATATTCCAGAAACAGAAGCCCGATGACAACCAAGGACAAGATAATACATACCACAATCGGCTTACTCAGGTGATGCTCATGGCGGACTTCCTGCTTTATGGGAGTACTCAGCAGTCGGGAATGACTATGAATCTCGTGGGTTAAGGCGAGTATTTCAGGCAGCGGCATAAAAATCTTGCCGGGCAGCTCTTTTATGTCATTTTCGGCGGCACTGAGACGACTATCGATACCTTTTAGAGATTCGCTATGATTCGGGAGACCTTTAACCTGTTCTTGTATCTCTTTTGTCTTTTTTTCAAGGGCGTCTACCGCCCCGACCAATGATTCCAACAAAATTTCACTCATAAAAAGAAATTATTTTGCTTCAGCGAGCTAAGCGGCGGGAATGAGAATAATTGAGATCCTGGTCTTCCTGATCTTGTCCCATGGCCTGGCGCTTGGCTACAAAATGATTTTCCAGCCCATTCAGCGAGAATTCCCGGTCAATTTGGCTACCCTTAAAGCATTGTTTTTCATACCGGAAACTGATGCCTTCAGGCTCCTGGGTCTGGTCATTGTATTTATATTGGGTATCGATTCCCCACTTCAAAAGCATCACCTCCAGATTGGTGAGGTCTTTGCTTTTTTCAAGACATTCCTCTATTGCCTCAAAGATATGGTAGCGCTTGGCCTCCGCCGGCTGAAGGGATTCCTTGTGGGTCAGCTCCAAATCCTTCTTTTGAACGGCTTTTAATTTATACTCCTGCGTGAGTTCCTGTGCCACTTTTTTGGCCCTTAGGCCGATCCAGCCTTCCGCAATGGATTCGCCCGTATTATCGACCCGGTTGGCGATGACGTGCATATGCAAATGGTCGGTATCGGTATGTTTGGCGATCACATATTGGGTATTTTCCATTCCAATTCGTTCCAGGTATTTTTCTGCGATCTCAATCATTTTTCCGTCTGCAACCTGTTCGCCGGGGTAGAAGCTTAGCACGGCGTGAAAGACTGCCTGGTGTTTGTCCGGGCGGAAAATCCGTTGGTGCTCGAAATCCTTGGCCATCAATTTATAGTCATGGCCCCGCACCCCTTCGGCTTTTAGCACCTCGGCCCTGTTCTGATCCTCGCACACATACCGACAGCAGGAACGAAAGGACCGGGCGGCGGGAAGAACCTTACTTATCATGGTTAAATTGGTCGATGAGATTGTCAATTCTGTTGCGGAGAGCTTCGAAATGAAACATGGCCTTTAGCATCCCTTCGTCACTTGCCACCTTAGCGAGCTCACTAATACTACAGGACATTTGGATGAGTTGCCTGAGGATTTGCCTGTCTTCCTCGGTTAACCGGTCAATTATCTTCCCGGTCAGGGCCATCTGGCGGATATAGGCCGTAAGGTTCATGCCCGTGCGTCGTGCTTTCTGTTCGATAATGAAACGTTCTACCGGTGTCAACCGGATTCCAATGGCGTTCTCCCTTTTGACAGGTAGTTCCGGCCGGCCCGAGTTCTTTTTTGATGAATTGCTCATGAAATAATTTCTTAAGAAAGTGATCAATTATTGCGATACAGCGACCGCGTTTTCGCGCTACAAAATCACCGCTCGCTCTTTCAGGAATGAGTGGCGGTTGCATCAGGGTCACTGGCCGAGACGCTGGCTTTAAAAAGGGCCTCGATATCGGTCATCAGGAAATAGACCCTTGCTCTGACTTTATAGGGTTTCAGCTTGCCATGCCGGGTCCATTCATAAATAGTAGGCTTGGTGATCTGAAACAGGGTGCAGACTTCTTTGATAGAAAGGAGAGGGCGGGAAGTCATTCCAGGTGGGGCAGCCGGGTAGCTGCCATTGTTCAGCTTTTCGCTAAGCAGCTGATCCATTACCTCGGATAGCTTTTGCCAATATTCTTCGGGTGAAATCGGAAATAAAATAGGAGTTTCCATACTTGCATTTGTTTTATCGCAAGTTGGTGGAATTGAGAAAATGAGGGGTGGAAGATGCATCATTCCGGGCGCGAAGACACATCTTATTTTACACGTTCTTCTGCGGGGGTAACTTTTCTATAAAAGCCTGCAGGTCTCCCGCAGGTTTGTATAAGACATCGTCGCCAATCTCATCATAGTGCTGTAACAAGATTTCCAGGTATTTACGGTGCGTGGATCTGGCATTCGCGGTATTTAGACCAATAGAATCCCGGGTAACATAGTATTTGGTTTTGCTCACGATATTCTTCTGCTGGCAACCGGAAACAAAGGAATAGTATTCAGTCGTCTTGTGAATGTCACCCTTGTAGATATTCGGTCTCCCGGACTCCTTTTTGATCAATTCATCCAGTAAATAGATAGAAATGGCGCCCTTGCCCGGGGGCGCTGAATCGACTATAGCTTCATCCGTCAAACCGGAAATTTCGGGTGTTTTTAAAGCGGGCTGTCTGATGGGGTCGGCTTTCTCGGCCACACTGTCCCCCAGTCTTTCTTTCCAGAGAGCATCCCCAGCGTCATGGAGAAATCGACATGCGTCCAGGTATATGGTAAACCAAGTGACCCGGAAGAAGAATCCGAGGAATATGACTGTACCCAGGCTGATAAATAAATTGCGCGGATTCTGGGAAAATAATCCCGCCGCGACCAGTAGTACGCCGATGAATAAGAGCGCCAAAAGCGGCATGTACAAGGAAATCCATTGAATTTCCTTTTTTCGTCGATCTATGGCATATTGTAAGATAAATGGTCCCGCTTTTTCGTTTTTCCTTTCTATTACCTTCACCAATTGCAATTTGGCCTTGTCTTCGCTGGAATAAGCCCAAAGCGCTAACGTACGAAACACGGTGCGCACAGTTCCATCCCCCTCAATCCAGGTGCTCGCATGCCCTTTCATATCTTCTATAGTTTCATTAAATTTAGTTCTTTTTACAAGATCGGGCCTTCTTACGCAAGGTTAAAATTTTTGTGACACATTGGTAGTCAGTCAATTGCCACAATCAATGCGTTATCAGGTTCTTAATACGTTCTGAATAAACATCCTATAAAGGTGAGTGGGAAATTATCTTTGGCTAAGAGTGTGTCACGATCCGCAGACAAAAACTAATTAAAGATCGCCTATGATGTCCTGAATGAAATGAAAATCTAAATTTCCATACACCAATCGCGATAAACAAATACATGGATTACCACGAATTCATTTCAACATTCAAAAGCCAGGTTAACAAGGTTGAGTATGGCAAGGGCTTGCAGTTCGCCTTAAAAATTAGTCGATTGTTGCTGCCGGAGTATGTCAACTTTTATCTTACGCATGAATGGGGTGATCCAAATGTCCTCGCGGACTCAATGCAACTATGCGAAAAGGCCAAGGATTCGTCGATTGATATGGAACAGGTAAGTGAGATGGCTGTGAAAGTTGAAACGGTCACTCCACACATGGACGATTTCGGCGATCTGATCGCCTCGTATGCGCTAAATGCCTGCGTTGCGATCTATAGTTCTTTACAATATCTGCTAAATCGAGATACTTCGAACCTTTATGATATCGGCATAGCTTATACAGACACGGTTGATTTTAAGGTTCAAGGTGAGGGGGACTTGACAGAAGGCGAGATCGCGGCGCATCCGGATATGCAGAATGCATGGAATTTCATTATCGAAGAGACAAGGTAGACATCGTAGTCACGCAACCGGAAATGACAAATAGAGATAAATCCGTTAATTTCAACCTATATGATTGGACTTGAAGAATTTGACGAAATCACCTCGCGAAATTTTAGCTATCTCCTTGACTTGGGTTTTGGAAAATCCGAATCAGAGAGGGGCTACGCAATGTACTACGTCTCCTATAGCAAAAATGACCTGGTTGTCAGAATTGAGTACTCAATTAAGAACGATTATGTAAACGCTACCATCGTCCAAAACCCCACAAAGCCACAAGATTTTGGCAACGACAAATGCAGCGTATTCCTTTCCCATTTAATGCATAAGTATCAACCAAATTATGACTACCAGCGAGATTACCTAATGATTATGCCCAAAGAAATTGGAATGGCGCAATCAATGGAGGCAGTTGCCATGCTATTTCGGCAATATGCGATGGACATCCTGTTAGGCAAAAAATGGGAAAGTTGGGGCGATATAACTGGATATAAGCAGCCGAAGTCTCCTGAAATAAATGTCTACCATAAAGGAAAATTAATTGTCCATAAACCAAAAGAGGACTAAAGACTTTTGGCAATCGAAAATAATATTGGCAGAATAAATGGCTGGATCGGGATAGGTTCGATCTATGGGATTTGCAGGAAAATTGCGATATAATGCTCTTATCTGGCTTTCTAATAAAAGCTATCATCTTCCGAAATGAAAATATTCGATAGATTATTCAACAGGTCACCAAAAGCGAACGAACCGGACAATTCTAAACTTTTGCGGCTCCTGGATATTTACTGGAAAGCTGATGGGAAAGGTGACACTTATAAAAATGTGATATCAGAATTGATGAATGGCGATTCCTTTCTTATGCTACCTGGCCAAAATGAATTTAATACCGGGTCCGGAGGATGGATAACTACTGAAGGGGCAAAGACCATAAAGCTAGCGTTATACACCTTGGATGGCCTTAAGGTTTTAGCAGCATTTACCGATGAGAAAGCCCTATTGGATTGGTCAAAGCAACCTCGCTCATATACTTCAATGCGATCGCAAGATATTCTGAAATTGTGCGAGGCTAATGATATTGTAAGGATCGTTATTAACAATAGCTCGCCTAATACATTTGTGTTGGAAAGGAACAGAAGTAACGCCAAGGAATATACGATTGAGGCGAATAGCAAGGTGTTGCTTGGAGTTCCCCAGACACCGCTTAATAAGTCTCTGCTCAATAAAATGGTCGACCGCTTCAGAAATCTGGACAATATTAAGCGGACGTTTCTTTATGGACAGACGAAAAACGATGAATTCAGCATGGTGCTCGCTTTTGATCTGGAAAGAAATTCGGAAAACGGAAAAAAAGCCGTAATTGATTTGGTCCGCGATGCCATTGGAAGCGAAATCTTACCTAATCCACTAGATATTTTTTTTATCGAATCGGAGGAGTGGAGAAGCCAAATTATGGCGATCAAAGACGTCTTAATTTATGAGGCCTGATGGCATTTTTTGACAGTTAGACTTATTCGCGGAGCCCAGCCGTCCAAGCTAACCAATAATCGATGCCGGTCTTTCCCGCACCTTCTGGATCTATTTCAAAAAACTTCGGGATTATTTCAAATCGCCTTGTTGCTCTCAATGCATGCATAAAATATATGATGCAATCAAGCAATTTCGAAAAAGAAGAAAATATTGGAGTGCTTAACCCTTCTAAGTCGCCGCCAAAATCCTGATCATATACACAAACAGGATAGTCACCATTAATCAGGCCGCGTCTAGCATCAAAAACTAAAGGTCCTGAATCGTTGCCTTCACTGCCAAATGGGTAGATACTTTGAGGAATCAGTTGTTGAGGAATAAACCAGTTAAGGTTTTTCTTAACCTCCTGCAGCGGTTCGAACGGATTCGACTCCGGTAGCCTTATTAATGAACAATCTCCGTCTAAGAAAAAGAACTCCTTATGCCATTGAATAAAACTGTTCGGAAACTTTACATTAAAGGTCCGTTCAATTTCTCTGTAGGCGCTAAGAGGCAGATTTCCTGGAATCGGCTTCCACTCGAACCAGCCACTTTTGTCAACCGACGATACCATCATTTCCTTGGGCGTTTTGGCAGTGAAAACTGTCCGTCGTGGGAAAACAGAAAGGTAGGCCGAAAGAAATTGTTCGCTAATGGTTGACATTTCTTCGAATTACTGACATTAATCTACGACTTTGCATAAGGATTGCTCTTTTTTTAATAAAAAAGCCGAAAACGATGTCTCGGCTTTCATGTTTGTTTATCTGGTAGCAAAATTATGCAACATGCTGTCTGGAATACCAATCCTTAACGTCAGTGACGATCTTATTTAAGCTATTTTCATCTAATTTCTCCACATCATTCTTTGCTGTGTCAAATGCTAACTGGCCATCTCCCACAGGCTTCTTAATCCACTTGTAATACCCATGATCGTTTGCATTGTCAAACATAACCAAGAGTGCAGGGAAGGCAATATTCTCATATTCTGAGAATAGCAGACTATTTAAGTTTCCATTGTCGTCATTGTAGGATTTAACCTCAACACCAAAAAGCCTTCCTGTTTGCTTATGGTTCTCACCAATATCAATCAAGTAATCAAACAACGGCTCCTTAAAATTGGGTTCATTAATGATGAGGTCGGCCAACCGGGAAAAATAGACATACCCCAGCTTCTCCGCCCGCCATTTATTGAAATCTTTTTTGTTTTCCATCGCTGTTAATTGAAAGATGATACAAATTTCGTTATTATTCTGCTATTATCCCAGTAGTCGGCTACTTCTTTCCAAAGAAGCTGTAGGACGGTACTAGTAACAGGAAATTTCGTCGGTATGCCATTGATATTCAATGATGTGTTTAAGTTGTTGGCAGAGATCAGGTAGCCCTTTTCCTGCGTCTCGTCGATCCCAAAAATATACACCGGTGTGAGAAACTTGCTGAGTTCTGCGGCCTCGTCCTTGCCAATGGTGATCTTTATCCTCTCATTGCCCGGATAATAGCCCAGCGTTGTGGTCTTGACGCTGGCATAAAAAAATGCCTTATAGGGATACTGCAATAAATCCACATGGAAATCTATGGTCGGGAATTTGTCGCCCAGAAAAGTTGGATCAAACAAAAAACCCCGTGATGCAACATTGCGACTGATAATGGTTGCAAAGATATTTTCGCCCCGTTTGCCTATTCTGTTGCTCATTCTTAGAAAATATTTCAGGATAAAGATAAAATTAAAAATAATTTCGCATATATCTATTAGATATATCAGCTTGATAGGCTTATTAATCGTGTCTGCCGGATGATAAACCACAAACCAATATCCAAGTCCACCCTTAAAAAGCGGTTATACAATTTGCATTTCGCCTCTTTTTTCCCAGATTTCTTGAATTTTCCTCCCGGCTTCCTCTGGCGTAATACGGATATATTTATAAAAATCCTTCAGGCTTTTGTGCCCGCTGATCTTCATAATAAGCTCGGGCGGAGTACCGGCCAAGAACTCATTCGTGCAAAACGATCTTCGGCAGGTATGGGTAGTGATCCAGGCATATTTCGGCTTGGTGGTTACAATATCCTGGTTACCTCTCTTGTAAGATGCCTTTATGGGTGTATCGATGCCAGCCAGCCGCGCAATCTTCTTGATATGCCGGTTTAGCTCTTCATTGGTGGTTTTGGGCACCCGTTTGTTGAACCGGTTAACCAGGATATCGAAAGCTTCCGGCCGCAAAGGAATAACTACCCAATGATCGGACTTGCCCTGCTTTTTGTAAAGCATACCTTGTCGGATATCCTCCGACCGGATGGCACTGAAGTCCGAGAACCGAAGCCCGGTATAACAGCCGAGGACGAACATATCCCGGAAGCGGCCCCATTGTGGGTGCGCTGACAAGTCTACCGCGCACAAAGCCTGAATCTCTGCCACGGTGAGATAAATCGCATCCGTTTCCTCGTCCCAAATCTTGAAATCGGCCAGATCGATGGCGGGGATGATCTTCCGCCGCACACGATCCCGGATAAAGATTCGCAGCTGCTTGATGGTTGTTCCTACTGAATTTCGCTTTAGGCCCCTTATGGTAATATTTCTTCTTCGATGCGTATGATCGTAGGTCAGATAGTTGACCAGGTTGTCATAAAAGTTGAAGTCAAAGCTGTCAAAGGTGATCTTCACTTTCCGGCATTTTTGGAAGGCCAAGAGGCGTTCCTTAACGACGTTGTAGGTGCGGATCATCCCGGCGCTGACTTTCCTTCTCTTTGTCTTTATGTAATCATCCAATTGGGAAAAGAAATCGAGATTGACGGCACCTAAGTCCGGGCCTGCCTGCATCATCTCCTTGAATCGTTCCGGGAGGGATGCCGGGTCAAAATCCGGCTGGAAGACATTTTTAAGGAAGGCTATGGAATCTTCCACTTTATGGAGCAGCGCAAATGATACAATATCTTCCGCGACCCGAATCATTTTCTGAAGACGCATATTTAACTCGGCTGCCTGTCCGAATTGTTGCGGGAGATCGGAGGATATCTTTTGCTGCTTTTTGTTCCAGAATCGTGCGGGTACGGCCAGGCCTGTGTAAAGAACTATCCTTTGGTCGGAGGAGTGGCAATACTGGATGGAGATTAGGTTGGTGCCGTTTCTGCGAGGCCGACGATCCAAGATCGGTTTGATAGGTAGTAACATAATTTTGTCGATTTTTTTGTCGATCTGACGATCGTTTTTGTCGATCTAAATAATGTTTACCTGAATAAAGGTACGAGCAAGAATTCCGGAGCCTCTGTTACAAAATATTGAAAATCAGCCTTGCAAAGTAAAACGAGATAAAACGAAAAAAGGATTACAAATCGTAATCCTCCATCTCGGTGACCCGGGCGGGATTCAAACCCACGACCGCCTGCTTAGAAGGCAGGAGCTCTATTCAGCTGAGCTACCGGGTCAGGGACCGCCACCCGGCACGACCGTGCGGCGAGAAACCGCCGCGAAAATAGAGAAAATTCGCCAAGAGGCCAAGCAAAGCCGTCCCTGCATCCGGCAGATCGGTTACTCCATGCGCAAGCTATCCACCGGATTGGCCACCGCCGCCTTCACCGCGCGGAGACTGATGGTCAACAGCGTGTCCATTTTTACCTATCTTCGGCCCGCCATCCCGCCCGCAGGCGGCGAAGCCAGCAAACACACATCTATGGACGTCAAGATCGAAGAAAGCTGGAAACAAGCCCTGAAGCAAGAGTTTGCCAAGCCTTATTTCCTGCAGATCACCACCTTCCTCAAAACAGAGCGAATGAGCGGCACCACCATTTATCCTCCTGGCGGGCTCATCTTCAACGCCTTCAACACCACCCCCATCGATAAGGTCAAGATCGTCCTGCTGGGCCAGGACCCCTATCACGGCCCCGGCCAGGCTCAGGGCCTGAGTTTTTCAGTACCGAAAGGCATCCCCCCTCCGCCCTCCCTGATCAATATCTTTAAAGAGCTCAACACCGATATCGGCATGCCCATCCCAAACCATGGCAACCTGACCCACTGGGCATAGCAGGGCGTCCTGCTGCTCAATGCCTCCCTTACTGTCCGTGCCAACGATCCCATGAGCCATGCCAGGATCGGCTGGGCCGAATTCACCGATGGGGTCATCAGCAAAGTCTCCGCGCAGAGACCCCATGTGGTCTTTTTACTGTGGGGCAAGTTCGCACAGGAGAAACAAGCCCTCATCGACGAAACGAAACACCTGGTGCTGAAGGCGGCCCACCCCTCCCCCTTCTCCGCCGACCGGGGCTTCTTCGGCTGCCGCCACTTCTCCCGCGCTAACACATGGCTTATGAGCAAAGGCATTGACCCCGTC